>OLGH01000808.1_pt1 | contig 34861 bp, 27 predicted proteins | sample 1604851 | NCBI WGS metagenome assembly OLGH01 (sample SAMEA3888894, study PRJEB22519) | human gut metagenome | biome: human gut; feature: human-associated habitat; material: faeces | place: Denmark | collected 2010 | reverse complement strand
TCTGAGTTCACCATTCACATAACTCTTAATATCCAGTTCTAACGGCATCGGAAGCTCTGTACGGTCTACGATCACAGGCCCCATGATCGTATAATTATCCAGACTTTTTCCCATCAGCCACTGTCCATGTCTGGTCTGCAGATCTCTTGAAGAAAGATCATTAAATACGGAATATCCAAATACATATTCTTCTGCTTTTTCTTCCGTGATTCCTTTTCCTTCTTTTCCTATAATGACCGCTAATTCTGTTTCATAATCCACTTTTTCATCGATATCAAACCGTCCCTGGATCTTTTCATTTGCCCCAAGAATACGGTTTGTTCTTTTTGCAAAATACACGGTACCGGATACTTCATCCGACACAGCTCCTGCCAGATGTTCTTTTGTCTCTTCCAGATGATCTGTGTAATTGACTCCGACACAGAGGATATCGTGAACCGTATGTTCAATCGGTGTCAACATCTCCTGCTCTTCCATTCTATGTACCGATCCATCTGCAGCACAGATCATCTGTGCTGCTTTTTGCGGATCACCATTTACCATATGAACAAAATCTATCAACGTTTTCCCTTTTAATTCCGGGAATAATTCATCCAGAAAAAACACGGTTTCTTCCTTTTCGAAAGCTGCTAGATGAATTTCTCCATTTTTATCTTTTACTCTGGTATAGCGCAATTTTTTCACCTCATTTTTTACATATAGTTACAAACTCTCGCAATTGCCATTTCTACATATCCAAGAGCTTCTGCTTTTGTCAGCTTGCCATCCGCAACTTCCTTGATTTCTTTCATCAGCTCATCACCAAGTTCTGGCATCGTCTTGGTTCCGTAAATATACGGGCTTGCATCAATATCAATATTATCGGACATATTTGCAAAAGTAACTTTATTACCGGTAATCTTAATTACCGGTGCAAGCGGATTTCCTGTCGGTGTACCACGTCCGGTAGAAAATACGACAATCTGACATCCACCGGCTACCATTGCCGCTACTGATGATGGGTCATTTCCCGGAGTATCCATAATAACAAGTCCCTGTTTTGGTTCTACCTGTTTTGCATAATCATATACTGCTGTTACTTCTGAATGACCACCTTTATGGATACATCCCAATGATTTTTCTTCCAGTGTTGTAATTCCTCCTTTTTTGTTTCCAGGAGAAGGATTTCCTTCACGGATATCATGTCCTACCAACTTAATCGCATGCTCATAGTCATGAACGATCTGGTAAATTCTGTCACTGATTTCTTTTGTCTTTCCACGTCGTGCCAGAATATGTTCTGCGCCAATAAATTCTGTTGTCTCAGAAAGAATCGAAGTACCTCCAAGTTCTACCATACGGTCACTCATCTCTCCGATCAGGATATTTGCTGCAAGTCCTGAAGTCGGATCCGAACCTCCACATTCTGTTCCGATGATCAGCTCAGAAAAATCAAATTCTTCTTTCTGCAGAAGAGAAGCTTCCTGTGCCATCTCTTTTGCTGCACGGACAGCTTTTTCTACTGTAGAAATCGTTCCTCCGTTTTCCTGTATAATGAAATGACGGATTGGTTTATTCGTTCTCTCTTTAATTGCATCTAACACAAGATCCATCTGACAGTTTTCACATCCAAGTGATACAACGACCGTTCCATATACGTTCGGGTTTGCTGCATATCCGGCCATTACATCCATTGTGAACTGCTGGTCTGACGGAACCTGGGCACATCCATTTTGGTTATTGAATGTAACTGCGGATTCTACCTGGGATGCGATAATTCTTGTTGTATCTGATGCACAGACACTTGCCGGTAAAATTAAAATTTTATTTCTGATTCCAACTCTTCCATCTGGTCTTCTATATCCCCAAAAAGTCATTTTTTCCATTTTAAACTTCCTCCTATCTTCTTATATTCCGTATTTTAAAGATTTTCTCTGTGATTCTGAACATTATGTACATGTACATGCTCTCCGACATGGATATCACAGGCAGCAAGACCAATATGTTCCCCATATTTTACTACTTCTGTTCCTTTTGGCATTTCTTTGATCGCTACTTTATGGTACATTGGTACATCTGTTATAGCTTTAATCTTCTGTACATCTCCATTTCTATCTCTCCAGATTACTTCATCTCCTGCATTGATCTTTTCAATTGCTACAACGACGGTATCTTTTTCATCAATAATTGCTGCGTTAACTGTTACTGCCATTTTGATCATCTCCTATTTTCATGTTTAAATGATGTTGGGGTCAAAAGGTATTTTGATCCCTTTGATACCAGATTACTACGTGCTTTGCACTCTCGCAAGCAAGCTTGCATCGGCTTTCTGACCTTTTGACCCTGGTATCTTTAAATTAATATGTTACAATATATCTTGTTACTTCGCTGCTTCTGTTTTCTTCTCTTCCAGAGGGAATTTCGGGCAGCCATATTTATGTGCCCACCAGTTTGTGACGATTGGAACAAGAATTGCTGTAATAACTACGGATGCTGCAACCTGTGCTGTTGCCTGTGGTACATATGCTTCCAGGCTCTTATCTGCAAGTCCTACAACCGCCGGAACTGCAACCGCATTACCTGCTGTTGTCGCAACTGCCCATCCGGCATAGCCTGGCCGCTTTGAAATTTTCCGGTCACATAATACGATAAACGCACCACCGATAAATGTAGTAATCAGTCCAAGAAGGATTCCTGCCGGACCACCTTTTACAACTGCTGAAAGGTCGATTCCAGCTCCAAGTGTAAGTCCTACGAAAGGAATCAAAATTGGTCCTGCCGGTGCAAGGAAATCAGAAAATGATTTGTCAAGATTTCCAAGAATCATACCAACAATGATTGGTGTAATTGCTGCAAGGATTGAAAGTAACGGGATATTTGCCAGTCCTGAAGTTCCCATTGCAACCAGTGTGAAAAACGGTCCATCATTCAACGAAAGTAATGCCATCGCACCACAGTCAACTTCGTCACCGTAAGACTGCATCAGGGAAAGATATACAGAACCATTACTATTTGTTACTGCACAGATAATTGCAAGTGCAGATAATCCAAAGAATCCATTCATACCGAATACTTTTCCAACTATAATACCGATAGCAGCTCCAATTACGAATTTGGAAATCAGAAGAACCCCACCACGTTTGAATACACTTCCGATTTCATTAAATCTAAGCGTTGTTCCGAGACATACCAGCTGAATTCCCATCGCTGTTGCTGCACCTGCATTTGAAAAAGTTGCTGTTGTAAGTGAACCTACCTGAAGTACCGACGAACAAAACGTATTTAAAATTGCCCCAATCAAAAGCAGAACGATCATCATTCCAGCCGGCACTTTCTTCAAAAAGTTCATAATCATAGTTTTTTTGCCTCCTCTTTACCTTTTGCTTTTCATTCGTTCGTATATACGTACTGCGTATGTATTTACATACTTTATGTTTTTAAAATAGCACTCGTACACTTTATTGTCAATATATCATCAAATAAATTCATTATTTTTATCATTTTGCACAATTATTCTATATAAATTTCTACATATACGTCAAACAGCTCTGGAATTCCATACAAATATCTGATATAATTTTTATATACTTGATTGAAATTTAGATTATTTCAATGTTAATAAAGGAGATTTAAACCAATGGCAACAACTGAACACCGCCCTACCGAACGGGTGCTCGATATACTGGAGCTTCTTTCCAACTCTGAGGAAGGAATGACTCTTACCGAACTTGCCAAAGCACTGAATGCCCCAAAAAGTAGCATTATGCCGCTTGTTCATACGATGACTGCCCGTAATTTTATTTATATGCAAAAGGATACGCTTCGCTATCGTATCGGAGTTGCTACATATTCTGTTGGTGTAGCCTATAATAACCGCAAGACTTCTTTACAATTCATTCAACAGGAGATGAATAACATTACTGCATTAAGTAACGAAACATGCCAACTTGGTATCCAATCTCGAAACATGGTACTTTATATCGCAAAAAAAGATTCACCTCAGCCAATCCGCCTGATGTCTTCCGTAGGAAAGCAGCTTCCTTTGTACTGTACTGGTTTGGGGCGAGCACTTCTTGCTTATAAATCCGAAGAAGAAATTCGTAGCCTGTTTCCAGAAGTTCTCACTGCATATACACCACACACAATCGCTACCATAAATGATCTACTTAAAGAGCTAGAACTTACCCGTCAACGGGGATATGCCGTGGAACATGAAGAAACAAATTTAATGGTAAATTGTATCGCCGTTTCGCTTGATTACAATAATGCACCAATCGCTGCTTTAAGTATATCCATCCCAACCTTCCGTATTTCCGAGTCTAAAGAAAAAGAAGCTGTCCAGATTCTTTGGGAAGCCAAACAGCGTATTGAGACACATTTTAAAATGTATGGCGTTGATTTTGGAAATTAAAAAATACCTGACAGAAAGCCTTCTATCCTTCTGTCAGGTATTTCTTTATACGCCTTTTCCTTCCCCTGCAAAATATTCTTTTACAAGTTTTACCACAACTCCTGATAACAGGAAGACTGCAATTAAGTTCGGGATTGCCATCAGTCCGTTAAATGTCTCCGCAATATTCCACATCAGTCCAAGATCCATCGTTGCTCCGACGATCGCAACCAGTGAATACAGCACCATAAACGGTTTGTTGATCTTCGTTCCAAATAAAAATTCAATACATCTGGTTCCATAAAGTCCCCATCCGATAATCGTTGAAAATGCAAAGCAGCACATTGCAACCGCGGTAAAGATCGATACCCAGCTCCCATATGTAGAAGTAAATCCAAGAATCGTAAGCTCCGCACCTGCTGCCTCCCCGTAACCAATCGGAACTCCGCTGCACAGGATTACCAGTGCGGTCAGTGTACAGATTACGATCGTATCTACAAATACTTCAAAGATTCCAAAGAATCCCTGTTTCACCGGCTTTCTTGTATCTGCACAGGCATGTGCGATCGATCCGGTACCAAGCCCTGCCTCGTTGGAGAAAATTCCTCTGGATACTCCCTTTTTCATACTCATAAAGAAACTTCCTACAGCTCCACCAGTAACCGATGCCGGTGTAAATGCCCCTTCAAAAATTGAAACAAATACATGTGGTATATTTTTTAAATTCAACAGAATCACTCCGGCAGCTAACAGAACATAGATAACCGCCATGAACGGTACAAGCTTTTCCGTTACCTGTCCGATTCTCTTGATTCCACCGAGAAGGATCAGTGCAATCAACACCGCAAGCACAATTCCGATCACAAGATTGACCGTCTTTGCTGCATCCACTCCAATCACCCCGTAATTGAATAATGCGGAATCAATTGCTGTCGTAATCGTATTGACCTGTGTCGCATTTCCAGTTCCAAATACTGTCAGCACACCGAATGCAGCAAACAAATATGCAAGCCAGTGCCAGTTTTTATTCAGACCATTCTTAATATAATACATTGGCCCACCGACCAGATCCCCTTCTGCATTCTTTTCACGGAAATGTACGGCAAGTGTTACTTCTGAAAATTTAGTACACATTCCAAGAAGTGCGGAGATCCACATCCAGAAGACTGCTCCCGGTCCGCCAATTGCGATCGCTCCTGCAACTCCTGCAATATTCCCGGTTCCAACCGTCGCCGCAAGCGCGGTACAGACCGCCTGAAATGGTGTCATTGCACCATCTGTGGCATCTTTTTTCCGAAGCATGCGCCCAATCGTCACCTTCATAGCGTATGGAAATTTTCTGATCTGGATAAATCCGGTTCTGACACTGAGCAGAAGTCCTACTCCGATGATACAGATCATTGCCGGCACACCCCAGATAAAATTATTGACTACATTATTGACCGACTCAATTGTAGATAACATCCCTTATTCCCCTCCAGGATTGAAAGATTTTCCTCTTCATCTTTCATTTTCTTATTTTTGGTATATAAAATGAATATTTTATTTATTATACACAATTCGTCAGGGAAATACAACTGATTTTTCGTGGCGGACGTTTCTGCCGAACATTTCTTCTTTTTTATACTTCGTAATGCATTTCTTCTTTTATTTTATCCTGGATTTCCACAAGAACTTCCATTAAAAGCGGATTGAACGCTCCGCACTCTCCGTTCAGGATTATCTTCATCGCCTGCTCATGTGAATACGCATCTTTATATACACGCTTACTCACCAGTGCATCATAAACATCTGCCACAGATACAACCTGTGCCGCAATTGGAATCTGTTCTCCGGTCAGACCATCCGGATACCCTTTACCATCATAACGTTCATGATGCCATCTGCAGATCTGGTACGCGATCTTGATCATCTTCTCATCCTTATAATGCTCCAGTTTATCCAGCATAGAAGCGCCAATCAGCGTATGCTCTTTCATAGTCTCAAATTCTTCTTTAGTCAGCTTTCCAGGCAACGGATCAGCTCGAGCACATATGGCTTCTCATCCACTTCTATATAACGTGCGATCACTTGATAAATCCTGCCATTTACAATCTCCAGCTTTCCTTTTTCTTCTTTCGTGGTCGCTGCACGCATCGCTACACAGTTATCACAGGGTGTTTCCCGTTTTCAATAATGATAGCAGCTCTGCCCCTCGTTGATTTTTCTCCATTCTTCATCAATATCTGATATATTTCCAATTGGGAAAAGACGGATCTCCTGAAAGATCTTCCGAAAATATTGGATTTCTTCTTCTAATTGTCCTTTTGTCATTCGTTCTTCCGCATTCATGTCTTTTCCTCCAGACTTCTACTACGCAGTTTCCTGTTATTTCCATTTCTAATTATTTTACAATATTTACAAAAAAGTAAAATGAATTATCCCGATATATCTAAAAAAATTTTTGTGAAGCATAGGCTACATCTGCATTATTGTAAGAAAGAATGTGCCTCGGCACATTCTCGCGCCGAGCACAGTCTCTTGCGACATTCTTCACCTTCGTGCGAGTGCGCATTTCCGGCACGCAGTGCCTTTTGTTTCATAGGAAGTTCCTTCAGAATTTCCTATGAAATGAAAAAAGGACCACCAAAACCTGTTTCCGGGAATTGGTGATCCTTCATGAAATACTTATATAACTATCCTTTTATGTAATTTATTTTCTCGTCATCACGCGATTTTCTACCGCTTCAGTCATCGGAACTTCCGCTGTCACTGATGCATTCTCGATTTCCACAGAATAGGTCTTGTGGATCAGACAGTTGATCGGATCTTCTGTCGTAATGACCAGTGCCAGACTATGTCCAGGCTCTACCGTATATCTTGTCGCATTCAGATAAATATGGTAATCATGGTATTCACCCTTTTTCAGTTCGATACTGTTCTGTGCTGTCTCCGGTTCATATCCTGCTTCCGGATTGCACAGATCTGCAAATGCCCGTGTGATCACACGGTATTTCTTATGTACAGTAGCAAACTCCGCTTCATTCCATGCCGGAACCTCTCCTCCGCTGATAATTCCGCCTTCTTTTACCACATTGACCGGAATTGTATTTCTCTGCGGATCTACAGACTGAATGCTGTCAAATTCTTCATCGCACACGTCACAAAGAAGAAGAGTAAGCTTCACATCATCCATACGTCCTGACATTTCATGCATTCCAAGCTTCATCGTCAGAGTATCTGCATCATTACTGTTTACCGGATTGAAATCTGCTTCTGCATCTCCATCTTTTAACGCTGCTCTTAATCTTACGCAGGTTGTTCCCTGTAATGTCACTGCCTCTTTAAATGGATCCGTCACATAACGCTGTGCCATATTGCTTGATCTCACACCCATCACATCATCGAAGTTCTCTGCACTGACACCCGCTGCTTCCCAGTCTGTATCTATTACAGTTGTTCCCTGTTCTTCGCACGTAAGATTCATCTTATATGCTGTCTCCCAGGAATCTGCTGTCTCCCATTTTCTCTGGTCATAGTTCATCTGCACCAGGATTGCCGGTCTGTTCTCTGCACCATTTTCAACTCCGTATAAATAATGAGAAATCCATTCATTGATAATATCATCATAGAATTTACCATCCACAAGGATTCCATATCGTTTCGGCATCGTTGGTGTGATATGTGCACCCTGATGAAGGATTGCTTTTACATTCTTTCCTGCCTTCTGGAAAGATTTGTACATCATCTCATACTGCTTGGTAGACACGTTCTCGTCATTCAGTCCCTGTACAATGAGTGCACTGCATTTGATCCGGTCTGCATGAAGACGATAATTTCCCATACCCCAAAATTCCGGATTATAGTCAAATCCACCCTTGATCTGCTGAAGGCTCATCTCATGATGGAATGCTGCCATATCCTCCCGCTGCTTCTCGGTTAATGTCTCATCATTGTAACGGCTGGAACAAAAATAGGCAAGGAAGCTGTTCAGCATTTCTTTCGGCCAGTACCGCTGTGCGCCCTGCATGTTCTGCTGGCTGTACCAGTCCGCGATTCCTGCGATCGGTACGATTGTCTCCAGTCCTTCTACTCCTGTTGTTGCCACTGCAAACGGCATGGTTCCGGCGTAAGATCTTCCTGTCATGGCAACCTTTCCGTTGGACCAGTCTGCCTTTGTCTCAACCGTTCCTTCGCGGTCTGCATATCCGATACGGTCTCCATGCAGCCATTCTACAATTGCTTTGAAAGCGTCTCTTTCATAGTCTGAACCAACATAATTGAATCCGTCAGATCCTTTTGAACCAAATCCCGCACTTAAAACAACTGCAAATCCACGTACAAGATAATAATCAAAGGTGTCGATATTTTCAAAAACCATACTGTTATTATTTCCTTTATCCGGATAATACCAGTCTGCCGGATCTGCTTTTAAAGAAAGATCCATTGCACTGATACATCCCTGCGGAACATGCGCATCCACTTTTTTGTCAAGATCTGCAAAATTAACCGGATGATATTCTTTTTCTGCCACTTCTTTCATATGCGGATATCCATCTTCCTGGACTCCCGCCGCATATGGACGTGCCTCATATAAAGTTGCAGCCTTATAATTCCCCTCTACTGCACTTCTTGGTACCTGGACAACAGCTTTCACAAGATCTCTTTTTCCATCTCCGTCCACATCGTAATCCGTTTCCACATAAACACAATATCTTACGATACTGGATGTTGCCGGATCATACTTTTCTCCTGTCTTTCCATCTGTAAGTGGAAAGACCGGCTGTGCAAGTCCGTTCTCAAATACTGGTACTTTGCTGTAATTCTTTTCGTTCATGGTAAACCTCCCAAACATTAAATAAATACTCGGATCTAATCACATATTATTTCCCCAATATTATTGTGATTTCATTTCTCCATTTCCTATTATAACGAGATGCAATAAGAACTTCAATGAGATTTTTCGCTTTATTTTATAGTTTACTATACCTGTTTTCTTTTCTCAATTCTATAGAAATAATCTTTTAAACATGCTATAGTAAACTTATATTTTACATAGATTTATCTGAAATTTAACAAACAAAAAGGGGATATTATGAAAAAGAACATAAAAAAGATATTAAAAGTTCTCGGAATCTTCCTGCTTATCATTCTGGTTGCGCTGATTGCATATCTGATCTATCTCTTTGCAAGCTATCACCGCATTCCGGATAATCAGGCTTTGAAGATCGAGAAAACTTCCGATGGAACAGCCGCAGCTGACACACTGACAACTGAGAAAGAATATTCCGCTCTGACCTACAATGTTGGTTTCGGAGCCTACACGCCGGACTTCAGCTTCTTTATGGACGGCGGAAAATCTTCCTGGGCAAAAAGTAAGGAGAGTGTCGAATCTGATATTCAGGGTGCCGGAGAACTGGTTGCTTCCAAAGATCCGGATTTCGCACTGATCCAGGAAGTTGATCTGAACTCTACACGAAGCTACCATGTAGATGAATATTCAATTTTAAAGGATACGATTCCAAGTTACAATACGGTATTTGCACAGAATTACGATTCCGCATTCCTTTTTTATCCATTCACACAGCCGCATGGTCGCAGCCGTTCCGGACTTGCTCTTTTCTCCAAATATCCGGTTACGGATTCTCTGAGAAGAAGCTTTCCGATATCGACAAGCTTCAGCAAGTTCTTTGACCTTGACCGCTGTTACAGCATTTCCAGAGTCCCTGTAGATAACGGGAAGGAACTGGTTATCTTCCTGCTTCACATGTCTGCTTACGGCAACAGTGATGCGATTCGCGAAGCACAGATTCGTATGCTGAGTGCAGATATGGAAAAGGAATACGAAGCCGGTAATTATGTACTTTGCGGCGGTGATTTCAACCATGACCTTAAGGCATCCGAAAAAGATGCAGAAAATTGTGAGTCCTGGGCTTATCCATTCCCACGCGAAGAGCTTCCGGAACACTTTTCATTCTGCCTGGACAATCTTTCTGACAGTGAAAAGGATGCTCTCTGGGACAGTGCACGGAATGCAGATATGGAATATGTACCTGGTGTGACCTACACGGTGACGCTGGACGGATTTATTACTTCCGATAATATTGAATGCACAGAATATGAAAATGTAAATACCGGATATAGCTACTCGGATCATGATCCGGTGTATACGAAATTCAAATTATTAGATGAATAATATGTAAAAAGGCAGCTGATCTTTTCAGACCAGCTGCCTAAGTTTTCATCTATTTCTTCTTACTTCAGATCAATCTTCTCCTGCAGTACCACACAGCCTGCCATATCACCAATAACATTCACACAGGTTGCTCCCATATCACAAAGCGTATTGATACTGATATAAACGCCCATAACACCTGCCGGAAGTCCTGCCATCGTAGCAAGTGCCGCAAAGGATGCGATTGCAATACTGGAAATCTGGTTGGAAACACCAAGTTCATTCTCCACACAACTCTTACTGATCGGAATGGTTGCCGAGCTTGAACAGGTTCCGAATGCATTCAGTGCTGCCGGCATGATCGCGCGGAAAAACTTAAACGGACTTGTCTTTCCAAAAAATTTTACTGCACCGCCGTGCACAATAAATGCAAATCCATAAAATGCAACATACAGAATGATCAGCTGTGTTGCCAGTGATACGATCGTACTCGTTCCATTTGCTTCTACAACCGGAACAATGGTACAAAATACACCGATCGGTGTAAAATACATAACAGTACTGATTACCTTCAGACACACCTCGTTACAGGAATCAATCACCTTTAATAATGGCTCTCCCTTTTCTCCGATCGCAATCAGAGTAAATCCGACAATCAGCGCAAACATCAGGACCTGAAGCATATTCCCCTCTGCAAATGCAGCAACCGGATTGGACGGGATCAGTCCTTTTACCGTATCCAGAATACTGTTCATCTTTGTTGCCTGAATATCGGATGTCACCATCTCAAAGCTGACACCTTTTCCAAGGTGGATCATTCTCGGAATCACCAGTCCTACAAAGCTTGCAATTACAGTTGTTGCAAGAAAGAACAACATGGCCGCACCGGTAATCTTGCCTGTTGTTTTTGCACTTCCGATGCCTGTAATTCCCATGACAATCGAACAGAACACCATCGGGAAGATCATCATATTCAGCGCATTCATATAAATGCTTCCCAGCACACTTGTTGTTGTGAGAATAATTTCAAATCTTCCTGCCAGGAAAAGTCCTGTCAGAATTCCAAGTATCAATCCTGTAAATATCGCACCGGTGATATGTTTCCGGTATCATTGATAAAAATTCTTCATCTGTACTCTCCTTACCTTTTCTTGCACAAATCTCTCAAATCCGTACATTTTTAACCAGATAAGTGTATAATAAATTTTTTCTCACGTCAACAATTGATAATTTTAAAACTTTACCACTGTAAAATCCGTGCTTGACATAAGTCCGATTTCAGACTATGCTCTTATAAGTATGATTTCGGACTTGCTTTGTATGATCGGAAATTCAGTCATCTATATAATTGTATAAATGGAGGAAATTATGGATTCTACTGTACTTATCAGCAAATATTTAAAAGAATACAATCACATATATAAAGAAGCAAATGAAATTTACCACGAAGCTGCCCGCAGACTGCATCTGTCAGACAGCGCTTTTGAGATTTTCTATACAATTTTTGAAATGGGCGATAACTGCCTGCAGCGTGATATCTGCAAAGCTTCCTGCATGCCAAAGCAGACGGTTAATTCATCTATACGAAAACTGCAGACCGACGGTTATCTTACCCTCTCACCCGGAAAAGGACGAAGTATGCATATCCATCTTACAGCTTCCGGCAAGAAGCTTATTCAGGAAAAGCTGCTTCCTCTCATCCAGATCGAAAATGATACTTTAGCTTCTTTCAGTCCCGAAGAATGTGAACAGCTTCTGCGCCTGAATGCCAAATATAATCAGACCTTACGTTCTAGACTTTCTAACCTTGAGGAGGATCTATAAACTATGAAAATTCAATTATCCGAACACTTTACTTATAAAAAACTTCTGCAATTTGTGTTTCCTTCTATTATAATGATGATCTTCACATCCATTTACAGTGTGGTTGACGGACTTTTTGTCTCCAACTTTGTTGGAAAAAGCGCTTTTGCAGCGGTTAATCTGATCATGCCTTTCCTGATGGGCATCAGCGCTCTTGGCTTCATGATCGGAACCGGCGGTAGTGCCATTGTTGCAAAGACGCTTGGTGAAGGAAAGATCGAAAATGCCAATGAGTATTTTTCCATGCTCGTCTATATCACTGCTATCGGAGGAATCATTATTGCAATCCTGAGTATGTTCCTTGTAAAACCGGTTGCCATTTTATTCGGTGCAAGCGGTACTCTTCTTGACAACTGCATTTTATATGGACGCATTCTTTGCATTTCGCTGCCTGCTTTTATGCTGCAGAATGTATTTCAGAGCTTTTTTGTAACTGCCGAAAAGCCACATCTTGGACTTCGCGTGATCGTGATTGCCGGTGTGACCAATATGGTTCTCGACTTTTTATTTGTAGCTGTACTCCACCTCGGACTTCCCGGTGCCGGGTTTGCGACTGTATGTGGAGAGTTTATCGGAGGGCTTTTCCCGTTATTCTACTTTGGACGGAAAAATTCCAGCTTATTAAAGCTTGGAAAAACACATTTTCATGGCAGAATCTTATTAAAGACCTGTACCAATGGCTCGTCCGAGCTTATGACCAATCTTTCCAGCTCTGTTGTAAATGCTCTTTATAATATGCAGCTCATGAAATTTGCCGGTGAAGACGGCGTTGCAGCTTACGGAACGATCATGTATGTCAATTTTATCTTTGTTTCGATCTTCTTTGGTTATGCGATTGGAAGTGCCCCGATCGTCAGCTATCACTACGGTGCCAACAATCAGGATGAACTAAAGAATCTTTTCCACAAGAGTATCCGGCTGATTGGAACCTGGGCTGTTTCCTTATTTATCATCGCGCAGCTCATCGCAACACCACTCGCCACATTGTTTGTCGGTTATGACCAGGGGCTTTTTGAACTGACACGCAGTGGTTTCCGTCTGTACAGCTTTACGTTCCTGATCAACGGGTTCAATATTTATGGCTCTGCATTTTTTACCGCATTGAACAACGGTCTGCTCTCTGCGCTGATCTCGTTTCTCAGAACACTGGTTTTCCAGATGGCAGTGGTTCTGCTACTTCCACTGCTTCTCGGGATCAACGGAGTCTGGTGCTCGGTTGCAATTGCTGAACTTTTAACTTTATGCGTTACCGGAACTTTTATCGTCCTGAAACGTAATATTTATCATTATTTATGAACTACTCGGCAACTAAGTTACCAGAGCATCTGAATTTTGGCGGGATACCGCCTTTTTTCAGGGTGCCGTTGCTAGAATCAAACTTTTTGAACCAAAAATAATATTTGTTATTGAACCAAATCATTCGAAGTGCTATAATCAATTTAAGTTTTGAACTTCACTGTTTTATTTTTAAATTGAACTTTTTAGTTTGAAAGGAGATTTTCAAATGACAACTTTCTCAGATAGACTTAAAGAGGCGATGTATGCACAGAACCTGAAACAGATTGATCTGGTTCATATCGCCGCAGAAAATAATGTAAAATTAGGTAAAAGCCATGTAAGCCAGTACGTGAGCGGAAAAACTGTTCCGAGAAATGATATCCTCCATTTTCTGGCAGATACGCTTCACGTAGATGCCGATTGGCTGCTCGGTGACAGTCAGGAAAACTTTACTGCTCGGGAAAACAACTCCGTTGCCCCAAAAGCTCCGTCTACCACTAAGACTTCTGGTTCTGTCGGAACTTCAAACTCTTCAAAAAGGGGAACTACACCGATGAAAAAGACAATAACCGACAAAAATGATAACGATAATGCAGGAAGTTCTGCCATGCATATATTCAAAAAATCGTCCAAACTCGATAATGTATTATACGATGTCCGTGGACCGGTTGTTGAAGAAGCTGCCCGTATGGAAGAACGCGGTACCCACGTACTGAAGCTCAATATCGGTAATCCGGCTCCGTTCGGCTTCCGTACACCGGATGAAGTTATCTATGATATGAGTCAGCAGCTTTCTGACTGCGAAGGATATTCTCCTTCTCAGGGACTTTTCTCTGCACGTAAAGCAATCATGCAGTATTCCCAGATCAAAAAGCTGCCAAATGTCACGATCAGTGACATTTACACCGGAAATGGTGTCAGCGAACTGATCAATCTGTGTATGTCAGCTCTTCTTGACAACGGAGATGAAATCCTGATTCCGTCACCAGACTATCCTCTGTGGACCGCCTGTGCCACACTTGCCGGCGGAAAGGCTGTTCACTATATCTGCGATGAACAGTCTGACTGGTATCCTGACATCGAAGATATGCGCCGTAAGATCACAGACCGTACCAAAGCTCTTGTAATCATCAATCCGAACAACCCGACCGGAGCACTTTATCCGAAAGAGATGTTGCAGAAGATTGTTGATCTCGCAAGGGAACATCACCTGATCATTTTCTCAGATGAAATTTATGACCGCCTTGTTATGGACGGAAAAGAACATATTTCCATTGCTTCACTGGCACCGGATCTGTTCTGCGTCACCTTCAGCGGTCTTTCCAAATCCCATATGATCGCCGGATTCCGTATTGGCTGGATGGTTCTCAGCGGAAATAAAGCAATCGCAAAAGATTATATCGAAGGAATCAAGATGCTTTCCAATATGCGTCTCTGCTCCAATGTTCCGGCACAGTCTGTCGTTCAGACCGCTCTCTGGGGCAATCAGAGCGTCAACGACTACCTCGTTCCGGGCGGACGTATTTACGAACAGCGCGAATATATTTACAAGGCACTGACTGACATTCCGGGAATCACTGCCGTCAAACCGCAGGCTGCATTTTATATGTTCCCGAAGATCGATGTAAAGAAGTTCAACATTGTAAATGATGAAAAATTTGCACTGGATCTGCTGCAGGATAAGAAGATCCTGATCGTACAGGGAAGTGGATTTAACTGGAAACAGCCGGATCATTTCCGGGTAGTATATCTGCCACGAATTGAAGTTCTGAAAGAAGCTGTGGGAAAAATTTCTGATTTTCTGAGTTATTATAGACAGGGGTAGAATGATAAGCACCGCCGGAAAAGAAAAATAGGGTACGGGTTCCGTTGCACTGGGCATTCCGATGAGCTCCCGAAACCGTCAATTGTGTCAGCAATGGCTTCCACAATTGACTGGATCTCATCTCCATAGTGCAAAGTCACCCGTACCCTATTTTTCTTTTCCGGCTCCTTCTGCAATTTTACTGCATCTATAAATATTAACAGAAATAGAATCTTTTGACCCTGGTATCATCTCATTTACATTTTCATATTTTAATTTTCTTATGAAAGCAATGCTCTCACTGCTTCTCCGTCAAACACAACTTCTTTTACATGATTTACCTCGATCTGGTACAGTGCATTTGCCGCAATATGTTCGGCTGCCTGCTCCAGATCACGGATTCCTGATGTATTGGAGTAAAGTTCAATTATCACATCAAGACCTTCATCTGTCACCGTACACTCGTCCTGACGAAGGCTCATTCTCTTCAGGATCTTCGGAAGTGCAAATCTGGAGAAGATGATCTTCTTCTCTTCCGGTGTATAATCCGGGATATCGATAACTGCAAAACGGGACATGATCGGTGCACTGATCTGATCTTTTTCATTGGCAGTTGCAATCGGATATACGCCAACTGTCGGAACGTTACACTCAATATAGTTATCCGTAAATCCAAGGTTATCAAGGAGTGTCAAAAGTACATCCGCCGGATTCCCATTTCCTTTTCCGGATGCTGCTTTATCCAGCTCATTGATGATGAATACCAGGTTGGATTCTCCTGCTGCCGCAAATGCTTCCATAATAATTCCCGGTTTCGCATTGGCGTATACACGGGAACTTCCTGTAAGCTGTTCCGGATCGTTAATGGAACTCATATCCAGAGTTGTCCACGGAAGCTTCAGGATACGTGCAATTGCATAAGCGATCTGCGATTTACCGGTTCCGGCCGGTCCGATCAGAAGGATTCCATACGCCGGAAGAGTGTGCGTTCTGTTGATCTGGATGATTGTTTCGATGATTCTCTGTTTGACACGTTCCATTCCGTAAAGCTCTTCATCCAGGATTCTTCTTGCCTCATCCGGATCAATGGATTCAAAATAATTGCTCTTCCACTGAATATTCATCATGATTGAAAGAGCTCTCTGCGCATGTCTTCTTTCTTCCGGTGACACTTCATGTGATCTTGCAACAGCAAGGTTTCTTCTTGCCCACAGACGGATATTGTCCGGAAGGGTTCTTCCTGCACAGTTCATAAAATCGGTGATACTCTGCAGGCTTGTCAGCTTCATGCTGTCGCCGTCCTCTTCCATTTCCTCATCCACTGCTTCTTCTGTCGGCGCACTGCTTGCGAAAAGACGCTCGATCATGAACTGCAGGAAACCATCTTCAGCTGAAAGCTTGGTTGCCCCACCGAATGCGATCTCCCGGATCTTGTATACTGCATAGCCGTCCGCACGGTTTTCACCGGAAAGGCGGACATTGATGTGATTCTCGCCCAGCCATTTGATCAGGCTTACAAATCTCGCATCGATCTGGAGAATGTCCGCACTTACAGTTCCATCTTCCTCGTCAAATTCAAAGGATGTCTTCTTAATCGGGTTGGTGAAAACACCACAGGAATGATGCTTCCATTTCCGGTTGCTGTTATCCAGAACCAGCATCGGTTTCTCCGCTGTCGCTTCTGTCTCATTCGAGCGGAATGTTGTATAAGTACATTCCTGGGCCTTTTTTTCATCTGGTGTGTGTTTAAAATCAAAAACTGGCATGATTTTTACTCCTTTTTCCTTTTATATTCGCTCTTTTCAAATTGTATATTCTTGCACATTTTATGAATAGTCTGTACCTATCTTAACACACTTGTTGCATATCTGAAAGTCAAAACCATTTCTTCATAGTATTTTTATTCATTTAGATTTTTATTTTCCTTCTGCTCCAGTCCTGCAAAAAACAGCTCATAAAAATCATCTTCTCCTTCCAGTTTCGGTGAATTTTCCCCACCTCCATTGGTGCTCCGCTTCATCTCAGCATGAAATTCTTCTCCGGTACAGATCAGTCAATCTTAAGTTCCACTCTGCTTCCGCCTGCTTTTTCCTTTGTCACCACAATCTGTTTCTCAATCCTTGCTTTTAATTCCTGTACATGGGAAATGATTCCCACCAGACGGTTGCCTTCCGTAAGACCATTCAGTGCTTTCATCGCCTGTTCCAGTGACTCTTCATCCAGTGAACCAAATCCTTCATCGACAAACATAGTATCCAGCTGGATTCCGCCTGCCGATGCCTGGATCTCATCAGAAAGTCCGAGTGCCAGCGAAAGAGAAGCTTTAAAGGATTCCCCGCCGGAAAGCGTCTTCACACTTCGCTCAGAACCATTGTAGTGATCGATTACGTTCAGTTCCAGACCACTCTGACTCTTCCGGTCATCCGTATCAGTCTGGCGTTTCAGCTCATATTGTCCTCCACTCATCACCATAAACCGCGTATTTGCACGGGCAATGATCCGGTCAAAATAATTGGTCTGGATGTAGGTCTCAAACTTGATCTTTTCTTTGGATCCGCCTTTGATCTTTCCATTTACCGTATCGGAAATTTCACGCACCTGTGTCCAGTTCCGCTCAAGCTCAAGAAGTTTCGCACTCTGCTTGTCAATCGCATTCCTGATTTTCAGATTGTTCTCATAACGGATCCTGATCTCTTCCATCTGTTTTTGAAGCTCTTTTTTCGCACCTGATACTTCCTGTCGTGCCTGCCCAAGCTCTTCCATATCGGTTTCTTTATTACCTGCAATCTGCTTCTCCAGCGTTTTCTTCTTCGTCTTTGCCGCTTCTACCGACTGACTGCAGTCCTGGAATGCCTTCTGGGCAGCATTCAGATTCTTATCGATCTCTTTTTTCTGCTTATCCAGCTCTTTGATCTTCTGTTCTGCTTCTGCTTTCTCCGGAAATTCCAGTTTGCCACGCACCTTCACAGCCTGCTCTTCTGCATTTGCTTTATCTCTCTCATACACAAGGAGCTGATCCTTTCGCTCCTGTTCTTCCTCCTGAAGCTTTTTCTGCATCTGCTCCAGTTCCGGGATCTCAGCTTCCAGCTTCTGCTTTTCTGCCACTGCTTCTTTAGCTACTTCCAGCTTTTTCTGTAATTCCTTTTCTGACTTTTCGAGGGCATCCATCTGTTGACCGATCAACGCCAGCGATTTTTCAATCTCTTCTTCCTGTATGCTGCTGTCAAAGCTTTTCACACTCTTTTGGATTTCTTCTTCCAGCGCTTTTAACTGGACCAGCTTTTCATTTGCCTTAAAGCTTGCATCATTCGTCTTTTTCTCCACATCAGCAGTCTCTTTCCGGTATTTTTCAAGCTCTTCTTTCTCCGGTGCACCCTCTGTCATCTGTGCCGGACATGGATGGTGGACCGATCCGCACACCGGACACGGCTCTCCCGTTTTCAGAACCTTTGCAAGAATCCCCGCCTGCTCATCCAGAAATGCCCTCTCCATCCAGGCAAGCTGTGTCTTTCGCTCTGTACATTCCTCCTGCATGACAAGGTATGCTTTCTGCGCCTCTTCCACACTTTTCTTCTGTCTTTGGTATCTTTTATATTGAATAAGAATGTCTTCTGCCGTTTCTTTTCTTACTGAAACCTCTTTTTGTTCTGCTGTAACTTTCAGAACTTTAATTTCCGCATCCTTCAGCTGTTCCAGTAAATTCCTTTTCTGTTCCAGCTGCGCCTGCATCTGCGCTTTCTTTTCCTGATACCGGCTTTCCCGGCCCTTTAATATCTCAATCTGTTTTTCAAGCTCTTTAATCTGCTTCTGAAGTTTTTTTAATTCGTCATACTCTGCAAGCTTTTCCTGCCTCTTTCCGATCTCTTCTGTTAACTGCTCTCTTTCCGGCACTTTTTCCTGTTCTTTCTTCAGTGCCATTTCCAGTTCTTCCAGCGTTGGTGTCTTCTCTGCTATCGTCTGCTCCGCTTTTTCCAGTTCCTTTTTGGCACGGATCACTGCCTCTGCCTTTCCGATTCTCTGGTTCAGCTCTTCCAGATCTTTCTCGATCTTCGTTAAATTCTTCTTCTTTTCTTTCACCGAATCTGCATCCTGATTTGTCAGAGTTTCCAAAAGTTCCAGAACCTTGTCCGCATGAACCACCGCTTTGCTCTCACGGATCTTTTTCACATCCGCAGCAAGCACGTCATCCTCATCACAGCTGATATCCTTCATGTACTGCAAAATGCTTTTGCTGACATCCTCGTACTGTTCCTGCAATCTGCCACTTGCATTTTTCATTTTCTCCTGAAATGCAAGATACGGTCTGGTATGGAAAATTTCCCGGAAAATTTTGCTCCGCTCCTCAGTTTTTGAAAACAGAAGCTTCATAAAATCTCCCTGCGCCAGCATTGCAATCTGAGTAAATTGTCCGCGGTCGAGCCCGATCAGTTCTGTCACTGCTTTCGTGACCTCTTTTGCCTTTGTGACCGGAAGCCTGTCATCCGGAAATTCCAGTACCGCATCCGCTCTTTGCAGCGTCATGCCCTCGCCCCTGTCCTTTGGACGCATGTACTCCGGATTTCTCCGGATATGGTAGTTCTGCCCCTGATAGAAGAACTCCAATTCCACAAAGGTCGGCGTCTTCGGATCCGCATATTTACTCCGAAGCATCCCCGGCTCTCTTTCATTTCCACTCGCTTCCCCGTAAAGTGCAAATGCGATTGCATCAAAAATTGTGGTCTTTCCGGCACCGGTATCGCCGGTTATCAGATAAAGCCCCCGCTCACCAAGTTCATCCAGAATGATCTCTGTCTCTTTTGCATACGGTCCGAATGCAGAAATCGTAAGTTTTATCGGTCTCATCTCTCATCCTCCCATATTTCTTCCATCATTCCTCTGGCAATCTCTTCCTGTTCATCCGTCATGGGCTGGTTGTTCTGAAGCTCATAGAACTCTCTTAAAAGCTCCATCGGGGATTTCTCCTCTACTTCTGCCGTTCCTCTCACTGTCCCTGCCGCTCTCGTCCGCAGATTGTCATAAGACAGCTTCATGATATTTGGATAAATGCATCGTAGCTTCCCGATCGCATCCGGGATATCCTCTTCATCAGTCAGCGTAATGTGAAGATAATCGTCCGTGTTCATATCCTTGTAAAAATCCAGCGCAGTCACTTCCATATACGTGCCTCTGACTTCCCGCATATCATGTTTCGGCAAAAATGGAATCTGCTGAATATTTATTTTGCCTTTTTCTTCTACATCAACGATGACTGCTGCTTTTTTGTGATTGGTTTCAGAAAAAGAATATTTGAGCGGCGTCCCCGAATACCGCACTGTCTCTTTCCCGATCTTCTGCGGGCCATGGAGATGTCCAAGCGCCACATAATCAAATCCGTCAAAGACAGATGCGTCCACATCATCCACACCGCCTACAGACAGTTCTTCTGAATCACATCTTGCCGCACCGGTCACGAACTGATGCGCAAGCAGGATATTTCGTTTGTCTGTGTCGATCTGCATATGCTGCACTGCCGCATTTACAGCATCCTGATAGGTGATGATTTCTTCCTCCGGATACACTCTTTTTACCAAAGACGGCTTCACAAATGGAAGCATGTAAATATTGATCTCACCGTACCGGTCACTTATCGTTACCGGTTCTACATCCGACTCAAATACCGGTGAAAGATAGATCTGTCTGCTGCTCATCAGTCTTGAACCGAAAGCAATCCTTTCTGCAGAATCATGGTTTCCACTGATCAGAAACACCGGAAGCTCCCTCGCAGCGATCCTTGTCAGGAAATCATCCAGAAGCCTCACCGCCTCTGCGGACGGAATCACCTTGTCGTAAATGTCGCCCGCGATCAGAACCGCTTCCACCTTCTGCTCATCGATAATGTTCAGTATCTCTTTTAAAATATATGCCTGATCCTCCAGCATGGAAAATTCATTCACACGCTTGCCGAGGTGCAGGTCTGATAAATGAAGAAATCGCATGGTTTTCTTCCTCCATAAATGCCTGATTAAAGAATAATCTCTTCTATTTTACAGGTATGTTCTTTCGTTGCTTTTTTGTAATTAATTCCTACAAGGTAATATCCAGATAAATCACATCGTAATGATTGAGATATTTTTCAAAAGTTGCATCCTCCGGTATCATCCAACGCTGTCCTTTTTTACTGCACCATATATTTGTCCGCTTTTGCACAGCGCATTTACCTGACGTTTTGAAAGATTCCATTTATCTGCTGCCTGTAGAGATGTTATATATTCCATTGAATCCATCCTTTCTGACTTAATTTCTGTTATTCCAATTATAACCGGGAAGTGGGAAGTAAGCAACGCTCGCTTCCCACTTCTCTATATGTTGGATTTATTTTGAAAATATTAAACCGGAAACAGATATTTATGATTCAATTTTTCATTCTGACAAAAAGTTTTAAAAAGGGAGATGTAAAAAAACTCAATCGAGTTTTTTTACATCCCCTTAAATTTATATTTTCCTTTTCCGTGACCGGATACCGGCTCAATAATCTCTGCCTGCGTCAAATTGGCAAGAAGTTTTGAAGCACCTGAACTTTTCAGTTCAAGAAGTTCCATAACTGCACTTCTTCCAAACACCTCATCAAAACCAAACTTTTCAAAAAGTCTATGGATATGAATCATCGTTTTTACCGAGAAATCACTACCTTTTTCGGAAAGTACACTTTCAATATCCACTTTTTCGTCTTGAATGTCCACTTTTGCATCCCCAAAATCTTTCTCCTGTGAAAAATCGTATTCAAGTGTAGCTCTCAGTTCTGATGCACTACCATACATAACGGTTGCTCCATCAAGCACCCATTCTTTGTGATGTTGTAATCTCGAATCTTTCCGGCGTGTTTATAAATTCCCTGAAAGAGTTTGCGATGGATAGCAATATACTCGTTCGGGGAAAATGAAAACGCTGTTTCAGAAAGAATTTCAGCAATACGGGAATTTTGCCTTCAATATTCTGAATGGCCGTATCAATCAGATATTTAGATGGTTTGAGTCCGTCCACCGCCTGAAGACCGATTGCCGTACTCCAAGCATACCCCTTATGAGCTTTATCTGGTTCAGACTCCCTCAAATATTCCTTAAACGGGTCTTTTTCCATATCCACTACCCCGCTTCATAGTCTTATAATTCACTCTTTTGCTTTCTATTTTTATTTTTTTATAAGAGATCCTTTATTTTTTATCCAGTTCTTCTTCTCTGAGTTCTTTCATCTTTCTGAAATACGAACTCATCTCATCTGCCATTCCCGAAAGCCTGTTCAGCAGTCCGGAAAACTCCGTCAGCATCTCATCATCCTTGTAATACGGATACACAATATCATGGTCAATCTCGCTCCATCCTTCTTCAAAAAGCGTTCTGCCCTGAATTTCCAGATAGTATCCGTGATACTTGATGATATAATGCAGTGAACGGTAATACCCACCTGTCCGCACTTCAATCTGCGTACTGTCATAAATCCTCGTATCTCCGGAACGCTTGTATACTTTTGGACGTTCTGCGATATAGCAGTGCTCCGGATCCTCATCAAAATCCCGCAGCCTGTCCTCTACATAATTGTTCGGATTATTTTCAAACATCGAAGTGATGAACTTATGAAAATGGATCCAGTCCTCCCGGTAAAGGAAGAAAACCCTGATACCAATCAAATCTGTGATGTATTTGTGGTAATTCGATTTGTTGATATGTTCAAATTTTGCATAATTTTCTTTCCGCTTCCGGATGATCTTTTCCAGAAGGTGCATTGGATTCTTGGTTCTGTAACGGTAGGAATGGATCCCTGCCCGCTCAATATCATAAATATATTCATCTACAAATTCTTTTCCCAGATGACGGAACAATTTCGTTTTTGACATATAATCTTCATAGATCTCTGTCAGCTCCTCCCAGGAAATCCGGGCAGCCGTAAGGTCATCCTCTGTCAGATTACAGGTTTTCAGAAATTCCTCTTTATTGATCATTTGCTTTCTCACCCAATTCTTTCCGGCCCATGCGGACCTCTTCCATATGACCGGCAAGCTCTCTGTCCATATGATCGAACAGATAATTTTTCGCACTCTCTTTGTGTAGCTCCCATTCTTCCTGAATCTGCCGGTTCACGATCTTCACCTCTTCCAGGAACTCCCGGGAAGATATGATCGTACCTCCCTGTCCCTGTGTGATCACCTGTTCCACACCATCTGATGTAACTACCGTCACATGATACTTTCTTCCGACTTCATGTACTACCTTTTCAATGTACATATCCGCCGTCTCAGCTTCTTTTGTATACACAACATGAATGTTGTGGTATTTGAAGATTTCCATTGCTTCGCCTTCAACCTTGTAGGCATCAAATACCAGGATCAGAGGATAGTTCTTGAACCCCTGATAATTGCAAAGCACATCCATCAGTTTATTTCTTGCTGCTTCAATATTCTCTTTTGCCAGTTCTTTCAGATCATCCCATGCGAAAATAACATTATAACCATCTACCAGCAAATATTCCTGTACGCCTTCTTCATCTTTCTTTGCTTTTGGCGTTTTCCCTGCAGTCACAGTCTTTGGAAGACGATCGGCTTTTCTCTCTACCCGTCCGTAAGTCCGGATAAAAATCTCTTCCAGTTCCCTGTCTTCTCTGGCATTACGCGCATAATGCCTGCCGCCTCTGGCTGCTGCTTCTGCTGATCCGCTTTTCTCCTTGCGTAAATTTACCGGTACAGTCTCATCCAGACTTTTTTCTGTCTCTCCTGCCAGCCTTTTCCGCTCTTCCAGGATCTTCGGAAGCTGTGCCTCAATATGCATATGTTCCGGCACTTCCTGCCACGGTACATTATATCCCGCTCCATGAGCACAGAATACAGAGCCCGTCGGATTCTCCACATCCCGCTCCGGATCGTAACCAATCGCCTCTACAACCTCGTCCTGGTTATGGCATGGAAAATATCCCTTCAGCGTACAGAACAGTTTCCCTCTTCCTCTGCTGTATGTGGTTACTTCTCTCTGATAATCCTGCATTTCAGACACCGGTGCACTTCCGGTGACCACAGCCATATCATCTTCCGTCTCCGGTCCGTCAAATTCTCCATTCATCCGCTGAATATCCGTAAGTGCACGGCCTGTCATCTCTGACGGAATTTCCAGACGAAATGCATAATACGGTTCAAGCAGTACATTCTCTGCCTGCATCAGTCCCTGGCGGATCGCACGGTACACAGCCTGGCGAAAATCTCCGCCCTCTGTATGCTTCAGATGTGCACGTCCACTGGCAAGTGTGATCTTCACATCAGTAAGCACCGATCCCGTCAGAACGCCCCGATGCTCTCTTTCCAGCACATGCGTCAGGATCAGTCGCTGCCAGTTCTTGTCCAGCACATCCTCACTGCAGATCGTATCGATCGAGATTCCACTTCCCGGCTCTCCCGGTTCCAGTATCAGATGCACTTCCGCATAATGACGCAGCGGCTCAAAATGCCCTACTCCTTCAACTGTATTTTTAATCGTTTCTTTGTAAACAATATTCCCGCTTCCAAAGGAAATATCCACGTCAAACCGTTCTTTTACAAGGCTTTGCAGAATCTCCGTCTGCACTTCGCCCATCAGCTGGACCTGGATCTCTCCTGCCTCTTCATTCCAGACTACACGGAGCATCGGATCTTCTTCCTCCAGTTGTCTGAAATTCTGCAGCATCCGGTGTACATCACAGCCTTCCGGCAGCTCCACCCGGTAATTCAGAACCGGCTCCAGTACCGGTGCCGAAGAACCTTGCTGCATCCCAAGCCCCTGTCCCGGATAAGTCCGGGTAAGTCCTGTCACAGCACAGATACAGCCTTTTTCTGCTTCCTGCACCATCTCGTACTTGTCCCCGGAATAAATCCGGATCTGGTTAACTTTCTCCTGCATAGGTTCTTCCTCTGCCATATATTCCAGGATCTCTTTGACCTTCAGTACTCCGTTTGTGATCTTCACATGTGTCAGACGGCTGCCCTGTGAATCTCTGGATATCTTATATACCTTCGATCCAAATGCCTCTTCAGCATGCGTCCCGCTTACCGGTCCGTCCATGTATTTTTCCAGTCCGTCCAGTAATTCCTGCACACCTTCCAGCTTCAGTGCCGAACCGAAATAGCATGGAAATACCTTTCGTTCCCGGATCAGCGTCTGAATCTGGCTCGCCGTGATCTCTCCATTTTCCAGATAGCTTTCCATTACCGTCTCGTCGCACATAGACAGCTCTTCCAGGAATTCTTCACCCGCTTCTGTAAAATCCACACACTCTCCGCTGAGCTTCCGCTTTAATTCAGTAAATCTGTCCTGTCTGTCCGTACCGTCCTGATCCATCTTATTTATGAAAATAAAGGTCGGAACCTGATACCTTGCAAGAAGATTCCACAGGGTTCGTGTATGTCCCTGCACACCGTCCGCTCCGCTGACAACCAGGATTGCATAATCAAGAACCTGCAAGGTACGCTCCATTTCTGCTGAAAAGTCCACATGCCCCGGTGTATCAAGAAGAGTCACCTGCTTGTCTCCAAGCACAAAATTCGCCTGCTTGGAAAAAATGGTAATCCCCCGGCTTCTCTCCAGTGTATACGTGTCCAGAAACGCATCTCCATGGTCAACTCTTCCAAGCTTCCTGATCTGACCGGTAAGATAAAGGATTCCTTCCGAAAGTGTCGTCTTTCCGGCATCCACATGCGCCAGGATCCCGACAGATATATATTGTTTTGGCTTATTTTCAGATGTTGCTGCCATCGAAAAAATGCCCCTTTCTGCTCATAATAATCTCTTGATTATCATATCACAGAAAGGGGCATAAGTCGACACGCGAATCTTTTTATCTGTCCTGCTTTTCATTTGACATTTTCTGCGGTAAGATACAATCAGAACAAATTTCTAAAAAAGGAGAGTGCCATTTACTCATGAAAAATACTGACTTAACCAATACTTACCGCGAACTTGACAGAGAACTTGCCATTTTGCATGACCAACTCGAAAGCCACCGTTCTTTTGAAAATATCCTTTTTCTCCCGACTCCCGAAAAGATCAGGTCGGTCCGCGAAAAATGGAACGATTTAAAAACACAGGTTGAAAACCTGGATGCACCGGACAATGTCTATCGTCTGGTGAAGCATCATCTGAATGACTTCCTGGATTCTCTTAAATTTACTATCGAAGAAAAAGAACACAATCCGGAAGCACCTCTCCTGGATTTTGTCTATTATCTTCAGGAAATCGCTCGCTGTGACAGGCGTTCTAATGAAGTACGTCTCGATGTCCTGACCAGAAAATTACAGGCATTTCATGAAAATCAGGATTTGATCCTTAATCTGATCCACACACAATACGGAGAAAATGAAGCTTCCCTTTCTTCTGCCTTTGCCCTCGCAAGGCTGGATATGCAGCGCGACCAGAAATTGTTAAATGAATATTTCCCGGATTTCACAGAAGAACAGATTGCATCTTTATCACAGTCCTTCCGGATTTTTATCGATCAGCTTCAGGAAATGGCAGATTTACTCGGTTCTGACTGCCAGTCTGACTCTGAAAAATTGTTAAAGGATGATCTCTCAAAGACCATCAAGATGGATCCGGAAGCTTACCGCAGCCTTCTGAAAAACCGTCTTGGTGTATCTCTCGACGAACTGCTTGCATGGCATAAAGAAGAAATTGAAAAGACCCGTGCTGAAGTATTCGAAATCGCCTCCAAATTAGAGCTTCCGGAAGGAACTCCGAAGACAATGAAAGAAGTCAGCGATGTGCTTTTCCGCTATGCCGGTCCTTGTGACAGTGCCGAGGAAATGTATACACGTGCCAGAAATTATCTGAAACGTACCCGTGCTGTCGCTCATGAATATGTACGTCTTCCGGAAGATGAAACCTGTCTGTGCGTTCCTCTTCCGCCTTGCTATAAGGATTCTTACCCTTGGGGCGGTTATGAGGGTGGTGATTTCCGTGTCAAACCGCTCCGCGGCCAGATGTTCCTGAATCAGTATAATTATCAGAACATTACCGATGGCTGGATCAAGATGAATACCATGCACGAAACTTATCCGGGACACCATGTCCAGTTTATCCGTGCAGCGATCGATCCGACACCGGAAACTGTAAAAATAGGAGCAAAAAGTGTACCTCTGGAAGAGGGAACCTGTATTCGGACTGAACGCGCATTTACCTTTATCTTTGCAGAAGACCCGTTCTTCCCTCTGTTCGTTGCATTCCGCCGTCATCATGCCTCTGTCCGTATCCTGGTTGATCTGCAGCTGTATTATTTTGGAGTGACACTGGAGGATGCTGTAAAAATCTACGAAGAAGAGCTTGGCTTTGACCGCGTAACTGCCCGCGCCCAGGTACAGGCACACCAGAATGCGCCGGGATATTTCACCTGCTATTATTATGGAATGAAGAAAATCTGCGACTGGGAAAAAGAGTATGGATATACGAAATGGGATTATACGGAACTGCTGTTCTCAGCCGGGCGGATCAGTATGGAAAGCCTGGAGATGCTGGTTAAGATGACCAAAGAAGAGCAGGGACGTTTCTTTACGGAGTTCCGGAGCTTGCTGATGGATGAATAAGGTAGGTTTTAAGGTGTTGGAGGGGGACGAAAAAACGGATAAATAAATGAATCGGGTATGCTTCCCACGCACTGGGCATTCCGATGAGCCTCTGAAAGCGTATATTGTGTCAGCAATGGCTTCCACAATATACTGAGTCTCATCTCCATAGTGCTCAAGGGAATCTGACCCGATTCATTTATTTATCCGTTTTTTCTGGTACTCCTGCAACTTGAAAATTTTCCCTTATGGAACATCAGCTCGCTGCGCATGGCTAATGGTGATTTGTTTGTCTAGGGTTTTAACCATATTCATAAATTTGAGTATAATGATTTGTTTTAGTTTTTAAAAATTTGTATCTTTAAAATATTTCCAACAACACATTATTATAAAGATATAAGTCTACCAAGTTCTTCACGTTTCTTTTCAGTTATGCCATAGATATTTATGTGGTTCAGGTCACCGCTGCGGTCTGTAAAGGCGGGGAAGAGGAAGCCGGATGTTGGGGATCCGGGTTCGTATTCGCCGACAAGAGGACAGATGGCGCAGATGAGGTAAGGAAACATCTCTTCGGATTCTCCGAGGCGTTCTTTATCGGTGGCTTTGGCTGGGATATCGTAGTTATCATGGAAAACATAGATCGCGTAAGGGGTGGTGATCCGGATGTTTTCCATGATGATATCATAAAGAGTATCCATCAGGGCATCGTTTTTGAGTTCACAGTCTCTGAGCGCCATCAAAAGCTGCCACATACTTCCGGCTTTCTGATTTTCCGGCTGGATCTCGTATTTTTTCAGTTTTGTGTTTGTCTCTGCAAATGGAATTGTTTTGGCGATTGCGAGATTTTTTGTTTTTTCTGACGGAGAGAGTTTGAGGAAGTTGATGTTAAAGCTTCCGTCAAAATCTCCGTCTGCATCTACATAACAGCCTGCTATTCTTGTGAATGATGTTCTTGCAGGCGTCATCCGCCGCGTCAATTCCAGCATATCTTCTCGGTTGATCATTTGTATTTGTTCCTCTCTTTGAATATCAATTGAGTCTCACTCCGTTGACCTGTTTCTATTTTCTAAGTTCTCATATCATCCATTGCTAAAATTCTTCTATTTCAGCAACACGGTTCCCCTGTTTTTCTTTCCAAATCATCAGGTACACTTTGAAATCTACCGAATCTCTTGCCGCAGCAAATGGCTCCTCACGTACAAGTGTAACTTTCTGTCCGTTTGACTCCAGCTCTGCTTTTCTTTTTTCGGCTTTTTTCAAAATGTTCTGATATTTCTGATTAAATTTCTCCCCAAAATCCCTCCGTGGATAATTTTCCGCTTCTTTGGCAAGTTTTTTATTTAGCAAGTCTACAACCGCCGCATGTTTCTCCCGATGTAATAATCGGGCAATCCATCTGCTCATTCTTTTTCCATGATATCTCCGGTATCTTTGCAGCCACCACAACAGACTTTTATCCCCTGCTTCTTTAACGAGCTCTTCCATTACATCCATTGCCTCTTCGGTCGGATTCCACGGATCTTCCATCGGGACAATATATTTTGCTGGAACTGCCGGATAACAGGTATAGTTCAGCGGAGGAAAATGTACCAGTTTTGCAAGTTTCTGTTCTGTATCACTTGTTGCCTTTTCTCCAAGATATTCACATTTATCACTCAGAATCGCCAGACGATATTCCAGAATCCGCAGATACTCATACCCTTTCAACCAAAAATGTCCTATATCTCCGTAATTATAGAGATTCATCTCCAGCGAAAGATCTTGGAAGAAAATGGTCACAACCGTTTCGCCCTGATATACGACAAGTACATATTCTCCATCCTCCTGGCTTAAAGTTGCGTCCAGCTCTCCTTCATAATCTTTCTGATAATGTCCGGTCATTCTTGCACCAGAGAATACCAGAAAGCTTTCCACTGCATCATTCATCAGATACACCAGACGCATTTCATCCTGGTTTTCCACATCTTTGTCTGGAAACAGAAGTTCAAACTGATCCTGACCAAGTAACTGGGCAAGCTTCTGGAAGGCCTCCGGAATTTCTTCATATGCACTTTCTGTATCCATGAACGCTTCCTCTGCTGACATATTTTCCTGTATTTCCAGTTCACTCATCTATTCCTTTTCTCCTTCATTTGCCTCTTCCATATCCACACAGGCAAGTCCTCTGTCCTCCACATAACTGACACGGATCACTGCCTGTGACCAGTTGAGGCTGATCCTGGCAGCCTTCTGCTTCTCTTCTCCGGCTTTCCGGAGCAGATCCAAAAGTTTCTCCAAAACTTCTCTTGTCAGATAGCCGCCTCTCCACTGAAAGGTCAATATCCTGCCCTTCTTAGCCGCCTGCAGCGACCGTTTATAGACATCTTCTTCTTTTGTAAAGGAAAGCTTCTTCTCCCAATAATAAAAATGATCCCCATTCGTACAGACCGGTGCCGGTGCGATCAGCGGTTCATGATCCCGGAAAATCTTCTTGTCGTCCAGATTGAAATAATCATAGCGGATCTCCTGTCCTGCCGCACTGTGTTTACCAAGCGTATTGTCAAAAGTTGCATCCAGATGATAATATGTACCACCAATTTTTACGATATTCCAAGTATGACGGTACTTGATCCCTTTTTCCGGATTGTTACCACAGACTGCGATCATGCACCAGATTCCAAGCGCATCACAGAGTACTTTCACAGATTTTGCAATCCCTTCACATACGCCAACTCCATGTCCAAGTGGACCGATGATCTCATGGGAATACGCCTTTTTCAGCTTATCATAAGTCACATTATCACAGATAAAATCATGAATATATTTCTCCTTTTCCCATTCAGACAAATCTTTTGCCGCCCGCGCAAGTTTTTCTACTCTGGAGGACATTGCCCTCTGATGCTCCCGGATTTTATTTTTGTCAAACAGATACTCCGGTACAAAGATCAGATTCGGAGAGTCCTGATAGTATTTATACTTATATCCTGTCATCCAGAAAATCTCCGGATGATCCAGCCGAAGCCTGAAAAAGACATCATAAAGCTCCGCACTTTCTATGCGCGGTATCTGAAATTCATCCGCAAGTGCATTCGCTCCCTGCATGATTACATGGTATGCTGCCTGCTGCTGTTTCGTCATTTTGGTATAATAGAATGGTTCCATGAAAGTCCTCCTGCGCAATGTTTCGATTCTCCTATTATACATTTTTTCACGAAAACACGAAATGTTTTTCCTTGCTTTTTAACGAAAAACAGAAATGTTTTACGCTAGTTTTTAACGAAAATAGAAAATGTTTATACCCGTTTCTTAACGAAATCACAAAATGTTGGCCCTTTTCCGCTTCTTTCAGACACATAAATTCCCTTCATTACTTATATAAAAAGGCTCCATATAACAGTTTTTACTGCTACATAGAACCTCTTCCATTCTTTTATTTCTCAGTTTCACTTGATACAATTGCCGGAATCCGGATCGTGACGATCGTACCTTCGCCCTCTTTTGACCATATCTGAAATCTGTATTTATTTTCATAAATATAGTCCAGTCTTTCTTTAATATTTTTTATACCGATATGTTCTCCTCTTTCCATACTTGACAGTTTACGCTGCGGTTTGCTTAATTCATCTAGTTTGTCCTGAGACATCCCTGCACCATTATCTTTTACAATAATCTCAACTTCATCTTCTTCCATTCTGATACGAATCGTAATGCATCCGTCTATTACTTCGCCTTCTTCATCCGTATTACATAGAATTCCATGAAAGAACGCATTCTCTACAAGTGGCTGCAAAATATTTTTTGCAATCAGATATGGCTCAACCCCCGCTTCGATATCAATAACACTTTTAAATATTCCTGTATATCGATATTTCTGAATCAGTAAATATTCTCTCACTACTTTAATTTCCTGCTCTACTGTATCATAAACATTATCCACCTCTATACGTAGTCTGTCCCTTAAAATCTGAATCATAGCTTTATTCACTGCAATCACATCTTCATTCCGGTTTTTCTGTGCCAGATATGTAATCATATTCATGGTATTATAAATAAAATGCGGATCCACCTGCGAAATCATCAAACCATACTTCAGTTGCTGCTCTCTCTTTTCCTGTTCGACCATTTCAACAATATTTTCCTGCAAACGTTTTGCCATAACATTAAACGAAGCGCCTACTTCTCCTATTTCATCTGTTGAATTCACCTCGATTCGTGCATCCAGATTTCCTTCTGCTATTTCATTCATTTGTTTTGATACATCCGTAAGCGGACCGGTAAAATGATTTACAATCGGAATCATAACTAACACAATTCCAAGCCCAAAACATAAAATCAGTATTTCTACCAGAAAAATCAGCGAACGGTTATTGTCCAGAATATCTTTTCTGCTCTGCCTGCAAATAATCTTCCACCCATCTTCTTCTGAAAAACGTACTGTAGTAATCCCATCTTCCTGCTGCCAATAACCTTCCTTATAGCTTTTTCCATACTTCATGTTTTTCAGAGTTGCGTTTACATCTATTTGTGTTTCCTTAACACTTGGCTGTAAAATCTGATTATTTTTATCAAGAAACAGATAATCGTTACTGTAATCTTTCATCTGGTTTGCAATATAGTACAACTGGTCAAAAGATGCTATAACAGTAAGATTGCCTTTCTGCCCATGATATATATATTCCATCGTATATCCATAAACCATGTTAAATATATTTCCAAATGCTGTATCTGATTCCCCGTCATAAGCAAAAGGATTCAAAAAACTTGTCTTTTTCCCTTTTAAATCTAATTCTTTTATTTCACTACAAATATGTTCTTTTACTTTATTCGAAAATCCTACTGTTGAAAAATCATATATTTCATCCGCCTTTTGGACATCCAGATAAATCCCGATGATTCCATATGACTGAATTTTATTTTTTACACCAAGCTGGGATAAAAAAAGACTTATTTTCGCATTATTTGCTTCATTCGGCTCCGACATATATTGATCTATTTTCTGAATAAGTTCTGGTTCTTCTGCCACAATCTTTGTAAATCTTACCAGTTCTTCAAAATTCTGATCTAACTGAGACATGATCTGCTCATTCAGAATCATAGTATCCTCTCTGTCTTTCACACTGATATTTCTATATACCAGTTCCGGTAATGCCGTGAGCAATATTCCCATAATTACTAAAAACACACATAATTGTGCTATAACCAATTTATTTCTTAATTTCATGACCTCTTCTACTCTCCGGCTAATAATTTCCTGCGATATTGGTTCGGTGTCAGTCCTGTATATTCTTTGAAAATTTTACTGAAATACTGACTGGAAGTAAAACCTGTCTTTTCTGATACTTCATAAACCATATATTCTTTATCCTGGAACATTTTCTTTGCATTTTCTATTCTGACATTATTGATAAAATCATTTACCCGTATTCCAGTTTCTGTTTTAAATTTCGTTGATAACCAGGAAGATGTCACACCAACATGCTCCGCAACTTCCGCTGCTGTAATACTTGCATCACCATAATTCTGATTGATATAAGCCATTGCATTGATTGTCACATCGGAATAAATCATTTTTTCTTTCTCATTTTTCATTCGACAAATTTCTTCTATCTTGTATTCAATATATGCCTGAAGATCTGTTACTTTTCTAAAATCATAAGAACTGCATCCCTCGGTCATCAAAAATCTCTGACCGCTTGTTTCTCCAATCAGTTTTCCATCAAACAAACTAAGAGCCTCCAAAATATGTTCTATATATTCCAAGTATTCTGTAACATTCTGTTTTTTTTCTGTTTCATGCAATCGGTTTTCTATTTTTTCAATTTCTTCTGTTTTTCCCTGTTGTAAAGACTGATAAATTTCTTCTGATGAAATTCCTGACAGTTTCTTCTCATTTTCCTCTTTTCCGTCATAACGCAGCTCCTGTAACTCTACTTCATTTTTTAAAATATTATTTTCCAGTTGTCTTTGATAATTTGTAAAATTAGACCGGAACTGCCTTACCATACTTCCATGCAAACAATAATATACATGATACAGTTTTTCTTCTCTGTTAATATATTCATACAGCTTTCTTGCAAAATCATAAATTCTGTCATTTATTTCTTTTTGTGAAACAATTCCTTTTCCGAATTCAAGCAAAATCAGATATTCATCTTCGTTTACCGGAAACCTGGCCCCTACATGAATCCCAGTATTTTCAGATACATTTTCGCACGCTCTTTTTATGAGCCGATTATCCAATGTCATCTGATTGTTATCAAGTGGAATATATTTCTTTAAAATCTTCGGAACCTTTCTTTGAGAAACGATAATATAATAATATTTCTTATGCAAACCTATATAATCATTTTCATCAAGAATATCTTTATATACCTCTTCTGAAATATTTTTTCTAAATAATTCCTCTAAAATTGCTGTAATTGTATACTGCTTTTTTGCTTTTTCTTTTATAATTTCTTCTTTTAATTTTAGTATTTTTCTTAAAAACCCATCTTCCTCCAGATCACTTTTTAAGATATAATCATCAATTCCTAACCGGATTGCCTGTTTTACATAATCAAAATTTTTATATGCTGAAAGGAACAGAATATGTGTATTTCCACCATATTCGCGAATTGCATCCCCTAATTCCAATCCATTTAATCCAGGCATCTTTACATCTGATATCACCAGATCCGGTCTGTGTGTCTTGTAAATTGCAAGTGCCTGTTCTGGATTTGTCGTTACCCCGATCAATTCAAATCCATGATACTCCCAATCAATAATATGCTCCAAATACTCCAGTGCCAGCTTTTCATCATCCACTAACAATACTTTTATCATATTTATAAACCACCTTTCTGCGAAAGGCACCGATGGGGTTAT
>OLGH01000806.1_pt1 | contig 34896 bp, 39 predicted proteins | sample 1604851 | NCBI WGS metagenome assembly OLGH01 (sample SAMEA3888894, study PRJEB22519) | human gut metagenome | biome: human gut; feature: human-associated habitat; material: faeces | place: Denmark | collected 2010 | reverse complement strand
ATTAGTTGCACAATGGATGAGCAAAGCCAATACTAAAAGTAGTCCGAATTTTAAGATTTGTTTCATCTTCGGCATCTTTTATAGTTTTTTCTAAGCTTAAGCTTATTTCTTCTTCATTTATTATTTTTCCTTTTTTTAATCCACTACATTTATATGATGTACTACATATAGTTTCTATTTGTTCAAAATTGTTTACTTCTCCTACTACTGTTGCTATTTTTGTTGTTCCTATGTCTACACCAACTATAATATCACCTATAGCCAAGTTAATTCCCCCATCTTTTTTGTTATAAATTTCTTGATGTATTTATATTACATTTTTTTTCAAATGTCAATAGAAATTGTTATATTTTTGTAATAAATTTGTAATGTATTTGTAATATTTGTTTTTTACGATTATTATATCTATTGATTAAATTATTACATTTTCTCGTTTATTCTTTTTATATCTCTTTTTCTTCGTTTTCTTCGTTTTTTTCTTTATTTTTATCTTTATTTTTTTCTGATTTATTCTTTACGTTTTCAGTCCATTTTTCGACATAATATCTTCTTATTATTCCCAAATTATTAAACATTCTTCCTACAAATACAACTATTGCTGCTAAGTAAATGTCTATATTTAGTTTTTCTCCTAAGACTGTTAATAATATTGCAAGTATTGCATTTCCAAAAAATCCTGAAATAAATATTTTCATATCAAATTTTTTATTTATTACAGATGCAACTCCTCCAAATACTGAGTCTAATGCTGCAATTATTGCTATTGCTAAATAACTTGAATATGTATATGATATCATTGGTGCATTTAACCCTACTATAACTCCTAAAACGCATGCTATTATCATAACTAAAAAAATCATTTTCATCATTCCTTTTTAATTTTATTGAATATATTTATGTGTTATATCTTTACTGTATTTTGGTATACTTACTTTTCCCTTTGTAATGTCTATGTCAAATCCATAGTTTTTTAATTCTTCTACATAACCGCCATTTCCTAATAATGTACTTTCTAATTTTGTTGAATCTCCTATTGCTCTTATTTCATATGGTGCTAGTATTCTTTGTTGATTTACAAATATTATAGAATTGCTTCCTACATCAACAATATCTGACATGTTTATTATTCTTTGTCCATTTATTGATATTGCTTCTGCTCCTGCTAATTTTAGATAGTCTACAATTACTAATAAATCTTCTGCTGAAAGTGGATCTACATTTTCTTCTTGGTTTGTATTTTGCTTATCTACATCTTGAATTTTTATTGTTATTCCTTGTCCTTCAACATCAGTTTTTCCTAAATACATATTTGTTTGTTCTAATTCTTTTTCTACTAATTTTGAAGAATCTTCTGTTGATTGTTCTTTTTCTTTGTATTCAGCTAGTTTTGCAGTTTTTTCGTTATATTGTTCTTGTGCTTCTTTATACATCTTTTTCCAGTTTGCAAGTTCTGTTCTTAGTTCTTCTTCTCGCATTGTTTCAATTGATGTTATGTCTGTTTCTTTAACAACTTTGAATTGCATACACATAACTGTTGCTAATGCAAAACATGCTATTGCAATTGTTATACATACAGTTATTTTGCCTTTTTTCATTTTTTTAATCCCTTTCTTTCACTCATCATTATCCAAAATTTTGTCTGTACCATTAATTACTATTACTTATATATTTGAAGTTTAATACTCCTGAATATTTTGGTATTGTTATTGAATTTGATTTTTTAGGTGTGCTTACTTTTATTCCTCTGTCTTCTAATTTACTTAACCAACCTCCTGGTCTAGATAAGTTTGCTAGAGCTTCTGGTGAACCTATTGCTTTTATTTCAAATGGTGATCCTATTTTTTCACCATTTATATTTATGATGTTTCCACCACATATTATTGGTGTTGTTAATATTATTCTTTGATTGTTTATTGATATTGCTTCAGCTCCTGCATTTTTTAATTCATTTACAACTTTTAGCAAATCTATATCATGTATTATAAAGTTGCTTGGATCTAAAACTGAACTTGAGTCAATATCACTATCTGCAATTGTTAGTATTATTCCTGGTCCTGTTACTTCTGTTAAACCTATCATTTTATTTCCATCATTTATTTGATTTTTGGCTTCTTCTAATTCTGAATTATTTTTTGTTGCACTTTCTATTTGTTCTTGTAATTGTGAGTCGACTTTTTCTGTTTCTTTTAAAAGGTTATCATATTTTTCTTTATATTTTAAAACTTCTGCTCTTAAGTTATTTTCTTCATAATTTTTACTTGAAGTTGAGCTTGTATTTTTTACTGTTTTTACTTGTATACAAATTCCAGATGTTAATGCAAAACACATAACTCCTAAAACTAAAGCAATTGCTTTTTTATTAGTCATTTATATCTCTCCTTTATACCTTTTCTCTAAATCTAGGTTTAAAATCTCCATTTATATTTCCATTTAAATATATCGTTCCTTCTTTTCCTTGATTTTCTTTTAGAATAGCTGGTACATATAACATTTTATTTGTTAAATTACTATCATTTCCTAAATGAATTGTCTTTTTTTCTTCTTCCATATACATTATATAATCATTTTTGTTTGTTATATCTATACTTGAAACTTTTTTGTCTAATTCGTAGCTTTTACAAATGTTCATTATTTGTATAACTGTTTCTAATTTTTCTAAGTCCTCGTCATTTAACCTGTTACCTGCAACTACTTGTTCTTGTGGTGTAGTGATTCCCATTATTACTGGTAAATCTAATTTTTGTTCTGCTATTTCTAATATGTAACCTTGGTTATTTATATAAGCATATCCATTTAAAAATTCTACATTATAGTTTTGTTCTCTTTCTTCTATTGTAATTTCTATTTTGCTTGGAATTTTTCTTTTTATTTTTGCATTTTCTACATATGCATTTGTTTTTATTTCTTTTATTACTTTGTTTTTATTAAATCTAAATATATTTTGGCCTGTTTGTATTTGTGATAAGCTTACTATTGTATCTGAATTTATTTTATTATTTCCTATAACTTGTATATCTGTTATATTGAATATTGGTGAAACTAATGCAAAACAAATTCCTCCTATTATTATTGCTAATAATATTATTGTTTTTAGTATCTTTTTTATTTTTTTCTTTTTTCTCATTATTTTGGCTTGTTTTTTGGTCATTCTTGTTTGTTTTTCTTGCTTTATTTTTTGGTTATTTTTATTTGTCATTCCTATTACTGTTTCTGTGTCAAAGTCAAATTGGTCTTTTTGCTCATCTTTTCTTTGTTTTATTCTTTTTTCTCTTTCTTTTGCTTTTTTCTTTTCTTCTTTTTCTTTTTTTACTGTATTATTTGAAAGATTGTATAAATTGTCGATTTCTTCTCTTTGTTGTTTTGTCAAAATTTTCACCTCCCAAAAATTCTAGTATGTATTGTATCAAAAAAAAAACTATATTTCTATAGTTTTTACAAAAAATTCATATAATCTTGTTATAGTTTATTAAAAATATGTCTTAGCAACCTTATTATAATAGTTTGAATATATTTTCAAATGTGACCAAAATAGTGTTACAAATTCTTAAGTAAATGTTTTAAAGGATCCTGCAACCAGGTTTTGTTAAATAATTTACGTTAGAATTTGTTAACGTATGTAGGAAAACCGAGAAAAATATGAAAACTATTATAATAAGGTTGCTAAGACATTATTTTATTTAACTGTAATATTTGCTCCTAATTTTTTTAATTTATAATCTAATTTTTCATAGCCTCTTAAAATATATTCAATATTATCAATTTGTGTTTTTCCTTTTGCGATTAATCCCGCTAATACCAATGCCGCTCCTCCTCGCAAGTCTGTTGCTTTTACATCTGCTCCATATAATTTTCTTGTTCCTCTTATTACTGCACTTTTTCCTTCTACTGTTATTTTTGCTCCCATTTTATTTAATTCTTGTGCATATTTATATCTATTTTCAAATATGTTTTCAACTATTATTGATGTTCCTTTTGCTGTAGTTAGCATTGATGCAAATACTGATTGCATGTCTGTTGGAAATCCTGGATATGGCATTGTTTTTATATCTATTGCTTTTAATTTTTTTGGTGCTATTATTTTTATCTTATTTTTATTTATTTCAATTTTACATTCCGCCTCTTCTAATTTGTTTATTATTGGAGTTATATGTGTTGCATTTACATCTTCTAATATTATATTTCCTTTTGTTGCTGCTGCAAAACATAAAAATGATCCTGCTTCTATTCTGTCTGGCATTATATTGTAACTAATGTCTTTTAATCTTTTTACCCCAATTATTTGTATTTCATCTGTTCCCGCTCCTGTTATTTTCGCTCCCATTTTATTTAAAAAATTTTGAAGGTCAATTATTTCTGGTTCTCTTGCTGCATTTGTTATAATTGTTGTTCCTTCTGCAAGAACACTAGCAAGTATTGCATTTTCTGTGGCTCCTACACTCGGAAAATCTAAGTCTATTTTTTCTCCTTGTATTTTTTCTGCATTGCATTCTATGTTTCCATGATTTTGATTTACTTGTATTCCTAGTTTTTCAAAACTTTTTAGGTGTAAGTCTATTGGTCTTGAACCTATGTCACATCCTCCTGGATATGAAAATATTGCTTTTTTGTATCTTCCAAGTAATGCTCCTGCAAGTATTACTGATGAACGCATTTTGTTCATTAAGTCTGGTGGTATTTCAAATTTTTCTATTTTTGATGTGTCTATTTTTATTTTTCCATTTTTCTTTTCTATTTTTGCTCCTAATGTTTCTAGTATTTTATACATCATTTGGGTGTCTTGTATGTGTGGAACATTATACAGTGTTGTTTCTCCTGCATTTAATATTGTTGCTGCAATTATTGGAAGTGATGAATTTTTTGACCCTGATATTTTTACTGAGCCTTCTAATTTTTGGCCACCTTCTATTATGTAACTTGACATTTTTCTTCCTCCTTTTTACGTTTTTGCTATATTTTATGATTTGTTTACGTAAAAAGTGATTTTTGAAATTTTAGGTAATTTTACGTTTTTTTATTTTCTTTTATTATTTCTATTGCCCTTTTTCTTGCACTAATTTCATTTTTTTCTTCAGAAGAAATTTCTGCCAAAGTTCTTCCATCTTCTAATTCAAATATTTCATCAAATCCAAATCCATTTTTTCCTCGAGGGTATTCTGCAACAAATCCACAAATATACGCTACTGCTGTAATTGTTTTTTTGCCATCTGAAAGTGCCATTGCTGTTGTAAATTTTATTTTTCTTTTCTCATGTGGTACTCCTTTTAATTTTTCTATTATTGCTTTGTTTCTTTCTCTATCTGTTCCTTTGTTCCATCTTTTTGTATAAACTCCAGGGAATCCATCTAAATATTCAATTTCAATTCCTGAATCATCTGCCAGGCACATTTTTCCTTCTAATTTTTTTGCTATTGTTTCTGCCTTTTTTCTTGCGTTTCCTTCAAATGTATTCTGATCTTCTTCAACATCTACATCTATTCCAATTTCATTCATTGGAATTATTTCGTATTCTTCTAATATTTCTTGTGCTTCTTTAATTTTACCTTTATTTCCAGAAGCCATTATAATTTGTTTTTTCATAATTTTATTGCATAAACTAGATTATGCTTCTCCTTTTTCTATTTATGTTCTTTTATAATATCTTCTATTTTTTTTACAACTTCATCTATTGATAGATTACTTGAGTCGATAACAATTGCATCTTCTGCTTTTTTTAATGCTCCTACTTTTTTATGCATATCATTGTAATCTCTCATTTTTACATTTTCTAAAACTTCTTCATATGTTGTTTTTATTCCATTTTGAATATTTTCTTCATATCTTCTTTTTGCTCTTATTTCTTCACTGGCATCTAGATAGATTTTTATATCAGCATTTGGAAATACTACTGTTCCTATGTCTCTTCCTTCTACTATTACATTTTTTCCTGTTGCTAGTTTTCTTTGTATTTCTACCATTTTTTCTCTTACTGGTATTATAGAAGAAATTTGAGAAACTATTGATGTTACTTCTTTTGTTCTTATTTCTTTACTAACGTCTTCTCCATTTAATAAAATAATATCTTTACTTCCTGTATTATCTATTTTTATATCTATTTCATTTGCTATTTTTATTATTTTTTCTTCATCTTCTAATTTTGCATTTTCTTTTAATACCTGTAATGCTACACATCTATATGTTGCCCCTGTATCTAAATTTAAAAATCCTAATTTTTCTTCTATTTTTTTTGTTACTGTTCCTTTACCACTTCCGGCTGGTCCATCAACTGCTACTATCATCTTTTTACTTCCTTTCTCTTTTTTTATTTATTATATCAAATCTATTTTTGTTTTTCAATTATTTTTAGTTTTTAAATTGTAACATAATTACTAAAAAATAATACAATAGTAAGAGGTGATTAATGTGGCTTATTCAGAAAGAGAACTTTTGGCAAGAATGATACAATGTGAGGCTGGTGGTGAAGGTGATATTGGAATGAAAGCCGTTGCATCTGTAATAATGAACAGAGTAAATGTCCCTGTTGGTGAATATTCAAGAATTTCTCAAAATGGTAATATACGAAATATTTTATTTCAAGACGGTCAATTTGATTGTGCAAGGGAAACTTTAGGAAATCAATATAATCCGCAAAATATCTATAATATGAATCCAACTGAAGAAAATTTTTATATTGCTGATTGGGCACTTTCTGGTAATAGACTTATAGAAGCTGGTGAATGTTTATGGTATTTAAATCCTTTTAAACCTACCTGTGATACAACTTTTCCTAGAAATGGCTCTGGAACTTTCCACACAAGAATTAATAATCATTGTTTTTATAGGCCTACCGCTTCTTATTCTAATACTTAATTAATTTATAAAATCTAAAATTTAAATATTTTTTATCAATTTATATACATAATATTTTATATTAAAAAATCTATTTTGAAAGGATGAATTGTATGAGTGAAAATTTAAATGAAAAAAGGAATGTTGTTCCTAATAATCAATCTCCTGAGGTTTTAACAAATAATATCTACACTCCTGCTTTTTTACGAGAACATATTGGAAAATTAGTAAGAGTTGAGTTTTTGATTGGTACTAATAATTTAACTGATAGAACTGGTATTCTTGAAGATGTTGGTGTAAGTTATATTTTACTTAGATCTATTGAAAGTGGTAATTTGCTTTATTGTGATATTTATTCTATCAAGTTTGTGTCTATTGCAGAATATCCTTATAGACCTGGAATGTACAATTATTAGATAATATCTTGAATTTTAGTGTATAATGATGTATAATTCAAACATAATAAAAATGGAGGTACAATATGGAAAAACTAGTTATAAAAGAATTATACAAAAATACTGAAAATTATATTAACAAAGAAGTAACTTTAGAAGGATGGGTTAGAACAGTTAGAGATTCAAAAACATTTGGTTTTATCGAAATAAATGATGGAACTTTTTTTAAAAATGTTCAAATCGTTTTTACTGATAAATTATCAAATTTTAATGAAATCTGCAAACTTACAATTAGTTCTTCAATTAAAGTCACAGGAACTCTTGTAAAAACTGAAAATGCAAAACAACCTTTTGAAATTCAAGCAACAGGTGTAGAAATAGAAAGTTTATCTGATAGCACATATCCACTTCAAAAGAAAAAACATTCTTTTGAGTATTTACGTACTATTGCACATCTTCGTCCAAGAGCTAATACTTTTAATGCTGTATTTAGAGTTAGAAGTAGTTTGGCTTATGCTATACATCAATTTTTCCAAGAAAGAGGTTTTGTATATGTAAATACGCCTTTAATTACTGGAAGTGATGCTGAAGGTGCTGGAGAAATGTTTAATGTTAATTCTTTTGATTTAACAAACATACCTAAAGCAGATGATGGAAATATTGATTTTTCAAAAGACTTTTTTGGAAAACCTGCTCATTTAACAGTTAGTGGTCAATTAAATGGTGAAACTTTTGCTGAAGCTTTTAGAAATATTTATACATTTGGTCCTACTTTTAGAGCTGAAAATTCAAATACAGTTAAGCATGCTGCTGAATTTTGGATGGTTGAACCTGAAATATGCTTTGCAGATTTAGCTGATGATATGGATTTAGCAGAAGATATGATTAAATATATTTTTAAATATGTTTTAGATAATTGCCCAGAAGAAATGGAATTTTTCAACAATTTTATTGATAAAGGTTTATTAGAAAGATTAAATCATGTTATCAATTCTGATTTTGTTAGAATTTCTTATACTGATGCAGTTAAAGAATTAGAAAAACATAATGATGAATTTGAGTATAAAGTTAGTTGGGGTATTGATTTGCAAACTGAACATGAAAGATATTTATGTGAGCAGATATTTAAAAAACCTGTTTTTGTTACAGATTATCCAATGGATATAAAAGCTTTCTATATGAAACAAAATCCAGATGGAAAAACTGTTGCAGCTGCTGACCTTTTAGTTCCAGGTATTGGTGAAATTATTGGTGGTAGCCAAAGAGAAGAAAATTATGATAAATTGTTAAATAGAATGAAAGAATTGAATATGCCTATTGAAAATTATGAATGGTATTTAGATTTAAGAAAATATGGTAGTTGTGTTCATTCTGGATTTGGTCTAGGTTTTGAAAGGGCTATTATGTATTTAACTGGTATGCAAAATATTCGTGATGTTATTCCATTCCCTAGAACACCAAAAAACTGTGAATTTTAAAGTTCACAGTTTTTTATTTTTTATTTTACTAATCTTTTTATTAATTCTTCTATTGTATATACTTCTTTTTCACCTGTTTTTGAATTTTCTAATTCATATTTTCCATCTTCAAATTTTTTGCCCATTACAATCATATTTGGTGTTCCTAAGGCATACACATCATTGATTCTATTACCCATATTTAGATTTTCTCTATCATCAATAATAGTTTGAATTCCATTTTCTTGAAGTTTGTTATATAATTCAAATGCTTTTTCTTTGTTTTCTTCACTATATATAATTTGAACTTTATATGGTGCAATTGTTTCTGGTATTGCAAAACCTTTTATTCTATCATTTTTAATAATGATGTTATTTTCTATTGTTGTTGCAATTATTCTTCCCAATCCGATTCCATAGCATCCCATATAATATGGTTTGCTTTGTCCATTTTCATCTTGGTATGTTAGTCCCATTGCTTCTGAATATTTTGTTCCTAATTCGAAGTTATTTCCTAATTCTACAGAATTGTATTCTTTCATGTCTTCTAGTTTTAATCCTTGTAGTCTGTCTATAAATGTTTCTTTATCTTCAAAATCTAGAACTTCTTTATTAATACCTACATTTTTTTCTTCATTATATAAAATAATGTCCTCTCCTAATTTTGTAATGGCTTGGAATTCTTCTGATACTCTTCCTCCCATTGTTCCGCCATCACTTACAACTGGTATGATATTAATTCCTATTCTTTTGAATATATTCATATATACATCATGCATTTTTTCAAATGTTTTGTGCATATCTTCTTGTGTTTTATCAAATGAATATGCATCCATCATTACAAATGTACGTGGTCTAAACAAATATCCTCTTGCTCTAATTTCTTTTCTGAATTTTTCTCCTATTTGATAATATGTTGCAGGTAAGTTTTTGTATGATAATAGTCTGTTTGCTCCAAATATTGTAGCACATTCTTCTGCTGTTGGTGCTAAACCATAATCTCCTAAGTTATTACTCATATTGAACATTATATCTGCTTCTTTTGTGTATACATCCCATCTTCCTGATTGCTCCCATATTTTTCTTGGTTGTAGTTTTGGAAATTCTGCTTGAATACAATCAGCTTTGTCTAATTCATCAATAATTATATTTTCTACTATTCTTTCTATTTTTGTCCATATGTTTCCATATCCAAATATTCCACTTTCAAATTGATATAATTCTCCTAGTTTCATTAATATGTCTTGGCCTGAATAATTTTTATCGACATCATTAAAGTTTATTTTCTTTGGGTTTAATTTACTTAATTTCATTTTTTATTCCTTCTTTCCTATTCTTCATCATTATTACTGTCTTCTTTTTGTTCTTCCCTTTTGGGCTCTGGAGCCTCTTGTTTTTCTTCATTTTCAGAATTATTTTCTACTAAATCATCAATTACAATTTGTTGATTTTCATCTAATTTATATCTTGGAAGTTCTGGCAAATCATTTAAAGATGTGTATCCAAACATTTTTAAGAATTCATTTGAAGTTGTATATGTCATTGGTTTACCTGGTAAATCTGACTTTCCAGCTTCTTGAATTAATCCATATTCTAGTAATTTGTAAATACATGCATCTGCACTAACTCCTCTTATAGATTCTATTTCGGCTCTTGTTATTTTAGGATTATATGCAATTATTGCAAGTGTTTCTAATGCTGCGTTTGATAAATTTGGTTTTGACCTTTTATCTAAAATTGGATATAAATATTCATATAATTCTTTTTTTGTACATAATTGATAGCTATCTTCTACTTTTATTATCTCTATTCCTCTGTTTTGAATTTTATAATCTTCTTGCATTGATACTATTATATTTTCTAAATCTTCTTTTGGCATTTCCAAAGAAATCATTAGTTCTTTTATTGTTACTTGTCTTCCTGCTGCAAAAAGTATTGCTTCAATTATTGCTTTGATTTTTTCTATTTCCATATTTGATTTTTCCTTTCTAAGTTTTTTCCCATATAGATTGTTTTTCTTTTTCTTCATCTCCTCTATCTTGCAGATATTGTTGAGGAATTCTATCTATGTACAAATTATTATTTATTGCTAATATTGCCATTTTTGCTTCCATACTTTGTATAAGGTAATCATGATATTTTGAATTAATATATGGATAATTTTTCATATATAAATATTCGTCATTTATCCATTCGTCTTGTAACAAAAATGATAAATCAGTGTCTGCTCTTGCAATTTCTTTTGCAGCTTCCATATAACTTTCTTTTAATGTCATTGATAAAAAAGAGTTTGTTGATTGTGCAATTGTTTTGTAATTTCCATATAAGTCCTTAAATTGATTTGTTGATGGCTGTTTTGATATGCTTACAGTATTATCTATGTTTTGTAAAAATGGTAGAACATTTTCAGATTCTGTATATAAATCTGGTCTTATGCTTTTTGTATATCTAATTAGTTGCATAGTATTGTCTACTTCATTTTTATCACAGTATATTACTATTTTTTCTCCTCTTGTTTTTATGTCATTAGCTTCATTTGAAATAAATTTCATATAAAAATTAGGGTTTTGGTTGCAAGATAATATCAAATTTGATAGTTCTGATATATTACCATTATTGCAATTTATATATAGCCTTAACATGTTTTCAAATTGTGGCATTTCATATCCTTTGGATTTTATATGATAAAATACTGTCCTCTCTTTTGTCCCTTGATATTGTATATTATATTTTTTTTCACTATATAATCTTTTTAATAATTCTTGTTCCATATAGTCATTGTTTTGGTATTCTTCTTGTGTGGGTTCTTTTCCTTGCATTGTGACTAATGCATCATAAGCCATTTTAGTAGTGTTAATTGGTTGTGCTTCATCTACATTTTCTATTATATTAGAATATGCTTTTAAAAAATTATCTATTTCCATATCTAATTTTGTTGGTTGACTATTATTGTTTATTTGTAGTATGTATTTTCTATTTTTATTTTGACTATTTATCATTTGTGCTTCTGGTAATGCTTTTTGTCCTCTGTGTCTCCATAAATTCATTATTTTTTTTATTATATTCATGTGTAAAACCTCGGTTTTATAATTTTACTTATTAATTATATTATATTTTTTCTTAAAAATCAATGCTTGTAGCATTATTATTCAAACTAAAATTTTTGTTGATTATTTGTTTTTTTTGTGTTATTATCTATTTAGTAAGTTATGGAGGTATTTCTTATGAGTGAAGAAAAAAAGAAAATTGAAATTGTTGATGGTGATGGTTCTAATTTAGATATTTCTAATGTATATGACCATTTGAATCCTGGTAAACCTAGACCTAGCGAAGATAAACCTAGAAATGTTATTATTCCTGAAGAGCATAAAAATGTTGATAAAAAATAAATTTTTTTAAAAATAAAATTGTAGAAACTGTAAATTGTAACTGGCCTCAATTTGCAGTTTAAAAATTTTCTGTAAATCTCTTGCCAAAAGTGGAAATTTATGATAAAATAGTCAATGTTATAATAAAATATTGACTAAGAGGAGGTGCAAACATGCCAAATATTAAATCAGCAAAAAAGAGAGTTAAAGTAATTGAAAAGAAAACTTTAAGAAATAATATGATAAAATCTGCATATAAAACAGCTGTTAAAAAATTCGAACAAGCTATTGAAGCTGGAAATATGGAAGAAGCTAAAACTTTATTTTCAGAAGCTACAAAAAAAATTGATCAAGCTTGTACAAAAGGTGTTATTGTTAAAAACACAGCAGCTAGAAAAAAATCTAGTTTATCAAAAAAATTAAATGCAGCTATGGCTTAGGCTAAAAATGAAAATTATGCATAGTTTTTGTTTTAAAAAGAAGTTCTATTTTTTATAGAAGTTCTTTTTTCTTTTATTTATATCTGGTATGTTTTTCCATTGATATTTATATTTTTTGATGTTACTATTTGTATAGGTGATGATTATGTTAAAAAAAGTTATTAATAGTTTTAAAAATCTTGATAAATTAACAAAACTAATTATGAGCCATGGATTAAAGTTTTGCTTTATGATTTGCTTGGTTTCACTTGCAATTCTTCTTACATATAATTTTACATTTACAATTCCTATACTTTTTACTGTTGGATTTATTTTGTTTAAATTAAGTTTGATTTTTGGTATTGAGTTTGTTATTTGTGGTTTTGTTGTTGATGGAATAAAAAAACAAATTATATAAAAAAATAGTGGGATTAGGAGTTATATCTCCGTAATCCCGTTTTCTATTTATTTAATTCAGCTAAAAACATTTCATTTAACATTTTTGGATTTGCTTTTCCTTTTGTTTCTTTCATGGCTTGACCGACCAAAAATCCTAATGCTCTGTCTTTTCCTGCTTTATAATCCGCAATTGATTGTGGATTTGCTTCTAATATTTTAGAAACAACCTCTTTAATTGCACCTTCATCAGAAATTTGAATCCATCCTTTTTCTTTTATTATATCTTCTGGATCTCTTGGATTTTCAAATAATTCTGTTAGTACTTTTTTACCAATACTTGAACTAATTGTACCTTTATCAATTAAGATAACTAATTTTCCTAATTGATTTCCGTCAAATGGGATAGCAATTGGCTCTGTTTCAGTTTCATTTAAAATTCTTGATATATCTGATATAATCCAGTTATTAACTGCTTTTGGATTATTACATACTTTTATTGCACTTTCAAATAAGTCTGATAAATATTTTGATGCAGTAATAATATTTGCATCTTTTTCAGATAATTCATATTCTTTTAAATATCTTTCTTTTCTAGTCTCTGGTAATTCAGGTAGAGTTTTTTTAATATTTTCAATATATTCTTCTGAAAGTTTTATTGCAACTAAGTCTGGGTCTGGAAAATATCTATAGTCTTGTGCATCTTCCTTGTCTCTCATTGAAAATGTTTTTCCAGATACATCATCCCATCTTAATGTTTCTTGTTCTACTTTTCCACCTTCTTCTAATACATCAATTTGTCTATCTATTTCATATTCGATAGCTCTTGTAATGCTTCTAAATGAGTTCATATTTTTCATTTCTGTACGTGTTCCAAATGGTGTTCCTGGTTTATGAACAGATACATTGACATCTGCTCTTAAAGATCCCTCTTGCATTTTACAGTCTGAAACTTCAATATATTCTAGTATTGATTTTAATTTTCTTAAATATGCTTCTACTTCTTCTGCACTTCTTAAGTCTGGTTCAGAAACCATTTCTATTAAAGGAACTCCTGCTCTGTTTAAATCAACTAAGCTTCCTCCTCCAAAGTCGTCATGGTTTAGTTTTCCGGCATCTTCTTCTATATGGATTCTTAATAATCTAATTTTCTTTTTGCCTTCTGTTGTTTCAATTTCAATATATCCATGTTCACATAGTGGTTTATCAAATTGTGATATTTGATAAGATTTTGGTAAATCTGGATAATAGTAATTTTTTCTATCATTTTTACTATCTCTTGATATTTCACAGTTTGTAGCCAATCCCGCTTTTACTGCATATTCAACAACTTTTTCATTTAATACAGGTAGTGTTCCTGGCATTGCCATACAGATTGGGCATACATGTGTGTTAGGTGCTGCACCAAATTCTGTTGGACATGAACAGAATATTTTTGTTTTTGTTGAAAGTTCTGCGTGAACTTCTAGTCCTATTACAACTTCATAATCACTTCTTGACATTACTCAGCACCTCCTTTGAATTCTGGCTTATAATTGTCTCTAAATTTAATTTCTTGTTCTAGTGTATATGCTGCATTTAAAATAGTTTCTTCTTGGAATCTATTTCCTATTAATTGCATACCGATTGGCATTCCTTCTTTGTCAACGCCTACTGGTATTGATATTCCTGGAAGTCCTGCAATATTTACAGATACTGTACATATGTCTGCTAAATACATTTCTAATGGATTATTTGATCTTGAACCAATATCAAATGCTACTGTTGGAGATGTTGGTGTTAATATAACATCATATTTTTCAAATCCTTTATTAAATTTATTCATAACTAATGTTCTAACTTGTTGTGCTTTTTTGTAATATGCATCATAATATCCTGATGATAATACATATGTTCCAAGGATTATTCTTCTTTTTACTTCTTCTCCAAATCCTTCACTTCTTGATTTTTTATATAATTCTTTTAAGTTTTTGAATTCTGGTGTTCTGTATCCATAACGTATTCCGTCAAATCTTCCTAAGTTTGAACTTGCTTCTGCACATGCAATTATATAATATGTTGCTAGTGAATATTGAGCAATGTCTAGAGAAAATTCTTCAACTTCTGCTCCAAGTTCTTTGTATTTTTCTATTGCTTTTTGTAATGTTTCTTTTACTTCTGAATTTATTCCTTCACCAAAGAATTCTTTTGGAACTCCTATTTTTAAACCTTTTACATCATTTTTTAATGCTTTTGTGTAATCTTTTTTAGGCATTTCTGCAGATGTTGTATCTCTTTCATCATGTCCTGCTATTAGATTTAAAAGCATTGCACTATCTCTTACGTCTTTTGTGATTGGCCCAATTTGGTCAAGTGATGATGCAAATGCTACTAGTCCATATCTTGAAACTAGTCCATATGTTGGTTTTAGTCCTACTACTCCACAGAAACTTGCTGGTTGTCTTATTGAACCTCCTGTGTCTGAACCAAGTGCCCATGGAACAAGGTTTGCAGCAACTGCTGCTGCTGACCCTCCTGAAGAACCTCCTGGTACTTTATTTAAGTTCCAAGGATTTCTTGTTTTCTTAAAATATGAGTATTCTGTTGAACCACCCATGGCGAATTCGTCCATGTTTAGTTTTCCTAAATCTATCATATTTTCTGCATTTAATTTTTCAACAACTGTTGCATCATATGGTGAAACAAAGTTTTCTAACATTTTAGAACTACATGTTGTTTTTACACCTTTTGTGCACATGTTGTCTTTTATTCCTATTGGAATTCCTGCGAAATCTCCACTGATTTCTCCATTATCTATTTTTTCTTGTACATCTTTTGCTTGCTCTAATGCTTCATCTGTTAGTGTTGTAACAAATGCTTGTACATCTTCTTCTTTGTCATTTATTCTGTCTACATATGCTTTTGTTATTTCCGTTACTGTAAGTTCTTTGTTTTTTAATTTTTCTTGCAATTCATGTACTGTTAATTCTGTTATATCCATCACATTTTCTCCCTTCACTCTTATTATCTCTTATTATTTGAAATGTCCTTTTGGTGACGGTTCATTTTAGGACATCTGTCCCAAAATGGACATTTCTTTTTCAAAATCTTTCCAAGAATAAACTCTTTTCCAATTTTTTTCTTCTAAAGTTTTATTTATTCTAGAATCCATCATATATGTTTTTATACCAAGTCCCGCAATTTGTTCACAAGTTTTATAACTATCGTCTATGAATACATCTATTTTACATTCTTCTGATATTTTTCTTTTATCTGTATGACCAATAAAAATTTTTGTATAATTTACCTTATTTTTCTTTAGCCATTCTTTTGTTATTTTTGCTATAATTCCACTTTCTCTATCCCATCTAGCTGTAATAATTATTATATTATTTTTTACAGATAAATTATTTATTACTTCAACTGCATCTTCTTTTGGTTTAACATTTTCCATTATTTTTTCATAATATAAATCCCAAAACTTATCATTTTCTTCATCTGTCCAATTATATAAATGTTTTGCCCACATTGGATCAAAGATTTTTATATTTTGAGGTTCAAATTTTCTTTTCAATATACTTTCTGTATATTCTTTTGCATAAATATCAGTTTCTTCACTAGTTTTTGTGATTGTATCATCTATATCTATTCCTATATTCATATGCTATTTTCGTATAATCAATTATATATATAATTGATTACTCCCTTTCTCATTAAAATTTATAAAATAACAGCTCTATTCATTTTCAATGATGTCCTTTTTTATCATGATGTCCCAAACAGAACCGTCCCTTTTGGACATTAATTTATGACTTTTGGTATCTTAAACATATGTTGTTCCTCTGATGGTGCATTTTTCAATAATGCTTCATTATCTTCAAATATCTTAATCTCATCTTTTCTGAAAACATTTTTCTTTTCATTTGCACCAACTGTAACATCAAGTCCATCAACAGGTGCGTTATTTACTACTTCCGCAAAGTCTAATATGTCTTGCAAATTAAGCGCATATTTTTCAATTTCTTCGTCTTTAATTTCCAAATCTGCTAATTTGGCAATGTGTAATATTTCTTCTTTACTAACTTTCACCTTATCTCTCCTCCTTAAAAACCTTTTTTATTATATACTCAAATGCGTAAAATTACAATAATAAAATAAAAAATTTGACATATAATAAAATATGAGTTATAATACACTCAAGACGTCGAAGTAGTTCTAAAAACAAAAGTAATAAAAAAGACTAGGAGCCTTCCATAGCATTCCTAGTCTTTTTCTTTTTGTCTAATCCCCTAAGTTCTTTACAATTAAGTAAATCAAATAAAGTTTCAACACTTTGAGTAGTTCCTTCAACAAAAGTAACCTCCTCCCTGCCACTAAGCAAGTTGGCAAGTATATATTAACTTATCTGTATGTTTTTTGTCAAGAACTATCGAATACTATCTTATATAATAAACACTATTTCTTTATAATTTCAATGTGCACATCTCTTAATTGTTCTCTTCTTACATTACCAGGAGCCCCCATCATCAAATCTTGTGCCTTACTATTTAATGGGAATGCAATAACTTCTCTAATAGTATCTGAATTTGATAAAAGCATCAACATTCTATCAATACCAGGCGCAATTCCTGCATGAGGTGGAGCACCAAATTGAAATGCTGTATATAATGCTCCAAATTTTGTTTTTACTTCTTCCTCTGTGTAACCAGCCATTTCAAACGCTTTCAACATTATTTGAATATCGTGGTTTCTAACTGCGCCAGAAGAAAGTTCAATACCGTTACAAACTATATCATATTGATATGCAAGTATTTCTAATGGATTTTGATTTTCTAATGCTTCCAAACCTCCTTGTGGCATTGAGAATGGGTTATGGCTAAATGCTAATTTATCATGGTCATCTAATTCAAACATTGGGAAATCTATTATCCAACAAAATTGAAATACATTTTCATCTATTAAATTTAATCTATTTCCTAATTCTGTTCTTATTTGACCAGCAAGTTCTGTTGCTCTTTTTTCATTATCTGCTATGAAGAAAATTGTGTCATTTTCTTTTAGATCAGCTAGTTCTATTAATTTTTTCTTCAAATCATCTGGTATAAATTTATCAATTGGTCCTTTAAAGCTCATATCTTCTTGAACTTCTAAGTATCCAAGCCCTTGCATTCCAATTGACATTGCATATGCTAACATCTTCTCGTGGAATCCCTTTGACATATGACCTTCAACTTTTATTGCTCTTACAGTTCTATCTATAAATGGCTTAAATGTACATTTTTTGAAGAATTCTGATAAATCTATAATATATAATGGGTTTCTTAAATCTGGCTTGTCTGAACCATATTTAAGCATTGCTTCTTTATATGTTATTCTTGGGAATGGATATTTTGCTATTTTTTTATCAGAGAATTTTTTAAATGTATTATACATTACAGGTTCCATTACTTGGAATACGTCCTCTTGTGTTGCAAAACTCATTTCCATGTCTAATTGATAAAATTCTCCTGGAGCTCTGTCTGCTCTTGCATCTTCATCTCTAAAGCATGGTGCTATTTGGAAGTATTTATCAATTCCAGATACCATTAATAATTGTTTAAATTGTTGTGGTGCTTGTGGCAATGCATAGAATTTTCCTGGATGTAATCTACTTGGTACTAAATAATCTCTTGCACCTTCTGGTGATGAGCTTGTAAGTATTGGTGTTTGTACCTCTAAAAATCCTTGTTCTTGCATTTGATTCCTTAAAAATTGTAAAACTTGTGCACGAAGTTTTAGGTTATTTTGTAGTCTTTCATTTCTTAAATCTAAATATCTGTATTGTAATCTCAAATCTTCTCTTATTTCTTGATTTGTATTAATTTCAAATGGAATATTTTTTGTTCTTTTTCCTAAAATTTTAATTTCTTCAATTTTGATTTCAACAAGTCCTGTTTTTAATTTTGGATTTACAGTTTCTTCATCTCTCTTTTTTACAGTTCCATAAACTGTAACTGTTGACTCAATTGGAATATGTGATGCAAAGTCAACGTCTTTTGCCTCTCCTGATGTTACAACTTGCGTTATTCCATACATATCTCTAATATCTAGGAATACTAACCCTCCTAAATCACGGATAGTTTGTACCCATCCAGCAATTCTAACTTTTTTTCCTACGTCTTCTAGACTGATTTCGTTACAAGTATGTGTTTTGTACTCGTTCATTTTTAACTACCTCCCAAAAGTTGTCAAAAGGGACGCCCCTTTTTGACAAGATTATTTGTTGTCAAAAAAGGGCGTCCCTTTTGACAACTTTTTTGCAATGAGCATCAAAAAACGTCCACTGCAAAATGCAGGGACGAAATAATTCCGCGGTACCACCCAGCTTGAAAATATTTGCTTTGCAAATATTTTCCACTTTATAAAAATTGCTCCAATGTGTTTCACAATTTAGGTTGACCTTAAAGGGCTTTCAGCCGGTGACCCTTTTTCTCTTTTAGTTACTTCTAATTGCTTTGTATTGTTCAAGCGCAATATATTTTTTATTATTATGTTACTTATTTTAGCACCTTATTCAGTTATTTGTCAATAAAATTTTTAATTTTTTTAGTATCTTATTTAATAAATTCATTTTAATTACTCAAAATACTGCTATCTTTCAATTTCAAAACTCTATCCACATTTTGAATAGTAGACAATCTATGAGCAATAATTATAACTGTACTATTTTTTGAAATTTTATCAATAATTCTCTGTATCATCTTTTCAGTCCTCAAATCAATATTAGAAGTAGGTTCATCAAAAATATAAATATTAGCTTTATGAACTATAGCTCTAATAAAAGCAATAACTTGTAATTCACCCTTTGATAACCTATTTACATCAACAACCTCATCTAGTCCATTATCTAATCTTTCTAATAATGGAATAGCTCCAATTTGTTCCATAACATCTAAAATTTGCTTATCTGAAATATCATTTTTTTCTAGTACAATATTTTTTCTTACAGTATCCTTAAAAATATATGAATCTTGAGATATGTAGGTAATATTATTTCTTATTGATTTTATTGATAGTTCATTTAAATCATATCCATCTATTGTGACTTTTCCTTTTGTTATAGGATATAATCTCATAAGAATTTTAGTAATAGTTGTTTTACCTACACCGTGTTCTTCCAACAATTGCAGTTTTTTCTCCTGCACTAATTTTAAATGAAATATCACTTAAAATACTTTGTTTATCATAAGCAAATGAAACATTGTTAAATTCTATATTTCCTTTTAGATTTTCAATATTTAAGCCTTTGTTTATCTCTTCTTTTTCTTGTATTGATAAAATTGTATTGATTCTTTCTAATGATACTTGAGATGTTTGAATCTCTTCTATTTGATTAAATAATTCTTTTAATGGTGAAAAACATTGTCTAATATAATATAGGAAAATATAAACTGTTCCCAATGATATTCCACTATCAATATTTAGTACATAATATAAAATTGCGTACATTGTTATAGCCTCTACTAATACGCTTATTGGCCAAGGAAGTGAATCTATCCAAATATGTTTATACCTCAATTTTAATTCTTCTTTGAGTAATTTATTAACTTTATCTATATTCTTATCCTCTAAAGAAAAGAACTTTGTTAATTTGCTCTTATTATATGTTTCTGAATACTCTTTATTTTGTAAATCACGTTTTTTAACTGTTTGTTTTTGAATTTGCTTTAGTTTTTTTATAATTAAAGATTCATTTATAGCAAATACTATTGTAATTATAGTGCCTATAAATGCTAATTTTGTATTTATTATAAACATAGTAATAAACATAAAAACAATATTTACTATATCATTTAAAATTACTGGTATATCTTCTGAAAATAGTGTTTTTACATTTTCTGCATCAACTGTCAACCTAGTATAAATATCAGAAGATGGAAATTTTTCAAAATCATTAATTTTTAATGATAAGACTTTGTTAAAAATTTTGCTTCTTAATTCATTTAACATCTTGTTAGATAATAAATTTGTTTTTTTATTTCTTACAACTTCAACTAAAATTATTAAAACTCTTGTTAAAATATATAGTGCCACAATAATTAAAATGGATTTACCGAAAGTCATTTGTTGTGATTTTATCAATTATTAATTTTAGAAAATATGGTGCCAAAACATTTAAAATATTGACTAAAACTAATAAAATAGCTATTGTAATTATTGTTATTTTATTTTTCTTTATTATACTAGTCAACTAACTCACCTGCCATTTCATATTGGTACATCTCTTGATAAATACTATTTCTTGATAATAATTCATCATGTGTTCCATTATCTACAAATTTACCATCTACCATCAAATAAATTTTATCCATATCTTTTACATCTGTTACTTTATTTGCAATATTAATTATTGTTTTTTCTTTCATTTGCATAATATTATTTAATATTTCCTTTTCAGTATTATTATCTAATGCAGAAAAAATATTATCTAATATAATAAAGTCTTTATCAGTAATTATATTTCTTGCTATTACAACTCTTTGTTTTTGTCCTCCTGATAATTTATGTCCATTCTCACCTACTATTTCTTCAAATTCATTTTCCATTTTAAAAATGTCTTCTAAAATGCATGAATTGTTTGTGGCGTTTATAATTTGCTTGCCATCATATGTATTTTCTAATGTAATATTATTTTTGATTGTATCATCTAGAAGGATTACTTTTTGTAAAATATAACTTATATTATTAAATACACTATATTTATTTATTTTTGTTATATCAACACCATTAATGAATACTTTATTTTCTTCTATTTCATATAAACCTGATATAATATTCATAAGTGTTGTTTTTCCGCTTCCAAATAATCCTATAATTCCTATTTTATCATTTTTATTTATTTCAAAATTGATGTCTTTTAATACATATTTGTTATTGTTTGGATATTTATAACTCAAATTATTTACCTTTATGGTATCTATTTCATCTATTATTTGTTTATTTTTTGTATTATATATATCTAAACTCATAATTTGATCCATCCTATTAACAGATTGCTTAAAATATACAATTGAACTTGTAATTTTATTTATCCTGTTACTAATGCCTCCAAACATTTTATCTATAAATGCTATAAAAACAGTTAAGTCTCCAACTGTCATTTGTCCATTTTTTATACAAATTACACTATATATTACTGTCAAAATGTATGATAAGCCTTCTGCTATATTGGTAGTATTATTTATTGTATTATCTATTTTTCCAACTTGATAATCTTTTTCTTGCATTATTTTATTGTTTTTGTTAAATACTTTTCCTTGTTCTTCTTGATTGTTATACAATTTTATTAATGTAAAATTACTGGTATTTTGTTCGATTACATTTGACATATTTATATATTGTTTTCTAGACTCTTCTACTAGTATATTTTTCTTTTTATATAATTTTAATATAATGATTAATGTTACTGATAAAATCGCTACTAACATTATAGATAGTCTTATATCTAGATCTTTACCTGATATTACAATTACAAGAACTGGTACCATAACTAAATGGGTGATATTTTGAAAAAATTCACCAAGAAATTTTTTTATCATTGGTATTTCTTTTGTTAGATATGCTAAAAATTTTCCTTTTTCAGTAGTTTCGTAGTAATCTTCTTTTACGTATTGTAATTTTTTATAGATTTCCCTTCTTAATTTCATATCAGATGTTCTGCCAACTGCATAATAAAATAATCTTTTTATTAAGTTTGGTAATATTATAATTGCTGACCAGAATAGTAGTATATATATTTCTTGCATTATTTGTTCTTTGGCTATGTTTGTTTGTAATATCATATCTAATATTTTACCGGTTATTTGTGATATTAATAATGAAATATATAATGCTATAATTTCAAATATCATCCCCATTATATATAGTGGAAATGTTCTTTTTAATTCGTCTATTATTAATTTACTATGTTTTCTTTTTTTCATCTTTTGTCTCCTTGTGTGCATTAATTTAATCATAAAAATTATACTATTTTTTAAATATTTAAGTCAAGGTTTTTTTCATGCATAAAAAAATAATCTTTCTTATTTTTTAAGAAAAATTATTTTAAAGATTATATTATTTACATTTTACTTTTATTAAAGTATATTATTAAATTTTCAATTGTTTCTTTATCTTTTTTAGATAATTTATCAAAACCTGCTAAAGAATATTCCATAGTTTTGTTTTCTTTAGTATGTATATATTCACTAAAGATTTGGTCTAGACTAATTTTTAATACATTACAAATTTTGATTAAAACTTCATATGATGGCTTTGATTTGTCTTGTTCAATGTCACTTATGTATCTGACAGATACTTCTATTTCTTCTGCTAATTTTTCTTGAGTATATCCGTAGCTTTTTCTGATTGTTTGAATATTTTTTCCGATTTTTATTACACTTGTTTTTTTCATTTATACCACCTAACTTTTTTGTTTATATTATCAAAATTTTTGAATTGTATAAATGAATTATATTCGTATGCTATTGTATTTTATTTCTATTTAAAATTTTCTATATATTCTTTTAATAATTTATCTAACTCTTTTCTTTTATTGTCAATTTTTTGATATTCTCCATTTTCAAGTAATTTTTCTATTTCTTTTAAAAGGTCAGAAATTTGTTTTTCTAAATATTTCACTTATACCACCTCATCATTAGTCTATTATACCTTTCCTAAATGTATTTTATACATTGTTTACTAATCTGTCAACATTTATTAGTAAAATAAATTAAATAATTATTATACAACTAAATTAAGTTCATGTAAAACATGAACTAACATAGATGTGCACAAATGAAATATTAGGAAGTTTATATACTACAATAGTTATAGTAACAAGAATGAAATCAACACCATATGAATTGGAAATAAAATACCTTTATTTTTCCTTATTCATATAGTCATTATTTATAAGTAAAAAAAGAAGACTATTTCTAGTCTTCTCCTATACGAATTCATATATTTATATATTCACAAATTATTTATTATTATTTACTAAATCTTTTAATGCTTTACCAGCTTTGAATACTGGAGCTTTTGATGCAGGTATTTTGATTTCTTCTTTAGTTTGTGGGTTTCTACCTTTTCTAGCAGCTCTTTTTCTAACTTCAAAAGAACCAAATCCAACTAATTGAACTTTATCTCCTTCTACTAGTGCATTTGTAACTGTTTCAATAAAAGCGTTTACTGATGCTTCAGCTGCTTTTTTTGTGTCACCTGTTTTTGCAGCTATTGCTGCGATTAATTCAGCTTTGTTCATTTAAATTACCTCCTATAAGATTTAAATATTTATGTACTTTTATCGCCTGAACTAAGCAATAACTGTACTTAATATTTCTATTCGCCAACTTTCGATAAAATCCTTCTTTTTTTCTAATAAATTTTAAATTTTTCTAAAACTTTTACTATTTTATCACCAGCTGGAAGCATTTTTATCTCTTCTTTTGAAAAAACTTTTAAAACTACTATTGCTAGTACATATAGAATAACTGCAAAGATTATTGCTATTATTGTAGCCAATCTTTCTATTATTATTCCTTTTAATGTTAAATATATAAAATATGAACACACTCCCATAATCGCTGTTGCAATAGTTGGTTTTATAACAAATTTCGTAAATGTTAAATTTAATTTTATATTTTTTCGTAAAGCTGTAATTGCTATACAAAATGCTACTAAGTGGCAGGCCAAAGAACCTATTGCAGCCCCATATACTCCAAATTCTGGATTTGGAACTAGTGTTATATTTAATATAAATTTAACTACTACACCTGTTGCTAATGAAATTGTTGGTATCATTAGTTTTCCATATCCTTGTAATACACCATTTATTGTTTGATCTAATATTGTAAAAATTATTGTTAATGCACTTATTTGTAATATTAATGCCCCATCACTTGCATTTGGAAATAATAAATTCAATATTGGCTGTGCAAATACACACATTCCAACAGTACATGGCAATCCTATTAGCATTGATACTAATAGTTTTCTCTGTTATTGTTTTGGTATCGTTTTTAGCCTTTGCTGCTGATATTGCAGGAACTAGTGCTGTCGCAAATGCTACATTTATTGCTAATGGTAAGCTTGTTAATGTATCAACTTTTCCTCCTAAAATTCCATATAATGCTGTTGCTTGGTCTTCTGGCATAAAGTTTTTTAAATTTCTTACAACTGTAAATGAATCTACGTTTTTATTTATAGAAGACATTATAGCTGTTAATGTTATAGGAATTGATACAAATAAAATTCTTTTTATTATTGTTGATACTCTTTCGTATTTGTAATTTACTGTATTTTTTATTTCTGCTGCGACTTCTTTTCTTTCTATTTTGTAGTATAAAACTAAATAACTAAATCCTAAAAATGTTGCAAGTGTAGTTGCCAAGTTTGCTCCTGCTGCCATCCACTCTGTTGATACATTTGATAGTATTGCAACTATTTCTACTACTATAATTGTAAGTAATGTTTTAAAGACTTGTTCAAGTGTTTGTGATTTTGCTCCAACACTAATTTTTTGTCTTCCGTTAAAATATCCTCTCATAACTGATGCTACTGTAACAAAGAATATTGCAGGTGATAATGCAACTAATGTCATTTCTGCATCTGGTATTTGAAGCCATTGATTTGCAATTATATTTGCTCCAAAGAATAATAATAAACTTCCTACTAATCCTATTATTGCAAATGTTGCAAATGCTATTTTGAATATTCTATGCGCTCCTTTGTTATCTCCAACTGCAACTCTTTCTGATACTAACTTTGAAATTGCACTTGGTACTCCTATTGATGATATTGTAAGTAATAATGCATATATTTGATATCCACTTGCACATATTCCGTTACCTTTGTCTCCAAATCCTGGCCTGTTTGTTAAATATAATGTATATACTAATCCTAAAATTTTTATTAATATTTGTGAAAACATTAATGTTATAACGCCTTGCATAAAGCCTTCTTTTTTCGGCTTTTTATCTTTAATATGTTTTACATTTTTTTCCTTGTTTATTTTTATCATATATTTTTGTATGGTTTTTGCCCTTATCCATACTCTCCTTTCTGCATTTATTTCTTTATTATAATTTTTATTTTTATAAACTTTTTAATATGCTTGATTGACTGTATTTTTCTAAATTATAATTATAATTTGAATTTTTATCAATAGTTTTCTAAAAAATCTTTGGTAAAATAAAAATTTTTATCTTATTTAATGTATTATTTTTGTCTTGATTTTTTGAATATTGAAATTTGATTTTTGAATTAATTTTTTTGAATTAAAAGTAAATGAAAAACTAAATCTATAATACTATAAAATATTATATTTTGCAAGAACTTTTCATCGCAAAATTCGACATTTAAATTTTATTGGCTGTGAACTGTAACTTGATTATTGCAATTTTTGTTAAATTTTCCAAAAATCATTGACAAAATAGCTTTTTTGTAATAAAATATTTAAGCATTATGTATAATATGATTTAAATATAAACTTCTCCCCGGTGGTTTTTATTTAAATGTCATATATAAAATAAAAAATTAAATTATAGGGAGGGTAATTATTACCATGAATAATACAACATATAGCCCAAAAAAGGCTGAAATAGAAAGCAAATGGTACATAATTGATGCAGCAAACAAACCATTAGGTAGAGTTGCAACAGAAGCTGCTAAATTATTAAGAGGAAAACACAAACCAACATTTACACCTAACATTGATACAGGTGATCACGTTATAGTATTAAACGTAAAAGATGTAATTTTAACAGGAAACAAAATGGATCAAAAAATTTATAGACATCACTCAGGATACATTGGTGGAATGAAAGAAACTCCAGCAAGAGTAATGATAGAAAAAAATCCAGAAAAAGCTATGACATTAGCTATTAAAGGAATGTTACCACACAACTCTTTAGGAAGAGCTCAACTTAAAAAATTAAGAGTTTATGCAGGAGCAGAACATGAAAATCAAGCACAAAAACCAGAAGTATGGGAGGTAAAATAATATGGCTAAATCAGAAAAAATAGTTTACACTGGAACAGGAAGAAGAAAATCTTCAATTGCCAGAGTTAGATTAGTTGAAGGATCTGGAAAAATAACTATTAATGGTAAAGATATTGATGAATTTTTCGGATTAGAAACTTTAAAAGTTATAGTAAGACAACCACTTACAGTTACAAATACAACTGATAAATATGATGTTATTTGTTCAGTTCAAGGTGGAGGATTTACAGGTCAAGCTGGAGCTATCAGACATGGTATTGCTAGAGCTTTAAATGCTGCAAATATAGAATTTAGACCTGCTTTAAAATCAAACGGATTCTTAACAAGAGATCCACGTATGAAAGAAAGAAAAAAATACGGTCTTAAAAAAGCTAGAAAAGCTCCACAATTTAGTAAAAGATAATATTTTAAAAAGAAAAAACATTATATGTTTTTTCTTTTTTATTTTATAACTTTTCTGATTATATAAAAAAACTCTGCCTGATAAAACCAAGCAGAGTAACCACCTTAATAAATATTCCTCTTTTCCCCAATACATTATAAGTCACGTGTTTAACTAACAGAGAAATATCTATTTTCTTCTCTCCCTATGTAAGTGGTGTATATACGTTAGTTAAACCTCTTTTATCATAGCATTATTTTGATATTATGTCAAATCTTTTTACATTTTTTTCCATTATAATTGTTACTGGTCCCTCATTTATTAAACTAACTTGCATATCAGCTCCAAAAATTCCAGTTTCTACATTATCAATTTGTTTTCTACATTCTTCTATAATATATTCATATAATTTATTTGCCAAATCTGGTTTTGCAGCATCTGTAAAAGATGGCCTATTTCCACTTGAGCAGTTTGCATACAATGTAAATTGAGACACTAAAAGTAATGAACCATTAACATCTTTTAAGGATTTATTCATTTTTCCATTTTCATCTTCAAAAACTCGTAAATTAATTAATTTTTTTACTAAATAATCTGCTACTTCTTTTGTATCTGTATGTGTTATTCCTATTAATACCATGAAGCCTTTACCTATTTTTCCAACTATTTTTCCTTCTATATCAACTTGTGCATTTTTTACCCTTTGAACTACAAATTTCATTTTTTATACCTCTTCCCTAGTACTTTTTGAAGTTTGTTTTACTTCTATATTTAAGACAGTTATATCATAAAAGTAGATTAATTTCAAATTTTTTTGGTTCAGTACAGTCTCGTCCCCTAATATCGGTTTTTTACTAAATTTGTGTGGTGACCACATATTCTTGTTTTATTCAATAATCTCCAAAGCACTATTAGAATCAAAGCCTTCAAGATTATAATAAGTACTTGGAATTTTACCTACAATAACATTTTCAATAAGCAAAACTTGGTTGCTAACCTTTTCTGTAATGCTATTATATGGAGTTAATATGCTTACTTCGCAATCTACTTGCAAATACACTCTATGCAATGTTTGATTTATTCCTTTTTCTGAAAATTCACTGCGTAAATCTGTTTCTACATTACCTATTGATGATATTTTTATTGGCACTCCTGGTCCTTTTCCAGAAAGCAATTTAAAACCTGTGAAACTTCCAAGTGCTATTTCTATGTTTTCTCTTCCCCTTTGATTTATTGTATTCTGAATTTTTACTGCTACATCTGATATTATTTCGTTTATAGCAATTATATTTGATTTTATCATTGTTATATTTCCATCTTTATCTTTTTCTAATGTAAATAGTTCATCATATGTATGTTCTTTCATTACATTTGTTGCTTCTTCGTTTGCTATTATTGTTGCTATTGATTTTGCTTTGTCTTTACACAAGGTATCAAATATTGGCAAAATTGCATCTAATACTATTTTTACTGTACTAAATGCAATTACCATTATTATAAAAATTTTTACTATCTTTTGTTTTCTTTTTAAATTTTTATCACCTATATTATTGGAAAATATAGGTGGTATCTTGATTCGTGGTCTTGAATATATTTTACTATTCATAAGCTTTTTCCGAAATTTTTTCAAATTTTGGTATATATAGTTTTTGTCCTGGATAAATTTTGTTTCTATCTTCTATTCCATTTGTTCTTGCTATTCCATCAACCGTACTTCCAAATTCTTTTGCTATGTTCCATAAAGTATCTCCTTTTTTTACAATATAAATTACTAAGCTATAATCTTGTTCTTCTCTTTCACCATCTTCTTGTATGCTATCTATCATATTTAAATTTGCTGTTCTATACATGCTTGTATCTGCTTGAACATCAATATTACAATTAATATCTCCTCCGTCTTGAATTATAAAGTCTTGTGATTTTATTCCCATATCACAATTTGTATTTAACATCTCTCCATTTTGTAAATTTTCTATTGTGTATTCAAATGGTATTTTTGCATCTTTTATATTGATTTGCTTTTGAGAGTTTTCAAAAATAAATTTCATATTTAATTCGGATTCATACATGATTTTTGTGTTTATTTTATTTTCGTTTAATATTGTTGGAACTGTTTCAACATCAAGCAGGTTTAATCCTTGTATATCATTTAAATTTACTTTTTCTCTTATTTGTTTAATATTTGTTACATTTTGTTTGTTTGTCATTGTTGTTATTTGCTTTTTTTCAAAAGTTAAATTTTGTGTTGGACTGTACATGTCTTGAATTAAATTAATTTGTTTTTCTTCATAAGCACAGCATGTTACTTCTATTTCTATTTCTACATATATTGAGTGCTCATCTTGTGAATTTGGCTTTATAATTATATTTTTTATTTCATAATTTACATCACAAATATTTTCTTCAGATACATCTGCTATATCTATAAATCCAACTACTGGTATTTTATATGTAACAACATTTATTCTATTGTCTTCTGTTAAATACATTATTTTTATTTCTGCCTCTGCTTTTGTTAAAACTTTGTTATAACTAATTTTTATGTCTTTATCAACTAGACATACTTGTGCCTGTAAAATCTCTGCTAAATTATCCATACTATCAATTTGAATATTGTCTTTTGCATAAATTTTTGTAGTTCCTGTGCCTACTAAAGAATTTAATTTTAAATCTTCTTTTAATATTTGAACATCTTCTTCGTTTTGTATTTCATTTATTATTTCTACTTCTTCATTTGAATATATTTTTAAGTTCACTTCCAATGTTGCCTTAATTCCTATTTTTCTTCCATTTATTACTTTTGCTTCTATTGATTTTATTTTAATATTTGAAATTGCTTCCATGCCTTCTTGGCAATTTGGTATATTTAAGTTTTCTGAAAAATCAACACTTGTGTTTAGCCCTCTTACTGTGTCATCTGCACCGTCTGGCATATACATTATGTAGGCATTTACAGTTCCGTCTAGTCTTACTTTTTCACTTTGTATCTCTTTTTTGTAAATTGATACAACACCACTTGTACTAATTGTGTTTAAAATATCAGGTTTCGAATCTGGTACTATCATATCTCCTTCTGCAAATATGATTTCTTTTTTTTCTGCTATTAATTTATTTATACTTAAGTTTTCTCTTTGTGCTTCTATCATTTTTTACCTCCTTACAGTTTTTCTTTATAAATGTATATGAGGTTGTTTTTTATTTATGATTGTTTTTATAAATTTTTGTTTTAGCTATTATCATTACTAAAATGTAACAAATTTTTTATGGTGTTATTATAATATTTAATTTGTTATCATATTTGTATTTATTTATTATATCTTGTGAAAAACTTGATAATTCATTTGGTATTACAATTGTTGTGTATTTCTCCTTTTTTAAATTTTTTATTGTTTCATCTATTTCTTCTGGTTCTTGAATTTCTTCTACTTTCATTCCCAATAGTTTTGGAATTTTATAATTGCTTTCTTTTTCATATTTTACAAATGATATTTTCATTTTTTTCACTTTCTTTCTTTTTTTGTCTTTATTTTATTTTGCTTTTTTATAGATTTTTTATACTTTTTTATATTTGTTTTATGACAATTTGACTTTTTATGTAAATTGAAGTATAATATTAGTATATGCAACATTTAAACTATAGCACAAAAAGCCCCTCCAAATAACTATAGGAGGGCAGAAAGAGGTAATTATGGGTTCTGTAGACACAACAAATTTTTGTAACATTTGCAAAGGTACATGCTGGGATTCTTCCAGTAATGCCAAGACTCAGGCAGTAGCACATAAGAAGTTTGGTATCATACCAAACAACTGCGTAAATGACGAAAATGGCACTGTACGTTGCCCATACGCAGCAAAATAAGTAACTTTTGGAGAGTTTAGCTTAATAAAGCTTTTCTCTCCTCTTTCTTTTTAGAACAAAAGTGAACATTAATAACATTATCACTTATTAAGACATTTTTAGGTCCACGTCTTTGTTCGAGCGCGAAATTTGCTTTATGCAAATTTCTGTGCAAAGTATTTTACATTTTAACAACTAGTTTATTAAATTTTGAATTTATATAATTTTCAAGTTTAGTCATAAACACCTGTGGTTCAATTTCTTTTTTAGCAACCATATCTAGACCTTTCTCCCAACTTGCAGTAAGTTTTGGATTTAGCATATCTGGCATAGAAAAATTGACAATATCATATATAATTTCTCCTTTATTTGTAGGAGTAATAATTTGAGTTTTTTTATTTATTTCTATGTATTTTATTCTTTCTAATTTTTCTATAATTCCACCACGAGTAGCACTTGTTCCAATTCCTGCACCTTTTATTTGTTCACGAAGTTCTTCGTCCTCTATAAGTTTTCCTGCGTTTTCCATTGCAAGAATTATAGAACCTGAATTGTATCTTGTTGGCGGTGATGTTTCCGCTTCTTTTATTTCATAATTTTTTACTAATGCTTCTTGGCCTTTTTTCAATTTTTTTAAAATTTCTAGGTTTGCATCCTCTGATTTATCCACATTTTGTGCATCTTCTGTGGATTCTTTGCTTACATTTTTATTTGATGATTTTGCTATTTCTAAATAACCTTTGTTTACGCAAACCTTTCCACTTGCATAAAATGTTTCGCCTTCTACATCAACTGTTACTTGTACTTTGCTGTATTCTGCTGGTGGATAAAAAATTGCTAAAAATCTTTTTACTATAAGTTTATATATTTGTTTTTGTAATTCTGGTAGTTTTTCGTAGTTTTCATATCCTTGTCCTGTTGGAATTATTGCATAATGGTCTGTAATTTTGCTGTCATTTACATATTTTGTTTTTGCTAAATTATTTGTAGGATATTTTTCTTCTACCATTTTCTTTATATATCCTCGAATTTCTTCATCTTTAAATCCTTTGGCTATTCCATTTAAGTTTTTTGATATTTCTTTTGCAACTGCTGTTGATAATACCCTTGCATCTGTTCTTGGATATGTAACTAATTTTTTTTCATATAAATTTTGAATAACATCTAGCGTTTCTTCTGGTTTAATTTTGAATCTTTTTGTACACTCATTTTGAATTTCTGCTAAGTTAAATAATAGTGGTGCATTTTCTTTTTGTTTTGATTTTTTAAGTTCCGTTATTATTGCCTTTTTTCCTTGTAATGAAACAATAAAATCTTTTGCTTTTTGTTCATTTTTGAATCCTGATTCATTATATAGTAGTGGTGATTCGAATAATTTTGATTTTTCATTTACTTTCCATTCTGCTTTGAATGCTGAATTTTCGTCTCCAAATTCTCCTACTATTTTGTAATATTTTGTTTTGACAAAGTTTCTAATTTCTCTTTCTCTTGAAACTATCATTCCTAAAACACATGTCATAACACGTCCAACTGAAATTGATGCCTTTTCTTCATTTATTTTATTTGCCAGTGTTCTTCCTTGTGTTATTGATAATAGCCTTGAAAAATTTATTCCTATTAAGTAATCTTCTTTTGCTCTTAAATATGCACTGTCTGATAAACTATCATATTCTGATGAGTCTTTTGCTTCTCTTATTCCTCTTAATATTTCTTCTTCTGTTTGTGAATCTATCCAGACTCTTTTTACTTTTGCTTTTGGATTTGGATGTGCCATCATTAATACAAGTCTTTGGATATATTCTCCTTCTCTTCCAGAGTCTCCTGCATTGTATATTTCCTCTATGTCTTCTCTTTGCATTAAACTTTGGACTATATTAAATTGATTTTGAACATTTGATATTACTTCATATTTCCATTCCTTTGGTATAAATGGCAATGTATCTAATCTCCAAAACTTTAATTTTTCATCATATTTATCTGGATAACTCATTGTTACTAAATGTCCTACACACCATGTTATTATCCATTCCTCTGATTCTATATATCCATTTTTTCTGGGAGCCGTTATTTTCAATGCCTTCGCAAATTCCATTGCTACTGATGGCTTTTCTGTTATCAATAATTTTTTGCTCATTTTATCATCCTTTTTCTTCTATATATTGTTTTGCTTTTTCATATATAACTTTAAATTTTTCGGCTGTATCTTTGTTTGTGAAACTAAATCTGTTATATAATTGGTCTACATATTTTTTATCTTTGAATATTTTTAATGCTGGTTTAAAATATAAACCATATATATATGCAAAATGTCCTACTAATATATCTCCACTTGTTTCCATATTTTTAAATTTTATATGTTTATCTTCTATAAATTCTCTGTATATTTCATTTGTTACTATTTCATTATTCATGTTGTCTGTTTCCCATATTGTTTTTTCTTCTCCCGTTATTAGTATATAGAATATATCTGTTCTGTCTGCATCTCTTATTAATTTTGCATGTAATAGTTGTCTTTCTGTTAGATCTTCTTCTATGTCATCTCTGTTATGATTTATAATTGATAGTCTTATTATTTCATCAAATTCATCTGTTTCTATAAATTTTCTAATTAGTCCTTCTTCAAATAATACTTTTGCTCCAAGCTCACCATGATTTATACTCTTTTTGTCAATAAATGTGTGATAAATTCTAATTTGTTCAAATCTTCCTATATCATGTAATAACCCTATAAGTTCAGCAAGTGCTATATCTTCTTCACTTAATTTTAGTTTTTCTGCCATATTTCTTGCTAATTGTGATACTCTTTCTATGTGTTCAATTTTTAATTTTACTTGTTTATCTTCTTGGTCATAATTTTTTACATATTCTTTAAATGCTTGTTTTGCTTTTTCTATATCTATTTTCATTTTTATTTTTCCTCCATTATTTTCTCTTTTATATATTCATTTGCTATTTTTTTTATTTCATCTACTTTTATTTTTGTTGACTGGTCTTTAAAATTGTATCTATCTATTATTTTATTTATATAATCTTTTTCTTTTATAATTTCAAAGCTTGTCTTATAATTTATGTCATAAATAAACGCTATTACACATGTGATGTCATCTATAAATTTTAATCTAACATTTTTTTCTTTTTTTATTGTAGCCTTCTTTGTAAATTCATTATATATTTTTTCTGATAGTACTGATTTGTTTACTTCTTCTTCATTGTTTTTATAATAAATATCTATTGATTCATATAGAATGTCTATTTTGTCTGCATCTCTTATTAATTTTGCAAATAATAATTCCTCTTGTGTTAATCCTGCTTCTATAGAAAATTTATTGTGGTTTTTTATTGATTTTTTTATTATTTCATCATATTTATTTGTTTCTATAAATTTTCTTATTAGTCCTTCTTTAAATAGTAATTTTGTTCCATAATCTCCATGGTCAAATCCTTCTAAATTGTTGCCTAATCCTATATCTGTATATTGTTTAAATCTTCCAATATCGTGCAATAGTCCTATTAGTGTTGCTAGTTGAATTTGTTCTTCGCTTAGTTTTAAATTTGTTGCTATTTGTTCAGCTATTTTCATTACTCTTATTGAGTGTTGTTGTTTTCTTTTTACGTTTTTGTCTTTTGTGTTGAAGTTTTCTGTGTATTTTATAAATTCTTCTTTTGCTTCTTCTATATTTATCTTCATTGTTATCACCTGTTTGGTATTTTATCACATTCTATTTTATTTGTAAATTTGATTTTGATTTTTATAAAAATTCACGTTACAATTCACAGTCCGTAAAATTATTGTTTGTGTGGCACCCCCTTCCCCTTG
>OLGH01000803.1_pt1 | contig 34928 bp, 31 predicted proteins | sample 1604851 | NCBI WGS metagenome assembly OLGH01 (sample SAMEA3888894, study PRJEB22519) | human gut metagenome | biome: human gut; feature: human-associated habitat; material: faeces | place: Denmark | collected 2010 | reverse complement strand
AGCCGACAAAGGCGATCTTCTGCCCCGGACGGCCATACAGGTTGATGTCATGCAGCACCGTTTTTTCCGGCACATAGCCAAAGTCTACGTCCGTAAAGGTGATATCACCCGCCAGCTTGTGGTAAGAGGTAGTGCCGTCGTGGTGGGGGTGCTTCCACGCCCAGATGCCGGTGCGCTCGTTCGTCTCCACCAGCTGGTCGTTGCGGTCGTACTTGGCGTTCACCAGCGTCACATAGCCCTCGTCGGTCTCGCTGGGCTCGTCCATCATCTTGAAGATGCGCTCTGCACCGGCCAGTGCCATGATGACGCTGTTGGCCTGCATGGACACCTGACTGATGGGCATATTGAAGCCCTTGTTCAGGCTGAGGAAGGCCACCACAGTGCCAAGGGTCATGCCGCCAACGCCGCCCACAGCCATGGCTGCACCGACCAGTGCGCAGATGGCGTAACTGATGTTGCCCAGCTGGGCGTTGACCGGCATCATGATGTTGGAGAAGGCGTTGGCCTGCTTGGCGCTTTCCTTCAGCTGGTCGTTCAGCGCACGGAAGCCGGCAAGGGTCTGCTGCTCGTGGGTGAACACCTTGACCACCTTCTGGCCTTCCATCATCTCTTCGATGTAGCCGTTCACCTTGCCCAGATCCCGCTGCTGCTGGATGAAGTACTTGGAAGAGCTTTTTGCGATCTGCTTGGAGCAGAACAGCATCAGCGCCACCATGAGCATGGTAACGATGGTCAGCTGCCAGCTGAGCATACACATACTGAAGAACACCGACACGATGGTGATGACGCTGGACACCAGCTGCGGGATGCTCTGGCTGAGCATCTGGCGCAGGGTATCCACATCGTTGGTGTACACGGACATGATATCGCCGTGGGGATGGGTGTCAAAATACCGGATGGGCAGGCTTTCCATGTGGGTGAACAGCTTGGTGCGCAGATTGCGCAGCGTGCCCTGCGTTACGTTGACCATGATGCGGGCGTTGGCCCATGCGGCCAGAATGCCCACAAGGTAGATGCAGCCCATCCGCACCAGTGCACCGGCCAGCGGTGCAAAGCTGGGGTTCTGCTGGCGGGTCATGGGCACGATGTAATCGTCCATCAAAGTCTGCAAGAACAGGCTGGCCTGCACATTGGCCAGCGCACTGACCACGATGCAGACAAGCACAAGGATGCAGTGGGGCAGATAGTTGCGGAACACCTCATCCATGATGCGCTTCAGCAGCTTGCCCGGGTTTTCCACCTTGGGGCGCGGCCCCCGTGCGCCCCGCGGGCCGGGGCCATGTACTTCTTTTACTGCCATTACTGCGCACCTCCCTGCTTGTCAAAATCGCCGCCGCCCTGCGTCTGGCTGTTGTAGACCTCCTGATAGATGGCGTTGGTCGCCAGCAGCTCCGCGTGGGTGCCCAGACCGTTGATCTGGCCGTTCTCCAGCACCAGAATGCGGTCTGCATCCTGCACCGAGGAGATACGCTGTGCAATGATGATCTTGGTCGTGCCGGGGATCTCTTCCCGGAAGGCCTTGCGGATCTTGGCATCGGTCGCGGTGTCCACGGCGCTGGTGGAGTCATCAAGGATCAGCACTTTGGGCTTGCGCAGCAGGGCGCGGGCGATGGTCAGGCGCTGCTTCTGGCCGCCGGACACGTTGGAGCCGCCCTGCTCGATCCATGTATTGTACTTATCCGGGAAGCGCTGGATGAACTCATCCGCGCAGGCCAGCTTTGCCATGCGGATGCACTCTTCCTCGGTGGCGTTGGCATCGCCCCAGCGGAGGTTATCCAGAATGGTGCCGCTGAACAGCACGTTCTTCTGCAGCACCATGGAGACCTCGCGGCGCAGCACGTCAAGGTTATAATCCCGCACGTCCACGCCGCCCACCCGCACGGTGCCGCTCTCGGCATCGTACAGACGGGGGATCAGCTGCACCAGACTGGATTTTGCACTGCCGGTGCCGCCGATGATGCCCAGCGTCTCGCCGGGCTGGATGGTAAAGCTGATATCGTTCAGCACCGGCTGGCCGCTGCCGTGCTTATACTTGAAGGTAACGTGGTCAAACTGGATGCTGCCGTCTGCTACCTGCTGCACCGGCTGCTTTGCCGGGGGCAGGTCGGTGTGCTCGTCCAGCACCTCCACGATACGCTTGGCAGAGGCGGCGGACATGGCGATCATGACAAAGGCCATGCTCAGCATCATCAGTGCCATAAGGATGTTCATGATATAGCCGAACAGGGCATTCAGCTGGCCGGTGGTAATGGCACCGTGCAGCACATACTTTGCGCCGAGCCAGCTCAGCGCGATGTTGCAGCCGTACACTGCCACCAGCATGGCGGGGTTATTGAAGCTCAGGCGGCTTTCGGCGTTGACGAACTGCTTGTACAAGCTCTCGCAGGCGGCGGTGTATTTTTCGTTCTCAAAGCCCTCGCGCACAAAGCTTTTGACCACGCGGATGGCAGAGACGTTCTCCTGCACCGAGGCGTTGAGGTTATCGTAGTTCTTGAACACCCGGTCAAAGATGCGGAAGGTGGGGATCATGATGGCAGCCAGCACCGCCACCAGAAAGGCCACTGCCACCACGAACACCAGCGACAGCGGGCCGCCGATGAACACAGCCATGAACATTGCAAACACCAGATGCACCGGGGCGCGCACGCACATCCGCAAAATCATCTGGAAGGCGTTCTGCACGTTGGTCACGTCGGTGGTCATGCGGGTGACAAGACCTGCCGTGGAGAATTTGTCGATGTTGGAAAAAGAGTAATGCTGGATGTTTTCATACATGGCATCGCGCAGATTTCCGGCAAAGCCGGTGGATGCCTCGGCGGCGTATTTGCCCGCCAGCACGCCCAGCACCAGCGCAATGGCTGCCACCAGAAAGGTAAGCAGGCCGTAGCGGATGATGGCGTTCATATCGCCCTTTTCAATGCCCTGGTCGATGATAAAGGCCATGATGGTGGGCAGCAGCACATCCATAATGGCTTCCAGAGCCGCAAAGAGCGGTGTCTTGATCGAGGCGGCTTTATACTCGCCCAGATGCGACACAAGCTTTTTGATCATCTGAGTTCCCTCCTGTTGAATTTATTTGTTTGTTACAAAACAATTTTATACAAAACAATTTAAATGTCAAGCCGTTTCGGAAAATGTTCACAATTGCTAATTTAACAAGTTCTTTTTCGGCACTTTGACGGAAAAGGCGGTTATTTCAACGCCTCCCGCAGCTTGTTCAGCAGCCGCAGCAGCTCTGCGTTCTCCTCCTCGGTCAGCAGTCCGGCCACATAATCGTCGGTCTGGTGGAAGGAAAGCAGGGTCTTTTCGTGCCGTTGGATACCCTCCTCGGTCAAAACCAGCTGCTTGAGCCGGGCATCCTGCGGCACGTTCAGCCGCTGGATGTAGCCCTTGCGCTCCATCAGCTGCAAAATGTTGGTCACCGTGGAGCGGGTGATGGAAAACTCCCGTTCGATGTCCCGCTGGAACACCGGCTCGTCCCGGTGGCGGTAGAGATACTCGATGATCCACCCGTGCATGGGGGTGGTCTGCTCTACCCCATTGGCGCGGGAAAACTGGTTCAGCCTGCGGAAGATCAGGTTATCCACCCGGCGCAGCTGGGCGGGAATGACCTGCGGCCCATCCCACGGCGGGTCCAGCTTGCAGTGCTCTTCAATAGGGTGCTGTGTACACATAATGTTTTTCCTCTGTTCAAGTTGTTCGATGTGAAACTGTTTGATACAGTACATATTTTAACCGTGCCCGCACCGATTGTCAAGAGGACAGCGCAAGGTTTTGGGGCAGGCAGGCTGCACCGAAACGAAAAACCGCCGAAGGTTTCCCTTCGGCGGTCTTTCGTATGATAGGAGGATCAAAAATGATCTTTGCTAAGTCTTAGTTCAGGATGGTCAGCTCGGTCTCGATGTCGAACAGGTGCACCTTATGGGGATCGAATGCAACGCGGACGGTGTCTCCGTTGCGAGCCTTGGAGGTGGGAGCAACGCGGGCGGTCATCTTGTTGCCCTTGTACTCCAGATACAGGTAGATCTCAGCGCCCATCATTTCGGAAACATCGACCTGAGCATCCAGCTGGCAGTCGGTGTGCTTTGCCATAAACTCGGGCTCGTCGTCGATATCCTCGGGACGGATGCCCATCTTGATCTTCTTGCCAACGTAGGAATCCAGCTTGCCGTCGGTGGTCTTCTCCTTGGGCAGGGGGATCACGTCGCCGCCCAGATCAACACCGTACAGATCGCCCTTCTTGATCAGGGTGCCGTCCAGGAAGTTCATCTGGGGGCTGCCGATGAAGCCTGCAACGAACATATTGCAGGGCATATCGTACAGGTTCTGCGGGGTATCGACCTGCTGGATGATGCCGTCCTTCATGACAACGATACGGTCGCCCATGGTCATAGCCTCGGTCTGGTCGTGGGTAACGTAGATGAAGGTGGTAGCCAGCTTCTTGTGCAGCTTGATGATCTCGGTGCGCATGGAGGTACGCAGCTTAGCATCCAGGTTGGACAGGGGCTCGTCCAGCAGGAAGACTGCCGGGTTACGAACCATTGCACGGCCCAGAGCAACACGCTGACGCTGACCACCGGACAGAGCCTTGGGCTTGCGGTCCAGCAGGTGCTCGATCTCCAGGATCTTAGCAGCCTCGTGGACGCGGCGGTCAATCTCGTCCTTCGGGGTCTTGCGCAGTTCCAGACCGAAAGCGATGTTCTTGTAGACGGTCATGTGGGGGTACAGAGCGTAGCTCTGGAAGACCATGGCGATGTCGCGGTCCTTCGGGGGAACATCGTTGATGAGGCGGCCGCCGATGTACATCTCGCCCTTGGAGATCTCCTCCAGACCGGCGATCATGCGCAGGGTGGTGGACTTACCACAGCCAGAGGGGCCGACGAAGATGATGAATTCCTTGTCCTGGATCTCCAGGTTGAAATCGGTGACGGAAGGAGCCGTAGCACCGGGGTAGATCTTGTAGATATGCTGGCAGCTGATAGAAGCCATAAAGCTTTTTCCTCCATTGATGTTGTTGCACTCAAAGGCTCAGCTTGACGATGAGCCGTTTCATTGCTATTATAATAGCAGATTATTTTGTGTTATAAAATAGCATTTTATTGATTTGAGGTGTCAGATATTGATTTACTCTCCCAGCACGACTGCCGCCCTCGGCATCGTGGAGGATGCCCAGCCGGAAGAGCCCCTCACCCTGCGGGGCGAAGGGCTCTGGGTCTGCCTCATTTCCAGCGGAAAATGTGTTGTCTCGCTGTCCGATCTCGAACTGATGCCGGCAGGTTCTGCCCTGTTGCTGCCACCCCAGAATGCCACAGCGGGCCATCTCGTGCTGAGCCGGGGGCCGCTGACCCTCGCGCCGGAAAACGAGTGCCATCTGCTCTGCGTCCAGCTCACCGGGCAGGCAGCGGAACAGTTCCTCGCAGGGCTTTCCGAAATGCCCTTCCTCGCCCGGGGCGAGACCTGCCCGGCGGCGGCAGAGCTGATGGGGCGCCTTGCCGAAGAGCGGGACGTCTCGGAGCGGGTGCGCAGTCAGCTGGCCTTCGCGCTGCTGTGCGAGCTCTCAGACGCCGACAGCGCCGCCCCTGCCCTGCCCCCGCTGGTGGCCGCCGCCATCGAGGACATCCGCAGGAACTACGCCGGGCTCTACGGCGTGGAAGAGTTGAGCGAGCGGCTGGGCGTCTCTAAGAGCCACCTCGTCCGGGCCTTTACGGCAGCGCTGGGCGTCTCGCCGGGGCGGTACCTCACCAACGTCCGCATAGAAGCCGCCATGCGTCTGCTGCTCCACCGGGAGTACACGCTGGATGTCATCGCCAGCCTCTGCGGTTTCTCGGGGGCCAACTACCTCTGCCGCGTCTTCAAAAAAACGACCGGCCAATCTCCCACGCAGTGGCGGGCGATGGCCGGTCGGAGCGCACTGCCCGAGCTTTCGCCCGAGCAGCAGCGGTTGGAACAGGAATTGTTTATTTAATTTTTCCGCTTCAGCAGGAAGAGGGTCAGGCAGGCCGTGATGGCCTCAGAGGCCGGGAACGCGGCCCAGACGCCGTTCATCCCGAAGAGGGCGCTCAGCACCAGAGAGCAGGCCACGATGGCCACGATGCCGCGGGAAAGCGACGTCGCAGAAGCCTCTGCGGGGCGATCCACCGCGCCCAGATAGCCGGCGGCCACGATATTGAAGCCCGCGAAGAAATAACCGAGGAAGTAGATGCGCATCCCGCTGAAGGCATACTGCGCCATGAGGGCCGAGTTCTCACTGTTGAAGACCGCGACGATCGGCCCGGTGAACCCGAACAGAACTGCATACAGTGCCGCCGCCAGCGCAAGCGCTGTTCCGCTGCCCAGCAGCAGGAGCTTGCGGGCACCGGCGGCATCGTTTTTGCCGTAGCACCTGCTGACCAGCGGCTGTGCGCCCTGAGCCACGCCGTTGAAGATAGCCGTCGCCACCAGCGCGTAGTTCGCCACGACGCCGTAAGCTGCCACGGCCACATTGCCCGCCAAACGCAGGAGCAGCAGGTTGAAGACGGTGGTGGTCACGCCGGAGGACATCTCTCCCACGAAGCCCGAGACGCCCAGCTGGCAGCTCTGGGCCAGCAGCTTCGGCGAGGGCAGCTGCCGCACAAGGCGGACGGTGCTGCTCTTTTTAAAGAAGTGGCGGCTGCAGATCGCAATGCTCAACACCGGCGAGACTGCCGTCGCCAGCGCCGCGCCGGGCAGGCCGAGGCCCATGGGGAACATGAAGATGTAATCGAACACCACGTTGAAGAGGCTGCCGCAGAGGGTCGCCACCATGGCCAGTGAGGGATCGCCATCGTTCCGGACAAAGGCTGAGACGATGTAGTTGCACATGAAGAAGGGCGTGAACAGCAGGAAGATGCGGGCGTACCCCACGCCGAGTGCAACGATCTCCGCGTCGCCGCCCATGAACCGCAGCAGCACCTCGGGGCAGAAGATGCCCGCCAGCATGAAGGGCAGGGCGAACACCAGCGCCCAAAGCAGGGCGTTGGAGAAATAGCGCTCCGACCGCTCGTCGCCCTGCGCCCGGAGGATGGCGTAGCGGGTGGCCGCGCCGAGGCCCAGCATGGAGCCGATGGCGAAGATGAAGTTGTAGATGGGCAGGCAGAGGTTCAGCAGAGCCACACCGCTGGTGCCTGCCGCCTGCGAGATGAAATAGGTATCGGCCAGGATGTAGCAGGACGTACCTAGCAGGCCGAAGATGTTCTGGCTGACGTATTTGAAATACTGTTTGGTAAGGCTCATGTTCTCCTCGTCAAATGTCACATTTTTATCATTCAAATTTCAGATATACTGCCATATTGCGTCAGTTTATCACAATCCGACCGAAGCTGTCAAGCTCTCCATTTGCACAAACGCCCGGATGGGTGTATACTGTAGTTTGTTTTTGAAAACAGGCAGAAGGGAGGGTGCATCATGCCGGGCAAGACTTTATACTGTCTGGGCGAAGCGTGGCTGGAATTGAACAGCACCGCGCCGCTGGCATCGGCAGAGACGTTTTCTCCCCGCATGGGCGGAAGCGCCGCCTCGCTGGCACTGGCTTATGCCGCACAGGGCGGCAGAGCCTCTCTTTTAACGCAGCTTGGCGAGGATGCTTTCGGACACCGCATCGCAGACGCTTTATCTACTGCCGGTGTGGACATCAGCCGGGTCTGCTTCACCTCCCGCGCCCCCACGCCGCTGCTGTTCGACGGCGGCGGCGAGACGCTGGCCTGCCGCACCCGTTCTTCGGAGCTGCTCTATGCACCCGAACAGCTGGGCGCTGACTGGGCCGCAGATGCTGAAATGCTGGCCTTTTCCAGCGCCTGCCTCGTGGACAGCCCCTGCCGCTACACCCATCTTGCCGCGCTGGACACCGCCCGCACCGCCGGTGTGCCGGTCTGCTTTGTCCCCTCCCTCCGCCCGGCTCTCTGGCCCAGCGAGAAGACCCTGCGGGACACGGTGATGCAGTTTCTCCCCTTCGCAGACATCCTCGTCCTCACCGCCGACGAGATGGAGCTTCTGCTGGACACCCGGGAATACCAGGTCGGACTGTTTGCCCTGCTGCGGGGGCATACCCAGCTGGTGGTGCTTGAGACAGAAGAGGGCGTCCACGCCTTTACCCGGGCAGTCCACGCATTCCTTCCCGGACTTTCCGCCCCGCCCGAAGAGCTGGCCGCACGGCTGCTGTATCAAATCTCTCAGCAGGAGCTGACCCTGAAAAAACTCATAAAATGCAGTGCTCCGGCACTCCAGACACTTCTATAACGCCGGAAAGCCCCCGCCTTTGCAGGCGGGGGCTTTCCGTTTATTCTGTCATCCGGAGGAGGATGAGCTGATCAGCTTATCAGTGGATGAACACCGGGCCAAGCGGGTTGGTGATGGGGCTGACATAGCCGCCCAGCAGCTTCGGGATAGCGAGGCTGATGTCAGGCACATAGGTCAGCAGCAGCAGAGCGATGAACATGCACAGATAGAACGGGAGGGTAGCCTTGACGACCTTCTCCATGGGGCGCTTCGCAACGGCAGAGCCGATGAACAGAACCGCGCCGACAGGGGGAGTCAGCAGGCCGATACCGCAGTTCAGGACCATGATGATACCGAACTGGATGGGGTCGATGCCGATGGAGGTCGCAATGGGCAGCAGGATGGGGGTAGCGATCAGGATGATGGGAGCCATATCCATGATGCAGCCCAGAACCAGGATGATGAGGTCGATGAGCAGTGCGATGATATAGGGGTTGCTGGTGACGCTGGTGATGGCGTTTGCGGCCAGATCAGGCACGTGCAGCATGGTCAGGCAGTTGCCAAACACTGCAGAGGTGGCGATCAGGATAAGGACGATGGACAGAGTGTTGACGCACTCATCCAGAGCGTGCCAGACGCCCTTCCAGTCAAGGCCCTTGTAGACGAAGACGGAGACCAGCAGAGAGTAGATAACCGCGATAGCAGCGGACTCGGTAGCGGTGAACACACCGCCGACAACACCGAACACGACGATGACGACTGCGGCCAGAGCCCAGATGGAGGTACCCAGCTGCTTGATGAAGCCCTTGATGGTGAAGGGAGAACCCTTGGGGTAATTCTCCTTGACGGAGATGATGTAGGAGCCGATCATCAGGACGATGGCCAGCAGAGCGCCGGGCAGGTAGCCAGCCAGGAACAGGCTGCCCACGGAGATGCCGCCGGCGGTGGTGGCGTAGATGACCATGTTATGGCTCGGGGGGACCAGCAGGCCCTCGCAGGAGGAGGTGATGGTGACAGCCGTGGAGAAGTCGGCGTCGTAGCCCTGATCGACCATCATGGGGATCATGATGGAGCCGATGGAGGCGGTATCTGCAGAAGCAGAACCGGAAATGCCGCCGAAGAAGTAGGAAGCAACGATGTTGACCATTGCCATGCCGCCGCGCATCCAGCCGACGCAGGCGTCAGCCAGAGCGATCAGCTTTTCGGAGATGCCGCCGCTGCCCATGAGGACGCCCATGGTGATGAAGAAGGGGACGGCCATCAGGCTGAAGGACGAGATGCCCTTGACCATCAGGCGGCAGACATCGGTCAGTGCCTGGCCCTGCACCATCAGGCAGAGCACGCTGGACAGGCCAACGGCGTATGCGATGGGGAAACGCAGGAAGATCATGACGAAGAAGCTGACAAGAAGGACAACGATTGCCAGTGTCTGGACTGTCATATTAGTTCTCCTCCTTTACAAAAAAGCTCTTGATGTGGTTGTACAGTGCCTCGATCTCGAAGATGATCATGGCGACACCGGCCAGAGGCACGGGGAAGTACATCCAGAAACGGCTCAGCCAGGGCATCGAGACATAGAAGCCGCGGCCGCCCAGGGTGGTGGCGTAGTTCCAGCCCACAACCAGCATGATGAGGCCGAGGATGCAGACCGCCAGATCGGCGAGGATGTCCAGCACCTTGACGACGATCTTGGGCAGGTAGACGTCAAATGCGGTCATGCGGATGTGTGCGCCGCGGCGGATGGCCAGAGCGGCACTCAGCACGGCCATATAGCTCATGCAGGTCAGCACGACCTCTTCCGTCCATGCGGGGTCCGGGATGAACGGGACGTAACGACCAATGACCGACATGGTGGTAATGAGAATATCTGCGATCAGCAGCAGCTTGCAGATAAACAGGACCACTTTGTAGGTGACGTCGTACGCCGGCTTGATCTTATCCAGAGTGGTAAAGATTTTCGGCATAGGATCTCCTCCATACTCTTATAAAAAGCCCGGCGGGTCTGCGGGCGTATCCCGTAGTCCCCCGCCGGGCTATGTACTACTTCAGGATAAAGGCTCTTTTATCAGGCCTTCATATCCAGCAGCTGCTGATACAGCTCAGCCTGATCAGAGGTGTTCTCGCTGATGACCTTAGCGCAAGCCTCCTGCCAGGGAGCCTTATCGGGGACATCGATGACGTTGCAGCCGGAAGACTTCAGCTCTTCGAGGACCTTGTTCTCAGCGGTCTCGGACAGGTCAGCGTTGAAGGCCTGCGTATCCGCAGCAGCCTCCATGATGGCAGCCTGCTGGTTCTCGGTCAGCTTGTTCCAGGCGTTGTCGGTGATGACAGCCTGCACTGCGCCCAGAGTATGGCCGTCGAGGATCAGATTGTTAGCGACCTCGGGGAAGGCGTTGGACTTGTAGTTTGCGATGGGCTGCTCAGCGCCATCGACAACGCCGGTCTGCAGTGCGCTGTACAGCTCACCGAAGGAAACAACGGTGGGGTTTGCGCCCAGACTCTCGACCATGCCGTTCATGACGGGGTCGTTGGACACGCGGAGCTTCAGGCCCTTGAAATCAGCGATGCCGGAAACAGGCTTGACAGTGAAGAAGTGGCGGAAGCCCTCCTCGCCGTAGAAGATGCCGCGAACGGGCAGGCCCAGCTCCTGGGGCTCGTTCAGGAACTCCGGTGCGAGGTCGCTGTTGGCAAAGTTCCAGAAGTGTGCGCGGTTCTCAAAGGTGAAGGGGATGCTCAGCAGCTTGGACTTGTTGCAGCCGTAGCTGGTCAGTGCGAAAGCGGAGATACGGCTCATATCAATGGAAGTGGAGCCGCCCAGGATGGCGTCCAGAACGTCGTTCTCAGAACCCAGAACACCGGAAGCCTGCACATCAATGACAACAGAGCCGCCGGTCAGCTCTTCGACCTTCTCCTTGAAGTGGGTAGCGGTCTGGCCGACGATGGTATCCAGCGGGTTGACCTCGGCGTAGACCAGAGTGACCTTGGGATCGTTGGCAGCGGCGGTGGCATCGCCCGCAGCAGAAGCGGCGGCAGAGGCTGCAGTGGAGCTGGAAGAGCCGCCACATGCGGTCAGGGCAGCAGCTGCGGTAGCTGCACCGGCAACGGCGAGAAAGCTGCGACGAGAGATCTTTTTCATGGTAAAACCCTCCTGAAATATATTCTTCTGTTTCCTTCCGGCAGCATCCTCCTGCACAGGTGCGGTGCTGTCGTTCATTCACTGTTCATACTTTAGCAAAATTTCTTGGTCAGAACAAGGGCTTCCAAAAAATGTCCTGTTTTTCGAAAAAATGTGAAAACAACTTCTGTGCATCCTGCACAAATAAGAATCCCAGCCTTTGGGCATACCTGCCAACGGCTGGGATTCTTCCTGATATTTTTAACTGTTCTGAATGCGGGCGATCAGCTCCGACTGGTCCGCATACTGATCGTACAGAGGCTGGACTGCAGCGCGGAATTTCTGTTTTTCCTCACTGGAAAGCTCGGTGACTACAATGCCGCGGGCCAGCATCTCCTGTTCTGCACCCTCCTCCTGCTCGGCCCAGAGGGTGCGCTCGATCAGCGCCGACTCCCGCGCGCAGCTGCGCAGGATGTCCGGGAACGTCGGGTCCAACGCGGCCATCTTTTCCATTGCCGGGATGCTGGCCAGCTGGATCTCCGGTACGCGGGTATGCTCATCCCGCAGGAAGTAGGGTGCCACTTCGTAATGGCTCATGGCCTCATAGCTGGGCCAGTTGTTTTCCGCCCCGTCGATCTGGCCGTTGTGCAGGGCCGCATACACCTGACTGTACACCACCTGCACCGGGTCGGCCCCCAGAGCCGAGACCATCATGCTCATGGTGTCGGATTCCTGCACACGGAGCCTCAGCCCCTGCAGCTCGGCCAGACATGTGACCTTCTGGCGGGTGTAGAAGCTGCGCACACCGGCATCGAACCAGGAAAGCCCGGTCAGGTCGATCGCATCCAGCCGGGTCAGAAACTCGTCCCCGATGCTTCCGTCCAGCACACGCCACATCTGGTCGGCATCCTGATAGAGGAACGGCAGCTGCAGCACGTTCAGGGCGGGCATGTATTCTGCCAGCTGGCTCAGCGAGACACGGGCAAAGTCGATGCCGCCGAACTGGATCTGCTGGATGACGCTCATCTCCGCCCCCAGCTCTCCCTTGCTGTACACGGCCACCTTCACCCGGCCTCCGGTCTGCTCTTCCAGCAGGTTTCCAAAGGCCAGAGCCGCCTGCGTGGTGGGGTAATCCTCCGGCTGGTTCTCGGCGTAGCGCAGCACCAGCTCCGGCTTGTCCGAGGCCGTTTCCTGCTTCTGGCAGGCCCCAAAGCCCAGCATGGCTCCGGCGGCCGCCGCCAGCACCTGCCGCCGGGTAAACGCCCGGCTCACAGTGCTGCCTCCTGCTGGTCTCTGGCGGCCTTGGCGGCCTGTTTCCGATTGAGTGGGGGTGACGCCTGTGCGCTTTTTGAAGGCACGGGCAAAGTAGCTGGCGTCCTCATAGCCTACCATAGAGGCCACCTCCGCCGAGGAGCGGAAGGGGTCGTTCAGCAGCTCCTTGGCGGCGTTGATGCGCAGCTCCGTCAGGCAGTCCAGGAAGTTCATCTTCTGGTATTTCTTGAACTGGGCCGACAGGTAGGCGGGGCTGATGTGCAGGATCTCCCCCACACTGTCCAGCGAGATGTCAAACATATAGTTGTCTTCCAGATACCGCCGCACGTGGGCCATTACAAGGGCGGTCTGCTGGTTCTCACTTTCCGGGTGGGCGGGTGCCGGGGCCTCCGGGGCGGTGGGAGCTTCCGGCTCCGGCTGCACCGGGGCCAGCGCTTCCAGCTTCCGCTCCGTTTCGATCTGCCGGATGGCCCGGCGGATGGAGGCTTCCAGCTCGTCCGGGTCCACCGGCTTCAGCAGATAATCGCAGGCCCCCAGATGCACCGCCTCGTGGGCGTACTGGAACAGGCTGTAGGCTGTGACGAAGACGACCCGGCAGCTAGGCCGCTGGGCCAGCACCGCGCGGGCCGCATCCAGACCGCTCATACCCGGCATCTCGATGTCCATCAAAATAAGGTCCGCTCCCCACAGGATGGCGGTATCAGCAGCCTTGCGGCCATTTTCGGCGGTCTCCAGCACCACCTCATGCTCAAAGCGCCGGGACACCATTTCCACAAGCGCTTCCCGCTCCAGCCGCTCGTCATCCGCAATCAACAGGCGAATCATCATCCAAGTCCTCCTCTTCTGTCAATTCCACAAGGGGCAGATACAGGCTCACCGCCGTGCCTCGCCCTGGGTGTGAGCGCACCTCGAACCGGCAGCGCTTGTCCAGCAGCCGCAGACGCGCCGCCACGTTATACACACCAATGTGCTCCCACCGGTCGCCGGGGGCCGCCAGCCCCGCCTGCAGCCGGGCCAGCTGTTCCGGCTCAATGCCCAGGCCATTGTCACACACACTGATCCGCAGCATCCCCTGCTCCCGCAGCGGCGTAATGCGGATGCGCACTGCACCGCCCTCTTCCTTGGGGGCAATCCCATGCTTAAACGCATTTTCTACAATGGGCTGCAAAATAAACGAGGGCACCATCGTCTCGGTCAGGTCAATGGAATCCGAGATGCACCACCGCATCTTTACACGGTCACCAAAGCGAACGTGATAGATGGAGTAGTATTCATCCACGATCCGCACCTCGCGGGCCAGCGGCACCTGCTCATCGTTGCTCATCAGGCTGTACCGCAGCAGGTGGCTCAGGGCCGTGATCAGCGCCTGGGTGCGGTAGGCCTTTTCCTGCCCTGCCGTCTGCAATATGACGTTCAGGGTGTTGAACAGGAAATGCGGGTCGATCTGACTGCGCAATTGCTGCATCCGGCTGCGCTCCATGCGGTTCTGCAGCTCCAGAGCCTGGGTCTCCTGCTGGTGCAGGGCCTGTTCCATCTCGTTTTTCTCCCGCAGGGTGTTCACCTGCTGGGCCATGGAGTGCTTCATGTGGTTGAAGGCGTCCGTCAGCTGGCCCACCTCGTCCTGCCGGGGCACCGGGATGTCCGGGGTCTCCAGCTCCCCCCGGATGATGGCCCGCGATGCCCCGATCATCTCCTGCACCGGGGTCAGCAGCCGCATGAGGGACCATGCCATCACCAGACCCAGCACAAGGCACAGCCCCACCACCACCGTCTGGGCCCACTTGACCCGGCTGCTGAGGGCCGACACCGTGGTGTAGGTGCTCTGTGCGTCGGAGATGGCGGTGTTCAGCAGCTGCTGGGCGTACTGCCGCAGATAGCCGCCGCAGAGCGAGACTTTTTCGTAGTAGAGCTGGGCCGCCGCAGCGTCCTGCCCGGCGGCGATCTCAGCCCGCAGCTCCTCCACAAGGGCGGTGTAGCTGTCATAGGTGGTGCAGACGGCGCTGTACAGCAGGTACTGCTCCTCACTCACCGTGTCCAGGCTGCCGTCGATGCGCCACAGCCACGCATTGGTAACGGAAAAGGCACTGTCCAGCTCTGCCAGCAGCGCATCGGTGTCGCCGTACTCCCAGCGGTAGTCATCCAGCGCTGTAAGGCTGCGCTCCACCCCGTTCTGAAAGCAGCTGATGGCATTGAAGTTGCCCATCTGGTCGTCCAGTTCCCGCAGCACCGTGCCGGACTGGTAAAAGCTCAGAACGATCTGAGCCGCCAGCGCGGCAAAAAATGCCGTCAGACACAGCACCATCCGCTGCTTCAGCGTACTTTGTCGATGCAAGGTTTTCCCCTCCCCGGCTTGTTTTTTGCCCCATAGATGGTTTTATTCTACCACGTTTTGGGCCATTTGCGCAAGATTTCCCTTGCCTGCTGAAAAAGAATATGGTACTATGACTAAAAAAGGAGATGCTTGTCTATGTTGCAGCCCATTACGACCTCTGTCACCATGGACGCCGAATCGTTCCAGAAATTCCGTTCCTTCGACCTGTTCCACCACCAAAAGCGCTGGCAGCGGCCCCTGTTGTTCGCCGCCATCCTGCTGGGGTCCTCCGGCATCTGCCTGTCGCAGGTGGGAGTGCGGGAGGGGGCTTCCCTGCTGGCGGTAGTGCTGGCTATGGTGGCGCTGGGGCTCCCGGCAGTGTACTTTTACACCTTCTTCCGGGACCTGCGCACCACCATCCAGAAGCTGGGCCTCCCTCGGCCCTTCTACCGTCTCCAGCTGGACGATGCAGGCCTTTCCGTCTGGATGGCCGGGGAACAGGACAAGCCCCAGCCCAGCCACCAGTACCCATGGCAGGACCTTCACGTGGCCTATCGCACCCCGGACGCCGTGTACCTTTACGTCCAGCAGACCCAAGCCTACCTTGTCAACGGCGAGGAGCGGGACGCGGTGTGGGACTGCCTGAAGACGCATCTCCCCGCCTCCCGGCTGCGGGATCTGCGGTAACGCTTCTTTCCCCCTGCAAACAACAAGCCCCATGGAACCCGGACGGCGTACTGCCGTCCCCGGTCTCATGGGGCTTTTTCTGCGCCAAAACGACAAAAAACAGACGGTGCTGTGATATGATAAGGCTCACCGTCAAAACTGACGGTGAACCTTATTGTATTCCTGATTTTTAGCGATAACTCGCTATAAACACTTATACTATCGGGCTTTTATAGCAATTTTCAAAATTAAAGCACATATCCGCAGAAGCGGAACCAGCCGGAACAATCAGAGGCAGTAACAGAGTGAAAAGCATTTTGCATCGAATTTTTCACCATTCAGCTGAGCAATCACACAAGGATCAGAAACATCTCCTCTAATAAACTTACATCCTTGTGGTATTCTTTCAATATTACCCGTTGAAAGATTATCGATTGTTGTACATGTTGCCCCCCCCCCGAATTAAAAAGGCCGCACACGCACTACCAATAAATCCAGCAGAACCAGTTACCAAATAGTTCATAGCTTCCCCTAATATCAATCCGTATAATTTTCTTTGATCCATTCCTTTGCAATAAACAGATCGATCTTTTTATGAATATCAATTGACTCGTCAATCTCGTAATAGGCAATTTTATCACCCATGAAGCCCCACGGTTGTTGGCCTTGAAAATTCTTTTCCAGCATCATTCTTGTATTTAAGACCCAGAAATTATGTGAGAGGAAATAGCACTTCGGTAAATCTTGACGATTAGTAGAAATCTTCCCTTTACTGTTCTTTTCATACATCTGCAGATATCCATTATCATCAACAGTCTTTGCTCGCAGGGGATGATGATCATTATCTTCATAGACAGGAACAATTGCGCTAATGCTCATATCTTTTTTCATCATTTCTACGCAATCATCAATCCATTCAGACTTAACTGTCACATTATTAGCAAGCAAAACCACAAGAATCTCGCCCATGTCTTCTTGTTGAGATATTTCTGTGATGGCATGCTTTATAACATCAACATGTTGTGCTGTAGGAGCTCCTAGATAATCCGGACGTACAATCCTTTTATACCCCTCATTTTCAGCAGCTCTAAGTATTTTTTCATCATCACTGCTGCAGTAAAGTGAATTAATCGTTTTCGATACCTTTCCTGCATGGGCAGGGTAATACATAACAGGATGACCCAATATATCCAAAATATTCTTGTCTTTCAATGTATTATTTCCTCGACCCGTAAGTAATCCAACAACTTTCATAATTAAGCTCCTTTTCTTTTTTGTAATAAGCCACTTAATAATCTTCTCGTCCTCGGAATAAGAAGATATGCTAACAAAAGATATCCGCCTGCATAAAATGCAACCAAAATCACCCGGATCACAAACATGGTAATATTAGTCTGCAGTCCTGTTCCAAAGACAACATTTCCCAGTATACAACCACATACTGCTACAATTATGTATAGAAAATTGTTAAAGAAATACACATGTGGAAATTCATGAAACAATCTTTTGTAAGTAATACAGCTACAGCCAACAAAGCTTCCCCAGAAGGCTGTAATTATTGTAGCAATAATTATTCCATCTACGCCAATCCAATACCCTAAGCCGATATTCAAACCCAAATTAGCAATCATTTCACCGATGGTTAAATAACGAAAATGCCACCATAGGCCAGCTGCCTCTGAATATACCGAACGAACCTGTGCCAGCTGATTCACATAAAAATAAATACAAAATAAAACCATTGTCACAAACGGAAACGTCAGATCTTCTCCCACCCAAAGTACCATAAATGGTTGATACAACATGAAAAGACAAATAGTGCAAAATGCAACTATGACTTCATAGTAAAAATCAAACTTGATATGATCTTGCTCATTTTTCTTGATTGAATCAAGTGCAAGGCTATTACCTACACTTGCAGCCATGGAAGTCAAAATCACAGCCAATATGCTACTGATTGAGGAAAAAATCAAATAATAATTTGAATAAATAGCAACCGCATTCAGGCCTATCATTGTTGACAGAATGATACTATCAAATGAATTTCGACACATAAGAGAGATTCGCCCAATTGCGATACCACCTATTTGCTTACTGATCTTTCGTAGGCCCTTAAGGCTGTTCTTTGTTTTTGTATTCAGCTCCGGATATAAAGTATTCGAATAGCGATTAATAAGTATATTCGTAACAACCGAGAATATTGGCAAGGTTATGATATACAAGTAATAATTAGAGAAAAATAGGAGTACTGCAATTTGAATAATGCCTCTTACAATTGAAACAATCGCGTTAACCTTATTAATTACATCATATCTCTGATTTGCGGAAAGAACAGTATTCTTATAACCGTAAAAGAAATAAGATACAACCGTGTTTGCCAAATGTATATAATATAAGATATAAATATCCACATCATTTGGAACACCATCTTTAATCAGCAAATGCAAAGCTGGCGTCAATCCAAGGCCCAGAACAAGAATTGTACTGCCTACTATTCTATAAACTGTTTTCAACAATGTAATAGACTCGCAAATTCTTTTTGTATCATTTTGGGCAATAGGATCATACATCGTGCAGGCAATAGCTGATGCGAAGCCGAGCTCAGTAACATTTAGCACCTGCAAAATCGAGGTAAACAAGCTACTAAGGCCGACGTATTCCGCACCTAGTTTATAAATAATAATAGTTCTCACTGCAAATGGTAAAACAAGCACAAACACCTTGCTCACCATTCCCGTGAATATATTTCTAAGTGTATTTCTTGTTCTTTCGCCCATCATTTATTCCCACATTATTCTTGATATCGATCCACAAAAATCCCCTTAAGACCAACCGGATTGATTGATACAATTTCTACATCCGGGTAGAATGTACTCGCAAAGGCTTTTAGTTCCTTCCACTTTTCAATTGTTCTATCGGAGGAAACTGCCATTTTTAAATCCTTTTCTTGCTTGTCCACTCTGCATTGATTGAGACTATTTGGTTGCACAAAATGCCCGGCAGATGCATCACATCCTACGAGGTAAATCCTTTTAGGGTTTGTAAACAAAACTATTTGCATGGCAGACAGGGCAATATTGGGCATGTTAGCAATAGCCATCCTATCTATATCGCAGACAAAATGACTTTTCCAGATATCCGTTTTCATATATGAGTCAGTGTAATACCTAGCTGCACCGCATTCCCTCAAATATGTTTCTGGAATTTGTCTATTGTCAGCATAATCAGCTCCAAGTTGATGCCCAAAGAATTTTTTGCATTCGTATGATTTGAGGGTGTCTTTCATAAAATCCACACCATCCCAATCATCAGCAATAAACCAATCGTACTTTATTTGATCGTTTAGGAGTGCTCTGTTTAGAGCAACGTGAAATACACCATCAATGGGTTTATACTTCTTTAGTGTTGGCCCTGCTCCACACAACGCAACCTCCTTTCCTACATTACAGTTTTTTATAGAACTGAATGTTTCTGAATTGCACATAGACGCTGCAACGTGCATAGCTGATACATATTTAAGCTCGTCAAATTTAGATTTAAACACGTCCTTCATTCCGCCAATTATGCTCATTGTAAAATCATCTCCTTTTTAAACTTCCTTATGATTCCGTTCCTAATATGCTTTAATACCTTTATTTTTAATTTTTTACGCGAATAAAACACACCCAGCATATTATTAAAACCACTTAAAGCATATGAACAATAATCTTTTCTAATATTATATTGAAAATACAGGCCTGCAATAAACTCCAAATTGCCATCAAGGACAACTTTGAAAGTATCTGCCGTAATACTTCCATCTCGTAATAAGTCTAAAATGATTCCTGGGTACTCCACTCCAAAAGCATAATATAAGTCATATGCTCCTTTTGGTTTTTTCCCTTGCGGCATTTCGTCGAAAATTACAGAGTTATCAATAATATATTCTCCCCTTGTTCGCTCAGCAAATAAAACATTTGTATGTGGAAACAACTCATTAAAGCTTTGAACATCTTCCGGAAGATGTTCAAAGTCTTCCTTCCAAATTGTCATTCCTGTTGACCACGAGGACCAATAAGACAAATTTCTAACAAAGTCGTCAAATGTTTCATATGCGTAGCTTTTATTTTCTCTTTCAAGAACCCCATTTGAGAAATATATTATAGGTTTTTTCTCAGCATTATATTTTGCAAAATCGATCAACCGCTGCAATGCTCCTTTTACTAGCTTTGTCCTGTGGTTTACAAATTTGAACAATTGACCGTTTGCTCTTTTATACGATTCTATCTCATTTATGAATGGTAGTGCCTTTGTTTCATAATAGTGAAGATTCCTGTGACTAAGTCCATATTCTTTTATTCTCTTTTTAAATTCTGCATTATCCCCATTATCGGTGATAATCACTTCAAAGTCATCACTATTGCAACCCTGCTCAAAAATACTATCTAAAACAGGGAAAACCCACTCAACCACCCCATTGGTGGGCATACAAAGGGATAGGATTGTGTTTTGCATTACTTTTCACCCATAATTTCCAGATACTCATCGTAATTGCGAATATATTCCTTACCATCATAGTGAGTGCTCGCCAGTACCAATAAAACAGAATCCGAAGAAAAATCATACATATCTTTCCAAATCATCTTTGGAAGATAAACACCCATCATCGGTTTGTTCAATTCGACAATGTATTCTTCTTTTCCATCAGTGATTCTTACTTTGCTCCTTCCGGCAACATTGATCAAAACGAATTCTGATTCTTTATTGGCGTGCTGTCCACGAACTACTGTGCTGTCCGAATCATAAATGTAAAAAACACGTTTAATATCAAATGGAATTGCCTGGCCTCCTTCGATAACGACAAGCTTTCCTCTTTCATCACCAAGGTCGGCAAACTGCAAAATCGGGCATCTATCTTTCAAAGTCATGGTTCATCTTTCCTCATTCTTGTCTTTCAATATAACACAAAAGCGTTCATGATCTTATTCAAATTCATTCAGCGCATTGATCACATAAGTCTGCTCTTCTTCTGTCATTCCGTTGTACATCGGAATCGACAACACCGTCTTAGCCAAATGCTCCGTAATCGGCAGGAAGCCTTCCTTATGTCCTAAATACCGATATGCTTCTGCAAGATGCGGAGGGATGGGATAATGAATAATCGTTCCAATCTCCTTCGCATTCAGGTAATCAATCAAACGATCACGTTCTTCACAGCGAATAACATACTGATGCCATACGCATGTTGCACCTTCTGCTAAAGTGGGCAATTGAATCTTTTCATTCTTGATCTCGCGAGAGTATCTTTCTGCAATTTTCACCTTTTCATCGGTAAGTTCCTGCATATGGGACAGTCTTACTCTAAGAAGTCCAGCCTGCAATTCATCCAGACGAGAATTTGCACCAACGACCTTGTTGTAATATCTCTTCTCGCTGCCATAGTTTCTGAACACCTTGAACTCTTTTGCAAGTTTTTCATCGTTCACCACAACAGCACCGGCATCACCAAAAGCACCAAGGTTTTTAGAAGGATAGAAAGAGAAGCAGCCGACATCACCAAAGGTACCCGTCATTTTTCCGTTGAAACATGCTCCATGTGATTGGGCACAATCTTCAACAAGACGGAGATTATGCTTCTTGCAAATCTCTACAATCTTATCCATTCGGGCTGCCATACCATACAAGTGCGTAACAAGGACTGCTTTAGTCTTGTCCGTAATCTTATCTTCAATCTCATCCGGATTCATTCCAAAATGCTCATCCGGTTCAACAAATACCGGGGTAGCGCCATTGATCGTAATGCCCATTACAGACGCAATGTATGTATTTCCCTGTACGATGACTTCATCACCCTTGCCAATATTGAGGAGCCGGAATGCAATCCATAACGCATCCAGACCACTTGCCAAGCCTACACAATATTTAGCTCCAGTATAGGCCGCAAATTCTTCCTCAAAAGTAGATACCTCTTTACCCAGTACATACCAGCCAGAGCGGAGAACCTCCACCGCTTTATTTTCAAATTCTTCTTGATACTTAAAGAATCCTCGATCCATTCTATTCGGCATGATTTTCATAATGCATTCCTCCTACTAATTTAAAATCATCGGGTAAAAGACTCTTTTTTGTTTGTCTCTAAAAGACGAATCGTAAGACAACAATCTATTTTATCATCTTCGTCTTATTCTGCCTTTTACTTGCAAATTTCCGGAAACATATCAAAGGTCAGCACTTTTTAGGCATCCATTCTAGCTGCTCTACGTCTTCCAAATTTGTATATAGTTCATCAATATGCTCTTTAATCATTTCATCTGTCAATCTACTGTAATCAACTTTCAACAATTCTTCTACTATTTCAGGCTCAAAACGATACCTAATTACTTTTGCTGGAACACCACCAACAATTGCATACGGCGGCACATCCCTTGTTACTACTGCACCTGCCGCAACCACCGCCCCTTGCCCGATATGAGTCCCCGACATAATAGTTGCACCGTAGCCAATCCAAACATCATCGCCCACAACGATATCGCCTTTAGAAAAGGCTTCATCGCCCAGCCTCAAACATTTTGCTTTGTATGGATATGTAGAAACTGTATTCACACGATGTTCTACATCAAGCATAAAGTACACATGCTGTGCAATTGAGCAATAAGAACCAATTTTTAGCTTCGAGCAACGGTTGAAGGTAACAACATTCAGCTCACCATAAGAACATTTTCCAACGCTCACCAATTCTGCCGGGAAGTGATTCATCGGAACGGTATCATTTTCAGCATTTGCTTTCCGCCAACTGCGCTTAAAATGGTTCAGCCGAATTTGTTTTACAAAATCCCTTAAAATAGTATGATCAAGCATTTTCTGCATTCACGCTTTCAACTGCACGTTTCAAAGCTTCCAAATAGGCATAACCGTTTTCGGTATCTGGTTCCAGATACGCACCCTCGCCCCATTCATTCCATGCCGTAAGGAAAATGAAATCTTTGTTCTGCCGGCTAGAAATTCGCAGCAGCTCTGCCATGTACTTTTCAAATTTTTGTGGTGTCGCTCCTGTGACTACTTTCCCCTTTTTTCCACGCCGCGGTGTATCATCATACTCAACAAATGCACCGGACATTACGTTTGAATTCGCGCTTTTCTTAGCATTTTCTATAATTTTTTTCCAGACTTTGTCATATTCGTATATCTGCAAATCGCTTTTTCCAAAGATCTTTTCTATTTTGGAAAGCGCACGTGTTACTGTTGTGCCCCATCCGGAATATGGAGGTTCATAAGTAAATGTTTTCTGAGCACCTGGAATCATTTTAATCGGGTCATATCGATAGATAATCTCTACACCACTTAGTCCATTTTTCTGAGCAAGTTCGTTCCAATACTTTCCCATTAAAATGATCTTCTCGTCATAGTGGTATACCACAAAAACTGGACGCCCCTCCTTTTTGATATACCTATCATCCTTGAAATATGGAAGAAGATAATCAAAATGACTTTTCCATTCTTCTTTATCGCCAAGAACATATTCTATCAAAATTTCCGGTTCATCCTTTTTTCGCTGAGCTTTATCATCGACAATCGGAGACCAGTCATTTCCCTTTAATTTGCTCCATGTTCTTTTCCAGCTAATATTATCCCACGCAAAGAAAAAAGGAATATCGATATCTTTATTTTCCAAAATTATTTCAGCAGGTTTTGTTAGAAGCTGTTTTTTGCTGGAGAACCAATAATGATAAATCCCAAAACCGTCCACTCCATATTTTTTTGCAATTTTCGCTTGCCATGCCACGTTTTCTTTTTTCGACAAATCGTAATATTTTCCATTTTGTGGCATCTTAGGCTGCTTGTGGCCTTTATACAGGGGCTCTGCCTTTTTCACACTTACCCAATCTGTGAAGCCCTCTCCCCAAAATTTTGAATTTTCTGGGATCTCATGATACTGTGGCAAATACATAGCAATTATTTTTGTCTTTGACATATTTAATCTCCTTGTGTAGATTTCATTTCTGCACTTAAAATGGCAATATGCCACCAAGTATATGGGCGCAATATATTTTGATTAAAACAAAGAATTGCCAGTTCAAATACCATTGCAACTCTCAATGCCCTTATTACATTCGAGTATGCAATATTGGCCGAATTTGTTCTTCTAAAAAGAAGCGATAAAAAATAAAAAATAAACGGAATCAGCCCGATGACACCACTTGCAACTAGAATTTCGCCAACCACACTCATCGCCGCGCCATTGTGTAGTGTTGAATATACTTCTCCATCGTACCTAGCAATCATCGGGTCTACCCCACCAAGACTATATCCCCAAATAGGACTTTTTTTGAAAATCTCAATACATTTTGTTAATCCTTCAATTCTTGGTCCTGATGAATGCGTAGAGCCACCGCCAATTCCTAACCCGGCGGTAAACATTGAAAGATCCAACTTTAAAATGTACACTACGGCGAAAGCAGCAAAAGCCACTACAAGCAATGCTAAAGCTATAAAAGAGAATGTTTTCTTTTTTATACGCCCACCTGTCAATGCCTTTTTTAAGGAATGATACGATAATTCATACACAATAAAAACTGCTACCATCAACCATCCCATACGGGAGGATGACAAGATCAGTGCGATTGTTATCCAAACAAAACCTTGTTGCAATTTCGTCTTAGATATCCATACATACTCGTTCGCAATAAGGAGACTAGCATAAGTAACGAAACCCATTATCAGGTATGTTGCATAATAAGACGGTTCATAAGAAAATCCATTAATTCGTGCCAACCGGCCAGTCCAATTTTGAGCCACATAGAAATCAACGCCTATTGCATAAAGAAAAAGTTGCATCAATCCAACGACAGACATAAACACAAATGAATGCAAATAAGTTCTCAACAGCCATTTTCTTGAATATGCCTTTTCACAAAAATAGCACGTAGACAGAACCGTTATACCGTTAAAAATCAACCATATAAAGTATCCAAATGCATTTTTCAAACTTGGGGACCGGAAGCAAAATACAAGCTGCAAAACAATCCAAATAAGTAAATATCGAAACCCTTTTGGCTCAATGAAACGCCTTGATGCCATTACATTCATTAAATAAAGTGTAATGACTGGCAAAATAATCAACTGACAAAATCTAAAGTTAAATCCACCAATATTAACTATTGCAAAAATATCGAAAGAGGACGTAAATATTGCGAGCGTAGTGCAGGTTTTAATAAGTTTTTTATTTTTACCCATATGATTTTATAATTTCTCTAGTAATTTTTCGGCAGACTTTTTCCAACTATATTTCTCCAATATTTCTGCAGAAACACATATTTTACCTTCTGTAATCTTTGCATTCTTATAGTTTGTCTGGTCAATATACTCTGCGTTATTTCCATAAATCTCGTGCACACATGGTGTATCCGATACAATAATTCTTGGCGCACCGCAAGCAATTGCTTCCAGTGGAGGAATACCAAACCCTTCGTATAAAGTCGGAAACAAAAAGGCTTTGCAGTTTGCCATCAGAGTCTTTGCATCTTCATCACTGACATATCCAAGAAAACGGATATTAGGCAGTTCCGCAAAACCCTCCGCTTCCGCAGCGCCTTTCAGCTTTCCACCTCCAGCAATTGCAAACTGTTCATCTGGATTATTCTTAGCGGCGTATAAAATCCATTTGAAATTCTTGTTCGCTGCAAGAGTTGACATCGAAAAATAGTAAGAACCTTTTGCAAGCTGCGGGTAGCGCTCAAATGTATCCGAAGCCGCCTTGATTCGGTTCATATGTTGCCATGCATTGTAAATAACGGTGATTCGCTCTGAGGCAATCTTGTAATATTTGATTATTTCCGATTTTGAAAATTCAGATACAGTCACAATTTTCATAGAGGAATGTGCTGCGCACCAATAATTCAAACGATGCCACAGAGCGGAAATACGGTCCCTCTTTGAAGTAAAGAATTGCGGGTTTGCCTTATAACTTACATCGTGAATCGTGATAATCCCATGCGGGTAAAACAACGGCAGAATGTTCGTAAAGCAAATACATTGCATTTTGTGCATTCGCACATAGCGTGCAAAATCAATCTGTTGCCAAAGCACTCCATGTTTTTTTCCGTATCTCACAACTTTGATATTTTTTAGATCCGGTATATTTTCAAAACTCTCCGGAACCAGAATTTCTAAGGTATTTTTCAGAACGATCTTATCAAGTTCCATCGTAATCTCATACGCATACCGCTGGATTCCGGTGATTTTCTGGGTCAAAAACAACCCATCTATTACATAGGCTTCCATATTCCTCCTACATTACATTTCCGCAATCAGATCCCAAATGGCACGTTTCAGTCCATCATACATAAAATGTTCTTCCACTCTCCGTTTTGCTGCTTTGCCATATTTCTCTCGCAGTTCTGGATCATTCGCAAGCTTTGTCAATGCATCTGCATAAGCCTGTACATCTCCATTCGAGCACTCGATACCCGTTACGCCAGCCAGATTGACATAGTTCACTCCGCTGCCTGGAATTGTAAAGGTGACTGCTGGCTTGGCAAAATACATACCCTCTGCAAGGGCAATGCCAAATGCTTCGTTTTTGGTAATGGACGGGAAGCAGAAGATATCACATGCCAAATAATAGGCAATCATATCTTCATCGCTAATGCGCCCAAGAAACTGTATTTTGGGGTCATTTTTCGCTTCTTCTCTCAAGGAATCCGTCAGCTCGCCTTTTCCACCAATGCAGATATGGAATCGGTCATCCAGAAGCTTGCTTGCCTTTACAAGATAGGTAAAGCCCTTATACGGAACATGCCTTCCTACGCCAAAGCAAAGAATCCTTCCCTCATTTTCTTTTCGGATCTGATCTGCCTTTTGGTAAACTGCCGCATTGGGAGTCAGCCGTTCCGGACGAATGCAGTTTGGAATAACTTCGCACTTTGTACGATACTTGCTCAGGTAAGGGCTTCCGTCCACATAGTTCGGGCTGGTTGCAATCACTTTATCTGCACGTTCCAGCAAGTGCAAAGTCTGCGCATGGAATAATTTCCCGAGCACTTTTTGCTTTGTGATGTCCAAATGCCAATAAAGAACAAACTTCGTTTTTGGGGGAAGCATCGGCAGGAGGAAGCTCGAAACAAAAGGATTTGGATAGTGCAATATTACGATGTCCGGATTGAAATCCTGAAGTACTTTTTTCAATTCACGCGGATAAGTGATTGACAGTGATTGCGATGCTATCTTCGCAAAACAGCCGCACCGAATTACTTCCACACCATCGACAGAATCGTGGACCGTTTCTTTGCGGTGACAGACATAATTACTTGCTTGCGCATCTTCGTTAAAACAGATCATCTTCTGCTCGATTTCCTTGTCGTCAAGCAGCGAATCCGCAATATCTCTTGCAACTTGTTCAATTCCACCAATATGGGGATACTGATAGTTTGGAATTTGTAAAACCTTTTTCATTGCAGCTCCTTACTGTGCCCCCTGTTTTTTCAAAACGGACCCAACTGTCTTAAACAGAATCTTGATATCCAGCCAAAGCGATGCATTATAAACATAATACATTTCCATCTTCTGACGTTCACCGCTCTGGTATGTTGCATTATTTCGTGCATATGCCTGCCAATAACCGGTCACTCCCGGTTTGACAGACAACAACCTATCGTGCATATCCTCATAGTAGGTCTGAATCTCGGATTCAATCAACGGGCGAGGGCCTACTAAGCTCATATCATCACACAGCACATTAAACAATTGTGGCAATTCATCCAAACTCGTCTTTCGAAGAAAGTTTCCAATTTTCGTAATACGAGGATCGTGATCAATCTTATATTCGGTGTAATATTGTCTTTTCTGTTCAGGTGTAAGCTGGTCAATCATCTTATCCGCATTCATATACATGCTGCGGAATTTCCACATTTTAAATGGCTTTCCATTTTTTCCTATGCGAAGATGCCCATAAAAGACTTTTCCCGGATCATCCATATAAACTAGAATTGCAAGGACCAACATCAAAGGAGAAAGTACTATTAGTGCAATCAATGAAGCTGCTATGTCAAAAGATCTTTTTATAAAATGATAAATTTTCGTTTTAAAATTTTCTGCTGGAAGCACTTCCGCACCATCAATTTGTTCTGCTAGTTCAATATTTTTCACGTACATAATTCCATCCAAACAACTTTTTAGCACCGAACCTTAATCAATTCGGTATCTCCAACCACTAAGCATCTTCCCAGTCCTGCCGGCAGAAACAGCGTTTCGCCCTTGCTAAATCGCATCGGTTTCTGCTCTGCATCCATCGTCTGCACTTCACCGTAACCGTTCAGGCACATCAGCACCTGAAAAGAAGTATCCATCACAGAAAAGGCAAAGCCCTTTGTGACCTGAATTCGCTCCGTTTCAAAGTATTTGCAGCGGCAGAGCAACTCTCTGGAACACCCCGGATAATACTTCACAATACGCGGTTTCTGGCTCACATCTGGTTCAACATTCATATCCATAACCTGAACAGCCTTATCAAAATGTAGTTCACGCTTTTTTCCGTTCTTATCCACACGGTCATAATCATAGACACGATAGGTCACATTAGAGCTTTCCTGAATTTCAGCCACCAGAATGCCTTTTCCAATGCCATGTACGGTTCCCGCCGGGACAAAATAGGTATCACCCTTGTGAACCTCAACTTTTTGCAGATGCCTATCCAACGTTCCAGTTTCAACAGCTTTCCGAAGTATTTCCTCGGTCACCTTGTGCTGAAAGCCGTAAATTAAATGTGCATCTTCGTCAGCGTCCACAACGTACCACATCTCGGTCTTACCGTTGTCGCCTTCGTGCTCCCGTGCATATGCATCGTCGGGATGAACCTGAACAGACAAATCTTTCTTTGCATCGATAAATTTCACCAATACAGGCAGTTCTCCGTTTTCTACCTTTGTACCAAGATATTCTGGGTGAGCACTCAGCACCTCTGCCAGCGTTTGTCCCTTATAGATTCCATTCGCCACATAACTGGGGCCATCCGGATGTACAGAGCATTCCCATGTCTCCGCCAACGGGGTCAAATCGATTTGCTTTCCGTATTCTTCCCGGAGTCGAGTGCCGCCCCACAGATAGTCCTTTCCAGTCGGAATCAATTTCATGATTTCCATAGCCATCACCCCTTAGTTCTTACACCATGGGGAATTTAATCTTATCTGCAACACTAATCTCATCGCCCAACTGAACTTCGATCATATCCAATGCAGTAATAGCCTCAACCGTGTGCTTGCATCCTGCTGCAATGGTGATCACATCGCCAGTACGCAGAACTTGCTCCATGCCATCAACGATTGCCTTGCCCTTACCGGAAACAACTGTCCACACTTCCTCACGGTAATTATGCATGTGGTAAGTCATGTGCTCACCCGCTCTCATGGAAATCTTAACTGTCATAGAGCCGGGCTGCACATCGATTACCGTATAACTACCCCAAGACTTCTCAGCATACATTGCCTCGGTCTCGATTTTTTCTACATAGGGCTTCATGTAACCGCTGCGTTCTTTATCAGCAATCAAAATACCATCACCGCTGGCCGCAATAATCATATCTTTGCAGCCCATGCAAAGGATCGGGATATTCAGTTCGTTCACCACATTGGTATTTTCGCAGGTTTCATCCAGAACAGCCTTGCCCTTGGTCTTGTCTGCCATGACCTCAGCCATCATGTTCCATGTACCAACGTCCTTCCAGTCACCGCTATACCGCAGAACCTGAATGCTTGATTCTTTCTCGACCACAGCATAGTCAAAGCTAATTTTAGTCAGGGTATCGTACTTGTTGAACAGGTCACGATAATCCTCAAAATCGATCATACTGTGTGCTTTGTTCAGCAGATAGCCAAGTTTGAATGCAAAGATACCCGCATTCCACAATGCGCTCTGTGCCAGATATTTCTTGGCCGTTTCCACATCTGGCTTTTCCTTGAACTCCTTGACCTTGCTGACGTTTTCGCCGCTTTCGGGGATAATGTAACCATACTTCTCGCTAGGATAAGTCGGTTCAATGCCCATCAGGGTCAGATTTGCTCCACCCTGCTCTGCCAGTTCCTGCAGGTTTTTGACGGCTTCGTAATAAGTGCTATCCACATAGGGGTCGACCGGGCAGACAACAATAGCTTCATTTTCTGCCACACCCAGTTCGTCGTGCAGATAGGTAGCAGCTAGTGCGATGGCCGGGAAGGTATCACGGCGGCAGGGCTCTACACAAATAGATGCCTTTTCGCCCAGCTGATTCTTGATAGCACTTGCCTGCGATTTGCTGGTTGCAATGGTAATCCTGGCATCTGCATCTACCGTGGTGATCTGACGATAGACACGCTGCACCATAGACTCGTACTCATCATTATTCTTGAACAGCTTGATAAACTGCTTGCTACGCACATCGTTGGAAAGAGGCCAAAGACGCTTACCCGAACCACCAGAAAGCAAAATAATATTCATTGTTTTTCTCCTCTACTCCTTACTTCAGGTACTCTTCCGCACTCTTGCGGATTTCTTCCTCAACCTTCTCAGCAGCTTTCTTGTTTTCTGCGCTGACAGAGATATAAGTCTTGAGCTTTGGCTCGGTACCGGAAGGACGCACCACAATGGAGCAATTATCTTCCAGCAGGAACTTGAGCACATCGGACTTGGGCAGACCATCCAGACCCGGAGCGTAATCCAGCAGCTTCACGACCTTCTTGCCGCCGAACTCCTTGATGTCGCCCCGGAACGCCTGCATAATGTTCTGCATCTTGGCAAAACCGACGCTGCCATCGAACTCATAGCTGTGCAGCGTGTTCAGGCAGTAACCATAGATTTTGTACAGTTCGTCCAGCTTGTCCAGCAGGCTGATACCCTTGGTTGCATAGTAGCTGAACATCTCGCAGATCATGTAAGCACCGTCCACACCGTCCTTGTCGCGGACGTAGGAGCCGGTCAGATAGCCATAGCTTTCCTCAAAGCCGAACACATAGCTGTCTGCCTTGCCCTGCTTTTCCAGCTTACCGATCTGCTCACCGATAAACTTGAAGCCGGTCAGTACGTTGATGGTACGCAGGCCGTAATGGGTAGCAATCTGCTCGCCCATGTCCATGGTGACGATGGTCTTGACCATGACCGGGTCAGCAGGCATCTTGCAATGCTTCATACGCTGGCTGCAAATATAATCCAGCAGCAGCATACCGGTCTGGTTGCCGGTCAGCAGCTCATACTCGCCTGCCTTGTTCTTGACAGCGATACCCACACGGTCGCAGTCGGGGTCGGTTGCCAGCAGCAAATCGGCGTTGCACTTCTTGGCATACTCCATGCCCAGCGCCATGGCTTCCTTGATTTCCGGGTTGGGGTACGGGCAGGTCGGGAAGTTGCCGTCCGGCTGCTCCTGCTCTTTGACCACGGTGATGTTGGTATAGCCCATCTCTTTCAGGGTGCGGGTCACAGGCTTCAGACCGGTGCCGTTCAGCGGGCTATACACAATGGCTACGTTCTTGTTGACTTCTTCGCCAAACAGAACAGACTGGCTCTTGACCTGCTCAACGAATGCGGTATAGACCTCGTCCGGGATGTACTGGATACTGCCATTTGCCGCACCTGCTTCAAAATCGCCGGTCTTGACGTCTGCAAAGATGTCCAACTTCTCGATCTCGGCAAGGATCTCCGCAGCAGCCTCGGTGGTGATCTGGCAGCCATCTGCACCGTAGACCTTATAGCCGTTGTACTTGCTGGGATTGTGGGAAGCCGTCACCATGACACCTGCGGAGGTGTGCAGATAGCAGGTCGCAAAAGACACGGTAGGGACAGGCATCAGAACAGGCCAGATGTTGACCTTGACGCCATTTGCCGCAAATACCCCGGCGGCAACTTTTGCAAACACATCGCTCTTGAGGCGGCTGTCGTAACCGATGGCCACGGACGGCTCGGCATAGTTCTTCTTCAGATAGTCAGCCAAGCCCTGAGAGGCCTTTGCCACCGTGTAAACGTTCATGCGGTTGGTGCCTGCGCCAATCACACCACGCAGGCCGCCCGTGCCAAAGGCAAGATCACGATAGAATGCGTCCTCGATTTTTGCATCGTCCAACGTTTTCAACTCTGCCACAATATCGGCATCTGCGATGGCATTCGCCAGCCAGCGTTCGTATTCTTTTTTTATATCCATAAATTGTATTCCTTTCGAGCTTACAATCAGCTTCTCAGCAACTTCAGCAAGTTTTCTTACTCCCCATGCCCCAGCAGGCACACCTTGAACGTTTTAAAAATAATCTTCCAATCCACCCAGAAGCTGCTCTCCTTGACGTATTTCACGTCCAGATCCATCCACTCCTCAAAGGAGAGGTCGTTGCGGTGCGGGGCGATCTGCCAATAGCAGCTCAAGCCGGGGGTCACATACAGACGCTGCTTTTCGTAGTCGCCGTACTGCTCGACCTCGCGGGGAAGTGCCGGGCGGGGGCCAACGATGCTCATATCGCCCTTCAGGATGTTCCACAACTGGGGCAGCTCGTCGATGCTGGTTTTACGGATAAACTTGCCTACGCGAGTAATGCGCGGATCGTCCTTAATTTTGAACACAGGGCCATCCATTTCATTCTTGTCGAGCAGATCATCCAACTTTGCTTCAGCATTTGGACACATCGAGCGGAATTTGTAAAACTTGAACGGTTTGCCGTCGCGTCCAATGCGCTCCTGTGAGAAGATTGGGCCAGCCGATGGGTCATCCACCACAATTGCGATGGCAGTAACCAGCATGACCGGCGATAGCACCACCAGCGCCAGAGACGACAAGATCACATCCTGCGTCCGACGCCCGATCCAGTACAGGCGATGGTCGCGCAGATTTTCCTTTCGGTCGATTTCAACTTTTTTCTCTATTCCAGTCGTATTCGTAGCCATCTTTTTCTCACACAAATTCGCGTTTGTTCATAAATTTCTTGTTTCAACCCGCTTTTGCTGCAACTGTTTCGACTCGCATCGGTTGCTCGGATAGATACTTTGGATTGCTTTTCTCCCACCGCATCCCGATGGCATCCAGCTTTGCATTATGCCCCTCTGTCAGCACAGTGCAGGTTTTTCCAGGATTATGACGGATATACCGCTGCCGCTTGACCCAATTTCCAAGGTTATATCCGTTCGGTGACACATATTCTGTCGGGACGTTCAGGTTGCCGTGGGCTTCAAAGTAGCGCTTTGTTTCCTGATACCCTTCGTTCCACTGACGGTCATTGCGGTTGCCCCAGTATTCCGCACCGGCACGGTGGAATTCATCGAGTATAATATAGGCGGGCTTCTGTGCCGCTATTTCGTCCAGCTGTGCCCGCGTACAGCACATCAGTTTTGCGTAGGTGTAAAAGTGAACGTTTACCAGCGAAAAATCCGGGTCGTTCCTTTTCAGGCTCTCCAGCTGGGTTTTGAAGATATATTCACTGGGAGAAAGCCAGATCACGACCTTCTCCGGGTTGTCCTCGATCAGCTTGAACGCAATATAGCTTTTTCCAGTACCGGTGGGATGAACAATGGTAGCCTTGCCATACTGCTCCATCATCCGGACTGCTGTATGATATGCTTTTTCGTTGTGCTCAAACAGACCTAATACCACCTTGTTCCCCCCTTCCCGCATAAAGGGGTATCTCTCATTTGGTTAATGGAAGATACCATGTGTTTGACAGATCTTGTTATTTTAACCATTCTATTTTACCATTGAATTACCATTGAGTAAAGAGGGTCCGGCATCATTTTGTGCCACCCCCGGATAATTTTTAGCGATATAGTCAATCTTTTTGTGATTTGTTGTCCAATTTGTTCAGATAATCAGCCACAACTTCAATTTTCAAATCATTAGTGGTCAATAAGGTGTCAGTAGGAGGCTTTATGTGGCAAGACGAGGTGAAAACATCCGAAAGCGAAGCGATGGACGGTTGGAGGGTCGATATATCAAAGACCGTTCTGCGGACGGAAAGCCCTGCTGGGGCTATGTATATGGGGCAACCTATGCCGAGGTGCGGGAGATTTCTGCCCGCAAAAAGGCAGAGTACGGCATTTACAACCTGAACAGCACCGATATTACTTTTTCGGAAATTTCAGAGCAATGGTTGTATTCTGTCCGACAGGGTGTAAAAGAATCAGCTTTCGTGCACTATTAGTATACTCTATAACATTATCTCCAGCCTGTTTTTAGGAATTCCAAAGTGAGTGCATTAAGCGAAAAAATTCTGGAGCAGGGACTTTTGGCAGTGATAACACCAGCCAACGGAAAGCAAAAGGCTTTAGGGGCAACCATGGCACAGGAGTGCTTGTCGATGCTGCGGCGCATCTGCAAGTATGCAGCGCATTTTCATCTCATTTGCCCTTTAGAGATCACGGTAAAACTGCCACAAAAATCCCCAAAAGTACTGCTGCCGTTTACCACAGAAGAACAAAAGAAATTACGCCGGACGAAATGTACCAGATCAACGAAGCCCTGATGAACAGTCTGGACCTGAACGGAGGTCGATAAAGCCATCCTTCGTGCCTGTAAGATGATTGAAAGCTGCCAGAATGGGAAAGCCGCCGCACGAATGTCTGCTGCGCCGATTCAGGGTCAGATCGAAAAAATCAAAAAGCGCAAACTGAACTACACTGCCATGCGTGCAGACGGCGAACTGCCACGAGAAGAATATCAAGCCCTCTGCAAACAGGCTGATGACGAGATTGCCCGCTTGGAGCAGGAACTGAAAGCTCTCTTCCCTGCGCCCGAACCGCAGACGGTTTCTTCGGACATGAAAGCGATCTACGATTTTCTCTCTCAGAAGGTCAATGTGCACGGTGCCTGTCTTTCTCCCGAATTGATCGACCAATTCGTTGAAGTAATCACCCCCATTGCCGATTACTCCTACCGCCGGAAGCTGAACACCGGCTGCAAGAAGTCCAAAGAGGAGCGCACCGATTTGATGGCTGTGTCGGAAAAGCCCCTCCTCTCACCTTTACCATCGACTTTGAAACCGCCAAGCGTTACCGGGAAGCCAACAAGATGCCCCACCAGTTCCGCCGTGCAGCGTGGACCGACCTGACCGCGGAGGTGTATCTGTGATGCTTCCGGAAAGCAGCCCTGTGTTAAACGCAATTCATCTCATACATGAGCAAGCAAATAAGGCTCACCGCCAAAATTGACGGTGAGCCTTATTTTATGCTTGATTTTTAACGATAATTCGCCACAAAATCCTTATGCTCTCGGTTTTTTAATAGCAGCCTGGGCGGGTGCCAAAATTACAGGGCGTTTGGAGTAGCAATGATACGCCATTTGTGAATTTCCAGTGTGTCTTACACCATCTCCGCAATGATCTTCTCCAAATTTTCTTCCTGCAAATAGAATTCCGGCAG
>OLGH01000782.1_pt1 | contig 35279 bp, 24 predicted proteins | sample 1604851 | NCBI WGS metagenome assembly OLGH01 (sample SAMEA3888894, study PRJEB22519) | human gut metagenome | biome: human gut; feature: human-associated habitat; material: faeces | place: Denmark | collected 2010 | reverse complement strand
CCGCCGCGCCGCCGTGCGGGACGGGCAGGGAGGCGCGCAATGAAAGACTGGAACGCCGCCCCCATCCTGTCGGCCCGGAACCTGACCCGCCGTTACGGGGAGCATATCGGCTGCCGTGGCGTCTCCTTCGACCTCTGGCCCGGCGAAGTGCTTGGCATCGTGGGCGAATCCGGGTCGGGCAAAAGCACGCTCCTGAACATGCTTTCGGGACGCATGGAACCGACCTCCGGAACGATCGCCTACCGCGACGCCGCCGGGCGTGAGCGGAACATCCACGCGTTGCCGGAAGGCGAAAAGCGCCGCCTCCTGCGCTCCGAACTCGGATTCGTGCACCAGCGCCCCTCGGACGGCCTGCGTATGCAGGTCAGCGCCGGGGCGAACATCGGCGAACGGCTGATGGCCGAAGGTGCGCGACATTACGGCACGTTGCGCGGCAGGGCCCTGCAATGGCTGGAGCGGGTGGAGATCGACGCCGGGCGCATCGACGACAAGCCCGCCCTCTATTCCGGGGGAATGCAGCAGCGCCTGCAAATCGCCCGTAACCTCGTCACGTCGCCGCGTCTGGTGTTCATGGACGAGCCCACCGGCGGCCTTGACGTGTCCGTACAGGCCCGTCTGCTCGACCTCTTGCGCCATCTCGTGCTGGACATGGATCTGGCGGTCATCCTCGTCACCCACGATCTCGCCGTGGCCCGCCTGCTCTCGCACCGGCTCATGGTCATGTACCGTGGGGAGGTCGTGGAAACGGGGCTCACCGATCAGGTGCTCGACGATCCGCATCACGCCTACACGCAACTCCTCGTCTCTTCCATCCTGCAAGGGTAAGCCATGAACACTCCCATCATCGAAGTCCGAAACCTGAGTAAGACCTTTGTGCTGCACCAGCAGGGCGGGGTGGCGATCGAGGCCCTTTCCGGGATCAGCTTTTCCGTGGACGCGGGCGAGTGCGTCGCCCTGCACGGGCCGTCCGGCGCGGGCAAGTCCACGCTCCTGCGCGCCCTCTACGGCAACTACCTCCCCACGGGCGGCTCCATCCGGGTCCGCTGCGGCGGGGAGGATGTGGACATCACCAGCGCCGATCCCCGGACCGTCATCCGGCTGCGGCGGGGCTGCATCAGTTATGTCAGCCAGTTCCTGCGGGTTATCCCCCGCGTGAGCACGCTGGATCTGGTCGCGGAGCCGCTGCTTGAGGCGGGCGCAGGGCAGGCCGCCGCCCGCAGCCGCGCCGAAGGGCTGCTTGCCCGGCTGAACCTGCCCGAACGCCTGTGGCATATTGCACCCGCCACGTTTTCCGGCGGCGAGCAGCAGCGGGTGAACATCGCGCGCGGCTTCATCCGCCCGTCCCCCATTCTCCTGCTCGACGAGCCCACGGCCTCGCTGGACGGCGCGAACCGGCAGGTGGTCATCGATCTGATCCGCGAAGCGCGCGGGAACGGGGCCGCCATCGTGGGCATTTTCCACGACGACGTGGCCCGCGAAGCCGTGGCCGACCGCACCATCCCCGTCAGGCGCCCGTAACCTTTTTCATCAAGAGCATACAGCCATGAACGAAACTGTATTCACCAACGCCAAGCTGATCACCCCCGACGCGGTTGTCGAAGGCACCCTCGTCGTCCGCGACGGGCGCATCGTCTCTCTCGACAACGGCGCGAGCTCGCTCGCGGAACGCATCGATCTGGAAGGCGACTACCTGATGCCCGGCCTTGTGGAGCTTCACACCGACAACCTCGAAAAGCATTTCATCCCGCGCCCCAAAGTGCTCTGGCCTCAGGGCGTGCCCGCCTTTTTCGCCCACGACGCCCAGATCGTCGCGTCCGGGATCACGACCGTTTTTGATGCCCTGTCCGTGGGCGAGTACCACGACAAAGGCCGTATCGCCATGCTCGGCAAGGCCGTAGGCGCGCTGAACAGTTGCCGCTCCACCGGGAAGCTCCGGTCCGAACACCTGCTGCACCTGCGCTGTGAAGTGGCCGATCCCCGGATGCAGGATCTTTTTTTCCCGCTGTCCGATACGCCCGCGCTCAGCCTCGTGTCGCTCATGGACCACACGCCGGGCCAGCGCCAGTGGCGCGATACCTCTTCCTACCGCACCTATTACAGCAACATCGCCTCGTGGACGGATGAGGAGTTCGAGCAGGTCGTCGAACGCCTTCAGACCGCGCGCGACGGCTGCGCGGAGGACAATGCCGCGTCCGTTATGGCTTTCTGCCGGGAGCGAGGCCTGCCGATGGCGAGCCACGACGACACGCTTGTGGAACACGTTGAAGAAGCCCTCGGCAACGGCATCGCCATCAGCGAGTTCCCCACGACGATGGAGGCGGCGCGCCATGCCTCCGAAAACGGTATGCTCGTGCTCATGGGAGCGCCCAACGTGGTGCGCGGCGGGTCGCACTCGGGGAATATCTCCGCGCTGGAGATCGCGCAGGCGGGGTATCTGGGGAGCCTCTCCTCGGACTATGTGCCCGTCAGCCTTCTTGAAGCGGCGTTTGCCCTCAGCGAAGGCGGGTATATGTCCCTTCCGGCTGCGGTGGGGCTCGTGACCGCCAATCCCGCCGAAGCCGTGGGCCTCACGGATCGCGGCAGCCTCGAAGTGGGGCGGCGGGCGGATCTCGTGCGCGTGAGCATGGTTGAGGGGCAGCCCGTGGTTCGGAATGTCTGGCGGGAAGGCGCGGAGGTTTTCTGATGCGGCAGGGCCAGCTTGTTTACGTCATGGGCGCTTCGGGCTCGGGCAAGGACAGCCTGCTGCAGGCCTTGCGTCCCCGTTTGCGGGGGGTACCGGTGGCCTTCGCCCGGCGGTACATCACGCGGCCCCTCTCTGCTAAGGGCGAACGCCATATCGCCGTTTCCCCGGAACGGTTCGAGGCTATGGCGGCGTCCGGGGAGTTCATGATGGACTGGCGAAGCCACGGCCTCCGGTACGGCATCGGGAAAGGCGTAGAAACAACTCTCGCCCACGGAGGCGTGGTGCTTATGAACGGCTCGCGGGAGTATCTGCCCGAAGCGCTCCGGCGTTTCCCCAGCCTCGTCCCCGTGCTTGTGGAAGTGGACGCTTCCGTACTTCGGGCGCGTCTGCTGGCGCGGGGCCGGGAGCAGGGCGGGGATATTGAGGAGCGCATTGCCCGGGCTTCGATGCCTGCCGAATATCCGGACGGGGTGCTCCGTATCGATAACTCCGGTGAACTCGCGGAGTCGACGGCGGCTTTTTACCGGATGGTTGCGCGGTTGATTGAAGAAAAAACGGATTTTCGTCAGTAAAACGGAGCGGGAATCCTATCCCGGCAATCCATATTGTTACCGGACGGAAAAGGAAGCGGCAGCTTCCTTTTTTCTTCGATGCAACGGAACTCCTTTCGTGTAACCACCCCACCAGTCGAATTTTTCGCGGGTGGGGGCGTGGGGGAGGGAGCCTTTTTCAAAAGGATCCCTCCCCCAAATTTTTACATCCCTACCGGAACCGTTCCGGCCATGATGCCGCACCCCTGAGGAAGATCCAGCGGGAGCCGGCGGATGTCTTCAAGCCCCGCGTTCCGCATGAATCCCGCAAGCTCCTGCCTTGTATAGGACTGCCCGTCAGGCGTTCCGACAAGCATGTTGAGATCGAACAGAGCCGGATGCTGCGGTCCGCTGCGGTTGTCGTCGAGGATGAATTCCTGAATGAGCAGGAGGCCGCCCGGAACGAGCGACTGCGCGGCCTTCCGCACGATGTTGGCGGCCTCGTCAAAGCCCGCGCCGTGCAGGATCTGGGAGAGCCACGCCACGTCGAATCCGCCGGGAAGGTCTTCGGTGGTAAAATCCCCGCCCGCGAAGGAGATCCGGTCGGCCATGCCGGAGTCGGCGATGACGCGTTCCGCAAAGGGACGGGTTGTGGGGAGATCGAAAACCGTGGCGCTCAAGCCGGGGTTGCGGCGGCAGAAGTGGATGGCATAGGCCCCGGTCGCGCCGCCGAGATCAAGCAGGTGGGAACGGCCGGAAAGGTCGATGTGCGGAACGCTGCGTTCCGCCTGTGCGTTGGCGATGTTGTACATCCCCATGAGGAAACTTTCCCGCTCGCCCGTATCTTCGGTATCGACGGAAGAGCGGTGGCGGGTCGGCCTGTTCTCGCGGACGGACTCGTCCAGCTTGGACCAGCCGGGCATAAGATGGCGGTGATGTTCCACTATATGCCCGAGATAACCGGGATTGCCCCGGCACAGGTGATCCCGCGAGAAGGGTGGCAGTTCGCAGGTTTCGCCTTGACGGATCAACAGGCCCATTGCACACAGGGCGGTTAGAAGGCGGTCGAGGCTTTGGGGGACGCACCCTGTCCGATCGGCGAGTTCCGTCACGGTCATCGGCCCGCCGGACAGAGGGGTGAACACGTCCAGATGCACGGCGGCGTGGATGGCGCAGCTTTCCCAATACATCCCGGAAGCGTGGAGCAAGGCGGAAGGGGTCCAGTCTTTCATAACGCACCTCCTGTGTTTCTTTGGAGTAGCATCCCTCGCACTTTGCCACAACCGCCGAGATTCGATGAAAGCGGCAGCCTGAACCGGAACGGACCAGTGCCGGCAGGCAAACGCCGATGCCCTGTGCGTGGCGTGGCCGGGCTTTCTTGTGGGGGAACACCGTTGCCGTTGGTTGATTGGGGCGTGCTCCGCCTTTGTGCGGATCGGTCGGCTACGCTTTTTTCTCGGCTCCCCATACCTGCCGACAGGGCTGCTCGCGCTGCCATAGTGCGTGAAGTATGTCCATGACGGCATCTTCCCACGTCCCGTGTGTGGGGAGATGCGCGTTGCTGAAGTCGGCGGGGAGAGCCGTTATCTTTTTTTATCGCATTAATATGTTTTTATCCGTCATTTAAAAATGCTAAAAAGAATGTCATTTCTTTATTCGACTGATTTTGGTTTGAATGGTCTTTTTAAAAAAACAGAGAACCGTGTTTTGGCACGGGGTATGTTCTCCGAAAACACTATGATTTTTTTGAGAAAACATATAGGGTACGTACAAGATCCGGCAGCGTTCCGGAAGGTCAGAGCCAAACGGCATGTTCGGGCATGTCGCTTCACATAACACTAGAGGCAAGGAACAAGGTCGGAGCATGAGAAGGCATGGATACGGGATATCCGTTTTCGGGGCGATCGTCTTGTGCTGTTTGTTCTTTTGCTTTCCCGCGCAGTCAGACGACAACGCCGTTTCCATCCGGGTGGGGTATTATGAGGACGGGGACTACATGTCCCGTGGCCGGTCCGCTGAGTATATCGGTTTCAATATCGAATTTTTGCAGAAGCTCGCCAAGGTGGGCGGGATGCGTTATGAAATGCTGGATGAGGGCAGCTGGGAGAACGCATGGCATCAGCTTTTGGAAGGGCACATAGACATGCTCCCCGCCGTGTTCCGCACGGAAGAACGGGAAAAAGAGGTTCTGTTCTCCAACCTGCCCATGGGTACGCTTTATGTTACCCTCAATGTCAGAGTTGACGACAAACGGTACGGTTACGAAGATTTCAGCTCCTTTCAAGGGATGCGGGTCGGCATCATCCGGGGCAGCAGCGACGGAGAGCGTTTCCAGCGTTATTGCGAGAAGTTCGGCGTCAAACCGATCATCGTTCCCTATGCCGAGACGCAGGCGTTATTGAGTGCCCTTGAGGACGGGACGCTTGACGGCGTCGCCATCACCCACCTTGGCCGCAGCAGCACGTTCCGGAGCGTTGCCCAGTTCTCTCCGGAGCCGGTGTATATCGCTGTGGCGAAGAACAGGCCGGATTTGCTCGCCCGTCTTGATGCGGCGATGAATGCCATCGTGCTGCGCGATCCCAACTATATGATGCGGCTGTACGACAAATATTTTGCCGTCAGCATGGCGCAACAGCCGGTCTTCACCAAGGAAGAGGAAGCGTTCCTCAAACAGGCGGATGTGGTTGTCGCGGCGTATGATCCTTCGTGGGCGCCGCTGGAGTATACCGATACGGAAACCGGGATGTTCTCCGGCGTCACATCGGATCTGCTGTCCACTTTTTCAAGGTACACAGGGTTGCGTTTCCGTTTTGAGCCGATAGATCAGGCCGAAGCGCTGGAAAAGGTCAAGAAAGGGCTTATTGATATGGTCTGCTCCGTAACGGGGGATTACCTCTGGGACGAGCGCAACAAGATGTATACCACCCGTTACTATCTGCGGGCGCCCACCATGCTTGTGCGGACCAAGCAGCCGCACACCATCGAACGGATTGCCCTGCAAGGAGGCTACTGGTTCTCGGAGCATGTGGCGGCGGATCACCCAGGCAAGGAAATCATTTTTTACAAGAACGTACGGGAATGTTTCGATGCGCTGCTCAAGGGCGACGCGGATGCGGTTTACGCGAACGTCTATGTGACCAACTATTTGCTTACGGAACGCCGTTACGAATCCTTGGCCGCCACGAGCATGAGCAAGTACACGAGCGAAATCTGTTTCGGCATTTCCAAGTGTGCGGACCCGCGCCTGCTCTCCATATTGGATAAGTGCATCCAATATACGGCCCCTGAACGGATGGACGAGCTGGTGCTGAAGAACACCACCAAGCCCCGCCAGATCACGCTGCTCGATTTCGTGGCCCAGCACCTTATTGAGGTCGGGTGCGGGATGCTGGCGGTTTTCGGGGTGATCCTGCTGCTGTTGGTCTATAATCTCGCCATCAAGACGAGGAGCAACCATCGCATACAGGCCTTGCTGTATCGGGACGGGCTGACCAACCTCGACAACATGAACAAGTTCTATGTGGAGTGCGGGAAGCTGCTCCGGAAAGCGCCGAGCGGAAGCTATGCCTTGCTCTACGGGGATATCAATCAGTTCAAGACGATCAACGACAACCTTGGTTTCGCCGTGGGCGATCAGATCTTGCGTGCCTTCGGCGCGATCCTGCAGCGTAACGTCAAAGATGGGGAGTGCTGTGCCCGCGCATCGGCGGACCACTTCATCCTGCTGGTGCGTTATGCCGACTGGGAATCCCTGCTTGTGCGCATAGAAGAAATCGGCATGGAACTGGACGAGTGGCGGCGTATGCAGGACATGGCGTACCGGATCGTCACGGTGTTCGGTGTCTATTTGGTGAACGAGACGGAAGGGTTCGATCTGCACCGCATGTTGGATTTTGCCAACTACGCGCGCAGGAACGCCAAGCAGACGATGAAGAACATTGTCCTTTACGACGAGAAGATGCGGCAGGAAGCGCTGTTGCAGCGCGAACTGGAAGGAAGGCTGGAGATCGCCCTGTCCCAAGGCGAATTCGATGCCTATTTCCAGCCCAAGGTGGACATGCGGGACGGCGCGCTCATCGGCAGCGAGGCATTGGTCCGGTGGAATCACCCTACGCGGGGCCTGCTTATGCCGGGAAGCTTTATCCCGTTTTTCGAGCGGAACGGCTCTGTGGTCGAAGTGGATTTGTACATTTACGAATTGGTTTGCCGGACCGTGCGCGAGTGGCTGGAGCGCGGGATGGCCGTCAATCCCGTTTCCTGCAATTTTTCAAGCCTGCATTTCGACAGCCCGGAATTTCCCGAACTTGTCGCGGCGATCGCGGATCGCCACAATGTACCCCATGCGCTTTTGGAACTGGAAATCACCGAGAGCGCGATCATGCGCAATCCCCAAATCGTCTGTGCGCAGGTGTTGCGGCTGAAAGAGCGCGGCTTCATGATCGCCATCGACGATTTCGGATCTGGGTATTCTTCCCTCGGCCAGTTGCAGCAGCTGATGGCTGACGTGCTCAAGCTCGATCGCAGCTTCGTGCGGCGCGGGATGTTCGGGACGCGGGAACGGATTGTCATCGGCAACGTTATCCACATGGCCGGGGAACTGGGTATGCAGGTCATCTGTGAAGGCGTGGAGAACGCGAAACAGGCTGAAATGCTTATTGAGCTCGGCTGTTATTATGCACAGGGCTTCTACTACGCGAAGCCGATGCCGCGAGACGTGTTTGAGGGGCTTTTGGAGAAAGGCAAAGTTCTGCAGGACGAAAAAGAAAACAAGAGGGGAGCCTGGCAACGGAAGCCTTAAGCTCTGTGAAGGCCGAAGCGATTTCCTCTGTGGATTCAAAAAAACTCTCTGTAACGGTATAAAAGGCCATGTACGGGAACCTTTCCCGTACATGGCCTTTTATACCGTCATGGGAGCGGAACAGTAAACGGAAAATGAGGCGATGCCATAAAGTGCTGGCGTTGAGGAACATCTCTAGTGTATTCTCTTTTCAACAAAGAGCTGTCTGTACGCTCCGTTTCCGGAGGAATGCGGGTCCCGTTCAGACTGTTTGAGGGAGGGGCGGATGAGCATCCGTTGGGTTACGTCTCTATTGGGCCTGCTGCTTACCGTAACGATCATGGTCACGGCAGGCTTATCATGGAATGTGTACAGCTCGTTCACGAAAATGGTTGAGGCCGACGTCCAGTACCTGAACCTGATGCAGGTCAGCCGGGAATTGCTCCAGAGTTCCTATGATCTGACCCGCAAGGCGCGGGAATACGTCAATACGGGCGATGAGGCTTCCGAGCGGGCGTATTACGACATCCTTGCGCAGCGGTCCGGAAGGGTGCCCCGGAAGAGCTCCCTTGCACCGGGAGAGACGATCAGCCTTCCGTCTCTGCTGGAGCGCTATGGAGCCAGCCGGGGAGACATGGAGTTTTTGGCGACCGCCCTGCGTCGTTCCGATGATCTGTCGATTACGGAAATCGAGGCCATGCAGGCGAGCAAGGGAGAAGCCTTGTGCCCTGACGGTTTGCACAGCGGATCGGACACAATCGATGTGGAGTATGCCCGCCGCCTCCTTTTTAATGCCGCCTACCAGAAACGGGCTGGTGAGATCATCAAGCTTGTCGAGTCGGGGATCACCAGCATCCTTGACCGGAAGTCCCATCAAATCGAAGCGTACAAGCGTTCTGTCGTATACCATATGAAGGAGTTGGGAGCTTCCATAGCGGTCGTATTCCTCATCGCGCTCATGTGGATCTGGTACGGGATGAAGAAGGTGAGCCAGCCGCTCCGTGAGACCACGCTGTTCGCGCACCGGGTCGCGGAAGGCGAAGCGGAATCGTCCATTGCCGTCAGCGGGCATGACGAAATCGCGGAACTGCGGGCCATGCTCAACGTCATGCTCAGCAGCCTGCAAAAAAATGCCCTCATGCTGCGTGAGCTTTCCTATATTGATCCGCTCACGGCCCTCTGGAACCGCCGCCGCTTCCGTGAGGTGCTGTCCGATGAGCTGCGGCGCGTGCAGGAAGAGAAAGGGAAGGGGTTTGGGTTGGCGTTCATCGACGTGGATTGCTTCAAAGGCATCAACGATACGTTCGGCCATGCCGCCGGGGATATGGTCCTGCGGGAGTTCGCAAAACTTGCCAGAGGGATGCTCCCCGACTCGGCGACGTTCGCACGGCTCGGGGGGGATGAATTCGTGCTGCTCCTGCCTGATGCCGATGAGGGTGCCTTGTTCCGCCAGCTTGAAGAGATCCGGGTGGCCTGTACGGCAAAGCCGCTCGTCCATGCCGATCGGGAGGTGCGTTTCAGCATCAGCGCCGGAGGGTATCGGTTTACGTCTTCGGGAGCCATCGATACGCCCGAGGAGAACGAAAAGACGATTTCCGATTTGTTCCGGTATGCGGATTCCGCGCTTTACATGTCCAAGCAGGCGGGGCGCGACCGGGTGACGCTCTGGAGCCCGGATTGTTCATTTCCCTGTGCTGAGGGCCGCTGGAAGGAACAATCCGTTTCGGATGACGCTTGTTAGGGGGCGGAGAGGAAGCGGGAAAGGCGGAGCTCCGGCGACCGGATGTTTCTGGGAGAACGCGTTGATGTCCAAGAAGATGGCTCTTTGAAGCCCCAAGGCTTGGGGGGAAAGGCGGGATACGTGACGCCGATCACGGCAAATCATGCCGCATCGGATAAGATGGGGTATTCCGCCTGAAAGGAGCCGTCCGTGAGCATCATGCGTTCGATTTTGTGCCTTACCCCGTCCTCGCTGGCTTTTGTATTGGGCGGCGCGCACTTCTGGCGTGCCGGACAATACCCGTTTTCCGTCGGCTGTATGCTGTTCGCACTGCTCGTTTGGAGACGAGAGGCGTGGATACGGCAGGTCACGCTTGTGTTGTTGCCGCTGTTGGCCGCGCGCTGGGTGTGGGCGGCGGCGCAGTTCGTGCAGATCCGCATGTTCATGGAACAGCCGTGGATGCGGCTGGCGTGCATCCTGCTCGGCGTGTCGCTGTTTACCGCCACGGCGGCCCTGTTGCTGGAAGGAAAGACGGGGGATGCATGGTATGCGCGCGGCAGGAAGAGGGCGCTCATGCGGACGGCGGCCTTTTTCGGGACGATCGCCATCCTGACGCCGCTGCTTTTCGTCGCACCGCAGGTTTTCCTGACGGAGCGCTTCCTGCCCGGATGGGCGCCGCTCCATATCCTGCTTGCCGGGTTTTGGGCCTCGTGGGTGGCATCGCGGCTTGGGGACAGGGATGCCGCGCCGCGTACGCGCTTATTCATCTGGCGCCTGTTCTCGGTGGCCTTTTTCGTACAGCTCGCTCTCGGTCTTGCCGGATACGGCCTGTTCCTTATGACCGGGAACCTTCATCTCCCCGTGCCGGGCATGATCCTCGCGGCCCCGCTATACCGTGGCGGCGGGCTGTTCATGCCCATTCTGTTCGGCGTCTCCGTACTGCTGGCCGGGGCTGCGTGGTGCAGTCACCTGTGCTATTTCGGGGTCTGGGATACCGTGGCGGCCTCCGGGCGCAAGGCTGTCCCGCCTCCGCGTTGGATGTCTCGCCTCCGGCCGGTTTTCTTTGGGCTCATGCTGGCAGTCCCCGTCGTCCTCCGGTTGTCCGGCGCTCCGACCGGGGTCGCCGTTGCGCTCGGTTTGGCGCTGGGCCTGCTGCTCCTGCCCGTTGCGGTGCTGTTGAGCCGCCGGTACGGTTCCGCCTGCTATTGCCTTGCCGTATGCCCGCTCGGGCTGGTGGCGAACTGGCTCGGCAAGATCGCGCCGTGGCGCATCCGGCGGACCGATGCCTGTATGCACTGCCTCGCCTGTATCCGCGTCTGCCGATACGGTGCGCTGACTCCTGAACGGTTGAAGGAGGGACGCCCGGGCCCAGGATGCACGCTGTGCCGGGACTGCCTCTCCGTCTGCCGTCATGGAGGGCTGGCCGTGACCCTGTACGGAAAAACGTGCGGAGCCGCTGAATCCAGTTTCGTGGTGCTCCTCAGCATCATGCATACCGTATTCCTCGCCGTCGCCCGCGTATGACGCCGTAGAGCTTTTAACAGGCGGAAAGCCATTGCTTTTGGGGAGGTTCCTTTGGGGGCTCTCCCCGTTTCTTATGGCTTCCGTAGTGGTATGGAATTTCGGGGGATTGGGCTGGTTGGGATGGGCTTTTTTTCGGCGTTGTCCCACGAGAAAGCCCCGGCTTGGGAGAAAAAGCCGGGGCTGGTCCCTTCCGGGCGCAGGGACGGGGCAAGAGGGCGTTACTTCGAGCTGAAGTTGGGACCCTGCCTGAATTCGAGGAGCAGGTGCCAGTCGGGGCACCCCGTCGCGAGCTTGCCCTGCGGCTTCAGATCCTTGCCCGCAAAGGCGGGGAAGTCCTTGCCGTAGCGGTAGGCCCGGTGAACCTGCGTTTCGGGATTGTCGTCACGCTTCACGCAATAGGCCTGATCGTCGGTGGAGATGGGATTTTTGTATTCCCATACCACCTGCTTGTCCGGGGTGACTTCGAAAAGATGCCCGTTGTTGGTGGAGGTGATGAACCAGTTGCCGTTGGGGAGTTTCTGGGCCGCTGACTGGAAGTCGGAATAGAAACTGTTGTGATCCTTGGTTTCGTACTGCCAGACCACCTGATTGGTGGCGGGATTGATTTCCATGACGGAGCTGCGGTTGGCGCTGGGGCGATGCGTGCCGTTGTTGAAGATGGAAATGTTGCCGTTGGGCAGCCATTCCACGTCGTGCGAGCCGAAAAGCACCTGATCGCCGTCGTCGTGGTAGCCGGAAGGCGCCTTGCCCATGCCGTGGGTGGCGGGGTTGCCATAGCGCCAGACGATCTTCTTGGTCTTGCGGTCGATGATATAGATTTCACCGAAGTCGCGCGAGTTGGCCGCGTATTGATCGGTCTTGGCATTGTAGCGGACCGAATTCCAGTGGGTCCAGTCGGCGCGGGCGAAATAGCCCATGCTCAGGGGCAGATGCCAGTTGATGTCGATCTGGTCGGGGCCTGTCCCGATGTTGTCCCACACATGCCATTCCCACGCGATTTCACCCTTGGGCGTGACTTCAAGGATGGCGTCGGGCCAGATGCCCTGAAGCGGCTGGCCGTCGGGCCCTTGTCCTGGTGCGGGCATTCCGTTGCGGCTGAGGGCCTTGTCCTTGGGATCGCGGCCCTTGGCGAGGGCTTCGTCATACGTCTTGTTTTCCCAGATCAGGATGGCGGTGTTGCCGTTGGGCAGGCGATCGAAACCGTGGTGCGCGATCTGGCGCGGATTGCTGACCTTGTATTCCCAGACCACCTTGCCGTCCCACGCATACTCGCGGAGCAGGCCGTACCAGCCGCCGAAGTTCACGGGGCTGCCGGCGATCTTCTCCGCGCGGAGCAGGTTCCCGTTGGGAAGCAGTTCCGCATAGAAGGCGGGATGGTCATGCTTCCAGGTATGGACAATATTGCCTTCCATATCGATGAGGTAGGTCTTTCTGCTGCCTGGATCCTGGATTTTGTCCACAATCCATGAAGAAACCTTGGTGTGCGGCGTGAACAGCGTGTAGCCGTCGTAGGCCTTTGCCTTGTCATAGGCCAGCAGCCCGAGGGGGCCGGTGATGGCCTCGTAAGCGCTTGCCGGGGCTGAGAGCATGAACAGGGACAGCAGGGCCGTAGCCAATGAGGTAAGCCTGAACATGGAGACGCTCCTTCTCTTTCGGCCGCGCCCGGCACTTGCGGGCGGGGCCTTCCGCCGTTCCTCGGGGCGGAGGGTGGACCGCGGGCCGCCCGGGGGAGACCCGCGGCGGAATCCTTACAGAACCATCTTCCAGTAAGGGATGGCGAGGAAGAAGAGGAAGATGCCGGTGAGGACCATGCGGGCCGCGAGCACCTTCAGCATATCCTTGAAGAGCATGTAGCCGGAGCTGAAGAAGTAGAGGATCACGGCGTATTCATAAGGGAAAAGGTAGTTGTCGAGGCCGTACTGGAACGAATAGAAGAGGATGCGCGGGTCCATGTTCATCTGTATGCCGAGCTCGGTGACGGGAGACGTCATGGTCGTGGTGGCCGCGAGCGGGGTCAAGAGGAAGTTGGCCAGCGCGCCGAGCACATAGGAGGCCAGGCCGGCGGTTGTGGTGGTCATGCCGTGCAGATAGGGCAGGGTGTTGTTGGCGATCCACGTGGTCACCTTGAGGAAGCCGCCGGCGCTGCCGATGGTCATGCAGCCCATGATGAAGAAGAGGGGCGCGAAGTTGACCTTGCTGAACTTGGGGCCGTCGAGGAGCCGGACGCCGGGGAGGAAGGCCGCAAAGGTGACGCCGATGAGCACCAGCCCGGCGGCGACGCCGTGCAGCTTGTCCGTAGCGAGCAGGATGAGGGTAACGAGCATGAGGATAGCGGCGCGCTTCTGTTCGGACGTCACCGGGCCGAGTTCCTGGTACTTGGTCTGCAAGGTGGCGCGCAGGGCCTGCCGATCCACCTTGGAAGGGAGGATCAGCATGACCAGCCCCACAGACATGAAGGTATACAGCATACCGGGAAGGAAGTTATGCATGGCGTATTCCATCCATGTGCTGCTGATGCCGGAAGCCTTTTGCAGCAGGCCCATGCCGAGCACGAGGTCCGCGCCGCCCGTGAGGTAGCACAGTTTGGTCGACGCCACGGCGAGGCAGCAGGTAAGGATGACGGCGGTGGCTTCGCGGCCCTTGGCCTTGAAGTCCAGTGCGTCGCACAAGCTGATGCCGATGGCGCAGAAGATGGCGGCCTTGCCTGTGATGGCCGGGACGAGCGGGGCCACGATGGATACGGCGAGGGTAATGCCGATAAGAGTGCCGGTGAAACTGCCGCCCATGCAGCGCACGCAAGTCAAACCGATGCGCTTGCCGAGGCCTGTTTCCTGTAGGATCTTGCCGAGTGCGAAACCGCCGATGACGATAAGGGGCACTTCAGAAAGCCACGGAGAATATACAACCTGCTGTTTGACGCCGCACAGGACAATGTAGAGTACGGGAAGGATAAGGCCAACGGCAATTTCATTCATTGCATCCATAGCCCAAATGCAGATTGCCCATGTCGTAATGGAAAGGAAGAGGGCCATATGGTGCGTGACGGTTTGCCCGTCTATGGGCATTGCCCAGTAGACAATCAAAGGTATCGCAAAAGATATGAGCCACTTTAAAGCCAGAGAACAGTTTTTTCCCGTCATCGGCAGAGTCATGATCTTCTCCTCCAGAGAGTGGTACGGAAAGCTTGAAGTGACTCTAGCTGTAAAAGAGAATACGTGATGTAACGGTTGCTACATTTTTCTCAAGGACGGATATTTTTTGTCTCCTATGAAGAAAAAGTTGTACAGGCCGGGCCCGGAAAGGATTGCCCATGCGGTGAGAGTGATGTACAACCCGTTGTCGATAAAACTTTTTTGTTGGGCAACGTATCTGGTTATTCGCCTTGTACGGGATAATGGCGTTTGCGCACAAGGAGGCCCCTATGGAGATGAATGACGCGAAACTGATAGAATTCACCCATATACCACCGGAAGCCGGCGTGTGGCGCCAGGTCCTGGATCTCGGTACGCGCCTCCGTTTTCGCAAGGGTGAGGAAATCATGCACGGCGGGGAAAAAGGCGAATACCTCTATTATGTGCACCAGGGGGAAGCCCGGCTGATGCGGACGACGCTCGACGGGCGTGAAAAGATCCTTATGTCCATGCGTTCAGGGACGGTAACGGGTGAAACGCCGTTTTTTGACGAGGTCCCGGCGCGGAGTTCCATCGTGGCGGGAACGGATTGCGTGGTGTATGCCTTCTCCCGTGATTGCGTGCTTCACGAGATCCTTCCAAACTATCCCGCCCTGACGCTGGCGCTGCTGCACTCCCTGGCTTCCAAAGTCAGGGTGTTGTGCAACCAGTCGGTGAGCCTGAGCCTTGAGGAGCTGCCCCCGCGCATTTGCCGATTCCTGCACCTACGCATGCGGGACGACGGGGGCGCTCCGAATCCCCGCGTGTCGCCGGGGCTGAACCAGCAAGAGCTGGCGAACCTGCTCGGCGTGCATCGGGTGACGCTTAATAAGGCCCTGCGCGAGCTGGAGCGGGAAGCGGTGCTCGGCCCGTACTCGCGGGATGAGGTGTACATCGTGGATATGGAACGTTTTCACGAACTGTCTTTAAAATAGCAAAGGCGGGGCGCTGCCGAGGAGAACTTTTTTTGAGGAGACGGGACGGCATACCCCATAGAAAAATCGCCCCGGATCGGTCCGATCCGGGGCGATTGATTTTGGACTGGGGTCAGTTCGCGGGAGCGGGCTGGGCCGCAGGAGCCGTTTCCGCTGCGGGAGCCGGTTCTTCAGGGGCGGGCAACGGCGTGGCTTGCGGTTCCGTGGCGGCGGGTGCTTCAACGGGAGTGGAAGGTGCGGGAGCGGCCTGCTCGTCAGTTGCCGGGGCGTCCGGTCCGGAAGGCTGCACGGGCGTTTCAGAAGGCACCTTCTCCGTTGCCGGATCTTCCTGAGCCGGAGCGGGCTCCACAGGTGTCGCCACGGCCACAGGAGCGCCAGCCGCCGCATAGTACGTCATCGGAGCCGTATAAACCAGCACCAGGAACGTCAGGACAAGCAAGGCGCCTCCGGCGAAGGAGCGGTTGAGCGCCTTCCAGAGGATGATGCCGAGCAGAACGAGCCCGCAGGTCTGCACCAATGCCGCGGCCAATGCAAGCGGCGTGGGCTGCAAGGCGGAAAGCGGCGCGGGGAGTTCGCCGAGGAACAGCGGATAGATGTTCGCTGCGGCGAAGAGGAGGCCGAGGGCAATCAAGAGGATTGCCAGCAGGAGGAAAAAGCCGCGGCTGCCGCGCGCGGAAAGGTTCAGTACGCCCTGAGCGGTCAGGACGGCCAAAGGCGGCAGGAGGGGCATCAACAGCACGGGCATGTTCGCGCCAAGCAGGGCGAGGACCGCCAGCGTCACGATGGCGCTGCACCACAGCCAGCCCTGGCCGGGGCGTTGCTTGCGGTTGACCACGATACCCTTGAAGAAGGTACCGATCCGTCCCCAGGGAAGGAACAGCAAGAGCAGCGTCCAGGGAAGCCAGAGGACGGCAAGCAGGGCCACGATGATCCATGAGTCTTGCCCCTGCAGCTTCCATGCTTCGAGGACGGGGGCCAGATATTCGTTTTCGAGGAGGGTCTTCAGCAGTTCGCGTCCGCCGTCGCCGAAAGCGATGAACGTACCCCATGCGAGGAGCAGGACAAGCAGCAGCCCGAACGCCAGAGCGCCGTCGCGTGCCCCGGCCCGGCGGAACGTTCCGCGCCAGAGGAGGAACACGAGGCTGACAAGCAGCGGAAGGACGAGGCCAAGCAGGCCACCGGCCAGCGCGGACAGGGCGACAAGCGCGAAACCGGCAAAGAGCCATAAGGGGGCGAATGCCTTGATCCATCCGCGGTACAAACAGATGCCGGCAAGGGTAAGGATGGCCGTGAACAGCATGTCGCTGCCTGAAATCCGGGGCAACCCCATACAGGCGAAACCGGTCAGAAGCACCAGGCCGGAAGCGAAGGCCGTGCGCCTGTCGTTGCCGGTGGCCCGGGCCAGAGCCCATGTCAGAAGGATCAGGAAGAGCGCGGACAGGGCGGAGGCGATGGGCAGGAGCTGGACCGGGTAGCCGCTGATCTGCTCGAGTCCGGCGGTCGGTTGTACGCCGGGGATATACGCCGCCAAAGACAGGCTGTCGATGCCGGGGATGAGGCTTAAGGCACTCAAGAACCAGTGGTAGACCGGATAAAGCTCGGGGGAGGGCAGGCCGGACGCGGCGACGCCGAACAGGCCGACGCCCAGATTATGCAGCGCGTGCAGCTCCCGTCCCATAAAAGTCGGCATGGATTGAATAAGCCAGAAAAGAATCAGGACCAGTGGGCCGACGGAGGCGAGCCCGTTGAAACAGCGGGAAGCGAAGCTGGATGTTTGCGGCTGGGCTTCCGGGGCGGGCGACCTGGATACCTTGGCGGCTTTGGGCGCGGGGGCCGCTTTTTCCTCCTGAACGGGGGAAGGTTTGGCGGGAGCCGGTTCCGCCGGGGGCGGCGTTACGGTTTCTGTTTCCGGGGCCGGTGAGGGCTGTGCATCCGTATCCGTGGCCGCCGTTTCCGTCACGGGAGCGACCGGTTCCTCGGAGACGGGCTGGACGGGAGCGGACTGCTGTTCCGCGGAGGCGTTCGGCTCGTCTTTCTGAACGGGGGTATCTGTGCTCATATCTGCTCCTTCGATAGGATTTCAAAACAGCTATCGGGGGAGACTGTATCCGAGAATCGGTCCGGCGTCAGCAAAAGAATCCCCCGGGAACGCCGGGACGCGTCACGAGCCGAACTGCGCCATCCTCCGCCCCGATTCGCGGTAGTGTTCGCGGAGCGACTCTTCCACCGTGGCGGGGTTACGGGTCTGCACGGCTTCGAAAATATCCCGGTGCCGATCCACGAATTCCTGCGGAGTGAACAAGACGTTCCAATGGTTATAGAACAGAAATTTGGAGATGTTCGTACAGGCGGAACGGGCCATCTCCACGAGCCGCCGGTTCGCGCAATGGGCGAGCAGGGCGCTGTGGAAGGCGTCGTCGACTTCGGTGAACTCGTACAGGCCCCCCACTCTGGGCGCAAGGCGGGCCATATGCTCGATCATGCCCGAGAGCCGGGCGAGGTCCACGTGGTTCATAAGCGGCAGGGCGGCGGCCACACCCGCGCCTTCAAGGATGCCGCCGATTTCGTATTCGTTCTCTATTTCCTGACGGGTCATCTTGCGGATGTACTTCCCCTTCTGCGGTTCCGACGTGATCAGGCCGTCCTGCGTGAGGATTTGCAGCGCCTCGCGGATTGGTGCGCGGCTGATGCCGAGGCGTTCGGAAAGGATGACTTCCTTAACTTGCTCGCCGGGAGCGAGTTCGCCGTCAAGTATGCAACGCTTGATGAACTCGACAACCTGGCCGCTGTATGTCTGGCGTTTGAACGTGTGCATGACTTCTCCTTCGAAGGGCACATGACGAAAAGGTTCGTAAGGCGTTTCGCAGTGATCGGAAAGCGTGTATCGGGAGAGGCAAGGCGGATAGCATTCTCGATGTGTTTTTCTACAGAATTACTGCATTCTGTAACGGAAATAGGCGCTACGTCAAGATGTTGAAGGACCTTTGTTACAGAAGGGGTATAGAAAGATACATACTGTCTCCATGCAACAAACGGCGCAGGAAACGTTTCAATGCCGTTGCCCGCACCTCAGGGGCTGCAATGCGGGAACGCATTGCAGTAACCGGCCTGCCGTGTGCCGATGGGAAGGGAGCGTATCAGTCGTTGGAGACGAGCAAGGGGTTTTCTTCGTCGGGATATGTGACGATGAGCGAGCGGAACGAGTCCTCTTCAAACAGAAAAGCTTCGACGACAAGCGGATCAAACTGTGTCCCGCGGCCTTCCACGATGATGTTCCTGGCGGTTTCGTGGTCGAAGGCGGGTTTGTACACCCGCTTAGAGATCAGCGCGTCATAGACGTCGGCGAGGGCCATGAGCCGCCCCACGCGGGGGATTTCCTCTCCCTTCAGGCCGCGGGGATATCCTTTCCCGTCCCAGCGCTCATGGTGCGTATAGGCGATGACCGCGCCAAGGCGCAAAAAGTCGTTGTGCCCGCCCATGCGCTTTTCCGCCCAGCTCAGGGTCTGGTAGCCGAGGGTGGTGTGCTTCTTCATCTCGTTGAATTCGGCTTCCGTGAGCTTGCCGGGCTTGCGGAGGATGCTGTCCGGAATGCCGACCTTGCCGACATCGTGCAGAGGGGCGCAGACGCGGAACAGCTCGATGGTGTCGTCATCGTCGTCCCAGATATCGGGACGCATGAGCCGCAGGCGCTTGGCGAGGATTTCCACGCCGTGCTGCGTACGGCGGACGTGCGCGCCGGTTTCGTTATCGCGGGTTTCCACGACCGAAGCGAGACATTCCACCGTCACGGAACGGGAAAGATACAGTTCCTTGGTGCGTTCCTTGACCAGCGAATTGAGCTCGTCGTTGTATTTTTTGAGCGCGACGTGATTCGATACCCGCGCCCGGATGAGGCGGGGCTGGAAGGGCTTGGCGATGAAGTCCACGGCCCCGAGATCGAGCCCCTTGGCCTCGTGTTCCTCGTTCCCCATCGCGGTGATGAAAACGACGGCGATGTTGCTCGTGAGGGGATCGGATTTGAGGCGGCGGCAGACTTCGTAACCGTCCATATCAGGCATCATGATATCCAAAAGGACGATGTCGGGGCGGGGCTCGGAGAGCGCCAGCCTCAGGGCTGTGGCACCGTTGGTGGCAACGCGGACGGTGTACTCGCCGCGCAGGAGATCATCCAAGATGCGGATATTGGCAATGGTGTCGTCGACGACGAGTACCACGGGTTTCTTAGGATAGCCCATTCGGTTCTCTCAATTCCAGATCCAAAAGCTGTGCAAGGTGCAAAAGGCCGCTTTCGGCCTTCTCGAAATCGAAGGTATCAATGGCGTGCTGGATTTCGTTCGTTTCCGCCCCGCACTGCCCACCAAGAAAACGCCTGACGGATCCGAAGGCTTCGCGCGCGGCCGTGTTGTACTGCCGGATGAGCAGGAGGCATTCGCACAGCGCCGGTTGCAGCTTGCGGACATCCAGCGTTTCTCCTGCGGCGGGAATGCTCAAAGGGGCTTCGGGGTACGCGGCGATGGCCTGCCCTGCCGCCGCAAGGACACTCTCGGCCGTTGTAACGTAGCCGTATAGGGTGTCAAGAAGGTTGTCGACATTTTCTGCGGAACCCCCTTGCAGGCACTGCTCGAGCTCCACAAGCTGCGTATACAGATCCGTTGCGCCGACGTTGCCGCTGATGCCCTTCAGTTTGTGGACGGACGCCCGGATGGAGGGCATATCGTCCCGCAGCCGGGCCTGCCTGATCTCGGCGTCGGCTTCGGCAAGCTCGCGTCGGAAATCGAACAGGAGACTGACGTACAAGGGAAGGTTGCCCATGACCCGATCAAGCCCTTGCCGTACGGAAAAACCGGGGAGGTGCTCAAGTTCTTCCCGTATGGCGTGCCCCGCCTCGACGCGGGGCCTGGGTTCCGGTGAGGGCGCGGGGGCTTCGCCGGAGAGTGTGGCATGGCGGTTGAGGGCCGTTTGCATGGCCTGCACGTCGAAAGGCTTGCGGAGGACGGCGGTGAAGCCTTTTTGGAGGAGCGCCTCTTCCTCTTCCGGTGAGGAAATGGCCGTGCAGGCGATGATGGGCAGTTCGCCGTAGCGGCTGTCGCTGCGGAGGATATGCGTGAGGGTGGCTCCATCCATAACGGGCATTTCCACATCCGTGAACACAATGGCGTAATGCCGGGTGCGGATAAGGCGGAGTGCCTGAAGGCCGTTGTCGGCGGTATCCGCTTCGGCTCCGAGGGCGAGCAGGATTTCGGCACCGATCTGCTGATTGATGCTTTCGTCGTCGACGAACAGCGTGCGCGGCGTATGCTCTGGCTGGTGCATGGGGTACCTCGGGGCGGCGCTCAGCGCCGGGGAGAGCGGCCGTCCCGGTGTATCCAGCGCGCGAGGGTGGAAAGGAGGACGGAAGGTTCAATGGGTTTGGCGATATAATCCTGCATACCCACGGAAAGGCTCTTTTCCCGGTCGCCGTTCATGGCGTGGGCGGTCATGGCGATGATGGGCAGGTTGTCGAACCGGGCGTATTCCCGCAAGATCCGGGTGGCTTTCAGCCCATCCATGCCGGGCATCTGAATATCCATGAGCACGGCATCGTAGCCGCCTTCCCAGAGTTTTTCCACTGCTTCGAGGCCGTCCCCGGCGGGCTCCACGCTGACGCCGCTGGATTGCAGGATTTCGTTGGCGACCTGTCGGTTGATGGCGTTGTCCTCCGCCAGCAGCACCCGCGCGCCCATAAGTTCGGGGAAGGGGGCGGCGGACGGTTCGGCCCGATCGGGCCTGTCCTGCGGCTGCTCGGCCTCAAGCAGTGCCGAGATGAGGGAGGAGGGCGTAACCGGCTTTGTGATGAGCCGCATGGGAATGTCTTCCCCTTCCCGGATATGGGCAAGGACATCGGGCCGGTCGTGGATGGTGGCCATGAACAGGATGACGGGCCGTTTGGGAAGCGCCGCGCAAATGGCTTGTGCCGTATCCTTGCCGTTCATGCCCGGCATCAGCCAGTCAACGAGGGCGACGCGATAGGGCCTTCCCTCGCGCGCGGCGTCGCGGCAGAGCCTTACGGCCTCTCCGACCGAGGCCGCCGATACGGGATCAAGCTGAAATTCCCGGAGCATACCGCTGAGGATGTTCCGAGAGAGTTCATTGTCGTCAACAATGAGGATGCGTTCTCCATGCAGCGGATGGGAGGGGAGGAGCAGGCGGCGTTCCGGGACGGCCACCGTGCCGAACTCCGCCGTAAAGATAAAGTCGCTGCCATGCCCCGGCGTGCTCCTCACATGGATTTCCCCGCCCATGAGGTTCACGAGGCGTTTGCAGATGGCGAGCCCCAGCCCCGTGCCGCCGTAGCGCCGGGTCGTGGAGTTGTCCGCTTGCGTGAACGATTCGAAAAGGTTGCCGATCTGTTCGGACGTCATGCCGATGCCCGTATCGCTGACGGAGAAGCGGAGACGTGTTTTGCTCCCTTCGTGGCGCTCCTGCGTGACGGAAACAAGGACGTGGCCGGACTGTGTGAACTTGATGGCGTTGCCTACGAGGTTCAGCAGGATCTGGGAAAGCCGGAGCGCGTCCCCTTCCAGTACCGGTGGGACGTCCGGGCTGATCCGGGACAGCAGCTCAAGCCCCTTTTCGGCGGCGCTGAGATCCGCAATGGAGGCGACCTCTTCCAGCACTTGTTCCAGTTGGAAGTCGGCATGTTCCATTTCGAGCTTGCCCGCTTCGATCTTGGAGAAATCCAGAATGTCGTTGACAATGCGCAGCAGGGTGTTCGCCGATGTGCTGATCTGGGTGAGGTAGTCCCTTTGGCGGGACGTGAGCTCGGTTTGCAGCGTCAGATGGGTCATGCCTATGATGCCGTTCATGGGCGTACGGATTTCGTGGCTCATGTTGGCGAGAAAATCGCTCTTGGCGCGTGAGGCCGTTTCGGCTTCCTCTTTGGCCAGCACGAGCTGCTTCTCCAGCTCTTTATTCTGGGTATCGTCGACCAGCCAGCAGATGATGCCCGGGGCGCCTTCATACTCGGTGCGGGTATAGGTGACCCGGAGGTGATGCGGCTGGCCCTGCGCGTCCCGGCTTTTCAGGGCAATGTCGGTGAGCGTGTCTTCAAGCGTGGGGAGCATGGCGGCGGCTTCGCGCAACTGGGGATAGACGCGGGCCACATCCATTTCCTCGCGGAGATCCATCAGTTCCCGAGCACGGGGGTTGCTGTACCGGATGAAACCTTCCACCGCGATAAGCACGCCGATTGGGCTGGTCTTCAACAGCTTTTGGGCAAAGGCAAGCTGCTCGGAAAGCTTTTTTTCCAGCAGCTTCTGCGTGGTCATGTCGGCGCTCAGGCAGAGGACGGCATCCGTCTTTTCATCCTCCTTGCGCAGGGGGACGAGCGTCGTCTGGTAGTAGGCGGTTTTCCCATCCGCATCGGTGCGGGAGTGGGGGAACATACGGGGTTCGCCGGACTCCAGGACGTCCCTCAACACTTTTTCGGAAAGCACGCCTGAAGCCACGGGGAAATCCGTTCCGGGGACGCCGTCGAGGGCCGTTTGCTCCGTAAACCCGAAGATGCTTGCGCACATGGCGTTGAGCTTGCGGCAGCGGCAGGAGGAATCGAACAGGCAGACGGCGGCGGGCAGGTTCTCCAGGAGGGAATTGAGCATGGCTTCCGTGTTCCGCCGGACGAGGACTTCCTTGCGCACTTTGCGGAGCATGAACAACGCGGTTAGTACGATGCCGAGGGCGATGAGAATGACCGTGGCGGTCATTTCCCAGAACAGGCTCCAGGCGATTTCCGCCGAGCGCTGGACGTTGAACCAGCGGTTATGGAAGTCCTGCGAGGCCGTGGGGGGAATGCCGCCCAGCGCCTTGTCGAGGATGGCGGCAAGCTGCGGCCAGTCCTTGCGGACGCCGATCCGTATGGGCAAACGGTAGGGCGTCACCGCGGCGACGATAACCTGGGGGATATTATTCAGCCGTATGACGTGGGTTCCCGCGTCGAGGATTTCAAAGACGGCGTCGACTTGCCGCCGTTCCAGCATCTCCAAGGCTTCTCGTGTGGTCCGGGCCTCCACAGCCCTGATTTCCGGAGAGGTGTCCTTCAATATGTCCAGCAAGCGCTCCCCTACGGCGGCCACCCGTTTTCCCTTCATATCTTGGAGGCCATTGACGAACGGCGCATCGTTCATCATGAACAGCACGAGGGGCAGCTCAAGGTATGGCCGGGTGAACAGCATGGTTTTACGCGATTCCGGCGTGTCGACGGCGGAGAGGTGCACGTCAAGCTTGCCTTCGCCGAACGGAAGGTGCAGCCCCGTATCGGGGACGGGGTGCGCCACAAAGCGGATCCCGAGCGTTTTTTCAAGCCAGTTCGCGTAGTCGCTGGCGATGCCTTCCTGTTTCCTTTCGGAAGAGAGCGCTTCGAACGGCAGGCGTGAAGCGATGACGCCCAGACGCAGTTCGGGGTGCTGGGCCAGCCAGAGTTTTTCATCCGGGGAGAGGATGAGTTCGGTTTCGGAGAAAGCCGCGAAGGAGAACGTCAACACAAACAGAAAGGACCCCAGCATCGTTCGGAGGGCGGGGAAAAGAAAACGGCGGAACGTGTGAGAAGGCATGGCATGTCTGCGTGTTGACGTGGAAAGAGAACCAATGGAAAGATATTTTCAGTAATTTGTATTATAAACTCATTTAGGGTATCAAGCAACCGCACCCGCAGACATTTAAAAAGGATATTTCCATGCCCCACGAAACCACGCACCGATTCCTTGCCTCGGAATTGCCGGTCGCCGAACCGGAATCCTGCCTGTTCCATGTGTTGCCCGTGCCTCTGGAGGCTACGGTGTCGTATGCCGGAGGGACGGCGCGGGGCCCGGAAGCCATTCTTGAGGCTTCCGATCAGCTTGAATTGTGGGATGGTGAATCCGTCCCCGCCGAAGCGGGCATTTATACGTGGCCAGCCGTCGACATTTCCGGTTCTCCGGAAACCGTGCTCGGCAGGGTGGAAGCGGCGGTCGGGGGTATCCTCGATTGCAATGGGCTGCCCGTGCTGCTTGGCGGCGAGCATACCGTCACCTACGGCGCTCTCGCGGCGTTGAAAAAGCGGTTCGGGACATTCGGGATCATCCAGTTCGACGCGCACGCGGACTTGCGCGACAGCTATGAGGGGAGCCCGTGGAGCCATGCGTGCGTCATGCGGCGTGCGGTCAAGGATTTGGGGTTGCCGCTGGCCCAGTTCGGCGTGAGGGCCATGTGCCTTGACGAAGTGGAGGCACGCAAGGAACACGGCGTCACATTCCATGATGCGGCATCCATTGCCCGCAGCGGCCTTCCCGAATCACTGCTCCCTCCGGATTTTCCCCGCCAGGTGTATCTGACCTTTGACGTGGACGGCCTCGATCCGTCGATCATGCCCGCGACGGGGACGCCCGTCCCTGGCGGGCTCGGCTGGTATCAGTCGCTCGACATTGCGGAACGGACGCTGTCCGGACGGGATGTCCGCGGGTTCGACGTCGTGGAGCTGGCTCCGGTGCCCGGAATGCACGCTTCCGATTTCGCCGCCGCCCGCCTTGCATACGCCCTCATGGGGATCGTAGCGCGCGGACGCAGGTAAAGCGGATCAGCCTTACCACGATAACCGTATGAGGAAGGGGAAAGCTTTTCTAAAGAAAAGCCTTCCCCCTTTTTATTTACGGAAAAACAGAACGCCCCGTAAAGGGCGCTCCGGACATTGACGAAAAGGGATTCGATAAACACGAAACTCTTTGAAGTGGGAGGGGTGGGGCTTGGAAGGGGAGGGAGGACCTTTCTCAAAAAGGTTCCCCCTCCCCAGTTTCACATCCATCATTCCCCAATCTCACGTCCCCATACGCCGAGGCGATCGATGATGAACTCGGTGATCTGCTGATGCTCGGCCTTGCCCGTGCCTTCGATGCGCATGGGCGCGCCGAATTCAAAGTGGATGGTCTTTTTGACATCCACCGGGCCGAAATCTTTGAGGAGGTTCCCGTTCCCCCACGCATCGGTCTTGAGCGCCACCGGAATGACCGGAACCCCGGCGCGCTTGGCAAGCTTGACGCCGATGGTATTGAAATGCGCGGGGTCGAAAACGGAACTGCGCGTGCTCTGCGGAAAAACAATGACGGAACGGCCTTGCTTGAGCCTCGCCTCGCCGCCCTCGAGCACCGCGACGAGATCTTCACGGGGATTGCTGCGGCCGACGACGATGGGCTCGCGCGACCCGAGCACGGGGCCGAAGAAGGGATACTTCAGCAGGCTTTCCTTCACCACAAAGGTCACGTCCTTCCACGGCTGGATCATGGAAGGCAGCACAAACGTCTCCAACGTGCTCATATGGTTGCCGATAAAGACGCAAGGGCCTTCCAGTGAACGGAAATGTTCCATCCCGGCGGCTTCGATGCGGCAGCCCACGGATTCGAGCGCGTGCGCGATGCCCTCGCTGCTTTGGGCCCATGCTTCGCCGTCGTATTGATTGCGCATGGCGTTGCAGCCAGCCTTGAACACGATCCAGATCATGGGCGCGTAGAACCCCAGGTTGGGGCTGATGCGGCTCAGGAAAGAAGGGGTACGCGGGGACGTCAGATACCAGTTGGCGTCGAACAGATGGGAAGATGTCGTCATGAGCGGGACCTAACGGTTTTCGGGTTTGGTGCGTTTCAGGCGCTTGCTCCAGCTTGCCAGGCGGGGCTCCTCCCCATATTCCTTGGGCTGGTAGAACACGCGGTTCCTGACCGAGGGAGGGAGGTAGTCCTGTTCCACCCACGCCTGCGGAAAATTGTGCGGATACTTGTAATCCTTGCCGTATCCCCATTCGCGCTGGAGCTGTGTCGAGGCGTTGCGCAGATGCAGGGGCACGGACTGCGGGCCGTTGACTTTCACCTCCCGCGCCGCGTTGGCGTAGGCCGCGTAGGTGGAATTGCTCTTGCGCGCAAGGGCAAGGTAGACCACGGTTTCCGCCAGCGGGATGTAGCCTTCGGGCATCCCCACAAACTCCACGGCCTGCTGGCAGGCGACGGCCAGCGGCAGGGCCTGCGGATCGGCCAGCCCCACGTCTTCGGAGGCGGACAGGATGAGCCTGCGGCAGATGAAACGCGGATCCTCGCCGCCTTCGAGCAAGCAGGCCAGATAGTACAGCGCCGCGTCGGGATCGCTGCCGCGGATCGATTTGATGAGCGCTGAGGCGTATTCGTAATGGCTGTCCCCATCCTTGTCGTGGCGGGCCATGATCTCGGGCAGGGTGGCCTTGACGTGGGGCAGGTTGCGTTTCTCTTCCGGCAGGGACGAGGCGTACTCCACCAGGTTGAGCATGGTCCGGGCGTCGCCGTGGGCCGCCGTCGAAAGGAAATCAAGGATCTCGTCGTTCAGGGTGACGGAAAGGGCCGCCGCTCCGCGCTTGCCGAGTTCGAGCAGTTCGGGCCGCCCGAGCTGGCGCAGCCTCAGGACGTGCAGCCGCGAAAGCAGCTGGCGGGTCACGCTGAAAGAGGGGTTTTCCGTGGTCGTGGCGATCATCGTGAGATCGCCGGACTCCAGCAACGGGAGGAAGAAGTCCTGCTGCGCCTTTGAGAAGCGGTGCAGCTCGTCGAGCACAAGGATATCGACGCCGGTAAGCTGGCGCCGGAGCTGCTGCAAACCGGCCTCGGGAGCGCTCAGGCGCAGGACGTTGCCGCCCCGGGCGCGTGCGAGCAGGAGGGCCAGCGTGGATTTGCCGCAGCCCGGAGGGCCGAACAGGAGCAGGCTTGGAAGGCGCGGGCCTTCCAAGAGCGTGGTCAGGCGCTCGGCGAGGTGGCTCTGTCCGACGAAGAGAGCCAGTTCGGAGGGGCGCAGGCGTTCAGGCAGAGGCTGAGACAGGGACATGAAGGCTCCAGGCTTGCCCGCCGGGGCGGGTATCGTTAAGCGTCGGCGCTTTCGAGGACGACTTCGTCCCTGCCGTCGCGTTCTTCCATAAGGACATTGACCTTTTCAGAGCGGGCCGTGTTGATTTTGCGGCCCACGTAGTCGCCGTGGATGGGCAGTTCGCGGTGGCCGCGATCCACGAGGACAAGGAGTTCCACCGTTTTGGGGCGGCCATAGTCGAGGATGGCTTCCAGCGCGGCGCGGATCGTGCGCCCGGTGAACAGCACGTCGTCGACGAGGATGACGTTTTTATTGTCCAGAGGTGTGGTGATGTTGGACTCGCCGATGGTGGGGCGGGCGTGCATCGTGGTCCAGTCGTCCCGGTACAGGTTGATGTCCAGCGTGCCGAAGGGCAGCTTTCGCCCGAGCTTGTCTTCCAGCACCTTGCCGAGGCGGACGGCGAGGTCGACTCCGCGCCGCTGGATGCCCAGCAGTACGGTCTGTTCACAGTCTCCGTGACGTTCCATGATCTGGCAGGCGAGACGGTCGAGAACGCGGGCGATCTCGTCGGCATGAAGAAGGACGGTGGTTTTCATGGGCAACTCCTCTTGAGGTCCGGGCACGTGTGCCGCGAGGGGACGGGCTCCCGCGCGCCTTGAGATCGTCAGGATATACTATTCCCTGTAGAGTGAAAAGATCGGATTTGTCCATGAAATACACGGGGACGGCCCCATGGGGCGGCTCCGGCGGGGCAAAGGAGGCTTGACAAGGACAGCCCGGCAACTATGTTATCCCCACTCAGGCCGTCGCAGCGAGGGCCTGTAACAGCCCGCGTGTCCGGGAGAACGGCCTTCCCGCCCAAAGGGCGTTAAGCCGGAACCGCCAATCTTAACAAATCCCGAAAGCAGCCGCAGAAACCCTTTATCGAAAGACTGAAAGCGACGGATGAGGCTGCGTTGGAGGACCTGATGATCTCTCTTACCGAAGAGGCTCGCAAAGAGCTTGAAGCGTATTTTGAAGGCAAGGAAAAGACCCCCATCCGGGTGTACCTTGCTCCCGGCGGCTGCAGCGGACCCCGCTTGGCCCTCGCCCTCGACGAACCCGGCGAGGACGACGAAACGTCCGAGGACAACGGCCTGACGCTCTGCATCAATAAGGAACTGGCCGAGAAGGTCGGCGCGGTGACCGTCGGCATGACCCATATGGGTTTTGTGGTCGAATCCGAAATCCCCCTGCCGAGCGGCGGCAACGGCGGCGGCTGCTCGTCCTGCTGCGGCGGCTGCGGCAGTTCCGGCGGCTGCCATTAGGTTTGAACCGCGGGACGGTTCTTAAAGGCCCTCCCGTGCCGATTCTGCCCAGAGGCGGACCATCCGGCGGGGGTTTCCGTTGCGCAAAAAGCGATTCCGTGAGAAAAGCCCTAACGAAAGGTTCCCTTGCCATTTGGCTTTTGTACATTACCTTCTGAAGAAGACGGATATGGCGCTTTCCCGCATTTGTCCGTTTCCCCTCTTCATCATTTATTCCGGAGGAAACAACTATGTTTACGATTAGCGAAACAGCTTCCCACGAGCTGGAAGCGTATTTTGCCGACAAGGAAAAAACGCCTATCCGCGTGTATCTCGCCGCTGGCGGCTGACGCGGCCCGCGCCTCGCTCTGGCTCTGGATGAGCCTACTCCCGAAGACAAGGTTTTTGAGCAGGACGGATTTACCTTTTGCATCGCCGGCGATCTTCTTGAAACCGTGGGCGGCGTGAGCATCGACCTGACGTACATGGGCTTTTCCGTCGAACCCGAAATTCCCCTTGCCAATACGGGCGGGAGCAGTTGTGGCGGAAGTTGTTCCTCCGGCAGCTGCGGCACCCACTAGCTCCCATAGCATTTGACGACAAAAAGGCGGCGTTCCGAAGAACGCCGCCTTTTTTCGTGTAGGAAGCCCGTCCCTTGATTGCGCGGGGACGCCTGCGGTTAAGAGCGCTTTTGGCGGCGCCTTTGATGGCAGCAGGGACACCCGCCGGTATGCAGCACGCCTTTTTCCTCCGCCTTGGCAAGCAGCCAGACGACGGCGACGAGAAAGGCGAGCGTCAACAGGACGGACACGTTAGATGCCCAGGTTGTTGTAGCCGCAGTCCACGAACATGATTTCGCCGGTCACGGCGGAGCCGAGATCGGAAGCGAGGAAGACGGCGGCCTTGCCCACGTCTTCGGTGGTCACGTTGCGGCGGAGGGGGGCGTGTTCTTCAATGTGATTGAAGATCTGCTTGAAGTCGGAAATGCCAGAGGAAGCCAGCGTCTTGAGGGGGCCGGCGCTGATGGCGTTGATGCGCACGTCCTTCGCGCCGAGATCGACGGAAAGGTAGCGGACCGAAGCTTCAAGGGCCGCTTTGGCGACGCCCATCACGTTGTAGTTGGTGATGATTTTCTGAGCGCCGTAGTAGGTCATGGTGAGCACGGACGCGCCGGGGGTCAACATGGGCTCGAAGGCATGGCAGAGCGCGGTCAGGGAATAGGCCGAGACGTTCAGGGCCGTGGCGAAACCGTCGCGGGAGGTTTCGATGAAGCGCTTGGTCAGGTCTTCACGGTTGGCGAAGGCGACGGAATGGACGAGCACGTCCACGCTGCCCCATTTTTCTTTCACGAGCGCGGCGGCGGCGGCGATGTCCTCGTCGCTGGTCACGTCGCAGGGGAAGATAAACTCACCGCCGAGCTCTTCGGAGATGGGTTCCACGCGCTTGTGGATGGCTTCACCGGCATAGCTGAACGCCAGCCGGGCGCCTTGTTCCTTAAAGCAGGAAGCGATTCCGTACGCGATGCTTCTGTTGTTGGCTACCCCGAAGATGAGGCACTTTTTGTCTTTCAACAGCATGGTTTCCTCGTAGTTGGTACTGAGTGGAAAAGGGGCCTCCGGCGGCCGGGGAAAAGCTCCCCCAGTGACGGGCAAACCGGGATGATCCGTGAATCTCCCTTCCGCCGTCGGCGGAAAGGCGGTTTTCCAGGCTGCGAAGAGGCCGGTAATGAGTGGTGCGGAAATTCCCGCGAACGGGCTTGATGGCATCAGCCATACGCGCCCGGCAAGCGTTTCCGCCGCCCGGTTTTCCGCCTGCCGAGTGTTGCGGGCGGAGTGCGGGCAAGCTCAGAGGAGGCTCTTTGAGATAAAGAGTTCCTCCTCCGGTTTTCCCTCATTTTATATTAGAGAGCAAGCTCGGAGCCGGTCAGAATGCGGTAGGCTTCGAGATATTTGTTCTGGGTGGCTTCGACCACCTCCTTGGGCAGGGCGGGCGGCGGCGGGGTCTTGTCCCACGGCTGTCCGGACAGCCAGTCGCGGAGGTACTGCTTGTCGAAGCTCGGCTGGCTCTGGCCCGCCTTATAGCCCTCGGCGGGCCAGAAGCGGGAGGAGTCGGGCGTCAGCACTTCGTCGATGAGGATCAGCTCGCCGTCGACCATGCCGAATTCGAACTTGGTGTCGGCAATGATGATGCCGCGGCTTTCAGCCCACGCGCGGCCTTCCTTGAAGAGGGCCAGGGCGATGTTCTCGATCTGATCGGCGATGTCCTTGCCGAGGATTTCCGCGGCCCGGGCCGTGGAAATGTTCTCGTCGTGCTCGCCGAGTTCCGCCTTGGTGGACGGGGTGAACAGCGGCTGTTCGAGGCGGGCGGACTCCAGCAGGCCCTCGGGCAGCTTGTAGCCGCAGACGGAACCTGTGGCCTTGTAGTCCTTCCAGCCGGAGCCGGTGATGTAGCCGCGCACGATGCATTCCACCGGCAGGGGCTTGGCCTTCTTCACGAGGACCGAACGGCCTTCCAGTTCTTCGCGGTAGGGGGCCAGCGCGGCGGGGAACTTGTCCACGTCTCTTTCGATGAGGTGGTTCTTGACGAGGTGGGCGAACTTCTTCATCCAGAACAGGGTGATCTGGTTGAGGATGACGCCTTTGTACGGGACCGGCTCATTCATGATGACGTCAAAGGCGGACATGCGGTCCGTGGTGACGATGAGCAGGGTGGAGTCGTCGATATCGTAAATATCGCGGACCTTACCTCGGTTGAGCAAGGGGAATTCCTTGATGTCGGTCTTGGTCGTGACTTTCATGTGACGTCCTTTGAGCGTTGGCGTGGGTTGAACGTTGACGGAATTATTGCTTCCGGCATTCCATCGAGCGGGCATGGGCTTCGAGCTGCTCCATGCGGGCGAGCCGGGCCACGGCGTCCGCATGGGCGGCGGCGAAGGCGGGGCTGGCGGCGATGATGCTGGTGCGTTTGCAGAAGGTCTGTACGGAAAGGGCCGAGGAGAAACGGGCCGTGCCGAGCGTGGGCAGCACATGGTTGGGCCCGGCGAAGTAGTCGCCGAGGGGCTCCGGCGCGTAGGGGCCGAGGAAGACCGCGCCCGCATGACGGATACGGGGCAGCACGGACCACGGCTCGCGCATCAGCACTTCGAGGTGCTCCGGGGCCACGCGGTTGGCGAGGGCGATGGCGGCGTCCATGTCCGGCACGAGGACCACGGCGCTCCAGTCGGCCAGCGATTTGCGCACGATGTCGGCACGGGGCAGGGTGGCTGACTGGCGTTCCAGTTCCGCGATGATGGCATGGGCCAGAGCCTCGTTGTCCGTAATGCAGATGGCGGAGGCCAGCGCGTCGTGTTCGGCCTGCGAGAGCATGTCGGCGGCGAGCCATTCGGGGTTGGCGGAATCGTCGGCGAGGACAAGCACTTCGCTCGGCCCGGCGATCATGTCGATGCCCACCCGGCCCTGCACGAGCCGTTTCGCGGTGGTCACCCAGATGTTGCCCGGCCCGGCGATGACGTCCACGGGCGCGACGGTTTCGGTGCCGTAGGCGAGCGCGGCGATGGCCCACGCCCCGCCCATGCGGTAGATTTCATGCACGCCGAGCAGGTGCGCGGCGGCGAGGATATGCGGATTGAGGGTGCCGTCGGCGCGGGGCGGCGTGACTACGGCGATTTCGCGGACGCCCGCGGCCTGCGCCGGGATGGCGGTCATGAGCAGGCTCGAGATGAGCGGCGTGTTGCCGCCACGCCCTCCGGGGACATAAAGACCCGCGCGGTCCACAGCTTCGATCTTCTGGCCGAGGATCGTGCCGTCGTCGCGGGTGAGGAACCATGAGCGATCTTTTTGGGCTTCATGGAAGACGCGGATGTTGTCCGCCGCCTGTTTGATGCAGTCGAGGCTTTCGGCGGGAATGTCGCGGGCGGCCTGCTCCAGATCCTCGGCGGGCACGCGCAGGGGGGGCCGCATGTCCGGACAGTCGAACCGCCGGACATACTCGAGGACGGCGCTGTCGCCGCCCTTGCGGACCGCGTCCAGCATGGCACGCACATCCGTTTCCACGGTCTGATCGGGGTTGTCGCGGTTTTCCAGAAGCCGCAGCAGTTCCGGCCACATGGCTTCTGACGACAGCGACAGCAAACGACACGTCATGATGACTCCTTGGGCCTCCGGCGGACCGGGGGCGTCTCCGGGGCTCCCCGGATGATGAAGAGGCTTGGTAAGAACAGATGACTTTAGAGCAGGAACGTCGGAAAGTCGAGCCTCCCGCCGAGCGTTTTCCCAAGTGGATTTCTAGGATTGGCGCGGGCAATGGGCGGGATCGTTTTCCGTTTTCGTTTTTTGATTGTGCTTCACGCTCTTTACGCAGAGGCGGAAACAGGGTATCGCCTTGCTCATGAAGAGAGTGTTTTTTCTTTTTGGAACCATCATCGGCGTGCTCGTGGCCCTCGGCCTCGCAGCCGTGGTTGGCGTCTATTTTTGGGCTGTCCGGGATTTGCCGGGATTTACCCGTATCGCCGATTACCGTCCCGCACTCACCACCACCGTTCTGGCGCGTGACGGGAGCGTCATCGGTTCTTTTTACCGGGAAAACCGTTTCCTCATTTCGCTCGATCAGATGCCCAAGATGCTCCCCAAGGCTTTTTTGGCCGCTGAGGACGCTGAATTCTATGAACACGAGGGCGTGAACCCGGTCGCCATTTTCCGCGCCTTCCTCATCAACCTCCAGTCCGGCACAAAGCGCCAGGGCGGCAGCACCATCACGCAGCAGGTGATCAAGCGCCTGCTCCTGACGCCTGAACGCAGCTACGAGCGCAAGATCAAGGAAGCCATCCTCGCGTACCGTCTGGAGCATTACCTTTCCAAAGATGAAATCCTGACAATCTATCTGAACCAGACCTTCCTCGGGGCCAACGCGTACGGCGTGGAGGCTGCGGCTCGGACGTACTTCGGGAAGAACGCCAAGGATCTCACGCTGGCCGAATGCGCCCTCATCGCGGGCCTGCCCAAGGCTCCCTCCCAATATAACCCCTACCGTGACCCGAGCGCCGCCATCGGTCGCCAGCACTACGTGCTGCGCCGTCTGCGCGAGCTTAACTGGATCACGGAAGCCGAGTACGACGCCGCGCTCAAGCAGCCGCTGGTGTTCAAGCAAATGGCGGACGGCATGGGCCGTCAGGGGGCATGGTATCTGGAAGAGGTGCGGCGTCAGCTTATTGATCTGTTCAGCGAGGAAAACGCCAAAAGGCTCGGCATCGAGTTGCCCGTGTACGGCGAGGATGCCGTCTATCAGATGGGCTTTACCGTGCAGACGGCTATGAGCCCTCCGGCGCAGATGGCGGCGGACGAGGCGTTGCGTTCCGGGCTGGAAGACTTTACCCGCCGTCAGGGCTGGCAGGGGCCGGTGGAAAAGATCCCGGTGGCGGACTTGAAAGAGCGCATCGAAAAATCGCATTTCTCCCCCGACATGCTGGCGAACGGCGAACGGGTTAAGGGCATCGTCACCCGGATCACGGACAAGGGTGTGGACATACGTCTCGGCAAGTACAGCGGGTTCATCGATAACGCGCAGCTGAGCTGGGCGAAGAAGACGCTCCGCAGCAAGCAGAAGTTCCTTGAGTCCGGTGATGTCGTTTGGGTGGCCGCCGTCAGCGACCCCAAGAACCCGTACAATCCGGATGAGGCCGAACTGAACAAGCCTATCCGCCTGTCGCTCCAGTGCGTCCCGGAATTGCAGGGCGCGCTCATTTCCATTGAGCCTGAGACGGGTGACGTGGTGGCGATGGTCGGCGGCTACAGTTTTCAGGAAAGCCAGTTCAACCGCGCGACGCAGGCGTTCCGGCAGCCGGGGTCGTCCTTCAAGCCCATCGTCTACTCCGCCGCGCTGGACAACGGCTTTACGGCGGCCTCCGTCATCCTCGACGCGCCCGTGGTGCAGTTCCTTGAGAGCGGCGACGTGTGGCGTCCGAGCAACTACGAGAAAAACTTCAAGGGGCCGCTCCTGCTGCGCACGGCGCTGGCCCTGTCCCGCAACCTGTGCACTATCCGCGTGGTGCAGCAGATGGGGGTCCAGAAAGTCATTGAGCGGGCCAAGGATCTGGAGCTGGAGCCGCATTTCCCCGAAGTGCTGTCGGTCAGCCTCGGTGCGGTCGCGGTTACGCCGCTGAACATGACGCAGGCCTACACCGCCTTCGCCAACGGCGGCATGGTCAGCAAGGCGCGGTTCATCCTCTCGGTCAAGAACTTCTGGAACGAGACCATTTATGAGTCTCAGCCCGATTTGCGTGATGCCATTTCCCCGCAGAACGCTTATGTGATGTCCTACCTGCTCAAAGAAGTGGTGAACGCGGGCACGGCGACGAAAGCCAAAGTGCTCGGACGGCCCGTCGCGGGCAAAACCGGGACCAGCAACGACTGGAAGGACGCGTGGTTCATCGGCTTTACGCCGCATCTCGTGACGGGCATGTACGTCGGGTACGACCAGCCCCGGACGATGGGCCGTAGCGGCACGGGGGGCAGCATGGCTCTTCCGATTTTCGTCGAGTACGCGAAATCGGCGTTTCAGGCGTATCCGCCGGATGACTTTGAGGTGCCGGACGGGATTTCCTTTGCGAACGTGGACCAGACCAGCGGGCATCTCGTGGGGAGCGGCGGGTTGCGGCTTCCCTTCTATACGGGCACGGAGCCCGGTTCCAGCACGTCCGAGGAAGCCATTTCCGGCGTGAACACCCGCGGCGAGGATTTGCTGAAGCAGATGTTTTAGCTGAATGAGAAGCTTGGGGGAAGGGAGGGGAAACCTTTCTGAAGAAAGGTTTCCCCTCCCTTCCCCCAAACCCCCATC
>OLGH01000779.1_pt1 | contig 35439 bp, 32 predicted proteins | sample 1604851 | NCBI WGS metagenome assembly OLGH01 (sample SAMEA3888894, study PRJEB22519) | human gut metagenome | biome: human gut; feature: human-associated habitat; material: faeces | place: Denmark | collected 2010 | reverse complement strand
GCTTTTCCTACAATACCATTAACAACCATAAACGCTCGTTAAAAGCGTCATTCTATATCGCCATACAAGACGATTGTGTAAGGAAAAACCCTTTTGATTTCAAGTTAAGTGAAGTCCTAGAAAATGATACCAAAGAGAAAGTCGCATTGACAGAGGAACAGGAACAAGCCCTACTCTCATTCATCAAGACGGACAATGTGTATCACAAGTATTATGATGATGTGCTGATACTGTTAAAGACTGGACTTCGTATCTCGGAACTGTGCGGACTGACAATCATGGACGTTGATTTTATCCATGAGGTTGTAGTTATCGACCACCAGTTACTAAAGAGCAAGGAACAAGGCTATTATATTGAAACGCCTAAGACAAAGAGCGGAATAAGGCAAGTGCCATTAAGCAGAGAAACAATACAGGCATTTCAACGGGTTATGAAGAAACGCCCAAAGGCAGAACCATTTGTGATAGACGGACGGGGCAACTTCCTATTTGTCAATCAGAAAGGCAAGCCGAAAGTTGCCATTGATTACAACGCCTTATTTGTCCGTATGGTAAAGAAATACAACAAGCACCATAAGGATAACCCCTTGCCACATATCACACCACATACGCTACGCCATACGTTCTGCACAAGACTGGCAAGCAAGAACATGAACCCGAAAGATTTACAGTATATCATGGGACATTCAAATATCAGTATCACAATGAACTGGTACGCTCATGCGTCCATAGATACCGCAAAATCAGAGGTTCAGCGTCTAATCGCATAGAAGTATTTACCACGATTTTAACCACGCTTGATAGCGAAAATATAAGAAGATAGACCTAGATATGTGAGGTTTACCACAAAAGCAAAATGCCCGTAGAGCCGATAAAATAAGGCTTTGCGGACATTTAAGAAGATATAAAAAGATAGTCAAAAAGACATATATAATTTTTATAATAAAATATATAGAAGGATTATAGTTTTTTGTACAAGGAATGCATGTAGGAGTATTAGGTGCAGATCATACATGGTTTATGACAACGTTAATGATTTGTTATATATTAACACCGTTGATAGAAAAAATCTGGAAAAGAATTCAATATAAAAAGACAAAATGGGGCATACTAGTTGGATTACTTATAGTTCCGTTTATTATGGCATATCTGCTGCCGAATTATATATTTTTCATTACATATCATGTGTGCTTTTATGCAATAGCATATTATGTAGGAAGTAATTGGGAAAGACTTGGAAAATCAACTAATAAATCAGCAGTTATATATTTTATTGTTATGTGTCTGGCATTTGCAATGAGATTTATTGGACGAGTAATGATTGATGGTACGAAATTATATAATCTTGTTGTTGTAAATTATACACATTATGTGGCAGCAGCATGTATATTTATGCTATTTTCAATTATCTTTTCTAAAGCGAAAATGCTAAAAATTGTACAATTGGTTGATGGTATAAGTTTTGAAATTTATCTTTGCCACTATATGTTTATTGTGGGACCAGTATCAGTAATGTATATTACGGGGAATTGGATAATTAACAGCATTATTGCGGTGTGTATTGCGTTATTATTTGCAGTAATATTACATAAATTATCGAAAGGGATAAGAAAAATCTTAAGGGTTCATAGCACTTAAGAGGTGCTTTGAAAAATAAACTTATAAATAAAGAGAATACCACATGGATATATTGATTATAATAAAACTGTTTGTTAAAATATATATCAGGTGTTATTACATTGACATGAATGGCTGTTTGCTTCCTACAGGGAGTTCTAGTGCGTGGAAAGCATGATGCCAAGACAGAAAAATAACCGCCCTAGCCTGGAAAGTTAAGCGGTTATTTTTATAACGTATTAATAATCAGGCGAACCGTCATCGGTAGCACCTTTCTTTATTAATATATTAACATTTGGTATATTTTATGTCAACAAATAAAGGAGAGATGAATATACACTATGGATCAAGAAAAATTAAGAACCATATTGCAGATAGGTGAAACAATAGCAGTAGAATTTAAAAGATGCAGCAACCGAATAGAAAATGATGTATATCAAAGTGTATGCTCCTTTCTGAATCGTTTTGGTGGAGATATTTACCTTGGAGTAGAAGACGATGGGACTGTTTGTGGAGTTCCTGAAAATGCAGCAGGAGATATGGTAAAGAATTTTATAAAGATTATCAGTAATCCCAATATGTTTACTCCAACCATATATCTATCGCCGGAAATTATAAAGTATGAAGGAAAAACGATCATTCATATTCATATACCAGTCAGCGCAGAAGTACACAGTTTCAAAAAAGAAGTTTATGACAGAGTAGATGATGCAGATGTAAAAGTTACTGCAACAGCTCAACTTGCAATGATGTATATTAGAAAACAGAATAGGTTTACAGAGAAACAGATTTATCCTTATATTTCACTGGAAGATTTTAGATTAGATTTATTGCCACGAATTAGAAAAATGGCAACAAATAATATAGAAGGTGTGCATAGTTGGGAAAGTATGAGTGATGAGGAATTATTGAGAAGTGCGGGATTATATGGAAAGGACAGAGCGACAGGAGAAAGTGGATATAATCTGGCAGCAGTTATGTTATTGGGAAAAGATGATCTGATCATGGATATTTGCCCAGCTTATGAAACGGATGCGTTGGTAAGAAGAATTAATGTGGATCGCTATGATGATCGAGAAATCATTAGAACAAACTTAATAGAAAGTTACGATCGATTAATGGAATTTGGAAGAAAACATTTGCCTGATAAATTTTTTATAGAAGGGGTGGAACGAAAAAATCTGAGGAATATTATAACCAGGGAAATGATTGCAAATACATTAATTCATAGAGAATTTACGAGTTCATATACAGCTAAATTTGTAATAGAAAAAGATAGGATGTATACAGAAAATGCGAATCGGTCATCAGGAGATGGAATTATTACACCTGATAATATGGAACCAAATCCAAAGAATCCGATTATTGCTTCATTTTTTAGAAATATAGGATGGTCAGATCGATTAGGTTCAGGAGTGAGAAATATATTTAAATATTCGAAATATTATTCAGGAGAAGAACCAGAATTCATAGAAGGTGATGTATTCAGACTTATTGTGCCATTAAATGAAGATTATTCCTATGATAATGTAAAAAACGGCGATAAAAAAACGGCGATAAAAAACGGCGATAAAAAAACGGCGATAAAAAACGGCGATAAAAAGATTTCAAAAAAGACAATACAAAATTATAAAAAAATACTTGAATTTATGGAAGAGGGTAAAGAATATACGATTCAGGATTTTTGTAATTTATTAAATTTAAAACCCTCCAGAACGAAAGAGTTATTAAAAGCTTTGACACAAGATATAGAACAAATAGGCAATAATAAAAATCGAAAATACAGATTAAAATAAAAGGCTATGGGGAGGAAACCTACAAATGCAATCAGCATATATTCACTTATATCTGATCATGATCAACGTTATAACATTTGCATTGTATGGACTAGACAAATGGAGAGCGATGACAAGACAGTGGAGAGTCAGAGAGAAAAAATTGATCATACTTGCACTGATCGGAGGCTCCATTGGAGCAATGATCGGTATGACAGTATTTCATCATAAGACAAGAAAATGGTATTTTAGATTAGGGATACCTTTGATTTTGGGCATTCAGGTGTCGTTGATACTTTGTTTTTATGATATGATGTAAGTAAGCAAAGAAGAATTGGGAAGAAGTTTAAGAGACCCAAAAGCAAAGGAAGATTAGAGATATGAAGCAAAACAAATGGAAGCATTTAAAATTTGAAAAATATGTTTTTGTGCTATTATTGGCGATCGAGCTTATTATGTCATTTACTTTTTTAGGATTCATCCATATTGATCCAATTTCACTTACAACAGCATATATCCCGATCGTAGTTGCGGGATGTTTGCTTGGACCTTTGGAATCGACACTGATCGGATTGGTATTTGGACTAGCAAGTATGTATAAGGCATCAGCACTTTATGTTGTATCAGATGATAAGATATTTTCGCCGCTATACAGTGGTAATCCAATAGGAAGCATTTTACTAAGTGTTGGGGCAAGAGTTCTGTTTGGCTTTGTGATCGGATATCTGTTTTCTATCATAAAAGGACGAAAGTATGAGAAAATAGGAATCTGGATCCTTTCTTTGATCTCACAGTGGATACATGCTTTCTTAGTGTTCATTGTTATGGGAGCCTGTTTTCCACAGCTTGGCTATACTGGAATGTCAACATTTCATATGGGGATCAATGATGCACTTATTGCACTATGTTGTCTTTTCTGGGTAGAGGTGGCATATAAGATTTATCACAAGGAACGCATTCAAAAATACAAGGATACGGTAAATCAATCTTTGGATGATCCATATCTGTCTTCTAAGATAGTCGCTATATCATCAGGGATCAGTTTTTTGATCATTTGTATAGCGATATTTTCTACTGGATATTTTGCAAATCGGTCTACATGTATGTTGAAACAGCACAGAGTTCATGTAACAAGAACAATAGAGATTGATCTGCTACATTTACAGGTACAGTTTTTGATCGCAATGCTTGCATTGGATTTTATCTTAATATTGACGATGCTTATGATCTACCAATATATGAAATATCGGGAATATCAAGGGGAGATTGATTTTTTGACTGGAGTAATGGGAAGAAGACTGTTTTTGCAACACTGCCAAAATATTCAAAACGATCAGAGAATCCATGGCCATCAAGGATGGTTTTTATTCTTGGATGTGGATTGGTTTAAGCAGATCAATGATAAACTGGGACATATAGCAGGAGATGAAACCTTAAAGAAATTTGCGACATTTTTACAAGAACAATTTGAGCCATATGGAGCAGTCGGAAGAGTTGGTGGAGATGAGTTTGCTGTGATGATCGAAGAAGAGATGAGCCAGGAAGTGTTAGAAAAGGAACTGGAATAATTCTTTCAAAATATCTCAGGAATTCAGAAGGAAGTCACAGTAAGCTGCAGTATTGGAGTATATCGTTTTAAATATCCAAAAACGATCAAGGAACTTCTGACAAAGACCGATGAGATCTTATATGAAGCAAAAGCAAACGGAAGAGGATGTTTTGTGATTAGATAAAATCTAAGAAGGTGGTAACGGTGGTGTTGGCAATGAACAATATGAAATTACCAGTAGGCATCGATCAATTTGATAAACTGATAAAATCCGGTTTCTACTACGTAGACAAAACCAGATTGATCGAGCAGCTTTTACAAAACTGGGGAGAAGTAAATCTATTTACACGTCCTCGACGTTTTGGAAAGACTTTGAATATGAGTATGCTGAAATCCTTTTTTGAGATAGGAACAGATAAAACACTGTTTGATCAATTATACAAGATCCAGATCACGGCAGCAAAAACATCGAAGTATCAGAAAGCGGTGAAATATGTGACGGTTAAGGTAAAATAAATCAACAAAGAATTATGCAAAGTTATTGATTGAAAATTTTAAAGTATGTTATAATTACCTAATTACTAATTGTTCGATTAGTAATTAGGTAATTAGTAATTAGTCAATTAGCAAAAAGGATGATGTTATGAGATTTGTTGGAAGAGATCGTGAACTTAAGAAGTTAAATGAATTGTATCAAGAGGAAGAATTTCAGTTTGTTGTTATCTATGGAAGACGGCGGGTTGGAAAAACGATGTTGATCAATGAATTTTTGAAAAAGAAAAGATCCGCATATTATATGGCAGTTGAAGGTACATCCAAAGAAAATCTGTCAGGTATTTCAAAAGTGTTATTAGCTGAAAAAAATGAAGAATTTTATATGCCAGAATTCCCAGATTTTGAAAGCTTGCTTTCATATATCGATCATTTATGTAAGAATACAGATGATCAAGAACGTCTTGTGATAGCAATTGATGAATTCCCATACCTTGCAGGATCTTATCCTGCGATTTCTTCAATGTTACAAAGTCATATTGATCAATGTTGGAAAGATTCCAATTTGTTTTTGATTCTGTGTGGATCTTCTATGAGTTTTATGGAAGAGCAGGTGTTAGGGTATAAAAGTCCCTTATATGGAAGAAGAACGGCCCAGTTTAAACTACATCCTTTCACTTATTTTGAAGCCAGACAGATGCTTTCAGGTTTTAAAGCAGAAGAACAGGCAGTTTTATACGGTGTGACAGGGGGGATTCCAGAGTATTTATCAAGGATTCATAATGATTGGTCAATGGATGATAATATTAAGAAATTATTTTTTGATGAAAGCGGACGTTTATTTGATGAACCAGGGAATCTTTTAAAACAGGAACTTCAAGATCCATCAAGCTATCATTCAATCATAACAGCGATTGCAGGAGGTGCAAGCAGGTTAAATGAAATTGCAACGAAAACAGGACTTGCAAGCAGTGGATGCAGCGCACAGATTCAGTCTTTGATAACGTTAGGAATCATTAAGAAAGAAACACCATTGACTGAAGGTATCAAAAGTAGAAAAACATTATATACCTTAGAAGATTTTATGTTTTTATTCTGGTATCGATTTGTCAGACCGAATTTAAGCGGTATTATGAGAGGAATCGGGGAGACAATCTATGAGGTATCTGTAAAACCTCAGATCAGTCATTTTATGGGATATATTTTCGAAGAAATCTGCAAGCAATATTTATATTTTCCACAAATCTATATGACACTTCCATTTCCAACAGGTGAATTTGGACGATGGTGGGGAAATAATCCAAAGAAGAAACGACAAGAAGAGATTGACCTAATGGCGGAGAACGGCTCAGAAGCAATCTTTGGAGAATGCAAGTGGAGAAATGAGCCAGCAGATGTGGATATATTGGAGACATTACAGGAAAGAAGTGGATTGTTTCATTATCAAAAACAAAGTTATATGATATTTTCAAAATCAGGTTTTACGGAAAAATTAAAGTTGCGTGAGCAGGAAGAGGAAAATGTCAGACTGATATCATTCGAAGATATGAATCAGTTGTAAAAAAATATGGAGACAGTTTCAGATTTTGAAAACCGTCTCCATATTTTTATTCCATGTGTAACATACAATTGTTGAAAAATATTAAAAAGTTGGTTACAATCTACAACAAATCCCCCTGCCAAACATCCTTCACCTTCATCTCATGCGCAATCCTATTCAAAACTTTCCGCTTATAAACACTCCACTCAGGAGCAATCAACAAATCTCTCGGTCCATCTCCAGTTAATCGATGAATCACGATCTCAGGACTCAGATTCTCAATACATTTCAAAATCAGATCAACATAAGACTCCAAAGTAAACACATCAAAGGGATGGTCCTCATAATGATCAGCCAGATCCGTATTCTTCAAAATATGCAGCATAGAAAATTTAACCCCATGAATCGGAAGGTGATTCAGATAACGAACTGACTCAAGCATCATATCATCCGTTTCACCAGGAAGCCCAAGAATCAGGTGAACAACAGTCAATACACCGATCTTATGAAGATTCATAACTGCTTCATCAAAACAAGACAAAGGGTACCCACGCCGGATAAAAGAAGCGGTCTCTTCATGAATCGTCTGCAGACCAAGTTCCACAAACACAGGTTTGATCTTATTTAATTGATTTAAAAGTTCCAAAACCTCGGCAGGCAGGCAATCCGGTCTGGTACCGATCGCAAGAGCAATGATTCGCGGATCATTGACCGCTTCCATATACAAAGTTTCCAGTTTTTCAATCGGACCATAAGTATTCGTAAAAGCCTGAAAATAAGCAATATACTTCCCATTCTCGATCTTTCTAGAAACCATCTCAATTCCAGCGGTGATCTGATCTGTCACAGACAAAGCAGCTGAAGAAGCAAAATCCCCGGAACCGCCCTCACTGCAAAAGATACAACCACCAGTTCCAAGTGTTCCATCTCTGTTTGGACAGGTAAAACCACCATCTAAGGATACTTTATAAATTTTCTCACCAAAATAATTCTTTAAAAAACTATCAAACGAATAATAACGTTTTCCATGCCAATTCATATGATCATAACTCCTAACTACAAGTTTGTTATCTACAAGATAGCACGAAAAATGTGGAAATTCCAGTGTTTTCAAGTCACAAAATGTTCATAACATTAACACGTACTGTTCATAAAACTATCATGAGATGTTCAAAAAGATTTTCTACAATAACAAACAGAAAATCAAAAACAGCACATGAATTGGAGGCATATATGGAAAAGAAAAATATGATATCAAAAATAAAGAATCATAAACTATGTTGTATTGTGATCATTTTAGCATTACTTGGTGGCGGAGGATTTGGAATTTATAAATTCTTCTTCCAGAAAAAGCAGCCACAAAAAACGGTACAGACACAGAAAGCAACAACAGGAACGATTGAAAAGACAGTAGAAGGAAGTGGTTCTGTAAAAGCAACAACGCAAAATGTCACATTTTCCAGTGATGTCACCGTACAGTCAGTTCTTAAAAAAGACGGAGCGGCAGTCAAAAAAGGAGATGTGATCGCTAAGCTTACAAGTTCTGATCTGGAAGATTCGATCACGCAGTTAGAAAGCCAGATTGAAACTCTAGAAGATACGATCGAAGATAGTGATTCATCCGATGATGATTATGCAAGTAATGTACGAAAATATAAAGATCTGACAATGAAGTTATCAACCTTGAAAACAGAAAGAAGTAACCTGACAGTTACATCAAAATATAATGGAATCGTAAGTGGCACGATCACAAAAGGAAAAACGATCAGTAAAGGCCAGAGTGTATGCAAAGTACTGAAAACAAGCAGTTATAAAGTAACGATCAATGTTGATGAATTAGATATCAAAAGTGTCAAGAAAGGCCAGAGTGTTACAGTAACAGCAGATGCAGTGGAAGATAAGACATTTACAGGGAAAGTAACAAAAGTATCGAAAGTTGGATCAACAAGTGATGGAGTTGCGACATATCCAGTCACGATCCAGTTAAGTAATGCAGCTGACCTTTTGCCATCCATGAGTGTCACAGCAACGATCACAACAGCCAAAGCAGAAAATGCGGTCTTAGTCCCAGTATCAGCAATCCAGACAAAAGACGGGGAAAGTTATGTAACAGTAGTAACGGATGACAATGAAAATGGAACACAGACCAAAGTAGAGACAGGGATCATCAATGATACTTATGCACAGATCACATCAGGAGTCAGCGAAGGAGATCAGGTTAAGACCATCACAAGAAGCAGTAGCAGCTCTGATGAAAAATCCGATATGAAAGGTGGAATGGATGCACCATCTGGTGGTGGAATGCAAGGTGGAAATAAGCAAGGCGGTGGAATGTCATCTGGTGGAAAACAGTAGGAGGTGATCATTATGATATCCGTAAAAAATCTAAAGAAAACTTATTTTCTTGGTGGAGAAGAAGTTCATGCATTGGATGATGTGTCACTTTCGATCAAAGAGCACGAATTTGTGGCAATCATCGGGCAGTCAGGAAGCGGAAAATCAACATTTATGAATATGCTTGGATGCCTTGACCGCCCGGATTCTGGAGAAATAACACTGGATGGAACAGATATTTTAAAATGTAAAGAAAAAGAATTATCAGTGATCCGCAATAAAAAGATTGGATTTATCTTTCAACAGTTCCATCTGCTACCAAAACTCTCCGCACTGGAGAATGTAGAACTTCCGCTGATCTATCAGGGAATGCCGACAAAGAAGCGAAGAGAAAAAGCAGTAAAGGCATTAAAAGCAGTTGGTTTGGAAAAACGAATGAACCACAAACCTAATCAGCTTTCCGGAGGACAGCAGCAAAGGGTCGCGATCGCAAGAGCGTTAGTCGGAGAGCCATCCCTGATCCTTGCCGACGAACCGACAGGAAATTTAGATTCCAGATCAGGAAAAGAGATCATGATGTTGCTGCATAACCTTTATGAAGAAGGAAATACGATCGTATTGATCACACATGACAACAATGTGGCAATGGAAGCACCGCGACAGCTACAAATCAGCGATGGAAAGATCATAAAAGATTCAGGAGGTGAGGCAGAATATGAAGATCACACAAGCAATTAAAATGGCATTTGCTTCTATATGTTCAACAAAATTAAGATCATTCTTAACCATGCTTGGAATCATTATCGGTGTGATGAGTGTTACAGTTCTTGTATCGATTGTACAAAGTACGACAAATAACGTCAGTGACACATTATCACAATTAGGCGGCAATGTGATCTCAGCAACGGTAACAAGCAGAAGAAGCAATAAGATCACAACCAGTGACATTAAAAGCCTTGAAAATAACCCAGCAATCGAGAGTGTATCACCGATCATTTCAGGAAGCTCTACAGCAAAAGCATCTGGAAATTCATCCAGTGTAACATTAAAAGGAATTACAGAGGAATACGAAGATATTCAAAATATCAGTGTACAAAAAGGACGTTATATCTTAGATGTAGATAATGATAACCGGCTGCAAGTCTGCCTCATTGGAGTCACAGCAGCCAAAGACTTATTTGGACATACCGATGTAGAAGGAGAAACAATCCGAATCTCAGGAAGAAACTTCAAGATCATAGGAGTCTTAGAAGAAGATGGATCATCTCAGAGAGACTCCAACGATTCAGTAATCTATACTCCATTTACAACAGCACAAAGGATCATGCAAAACAGCACGATCAGCAGTTTTTATGTATCTGCAACAAATGAAGGAATGCTTAACATGGCAGAAAGTGCAGTAGATAGCTTCCTGTTAGAAAAAACAGGAGATGAAGATTCCTATACGATCACAAATCAGTCTGATATCGCAGACAGCGTCAGCGACGTTACAAACTCCATGACATATATGATCGGAGGAATCGCAGGAATCTCACTTCTGGTAGGTGGGATCGGAATCATGAACATCATGCTTGTGTCCGTTACAGAACGAACAAAAGAGATCGGAATCCGAAAAGCCATCGGGGCGAAGAAGAAAGATATCCTGGCTCAATTTATGATCGAGTCAACCGTTCTGTCCTGTATGGGAGGTGTGATCGGAATCGCATTAAGTGCAGCAACCATTTTTGGAATGAATCAGTTAATGTCAGCAGATTATACGATATCAGCAGGAATTAGTCTGATCGCATTAGCATTTTCAGCGATACTTGGAATCGTGTTTGGATTATATCCTGCTAATAAGGCAGCGAATTTAAAACCAATCGAAGCGTTGAATTTATAAAATATTTTGAAGCCTCTTGCGTAATGTATTATAATATATACATTACACAGGAGGCAAAATCATATGAAAAAGCGATCAAAAGAAATATTAGATTTGTTAGGCCGAAGAGAAAATGATCACACGATTTCAACACTAGCAGCAAAATTTGAGGTTTCAGAACGCACGATTCGTAATGATATTAAAGATATCAATGACTACCTCAAAGAACAAGAGATCAAACCGATCCGTTTTGGAAGTAACGGCTTAATCGTGATGGAAGAAGATATAAGTCAGGCGAGAGAGACAACACAGCAGGAAGATTTTTATACATACAAACTATCAAAAGAAGAACGAAGAATGCTTGCAGCAGCAATTTTGATCAATACGAAAGATCATATTACATTATCACAAATCGCAGATATATTATATGTAAGCCGTGCTACGATCATTAATGATCTGGATGAAGTCAAAAGAATGTTGGAATCAGGAAAATTAAAAGTAATCTCACATTCAAATAAAGGATTAAGACTTGAAGGATTAGAAGGAGATAAACGTTTATTCTTATTAAGATTAATGTCTGTAGGTTCTAATGGAATTAAAGAAAATTCAACAATCCGGAGTTTTTTTAAAGGTCTGAATATGGAAATTAAGATGAGTGAAGATGAACGAAGGAATCTTCAAAAGATCATCAATGAACAGGAACATGCCTATGGAAGATTTATGACGGATGATTCTTTTGACTATTTACTTCAATATCTGATGCTTTCCATTGAAAGAATTCGCAATGGAAATGTAATGACAGAACCAATTGAAGGGAACAAAAGCAAATATGCAATGGCGAAAGATATTCAAAAATACATCTGTCAGTATTGGGATTTAGAAGATGCCAAAGGCGAAGTGGATTTCTTATGTGGTGTGCTGGATAGTATGAGCTATGTAAAAAGACAGCGAAGAGAACAAAAGATTATAGGACTTCAACTGGTTACAAGAAAATTTATTGAACATATTTCAAAAGATCTTGGTGTAAACTTAAATAGAGATTTTGCGTTTTATGAGAATCTGACAGATCATTTAGAATCTATCATTATGCGTTCCTTTAATGTAACACAGAGGGATGATTTTCTAAAACAATATGTGGAAAAGAATCCTAAGGTCTTAGAAGTTGTTCAAAAGTATAAAGATATGCTAAGTAATTTTATGGATCGAGAGATATCTGAGATTGAGATTGACTATATTGTAATTCATATTTGTGCAGCGCTAGAGCGCAGAAAGAAAAAAGAAGTGGAATTCCGTGTGCTGATCGTATGTGGCGGAGGAATCGGAACTTCGCAGCTGCTTCTTGCCAAGATGAGGAATCGTTTTGATTTTCATGTGGTAGATGTAGTTTCAGCACATTTACTGGATAATGAGAAGTATCAGAATATTGATCTCGTGATATCAACAATTCCATTAAGAGACTATGAAGGGGAATACATTCTTGTATCTCCGGTATTTTCTGATGAAGATTATTTAAGAGTAAATGGAAAGATTGAAGAGATTCAGGAAAAACATAAGATTGAACCAATTCCGATTCAGGAAAGAGTTGCATTGCCACAAAAAGATGCACAGAAATTGATCGATGAATTAAGTCAGATTATCAAAGATCCTTCATTGATGAATCAAGTAACAAGAAAAGTACAGGAATTCTTTGGGATTGAAGTAGAGATACAGGAACCATTTTTATGTGAATTATTAACAGCAGCCGATATTCAGCTAGACATAGAATGTAGTGATTGGAGAGATGCGATTATCAGATCAGCACAGCCATTATTAGATCAAGGCAAGATAGAAGATAAATATATTGATGCCATGATCGACAATGTAAAGGAGAATGGTGCCTACATTATAATCTCTCCAGAATTTGCATTACCACATGAAGGATTTGACAGAGGATGCAATGAAGTTGGAATGAACTTGATCCGCTTAAAAGAACCTGTTACGATCGAAGATATTGACGGAGAGATCGCTAAGGTAAGATTTTTCTGCTGCATGAGCACAGAAGATCATAAAAAGCATATGAAAGCCTTCTTTCATTTGGTCAATATGCTGACAAATCGTGGGTTTAAGGAAGAACTTGCAGCAGCGAAGACACCAGAAGAGGCCGCAGATACGATAAGGAAATACGAGATACGTATCAAATAATAAGATACATTGTTATAGAAGAAAGTAAAGCAGGTTGAAAACCTTTCACAGATTTTTGAAAAGTTTTCAATCTGTTTATATTTTTGCAAAAATCAAGGAAAGTCTTTTGACTGTTTTTTTCTTTGCAACCATAATATAATAAAACCATCGAAAGGACGTCACTTCAAAGTAACAAAAAATAGAGTAGAAAAGAGAAAAAAGGAGGAGTCACAAAAATGGTTTGGGAAAAGCTGAAGGAAGAACTGATCATGCCGGGACTCGAAGCAAAATCAAGCGATGACATTTTTGAAGCACTCGGAGGAAAACTTGTAAAACAAGGGTATTGCAAAGAAAGTTATGTGCAGGCTTTAAAAGATCGTGAAGCTGAATTTCCAACAGGAATCAATACAGGAGAAAAAGGAGTCGCAATTCCACATACAGACGTAAGCCATGTAAACAAAAAAGGAATTGCAATCGCAACATTAAAACAACCAGTCGAATTTGTAGAGATGGGAACGGATGATGAATATGTAAATGCACAAGTCATTTTCATGCTGGCAGTTGATGAGAAAGGACATCTTGAATTATTACAGGCAATCTTGGCAGTCCTTCAGGATCAGGAAGTATTAAAGAAATTAATCAAAGCAAAAGACGCAAAAGAAATCATCGAAATCATCAAAGAAAAGGAGAATATATAATTATGAAGAAGAAAGTAATCGTAGCATGTGGAGGAGCAGTCGCAACATCAACAATCGCAGCAAACGCAATCGTAGAATTAGCAAAAGAAAATAACATTGATATCGAAATCGCACAGGTAAGAATTTCAGAGATCGCATCTAATCTTCCAGCAGATCTGATCGTGACAACATCAAAGGTAAAAAGAGACTTTGGAGTACCTCTTATTACAGGAATGCCATTTGTATCAGGATTAGGTGTAGATAAGACAAAAGCTAAGATTCTTGAAGTATTAAATAAGTAAGATGAAAGAAAAGACTAGACGTAAGAGACCATTTTAAAAAGACATAAGAAATGAATATAAAATTTATTTGAAACGTTTATTTTAAAATGGTTTTTTTATAAAGGTATATGTAAAAATATAGAATAAAATCAAAAAAAAGGGAGAGACAAACATGGGAATTTTTGGAGATATGATCAATTACATCATTGATATGGGAGCGTCCGCAATGCTTCCACTTGTAATTGCGATCTTAAGTATTATCGTAGGAGTAAAAATTGGTAAAGCGGTTCGTGCAGGTTTGATGGTTGGTGTGGGTTTTGTAGGATTAGGACTGATCGTAGACATGATGAACGCGAACCTTGGACCAGCTGCACAGCAGATGTCTAAAAACTTTGGATTAAGCATGAGTGTTGTAGACCTTGGATGGCCAGGAATGTCCCCAATCACATGGGCATCAAGTATCGCAACTGTTGCGATTCCAGTCGCGATCTTAGTCAACATTATCATGTTAGTATTAAAACTTACAAAAACAGTTAATATTGATATTTGGAATATCTGGCATATGACATTTACAGGAGCGATCGCATATGCAGTCACAGGAAACTTTGCGATCGGTATTGGTGGAGTTGTTGTTCATGCTATCATTGCTTATAAATTTGGTGATCTTTATGCGCCATTAATGGAAGATTACTTTGAATTAGACGGAATCACTGTACCTCATGGAACAGGAACATGGATGGCACCATTTGCATTTGCAATTGATGCAATTATTGAGAAGATTCCTGGATTAAATAAAATTGATTTTTCAATCGATAATTTACAGGAAAAAGTTGGAGTATTAGCAGAGCCTATCGTTATCGGTGGTATCCTTGGTGCAATCGTAGGAGCCTTAGCTGGATATGATTTCTCAGCAGCATTCCAGCTAGGTATCAAGATGTCAGCCGTTATGGTATTAATGCCTAAGATCACAAAATGTATCATGGACGGATTAATGCCATTATCAGAAAGAATGAAAGAAATCTTAACAAAGAAATCTCAGTCTGGAGAAGCTGAATTTTATATCGGACTTGACCCAGCAATCATCCTTGGAGATTCAGAAGTCGTAACAGTTGGACTGATCTTCATTCCATTAACAATCTTGATCGCGATCATCGTGCCAGGAAATACAATCCTTCCATTTGGTGATTTAGCAACAATCGGATTCTTCATTGGTATCGCAGTAGCAGTACATAGAGGAAATTTATTCAGATCATTGATTTCAGGATGTGTGATCATGTTCACAACCATCTGGATCGCAAGTCAGGCAATCCCTTGGACAACAGCATTAGCGAAATCTGTAAACCTAACAAACGGAGCTTCACAGGTAGCAGCACTTGATCAGGGTGGAAGTCCAATCACATATCTGTATACACAGATCGTGACACAGCAGAACATCAAAGGACTGGTAATTATCGGAATCATTTATGTGATTTGCATGATCTTTACAGTTCGTGGATCTAAACAGAGAGCAGCAGCTTTAAAAGAAAGCGAATATTAAAAACAAGCAAACAATGATATAAAAGTGTAAATATATGAACGGGCGGACTTAAAAAAGTCTGCCCCGAACTTTAGAGGAGGAAAAAGAGATGCCTTTAGTTACAACAAAACAGATGTTATTAGATGCCCAGGCAGGAAATTATGCAGTTGGGGCTTTCAATGTAGAGAATATGGAAATGGTCATGGCGGTTATGGAAGCAGCAGAGGAGTTAAAATCTCCAGTTATCATGCAGACAACACCATCTACAGTTAAATATGCAGGATTAGATTTCTTCCTAGCAAATGTAAAAGCAGCAGCAGAAAGAGCAAGCGTGCCAGTAGCCATGCATTTAGACCATGGAAGCAGTTTTGAATTAGCAATGCAGGCATACAGAACAGGATACACATCTATCATGATCGATGGATCTCACGGAAGTTTTGAAGAAAATGTTGCAGTATCCAAAGCAGTTGCAGATGCATGTGCACCATCAGGAATTCCAGTTGAAGCAGAACTTGGTAAAGTTGGAGGAAAAGAAGATGACTTAGATGGTGGAGATGACAACCCATATACAGATCCAGCACAGGCTGTCGAATTTGTAAAACAAACAGGAGTTACATCCTTAGCTGTGGCAATCGGAACAGCGCACGGTGTATACAAAGGAGAACCAAAACTTGACTTAGATCGATTATCAGAAATTCGTAAAGTTGTTGATATTCCATTAGTATTACACGGAACAAGCGGTGTACCAGATGCAACCGTTACAGAGTGTGTAAATCGAGGAATCTGTAAAGTAAATTATGCAACAGATTTAAGAATTGCATTTACAAACGGAGTTGAAAAAGTATTTGAAGAAAATCCAGATGTCATTGACCCTAAGAAATACAATGCAGCAGGAAAAGAATGTGTCAAAGAATACGTTATGTCCAAAATGAAAGTATGCAAGAGTGTAGGAAAAGCAAACTAATACATCAGAAAGGAGAATAAGCATGAAAGCAGGAGTTGTACACGCAAAAAATGATATTCGTTATGAAGAAATTGAAAAACCACAGCCAAAGAAAGGGCAGGTTTTAATTAAAGTAAAATATACAGGAATCTGTGGATCAGACGTACCACGAGTAAACGGAGATGCATGTCATTTCTTCCCTAATGTATTAGGACATGAATTTTCAGGTACGATTGAAGAAGTTGGAGAAGGAGTTACAACACTAAAAAAAGGTGATCGTGTTGCCGGGGTTCCATTGGTACCATGTATGGAATGTGAAGATTGTCAGAAAGGAAATTATTCTTTGTGTAAGCATTACAGCTTTATTGGATCTAGAGAATTTGGAAGTTTTGCGGAATATGTAACAGTTCCAGAAAAGAATGCAGTCAAATTCGAAGATGAAGTAAGCTTCGAACAAGGGGCATTCTTTGAACCAGCAACTGTCGCACTTCATGGATTAAACAGAGTGGATTATCATGCAGGAGAATGCGTTGCGATTCTTGGTGGGGGAACCATCGGATTATTCACAGCACAATGGGCAAAGATTTTTGGAGCAAAGAAAGTTGTTGTATTTGATATTAGTCCAGAAAGACTTGAATTAGCGAAAAAATTAGGGGTAGATGAAGGAATTAACACTTTAGACGAAGACTTTATGAATCAGGCAATGGCAGTAACAGATGGAAAAGGATTCGGGTATATTTATGAAACAGCTGGAATGACTACAACAATGAAATATGCATTCGAATTGGCTGCAAATAAAGCTAGTGTATGCTTTATCGGAACACCGACAAGAGAATTAAACTTTTCCGTAAAAGAATGGGAAAACATCAATCGAAAAGAATTTACATTAACAGGTTCATGGATGTCATATAGTGCTCCATTTCCAGGAAAAGAATGGATCTTAACAGCACATTATTTCAAGACAGGACAGTTAAAATTTGAAGATTCTTTAATCTTTAAGAAGATACCATTAAGCAGGATTGATGAAGCATTCGAAATGTACAAAACACCAGGAACTGTAAAAGGTAAGATTTTAATTGACAGTGAGGCATAATTATGATTACAACGGTAACATTAAATGTATCTGTAGATAAAGCATACTATATCAAAGGCATTGTTGTACCAGGAACGGTTGCACGTGTCCAGAAATGTGTCAATTCTGCAGGCGGAAAAGGATTAAATGTATCAAGAATCATAGATTTTTGTGGAGAAGAAGTGTTAGCAACAGGATTTGCCGGAGGATTTAACGGAGCTTATGTGGAAGACATGTTAAAGAAAGATGGAATCCCAAGCAGATTTACAAAAACACAGTCAGAGACAAGAAGCTGCATCAACATTTTGGCAGAAGATGAGTCGTCTACAGAATACTTAGAACCTGGAGCACCAGTCAGTGAAGAAGAAATACAGCAGTTTTTAGAAGATTTTGACCGAATTGTTGACGAAAGCGATATCATCACAATATCAGGAAGCATACCAGCCGGGGTTCAAAAAGACATCTATGCAACATTAGTTAAAATGATCAAAAACAAGGGAAAGAAAGTCATTTTAGATACGAGTGGAGATTACTTAAAAGAAGGAATCAAAGCAGGACCAACAATGGTTAAGCCAAATGACGAAGAACTAGAAGCTTTACTTGGTATCAAGATCGAAAATAGATATCAGACGATCGATGCAGCCAAAGAAATGCGTGAGAAATACGGAATCGAATATGTTGTTGTATCTTTAGGTGGAGATGGAGCTTTAGTCGTATGTGAAGAAGGAATCTTCCATGGTAAACCACCGAAATTAAAAGCAGTCAATACCGTAGGATGTGGAGATTCTATGGTGGGAGCATTTGCAGTCGCATTCAAACAAGGAAAAGGGATTCAGGATGCCCTGACCTATGCGATCGCCGTATCCGCAGCCAATGCAATCAATCCAGAAACAGGACATATCCGCAAGGAAGATGTAGAAAACATCCTTCCACAGGTAGAGATCAAGAAATTATAATTTACAGGGGAAGATCAATATGGAATATACATTAAAAAATAAAAAACTCACCGTGGTCTTCGAATCCAAGGGAGCAACACTTCATTCCATCAAAGACAATGATGGAGTGGAATACCTCTGGGAAGGAAATCCAGAGTACTGGTCCGGACAGGCACCAGTTCTATTTCCAATTTGTGGAAGCATCAGAGATGATAAAGCACAGATTGGAAATAGAAAACAGACAAACATGCCAAGACATGGTGTCGTAAGAAAAAAAGAATTCAAGTGTGTTGAGCAGACAGAAAACAGCATCTTATTCGAGATTGAAAGCAACGAAGAAATGCTTGCTCAGTATCCATATGAATTCAAACTGGGAATCAACTATATCCTGGAAGGTAAGAAGATCACAACCAGATATATTATTGAAAATAAAGACAAAGAAATCATGCCATTTCAGATCGGAGGACACCCAGGATTCCACTGCCCACTCTATAAAGAGGAAAGTTACGAAGACTACGAATTAGTTTTTGAGCAAAAAGAAACCTGCACCGTTCCAACTCCAGTCACAGAAACTGGACTGATCGACATGGAACACAGAAGCGAATTCTTAAAAGACACAGACACATTACCATTAAAACATGATTTGTTCTCCGTAGACGCAGTCATCTTAGACCAGCTGAAATCCAGAGCAGTCACATTAAAGAGTAAAAAACATAACAAAGGAATCCGCATAGACTTTAACCAGTTCCCATATCTGATCCTATGGTCAACAGCCAAAGAAGCAGATTTCGTAGCGCTGGAACCATGGATCGGACTCTCAACCTGCAGCGATGAAGGTGATAAATTCGAAGAAAAACGAAATATCCAGTATGCACAGGCAGGGGAAGTGAAAGAATACGAATTTCACATCAATATATTATAGAAAATAAAAAACAGCAATATCGCATAATCTTAGTAGAAAAACCTCATTAAATCCATATACAATAAATTCCAAGATTCTACATAGGTTGGTGATGTTGCTGCTTTTTTGCAATTATTAATCAACTACATTCAAATCAAAATCTCAATCACAAAACTCAAAGTTTCATGTTCTCCAGACTCCAAGAATCGCACCCCTCTTTTATGTTCAAACACATCATCCTCATCACTGCAGGTAGAAGTTCCACTCCAAGGTTCCAAAGCAACAAAAGGTCCATCATTTGCACTAGACCATACACCCAGATAATCAAAATCAGGGAAAGTAACTAAGATACCATGACCGCTTTCCTTATGTTTTAATGCAACCGTGCGTGATTTCAACTGATCAAAGATCAAAGCATCCTTGTAAAATAAAGAATGTTTTACAGGGATCACAGTTTCATGATCAAGAACAGGAATACGATCGTTGTTATTGATCAAACCATCATCTGTAAGCTGTGCACAGGCAGCAGTTTCCGGTTGTTCAAATTCCACGATATAATCTTCAAAATTCTCCCCTTCATACACTGGACAGTTAAATGCAGGATGACCGCCAATACAGTAAGGCATAACGATGTCCCCATGATTGATCACCTTATGACTGACTTTCACTCCATGATCCGTTAATTCATAGATCATCTGGAGTTCAAAATCATAAGGATACTGTTCTTTTGTAGAATCATCCGCTTTCAAAGAATAAACAGCACAAGTTTCAGAAGAAGAAACCAAAGTAAATTCTAATTTTCTTGCAAGACCATGACGGCCAAAAGAACAAGTCTTAGAATTACCGATGGTTGCAGTTCCATTTCTTAAACATCCAACGATCGGAAATAAGACAGGTGCCTGTCCGCTCCAGAAGTCAGGGTTTCCCTGCCAGAGATATTCCGTACCAGAAGCATCTTTGATAGAAGTCAGTTCCCCACCAAGAGATTTTAAAGTGACAGATACATTTTCATTGCGTAAGATTGTATTGCTCATGAGATATCCTCCTAGATTTAATATAGAATCATTATACCACGAATTAACATCGAAAAACACTTGTGTTTCTTGGGAAAAGCAATAGTTAAAAGCATATTTTTTATAAAGAATCAGTAGAAATTTAAGAAGTGGTGTGATAATATGACTAAGTATGCGTAGAAATGTAAAATAATAGATAAAAATAGAAAAGAGGAAAAAGATTATGGCAAACAGTATTGAGCAGGAGATCGGCCGCAGAAGAACCTTTGCGATCATTTCTCATCCGGATGCCGGTAAGACAACGTTGACTGAGAAGTTCCTTTTATATGGAGGAGCAATCAATACAGCGGGGTCTGTGAAAGGAAAGGCAAACTCCAAACATGCAGTATCTGACTGGATGGAGATTGAAAAAGAAAGAGGTATCTCTGTCACTTCTTCTGTATTACAGTTTGAATATGAAGGAAAATGTATCAATATCCTTGATACACCAGGACATGAGGATTTCTCAGAAGATACGTATCGTACACTGATGGCAGCGGATTGTGCCGTCATGGTGATCGATGCTTCCAAGGGTGTCGAACCACAGACGATCAAGTTATTTAAGGTCTGTGTTATGAGACATATCCCGATCTTTACATTTATCAATAAGATGGACCGTGAAGCTAAGGATACTTTCGATCTGTTAGACGATATCGAGAAAGTCTTAGGGATCGAGACATGTCCGATCAACTGGCCGATCGGATGTGGAAAAGAATTTAAGGGTGTATACGAGCGTGCATCAAGAAATATCTTACGATTCGAGGCAGTCTCCACAGGTGGTGCAAAAGAAGCAAAAGAAACGATCATTTCAGCAGATGATGATAATGCAGTAGATCTGATCGGAGAAGATTTCTATGAGAATCTGATGGAAGAAATTGAATTGTTAGATGGTGCGGCAGCAGATCTTGATATGGAGAAAGTACATCAGGGAAAACTATCTCCAGTATTCTTTGGATCAGCACTTACAAACTTTGGTGTAGAACCATTCTTAGAGCATTTCCTGAAGATGACAAACAGACCACTTGCAAGAACATCCAAGGGAGAAGAAGTAGATCCTGTGGAAAATGGTTTTTCAGCGTTTGTCTTTAAGATTCAGGCAAATATGAACAAAAACCACCGTGACAGAATTGCATTTATGAGAATCTGTTCCGGTAAATTCGAAGCGAACATGGAAGTAAAACATGTACAGAGTAAGAAAAAGATGAGGCTTTCCCAGCCACAGCAGATCATGGCACAGGAACGTAAGATCGTAGAAGAGGCGTATGCAGGAGATATCATCGGAGTATTTGACCCGGGAATCTTCTCTATCGGAGACACTGTCTGCCTTCCAAAAGATGACTTTGAATATGAAGGAATCCCAACGTTCGCACCAGAACATTTTGCAAGAGTCATCCAGTTAGATTCTATGAAGCGTAAGCAGTTTGTGAAAGGTGTAGAACAGATCGCACAGGAAGGTGCTATCCAGATCTTCCAGGAACATGAAGCAGGATTTGCAGAGATCATCGTCGGAGTTGTAGGAACACTTCAGTTTGATGTCTTAAAATACCGTCTGGAAAATGAATACAACTGTGAGATCCGTTTAGAACCATTGCCATATCAGGCAATCCGCTGGATCAAAGACCGCAACACGGATATGAACAAATTACGTGGTGTATCTGAAGTTAAGAAAGTCAAAGATATGCGAGGAAATCCACTGTTGTTATTTAAGAATGAATGGGGAATCCAGTTTGTACTTGATCGTAATGAGGGATTAGAGTTAGTTGAGTTCAGCAAAGAATAGTATAAATTGTATTGCTTTTTGGTAAGAAAAAGCATTGTAACTTGAGAATAAAGGTGATATATTATATTAGTATATTTCTTAAGTTATCAAAAATAATATAAATATCAGACTTAGAAAAGAGATTGTTATGGCGTTGATAGATATTCATACACATATATTATATGGAGTTGATGATGGAGCAAAGGACATCAATGATTCAATGGGACTGTTGGATGAAGAACGGGAACAAGGCGTGGATCAGGTAATACTGACTCCGCATTACGGTCCGAAGTTTGGATATCCGGATACAGAAGTATTGAGAGAGAAGTTTGAGGCGATCAGAGAGAAGGCATACAAGTATTATCCAGAGATTCAGCTATACCTTGGGAGCGAATTATATTATCAGCAAGGGACAGTTTCAGATCTGAAACAAGGGAAAGCATTGACGATGAATGGGACTCGTTATGTTTTAGTAGAGTTTGCAACATCAGATGCCTATTCGCATATATATCGTGCGGTTCAGGATTTTGTATATGCAGGATATATTCCGATCCTTGCGCATGTAGAGCGATACAAAGCAGTTTTCGGACATGTAGACAAGATTGTCGAACTGATCGAAACAGGTGCATATATTCAGATAAATGCGGAAAGTCTGATCGGAGGAATTTTTGATAAACGAGCATCTTTTTGTAAGAAGATTATGAAAGAAGGACTGGTTCATTTCCTTGGAACGGATTGTCACGATTTCCGGACAAGAAGACCAAATATGAAACCGGCAGCAGAAGTTGTACGGAAGAAGCATGCGGACCAGATTCTTTATGAGAATCCAAGGAGAATGCTTGAGGGGAAAAGTATTTAATTAAAGAAAGGATAAAAACATCTATGTACGAGTTAGAGAATGATGATGAGATCGAGATTGATTTAAGGGAATTGTTTTTGGCATTGAAGAAGAAGATCGTTTGGATTTTGTTGACAGCAATCGTCTTTGCAGGTGCATCAGGATTGATCACGAAGTTTGCGATGACACCGATCTATTCTTCTACAGCACAGCTTTATGTTGTTTCGAAGGGTGGATTTTCACAGCTTACAGATCTTACAATGGGTACTCAGTTAACACAGGATTATATGGTAATTGTTAAGACAAGACCAGTCCTTGAACAGGTGATTGCAGATCTGAAGCTTGATATGGATTATAAAGAATTAGAGAATAAGATCACGGTGGAGAATCCATCTGATACACGTATCATGCAGATTACGATAACAGATAAGGATGCAGCACTTGCACAGAGCATCACACAGGATCTTGCAGAAGTAACAGCGAAGACAGTTGCAGAGAAGATGGACGTGAAATCACCAACGATCATCGAAAAGGCATATAAGGCAGACAAACCAGACAGCCCAAGTCTTAAGAAGAATGTATTGATCGGAGCAGTTCTTGGATTTATATTGATGGCAGCAGCCATTGTGATTCAGTATCTGATGAACGATACGATTCTGAAAGAAGAAGATATTGAGAAATATCTTGGAATTAATACTTTAGCGCAATTACCTTTGGTAAAGGGAACTACAAAGCGAACAAAGAAAGTAAAGAGGGCGAGGGAATAAGATGAAGAAATTAGTAATGGATCTTCCAGAGATCAACGATTATCGTATGGTAGAAGGACTAAACCAGCTAAAGACGAACTTAGCCTTCTGCGGAAAAGATATTAAAGTGATCACAATGACAAGCAGTGTTCTGAACGAAGGAAAGAGTTCTGTTTCTCTGAGCCTTTCAAGAACACTTGCAGAAAGTGGAAAGAAGATACTGATGGTGGATGCTGACTTAAGAAAATCAGTAATGGTAGCCAGATATCATATACAGGGAATTGATAAAGGATTAAGCCATTATCTGACAGGACAGGCAGAAGTGGAAGATATCATCTATGAGACAGAAGTTGAGGGACTTTGTATTACAGTAGCTGGTCCGCTGTCACCAGATCCAACAAGCATTCTGGATTCTGAACAGTTTGAACAATTCATTGAGAAAGTTAGGGATATGTTTGATTATGTGATCATTGATACACCACCGCTAGGTATTGTCATTGATGCTGTGATCATCGGTAAATATACAGATGGAGCAGTCATCGTGATCGAGCAGGGAGTGATCAAACGTAAGATTGTTCAAGATGTCATCAAGCAGTTGAAGAGGGGCGAGGTTCGTATTTTTGGGGCTGTATTAAATAAAGTTGATGAGCGTATCGGTGCTTATGGTAATTATGAGTATAAATATTCATATTCATATTACGGTGAGTCAGATACGGAAAAAAATCACCAAAATACTTAATAAGGAGGAATGTAAGTATGAGTAACAAAATCATCAAGAAAGCAGCAGCTTGTGGATTATCCGCAGTTATGGCTTTCGGACTTGTCGCAGTAATAGAAGCACCAAAAACAGCTAATGTTAGTGCAGCAACAAAAAAGGTAAAGAAATTATCTTTTAAGAAGAAAGGGTATGTGATCAGTGCACCAGGACACTGGATGAATGCAAAGACACGCCTGAAATTCTCACCAAAAAGTGCTAAAACTTATAAGTTAAAGTACAAAACAAGCAACAAAAAGATTGCTACTATTTCTAAGAATGGTATCATCCGTGCAAAGAAAAAAGGTACAGTAACGATCACAGCAATTGCTAAAAACAACAAAAAAGCAAAGGCTACAACAAAGGTTACAGTTGGTAAAGTTGTTAAAACTTTAAAATTCAAAGAGGGGACAAAGAAAACAGTAACAGCTGGAAAGAAATTCACTCTTCACCCAACTTACTCACCAAAGAAAGCTTCTACAAAAGCTGTAACATTCAAATCTAGCAACAAGAAAGTAGCTACAGTAACTTCTAAAGGTAAAGTAACTGCAAAAAAAGCTGGTAAGGTAACAATTACAGCAACATGTAAAGATGCAAAAGGTAAGAAAGCTAAATTTACAGTAACAGTAAAAGCAGCTCCAACACCTGCAAAAGTTGTAACACCTGAAACTGTAAAACCAGTTGTAAAAGATAACACAGCTGAATATACAGGATTAGTTGCTAATGCTGAAAAATACGTTTTAACTCGTGGAAAACAGACAGTTGAGATCTCTGCAGCACAGGTTAAAGAAGCATTAGGATATATTGCTGATCCAGCAGCTGGATTCAAAGCATGGGAAAGCAAAGAAAACTTTACATTAGGTGTATTATCAGCTAATGGTAAAGGTGCTACAAAGACAGCTACGATCAAAGGTACATCTAACTATGATGGAACATACACAGCAACAGTTACAAAAGTATCTGATACAGAATACGCTGTTGCAGCAAAATCTGAAAAAGGTCAGAACCACAACATCAAAGTTACAGTAGCAAAAGACGGTACAGTAACAGCTACAAGTGCTAAATACGTTGTAACAAGCGACAAAAACGCTACAAACATCGTAGTAAAAGATGCAGCTGGAAAAGTTATTGCTTCTGCAACAGCAAAAGATGGTAAATACACAGTAAAATTACCAGCAGACAAAGCAAAAGATTTAACAATTACACAGTATGTAGCAAAATAATCAATTGCTGAGTGATAAAGGAATCTTGGAGGAGCTTTCCTCCAGGATTCTTTTTCTATAAAAGAATTTTCTATTTAAGAAGGATCAGGAACATGAAGAAAAAGATAATGACGATGCTGATGTTGCTTGCAGTTTCCTGCATGATCATGCCAACAAATGCGAAAGCTGCCAAAAAAGCATATATCAAAACATCAACAGGAAGCAAGGCAACGGTTTTTGTTGGAAAAACTTTAAAATTAAATGCAAAAACAGTTGGGAAAAAGAAAAAGATCACATATAAGACATCCAAAAAATCTGTAGCGACAGTAAATAAAAAGGGTGTGATCAAAGGAAAGAAATACGGAACTGCCAAGATCACAATGAAAGCTTCTGGAGTGAAAACAAAGAAGATCACTGTATATGTAAGAAAAGCAGCGACAGGGATCAAACTTTCATCTGCACAGACGATCAATTTCTACAAGACAGGAAACACTGACCAGATCAAAGCAACAGCTTTACCTGGAGGAAAACAGATGGCATCAAAAACTCTGACTTATAAGAGCAGTAATCCACAGGTAGCAGTGGTTAACAGCAAAGGAAAAGTGACAGCTAAAAAAGGCGGATACAGCAGAATTCAGATTTCTACCGCTGCAAGATCAGGAAAGATCTGCACAAAAGATGTTGATGTTTTTGTATATGATGGATTTGATGATGTATGCAGTGAAACATCTGGAAGCAAGACAACATTTACATTTAATCCAAACTGGGGATCCGTCACAATCTATTTTACAAGTCAAACAGGAAAACAATATTCTTATAAAGTGGATAGCATCAAAACAGAATTTAATATGCTGGCGAATGTCAAAGGATTTGCAGACGAACGTAATGGTGTAGCAGTGAGCAAAGACAGTGCGAGAAAGGCGAACATCATTAATTTCAAGATCATTGAAACTGGTGAAGATTATGATGTATTAGCGGATGCCCAGAGATATCAGCTGACATTTTATAAAGCGTTGAATAACAAAGTGACATTCAATGTAGAAAAATAAAAAGATAAGAAAAATACTTGACAATAAAAATGAAAGCATGATATAATGTCAAAAGTTGTGAAGAACAACAGAAACAACAAAGAAGAGTATCCACTCTCACCTTAGCACATATGATAGATTAGGAAGTGACTTGGGTTAATATTTAAGAATATGATATTTCGTGATCATGCTTGAATTTTATGTGGATAGTCTTATAACTATCCACTTTTTTAATTATCATGGAGGTGTAATTATTAGCGATTTAATGATTAACGGACAGATCAGAGATAAAGAAGTACGTCTGATCGCGAATGATGGCGAGCAGCTTGGAGTTATGTCCGCAAGGGAAGCACAGAAGTTAGCAGATGAAGCAGGATTAGATCTTGTCAAGATCTCACCAAAGGCAAAACCACCGGTTTGTAAGATTATCGATTACGGTAAGTACAAATACGAGCAGACAAGAAAAGAAAAGCTGGCAAAGAAGAAACAGAAAGTCATCGATGTGAAAGAAGTCCGCATGTCACCAAACATTGACACAAACGACTTAAACACAAAGATTAATCATGCAAAGAAATTCCTTGCAAAAGGTGCGAGAGTGAAAGTCACACTTCGATTCAGAGGAAGAGAACTTGCTCATGTGAATGCAAGCAAGTATATCCTAGATGATTTTGCGAAAGCATTAGAAGATGTAGCCACCATCGATAAGAAACCAAAGTTTGAAGGAAGAAGCATGACAATGTTTTTAGCTCCAAAGAACAACTAGGAGTTTAAGATATTCAAATATGAGTAGATACAAGCAGGATTAAGGAGGAAATAACCATGCCAAAAATGAAGACATGTAGAGCAGCTGCAAAAAGATTTAAAAAGACAGGAACAGGAAAATTAAAAAGAAATAAGGCATACAAAAGCCATATCTTAACAAAGAAATCTCCTAAGAGAAAGAGAAATTTAAGAAAAGCTGCAATGACAGATGCAACAAATGAAAAGAACATGAAGAAGATTTTACCATATCTGTAAGATGGATCGTTAAGGAGGAAATGTAAGCAATGGCAAGAATCAAAGGCGGAATGAACGCAAAGAAAAAACACAATAGAGTATTAAAACTGGCTAAAGGATATAGAGGAGCTAGATCTAAACAGTATAGAGTAGCAAAACAGTCTGTTATGAGAGCTTTAACAAGTTCTTACGCAGGAAGAAAACAGAGAAAACGTCAGTTCAGACAGTTATGGATCGCACGTATCAACGCTGCTACAAGAATGAACGGACTTTCTTACAGCAAATTCATGCACGGATTAAAATTAGCAGGTGTTGACATCAACAGAAAAATGTTATCTGAGATGGCGATCAGCGAACCAGAAGCATTCAAAGCTTTAGTTGACGTAGCAAAAGAAAAATTAGCTTAATCAATAGAATTAACATTGTAAAAACATCTTGACTTTAAAGCGGTGGTTATCAGTCTTAATAGACAGATGGCCATCGTATTTTTTACATATGGCAGTGACTGATTTAAGACCTGTACCGACGCAGTTTTTGCGGCGAGAGGATAAGAAGAAGCCACTGTCTGTTTTTTTGATCTCATGCTCATAAGGGCTCTCGATGAGCAGAACAAAAGCACCAGGAGAAGTCTGTCTGGCTTTGAGATGGATGAATTTCTCATACTTCTGTAATGTCTTACATTCAAGGTAAGCATTTTCTAAAAGATTTCCAAGAACAATACAAAAATCAACGGAAGAGATTGGAGAGAGCGTTGGAAAATCAACGGCAAATTTTGTTTTGATCTTATCTTGTTCACATAAAAGATCATAATGCGATAAAATGGCATTTACAGCGGGCTGACGGCAGTAGATCTTAGTCTGTAAAGAAATAGATGATTCATATTGGGACAGATACTCCTTTAATTCTTCATAATTTCCTTGATTTAACAATCCAGAGATAACAGTGATCTGATGACGAAAATCATGGCGGATTCCTCTTGTCTCTTGTACATGTTGGGAAAGCTGGGAGTATTCTTTTGCCTGAATCTCCAGAATCTTTTGTTCTTCCAATATGTACTGATTTTCTACATAACTGTGGATGATAGTATAAAATAAGACATATAAAAGAAATACAAAGACCAGTAAAGTGAGCATCATGGAAAAGTAAACATGTAGATCATGATAGGTATAAATATCATAATAATTGTGTGGAATATAAGTAAAAACGAGAAAAGTAAAACAGCATGGGAAAATACACGCAATCCGCCAGACAAAGGCATTGTGGAAATTCGTAACCATCCAGCCGAGATATTTTCTGGCAGGTTTATATAAGATGATATCGGCGAAAACCAGAAAGATCAGTTGTGCGATCATGGATTCTGGATAAAATTCTGTACTTTGTCCATGTGGATGAAAGATGACACCGAATGTATGATAGATAACATAAGAAAGAGAACCAAGACAACATGCAGTCAGCATAACACAAAGAGAGATGCAGGAAGCAGCAGGTTCGTTTCTTTTTGAAATAGATAAAAGAACACAGGCACAGCAAGGAATATAAGAATATTGCCCAGATCCTGTTGAAAGATCATATACGGAATGATCAACAGAACAAAATAGCATACAAAAACAAGGCTGATCTTGATCAGCAGATGGCGGATCGGAGTCTTTAGATGATTGATTACTGGAAACAGGCAAAAAACTGCCAGTGGAATGATGATTGTAAATGTAGATAAATATGTAAAAATATCATAAAAAGTCATAAAAGATCATGCCTCCTCAAGTTTCAAAAACTGGTATTTGATATATTGCTCTCGGATTTGCTTGCGTCCTTTCGTTTTGATCGGAAAACACTTTGAATCTGTCATTTCGAAGTAATCGGATTCCATCGTCTTAATATAGTCCATATTCAACATGATTCCACGATTGCACTGAAGAAATCTTGAATCATCCAGATGATCTGTGACAGAATAAAAAGGAAGCCGGAAAGCATGTGTTCCATTCGTTGTATGAATGATCACCTCATGATTATTTGAGTAAATATATTGAATCTTTGATAATGGAAAATGAACATCAAAAGAACGATATTCAAAAGATAATTCAGCTTCCTGCTCAGGAAGAAGCGCTAAAGCATCATCAAGTACATGAAAGATCTGTGTGGATTCAAAAGGCTTTAAAATATAATCAAAAAAATGAAAAGAGGCAGCTTCAAAAATGTGTTCTTTACTTGTTGTTAAGAATACGATCATCACTTTGGAATCCATCTGACGGATCTTGCGTACAATATCGATCCCGTTCAGTTCATTTAGATAAATATCCATAAAGATCAGATCAAAATCTCCAGGGACATAGGTATTCAAAAAAGAATTACCATCACTATAAGAAGAAATATCAAGGGAGATGTTTCTTTCATGTTCATAAGTACGGAGAGTGTTGAAAATGAGCTCCTGTTCTAATTTATTATCATCAACGATTGCTAACTTCATATTAGTACTCCTTGTTGTAGGGAAATTGGGGTTCCTTTGAGTATAACTTGCAAATGAATGGAAAGCAAGAAATGGGAACTATAATTTTTGTAAACAATAGGATGTGTGTGGAATGCATTTCATTTTGTACAAAAATGTGTCATAATGTAAGAAAAAGAACTGGCAGGAAGGAGATCGATAATATGAATAAAATATATGATAAAGTAAAGGAATGTTATAAACAAGTAAATGAAATGACAGAGTTTAAACCACAGATCGCATTGGTCTTAGGTTCCGGTCTTGGAGATTATGCGGAGAAGATCAAGATTGAGACTGTGATCGATTACCATGAGATCAAAGGATTTCCAGTTTCTACAGTACAGGGACATAAAGGAAGATTTGTACTTGGTTACGTAGAAGATATTCCAGTAATGATCATGGAAGGACGAGTTCACTATTATGAAGGATATTCCATGAGTGATGTTGTACTGCCGATTCGACTGATGAAGATGATGGGAGCAGAGATCTTGTTTTTGACAAATGCCTCCGGTGGGATTCATCGTGGATTTGAAGCGGGTGACTTTATGATGATCACGGATCAGATTGCAAGTTTTGTACCATCTCCATTAATTGGGCCGAATATCGAAGAATATGGAGAAAGATTTCCGGATATGAGTCATATTTATGATGAAGAATTACAAGAAGTGATCAGAAAAAGTGCGGATCATCTGCAGATCGATCTTAAAGAAGGAACTTATATCCAGCTTCCAGGTCCTAATTTTGAATCTCCGGCAGAAATCAGGATGTGTAAAGCCATCGGTGCAGATGCGGTTGGAATGAGTACTGCCTGTGAGGCAATCGCGGCAAATCATATGGGAATGAAGATCTGTGGAATTTCGTGTATTGCGAATCCTGCTGCCGGAATCAGTAAGAAACCACTGACACACGAAGAAGTTCAGCAAAGTGCAGATCGTGCAGCTCCAAAATTCCAGAAACTAGTAACAGAATGCATCTGTAGAATGGGGAAGAGTCTGAAGAAATAAGAGGTGATCAAATGATAAGAATCTACCATGCAAGAATTTTAACCATGCAGGAAGATCAAGAGATCTTTGATGGAGAGATTTGGATCTCAGATCATAAAATACAGTATGTCGGACCGGAGAATAAAGAAGAAGCGGCAAAGATCGCATGGGAGAGACAGATTGATGCAAAAGGCAATCTGATCATGCCTGGATTTAAGAATGCCCATACACATTCCGCGATGACATTTTTAAGATCTCATGCAGATGATATGCCGCTGCTTTCCTGGTTAAATGATCAGGTGTTCCCATATGAAGCCAAGTTAACACCGGATGATATCTATCATTTATCCAAACTTGCCATCATGGAATATTTAACAAGCGGGATCACCGCCAATGCGGATATGTATCTGACACCAGATACGATGATCCAGGCATCTGAGGATTGTGGTTTTCGGACGACTGTTATTGGAGCAGTGAATGATTTTACCCAGTCTGTGAAAGAAGTAGAGAATTGGTATGAGAAGTACCATAAAGAAGATGGACTTACCAGTTATGAACTGGGGTTCCATGCAGAATATACAACCAAGAGAGAAATCTTAGAAGGCATCTCAGAGCTTTCTAAGAAGTACCATGCACCTATCTATACCCACAACTCAGAAAGTGCCTCAGAAGTGGCACAGTGCGTCGAGAGAACAGGTATGACACCAACGGTATATATGGAACAGCTAGGGCTGTTTGAATATGGAGGAGGGTTGTACCACTGTGTTCATATGAGCGAAGAAGATCTTGATGTCGTAAAGAGACATCAGATTTCTGTGATCACCAACCCAGCCTCGAATCTAAAATTAGCAAGCGGGATCGCTCCAATCGAGGAGATGTTAAAACGAAATATTGATCTGGCGATCGGAACGGATGGACCTGCAAGCAATAACTGTCTTGATATGTTTCGCGAGATGTTTCTTGTCACAGCACTTGCCAAATACCGGGAAAATGATGCGAGTGCAGTTGATGCAGCAGAGGTATTAAAGATGGCAACAACAGGCGGTGCAAAAGCAATGAATCTTTCAGGCTGTGATGTGTTAGTCAAAGGAAAGCAGGCAGATCTTATAATGATCGACCTGCATCAGCCAAATATGCAGCCAATCCACAATATCAGAAAGAATCTGGTATACAGTGGAAGTAAGCAGAATGTCAAGATGACAATGGTCGCAGGAAAGATTCTGTATGAAGATGGCGAATTCTTTATTGGAACAGATGCGGCTCACATTTATGAAAAAGCGAATGAGATTACGCAGAGGATCATGAGCGAGATCTGAATTTAATCAATACAATCTTCTGCATGCTTTAGTGCAGCAGCGATATTTGGACAGAAATGTTCTTTCCCAACAAGCTCGATAAATCCAGCTTTCTTCATAACCTTCATTGGTTGTTCATTGACATGAGAAAATACGATCGTAATTCCTTTTTTCTCACAAGTATCAACGAGATCTTTTAATGCATTTAATGCTGTGCTGTCAAGTGCAGGAACACTTCGCATACGCAGGATCAGACATTTAGTGAAATCCTTTACAACGATATGTTCGATTGCATCAGAAGCACCAAAGAATAAAGGTCCTGTGATCTCATAAACACGGATCGCTAAAGGAAGCCGTGCTAGATGATCATCAATTTCAGGTGTATCATCATCGACATAGACCCAGCTGTCAACACGGGTTTCCTCACTCATGCGTTTGATAAACAGCAGACATGCAATGACCATACCGATTTCGATTGCAACGACAAGATCAAAGACAACCGTTAAAATGAATGTGACGATCAACACGATGATATCGCTTTTTGGAGCCGTTTTTAACATATGTACAAAAGTTCTCCACTGACACATATTGTAAGCAACAACAAAAAGGATGGCCGTGATCGTAGGCATTGGGATCATACCAGCAAATGGCATTAAAACGACTAATACGATGACCAAAGTAATGGAATGGACCATACCAGCAACCGGAGTGCGGCCTCCATTTTTGATATTGGCAGCAGTTCTTGCGATCGCTCCAGTTGCAGGAATACCTCCAAATAGGGCAGAAGCGATATTTCCAAGCCCTTGTGCAACTAATTCTGTATCAGAACGATGTTTGCCGTTGATCATTCCATCAGCAACAACGCAGGATAACAGAGATTCAATGGCAGCAAGTACCGCAATGGTAAATGCATTTGGAATCGCTGATTTCACCATAGAAAATTTGACTGCAGGTATATGGAATGATGGCAGATCATTTGTGATCGTATAGAGGTTTCCAATCGTTGAAACATGGAGTGGCAGAAATTTTACCATAAGAATACCAATGACCACAGCGATCAATGATCCAGGAATTCTTTTAAAAATATATGGACTGATGATCAGGATGGCAAGACTGACTCCGCCAACGATCAGGGCATCAACATGGAAAGATGAAAATCCAAGGGCAAATGCATTTAGTTTTTCCATTGTTTCAATTGGTTTTAAACCATTTGGATAAGTAACACCAAAGAAATCTTTTAACTGTCCAATGACGATCGTAACAGCGATCCCGGAAGTGAATCCCGTGGTGATCGTATAAGGAATAAATTTGATCAGACTTCCAAAGTGGCAAAGTCCCATAAGGATCAAGAAGATACCAGCAAGGATCGTGGAGATCACAAGACCGTCAAGCCCGTCTTTTGCAACGATTCCGGCAACAATGGTTGCAAAAGCAGCGGTTGGTCCGGCAATTTGTACGCTGCTGCCACCGAAAGCAGAGATCACAAATCCAGCAACGATCGCAGTAAAGATACCTGCTTGTGGTCCAACACCAGAAGCAAGTGCTAAGGCAATGGATAATGGAAGAGCTATGATCGCAACGATGATCCCAGCGGTAACATCTTTGACAAATTGTGATCGGTCATAGGATTTCAGTGTGGTTAGTAACATAGGTTTGATTTGGTTCATGTAAAGTTTGTATCCTTTCTTTTCTAGTTTTTCAAGCTGTAGTGTATACAAGTATAGCATGCTAAGATAGTGTTAAGAAATAAAAAGATGAAATGTTTTCAAGAATATACAAACAAATCATCATATCAAAAAAAGGAAGCCTGAATCTCAGGCTTCCTTTTTCAATGGAAATGGGTGATATTTCTTTTCCCATTTTTTCAAAAGATGTTTGATCTTATATTTTCTATAAGTTTGTATGATCACAAAAACAGATAGAACAAAAAGAACAGGTGCTAAAATAAATTTCATGAATAGATGCATAAAAACCTCCTATTATAAATGATAACAATAAATTAGTTGGTTTTATCATAACAGAAATAAGGCTGGCGGTCCATTACAATAGAAACTATTGCCACAGGCGGTTATTTGAAAAAATGATTCATAATAAAATCAGAGTATATAAGGAGTGTGGAGAGCTATGAAGCCCATTAATTATAAAGCTCTGGGAGCAAAAATTAAAGAATATCGTAAAAAAGAAAATATAACACAGGAACAACTTGCCGAGATGGCAGATATTTCATTAAGTCATATGTCAAATGTGGAGACGGCTTCAGTAAGCGTTTCGCTGCCAGCACTTAAGCTGATCGCAGATGCACTAGGTGTTACCATAGATGAACTGTTGGTGGACAGTTACAGCAAGAAACAGAAAAAATATTTTTACAGCAAGAAGATGGATCTGATCATGGAACAATGTGAGACGGTAGAGCAGGAGATCATTGTGAATACTGTTTCAACCTTAGCAGATAATTTATTAAAGAGTCGAAAGAAAAAAGGAGTCTGAGGACTCCTTTTTGTAGTTATTGTATGAAATAAAAAAACCGAAGTCACAAACTTCGGTATGCCGATGGCGAGATTCGAACTCGCACGAACGTAAGCTCACTGCGACCTGAACACAGCGCGTCTGCCAATTCCGCCACATCGGCTTAAGTGCAGTTGAGGGGACTTGAA
>OLGH01000757.1_pt1 | contig 36276 bp, 30 predicted proteins | sample 1604851 | NCBI WGS metagenome assembly OLGH01 (sample SAMEA3888894, study PRJEB22519) | human gut metagenome | biome: human gut; feature: human-associated habitat; material: faeces | place: Denmark | collected 2010 | reverse complement strand
AATAAAGAGAGTAAGGCAGACTCAGCTATGTGGGGCTGCCTTATTTTATGGTCTTATCAGAAGGATGGATCCATAACGGCTTCTTTCAGTTTTTCCAGGTCATTGGCATCAGGGTGAGACAATGCACAGTCAAAATTCTGGATCAATACATCAAGATTTGCCGGATGATCAGGAGTTTCCTTCATTTTCTATTTCTTGCATCATTGCTTCAAACATTTTTTCCGGGGTGTCATAGTCTAATATCGAAAATTGGTCTCCATCATCTGCTAAATTTCTGCTTCTTTCACTTGAGTTTTCGGCATATTCAATCACCAGCGAATTATAGCCACTTAAAAGTTCAACTATATGAATTGCTTGATTGTCTGGCAAGATGAACCATTGTTCATCTTCCAAAATTACATTGTCAAATATCTCCATCAACTTCTCGGAAATATGAAGTCTATATTCTCTTAATAATTTTTCTGGGTTCATTAATTCCATCTCCATTCACATTATATCATTTATTTCATATACTATTTTCTTCAGCTGATTTAGTATATGCCACCAAATTATACTATTTTCAGATATTTTGCAAATTCTCTTTTTAACAGCATGATAATCTAAGCCTTAGACGGCAGATTAGGTCGTGAAAAGGATGGCACATTGAATGAGAAGTATTGTAAATGGTGTTAAGCAGATATTTAAATTGAGAATGAGCCGGAACTTTTTAAATAAATTGTGATTAAAAAGTGAAAAATAAACATTCATTTTAATATCGTTCGTGTCGAAAAAATGTCATTTCGTGTAAATGGCATTTTTTTTGATGCCTTTTATTGTATAATACCACTAAGATAGAATGTATTTTCGTAATGCTTTAGGATATTGCATAGATACATTGAATACAATAAAAGGAGGGAGAGTTTATGAAGTATTTAAACTTAAAAAAGATTACTGCGGTGGTATTATCAATCGGAATGGTATTTTCAAGCAGTGCCGTTACCGGGTTTGCGGCAGATAACAGTAAAAAGATAGCTACGATTCCTAACAGCTATATTAATAAAGTGGCAGAAGATATTGATAATAAATATTTTTATGATGGAACATATGTTGATGATTGGGGGCATACACGTAAGGGCAGGCAGCTTGGAGCGACATATACAAAGGAGTCAACTGAATTTTTGTTATGGGCACCTGCGGCAACATATGTAAAAGTTAATATTTATGCAACAGGTGATGATAATGACAGCAATGCACATGATATAGGAACTTATGCATTAGAGAAAATGCTTGTAAATGGGGAATGGAATGGCCTCTGGATTATAACACTTCTTGGTGATTGGGGCGGATTGTATTATGACTATACGATTACCACAACAGATATTACCCATATTGGCAGCGACAGAACAACAAAATATAAAATTCAGGACCCATATTCGGTTGCGGTAAGCAAAGACGGAAAGCGTTCGTATATAACAGATACATCTTCAGTATCTCCTGAGGGTTGGGACAGCGATAGACATGTGTATGTTGATTCGACAAAAGCAAATACTGTTTATAAAATAAGTGTTAAGGATTTCTCATCAGATACCGCATCGGGCATGACTGCAGGCGGAAAGTACAGTGCTTTTACGGAAAAGGGTGCAAAAGTAAACAGTGCGGGAGAGCTTGTATCTGGTATTGATTATCTGAAGGAACTCGGTGTTACGACAGTACAACTTGCACCGTTTGCGGATTTTGATGGCGACAGTGAGTATGAGATTTTAAATTATAATGTACCTGAGGCAAGCTATGCTTCCAATCCGTCAGACAGCAAGACTGTTATAAAAGAATGTAAAGAGATGATTCAGGCACTTCACAGTGCGGGATTTTCTGTTGTGATGGAGATGCCGTATACGCATGCCTCAGAGGAAAATCCTCTTGAAAAGTCGGTTCCGCGGTTTTATTACAGATTGAATACTGACGGTACAAGGTATACAACAAATACGGGATATGACAATGAGCTTGCCACAGAGCGGAAGATGTATCGTAGTTATATGGTTAATTCCATGAAATATTGGGCAGAGGAATATCATGTTGATGGATTTTCACTGGATTTGATTGACTGTGTCAATGTGAAGTACAAAGGTTCTTCGCATGTATATAAATGGCTGGATGAGATAAAGACATCATTGGCAAAGAAAGATGCCAATCTGGTTATCTGGGGAGATAATTATACAAAGGAAGAAAGACAGAATAAAACTTCCTCTTATGATGAAATAATCGGCAGCACAGGTGGCACTTATGGCGAAAGAAACGAAAAAGCCGTAAAAATATACAAGCAGAAAGCAGCAATGAAATATGCTAAGCCGGGAACATTGTTTATGGATGGCGGAGAAGAAATGTGTAACAGCGTTGAGGGAAGAACTCTTGCAGACAGCAGTTACGTTGAATGGAAGGATTCAGCAGAGTATGCAGATGTAGTCTCATATTACAGAGGACTTATGGAGATACGAAAAGCATTTTCACCACTTGCGAAAAGCCAGACAATAAAAAATTCTGAAGCTTATGTGCTTACAGGTACAAAAGACGGCGAGTGGAATACTATGGCAGTATTAAATAATGAGTCAGATGTGTCAAAAGAAATTACAATTCCTGTTCAAGGAAGAGCTGCTACGGACTGGGTTGTTATTGCAAATGGCGAAAGTGCGGGAGTTGTATCACTTGGTGAAGTCGCAGGCTCCGTTATAACTGTACGTGCGTATACTACAATGATTCTTGTAGATAAGGAAAGCTTTGATGATGTGGCTGTAACATCAGGCAAAGGAAAAGTAATTGTTAATTATGTGATAAAAGACAGTGAGCAGAAGTTACGTGAATCGATTACACTTCAGGGTACATCGGGAACGAATTATGCGGTACCTGAAAATATTAAGATTCCATCAGGATATACTTTTTTAAGCAAGACAGGCGATGAAAAAGGTGTGTATACATCAGAAACACAGACAGTTACATATTATTATAATGCGATTAATCCGGATACAGTGGTAGACGGTATTAAAAATAATGGAGTATACTGCGAGAAGGCACAGTTTAAAGTAACTTCTTCCGATTATACACAGGTAATGGCAGGAAATAAAACGCTTACACCTGATGCGGACGGTATTTATACTGTATCTGCAGCAGATGGCACACAGACAATAACATTGACGGATAATGAAGGATACAGCATTTATCTGTCTGTTACCGTAAATGCGAATCATACAATTGATAACAGCGACTGTACGAAAGAATCAATATGCTCTGTCTGCGGGAAAATATTTTTGGCACAGGCAAATCATAAGTTCAGCGACACATGGACAAAAGACGATACTTATCATTGGAAAGTGTGTGAGAATGACGGCTGTACGGTAACAACAACAAAGACAAAACATAGTGGTACAGATGATGGTGATTGTACAACACCTGTAATTTGTGAATGTGGTGAGATTGTTACAGCAGCAAAGTCAGAACATATATATGGTGAATGGAAGTCAAATGGTAACGGCACACATACCCACAAATGTACAACGGCAGGCTGTACTATAGAAGAAACAGAAAGCTGTGTAGGCGGAGCGGCAACATGTAAAAAGAGAGCCGTCTGCACGGACTGCAATGCTGAATATGGTACTTTAAATCCTGCAAACCACAGTGGAAATCAGGTATGGGTACAGACAGAAAAAACTCATCAGAAAAAATATGACTGTTGTGGTGCTGAGGTAACTAATATAGAAGATCATATCTGGGATAATGGACACTGCATGGTATGTGGATATGATTGTATTCATAAAGGCGGAAAAGCAACTTGTACGCAGAAAGCAGTTTGCGATACCTGCCATAGTGAATATGGAGAAATAAATGCAGACAATCATTCGGGTGTGGAAAAGTGGACACAGACAGCAACAACACATGAAAAGAAATATGATTGCTGTGGTAAAGTGACGATAGCACAAGAAAATCATAACTGGAAAGACGGTGCTTGTGAAACATGTGGTTATGTATGCGTACACAGCGGCGGAGAAGCAACATGTACAAAGGGTGCGGTTTGCGAAACCTGCGGCAGGGAGTATACAGATAAAGATATGGCAAATCACAGTGGAAAGGTAGTATGGGTACAGACAGAAAAAACTCATAAACAGGCATATGATTGCTGTGATAAGGAAGTATCGACAAGTGAAGCACATGGTTGGAAAAACGGTGTATGCACAGTTTGTGATTATCAGTGTAAACATGCAGGCGGAAGTGCAACATGTGTGAAGAAAGCGGTGTGTACAATCTGCAGTGAAGAATATGGCACTTACAATATGAGTATACATGAAGGCTTGAAGTCAGTAGCGGCAAAGGCGGCTACCAGGACAGATGAAGGAAATATTGAATACTGGTATTGTAAAGATTGTGACAGATATTACATCAAGCAGGATGGGCTTGTTGAAATTGAAAAATCACAGACTGTGGTTGCAAAGATTACAGATACAACATCATCGGACGATACGGGTAAAGGCGGTAAGACAGAGACAGTAAAAGAACAGACGCCTGATACAGGAGATAATAAACGTGTATTTGCATGGCTTCTTATGTTTATAATAGGAGGGGCGGCAGCAGGATTAACGATTAAAGGTAAAAAGACAGAAAATTAATATTTAAAAATGCCGGAATTTTGTTCCTTGTGTGGGGCGAGATTCTGGTTTTTACATGTTTTGGTTTTATTTATTGGATTTTTATAATTTTTTATATATTGATAGTTAAATGTTTGACATAATAACAGTTTCTTAATATAATATTAAGAATATGATGCTTTTTGCATTAAATATTTAAGAAAGAGAGAAAAATTATGAACGAAAAACAAGAGTTCAAGCCGTATATTCCGGCTGATAAGGTGATGCCTGAACTTACAGTTACATCTGTAATTATCGGTATCTTATTAGCCGTATTATTTGGCGGTGCCAACGCATACTTAGGTCTGCGTGTTGGTATGACCGTTTCGGCTTCTATTCCTGCAGCCGTTATCTCTATGGGAATTATCCGCTTTATTTTAAGAAGAGATTCTATTTTAGAGAACAATATGGTTCAGACAATCGGTTCTGCAGGTGAATCTGTTGCGGCAGGTGCAATCTTTACACTTCCTGCATTATTTATGTGGGCTCAGGAGGGCGGCACATCTATGCCTTCTTTGATAGAGATAGCACTTATTGCATTAATTGGTGGTTTCCTCGGAGTATTATTCATGATTCCACTTCGTAGTGCATTAATTGTTCAGGAGCATGGCGTGTTACCTTATCCTGAAGGACAGGCATGTGCTGAGGTATTAGTTGCCGGAGAAGAAGGCGGTGCTAAGGCAAGTACAGTATTTGCGGGTCTTGGTATTGCAGCTGTTTATAAGTTTATCGCTGATGGACTTAAAGTATTCCCTAGCGAGGTTGATTTTACTATCAAACCATACAAGGGTTCGGCTGTTGGTGCAGATGTACTGCCAGCACTCCTCGGTGTCGGTTATATCTGTGGACCTAAGGTATCTTCATACCTCTTGGCAGGTGGTTCCGTAGCGTGGTTTATGATTATGCCGTTAATCGCTTTGTTCGGTGGAGACAACATTATCGGACCTGCTACAATTCCAATATCACAGATGGGTCCATCACAGATATGGTCTAATTATGTGCGTTATATCGGTGCAGGTGCGGTTGCTGCCGGCGGTATTATAAGCTTAATCAAGTCATTACCGCTTATTGTAAAAACATTTAAGCAGGCAATGAAAGGCTATGGCAAGAAAGCAGACGGTGAGGAGACAAGATCAACTAAGGATCTTCCTATGACTTTGGTTGTATTGGGTATTGGCGTGCTTGCAATTATCATGTGGTTAATCCCGGCGATTCCTGTTAATCTTCTCAGTGCGATTATTATTATTATTTTTGGTTTCTTCTTTGCAACTGTATCATCACGTATGGTTGGTTTAGTAGGAAGCTCAAATAACCCTGTATCAGGTATGGCTATTGCGACACTTCTTATTTCGTCAGCAATTCTTAAAGCTACAGGTACAATAGGTATGAATGGCATGGTAGCCGCTATAAGTATCGGCTCTGTAATTTGTATTATCGCAGCTATTGCAGGTGATACATCACAGGATTTGAAGACAGGCTATATAGTAGGTGCAACACCTTATAAGCAGCAGATTGGTGAGCTTATCGGTGTGGCTGTATCTGCTGTTACAGTAGGCGGAGTTCTTTATTTGCTTAATGCAGCATGGGGATACGGTTCTACAGAATTACCTGCACCACAGGCTACTCTTATGAAAATGGTAGTTGAAGGTGTTATGGGAAACAGCCTTCCGTGGGCACTTGTATTTGCAGGTGTAGCCATTGCTATAGTTGTTGAAATTCTTCAGATTCCTGTACTTCCTTTCGCAGTAGGTCTTTACCTTCCGATTTATTTAAGTACACCGATTATGGCAGGTGGACTTGTAAGACTTTACTTCGATAAGAAGAAAGGTCTTTCAGAGGAAGAACGTAAAATTAAGGTTAATCAGGGAATCCTTTACTCATCAGGTCTTATTGCAGGTGAAGGTCTCGTTGGTATTCTTTTAGCTGTATTTGCTATTATTCCTGTAGGAACAGCAACTCTCGGAGATGCTATCAATTTATCAAAGGTTATTAATCTTGGTAACATTGGAGGCCTTGTATTCTTCGCGGCACTTATTGCAACATTAATAGCATTTATTAATAAAAAAGAAAAAAAGACAAATTAAAAAAAATGTGTTATAATAAATCTGTTGGTTTTTATGCCGACAGATTTATTATTTTTACGAAAAAATCTGCTTTTTTGATAAAGGGTTTTATTTAAGGAGGTTTCATGGCTAAGCAAAAGGAGAATTACTTAGACTATGTTCCAAAACATAATTCATTATTTGAATTTAGGGATAACAAGAAAGGGCATGTTGAAATTAAAGTTCATAATAAAGGTCTTTTTAATAGAATAGCACAGCTTATTGCGAAAAAGCCCAAGTACAGTTACATTGAATTAGATGAATTTGGTACATACATATGGCGTCAGATAGACGGAGTACGAAGTATTTATGACATCGGACAGCTTGTAAAACAACATTTTGGAGAAAAGGCAGAACCTTTGTATGAGCGTTTATGCCAGTTTACAAAGATACTTCATAAAAATCAGTTTATTGTATACACTAATAAGATTAAACAAAAATAATATTAATAAAATGTTTTAAAGGAGTTAAGACATGAGAGTATTATCTGAATTAGAACCTAAGAATGTATTTTCATTTTTTGAGGATATTTGCAATATTCCGCATCCTTCTTATAAAGAAGAGAAGATTAGCAATTATCTCGTTGAATTTGCCAAGGCAAGAAATCTTGAATATTATCAGGATTCACTTTACAACGTGATTATAATAAAGGAAGCATCAAAAGGATATGAAGATGTTGCACCTATTATTCTTCAGGGACACATGGATATGGTATGTGAAAAGACACCTGACTGTGATAAGAACATGGACGAAGAAGGACTTGATCTTGAAGTTAATGGTGATTTTGTTTCTGCCAAGGGAACAACACTTGGCGGTGATGACGGAATTGCGGTTGCCTATGCACTTGCGATATTAGATGATGACAGCATTGCACATCCACGTCTTGAATTTGTGTGTACCGTATCAGAAGAAGTAGGCATGGAAGGTGCTGCAGGCATTGATGTGTCAATGTTAAAAGGAAAGAAGCTTCTCAATATGGACAGCGAAGATGAGGGAATCATGCTTGCAAGTTGTGCGGGAGGATGTAGTGCACAGGTTAAACTTAGATTAAACAGAACAGAAATGACAGGAACAAAACTTCGTATTTCTATATCGGGACTTACGGGAGGACATTCAGGTGTTGAGATTGACAAGGGAAGAGGAAATGCAAATGTTCTCATGTCAAGAATTCTTCGTGATGCCGCTGAGAAAGCACCAATATTTATTGTATCTGTTGATGGAGGCAAAAAAGACAATGCCATTCCGAGAGAATGTTTATCCGAAATTATCATTGAAGCAGATAAAGCTGAGGCAGTTAAAGCTGCTGTTGAAGAAACTGTAAATGAGATAAGAGAAGAATTTGCGTCATCTGATGCAGCTTTTAATGTTACAACAGAATTATCAGATGGATGCAGTGTTAAAGCTGTTACAAAGGAAGATAGTGCCAAAGCGGTTGCTCTTATACAGTCACTTCCTAACGGAATAATGAGAATGAGTCAGGATATTGATAATCTTGTTGAAACTTCACTTAATCTTGGTATAATTTCATTAGATGAATCAGGTATCTGTCTCAGATTTGCCCTTAGAAGTTCAGTCGGAGTTGCATTGAAAAATCTTAAAAACCAGATTGCATGTGTAAGTAAAACATACGGTGGAAGTGTTGAATTTACAGGAGAATACCCAGCTTGGGAATATAAGAAAGATTCAAAACTCCGTGATGATATGGTTAATATATTTGAACAGATGTATGGCAAAAAACCTACTATTGAGGCAATTCATGCAGGCGTCGAATGTGGTATACTTGCAGGAAAGATAGAAGACCTTGACTGCATATCTATGGGACCGGATATTTTTAATATTCATACAACTGAAGAGCATTTAAGCATTTCTTCTGCAAAGAGAATGTATGAGTATATACTCAATGTAATAGCATGCAAATAATATGCAATAGATAAAAAATTTTTTAAAACGAAAGGATGAATTATTATGATTTACGCTTCACTTAATGCAAAAAAAGGTAACTATGAGTATCCGGCAGCAATTGCCACAGCTTTGGAATTTCTTGCAAAGCCTGAAACAAAGGAACTTCCTGTAGGAAGATATGAACTTGACGGAGATAACATTTATGTTCTCATTCAGGATCAGACAACTGCACCTGTAGAAAAGAAGCGTGCAGAAAGCCACAGAAACTATATTGACATTCAGTATCTTTTTACAGGAAAGGAAGTACAGGGATACGCACCTCTTCTTCCGGGCGTAAAAGGTGAAGAGCCTGCCGGAAAGGACAATATTTATTATGATGAAGTAGCTGACGAACAGTTCGTTACATTACATCCGGGTGAATTTACAGTATATTTTACTAACGATATTCATCGCCCTAACTGCACAATGGACGAACCTGTTAATATTCATAAAGCAGTTGTAAAGATTAAGGAAAGCCTTATTAAGTAATAAATTTATATAAGGGTTGTAATATAAGTTGCTTTTTTGAAAGGAGACGTGATGATTATTTTATGTCTCCTTTTTGCTATATGATTTTTTATACGCTGTTTATAATGGAGTCAGATTAAACATGGAATTATTGGATATAGTTGATGAAAATGGGATACCAACAGGAAAAACCATTGAGAGAAAGATTGCACATAGTGAGGGAATAAGGCACAGGACTGCACATGTGTGGATTATAAGAAAGACGGATAATGGAGCAGAAGTTCTTCTTCAGAAGCGTGCGATGGGTAAGGATTCATTTCCGGGAAGATATGATACTTCTTCGGCAGGTCATATACAGGCTGGTGATGAACCTGAAGAATCTGCAATAAGAGAGATGAAAGAAGAACTTGGAATAGATGCATCCGTCAGTGATTTGCATTTTGTTGATAAATTTGTAATTAATTATAAAAAAGAATTCTATGGAAAGATGTTTAAGGACAGCGAGATAGCTTTTGTTTATGTATATACCGGATCTGTGGATATCGACAAGCTTACATTACAAAAAGAAGAGCTGGACAGAGTGGATTGGTTTAACTTAGAATATGTTTATGAGGAATGTAAGAAGCATAATCAGAAGTTTTGTGCACCGATTGATGGTTTAGAGATTGCGAGAAAATATGTCTGTGAATATGGAATCTGAGATGGATTTTGATGATAAGAAGTTTTATATGAATTATCTTGACGGATTAACGGATGATATGCCGGATGAATTTTTCAGGCTGGCACAGGTATTTGAACTGAATTTGTTTGAACCTGTGAGGATTGATGGCAGCAGTGACATTTATGCGGCATATATTATGAATGATGCAGTTGAAAGCTTTTTTGTGTTTGAACAGCCGGTAATCACAGGTACATACAAAGATATTGAATCTGAGCAGATTGCGGGAGTGGAAAAGCTTGATGATGGTTATATGCTTATAGTAAATCAGGGTGGAGAGAATGTATTTACAATAAAGTTTGTAAAGCTTAGTATTACATCGACATATTTTAATTATGGCTGTATGGGTCATTTCTGGGTAAAAGGATATGAATATTTAAGGCAGCTTGAATACCAGCTTGCAGTTATACGCGATAAATACCGTTTTCTTGGAAGTTCATCCTGCAATGAAAAAGAACTTGTGTTTATGAGGCTGGCAGATTTTCCACCGGTTAAAAAGTACAGGTCAGTCCCCAAAGCATATTATGTGCCTTATCCCGATTCAATATATCCTGAAGCTGTCAGTTATCTCATGGAAACCGCAAGAAGTGTCGGTGATAGAAATATGGAACGGATGCTTAAAATTTATCAAAAAAAGCCGGACAGCTTAAAATGTAACATTATTGCATCTATGTTTCATAAAAAATCGCATAGACGATTTATAGATAATATTATCAACGATATGAGGGATGCTGCATCTTCATATGACAGAAGAAAGTTTGACAAAGAAGAGGAAATACAGAACCGGAAAATACATGAAAAAGCTTTAAAAATTATGAATAACTTTAAGCAAAAAGGGTATGAATGTTTTCTTTACAGAGAAGAGCCGTTTGTATATTTGAAAGATACGATTACATACAAAGAGCATGTGCTTGTATTTAAAAAACATGGATTTAATCGAAAGTGTGATATATATACCATAACCAATGATGAAATGTTTTATAAATGAGAAAAATAATAAAATAAAAAGTATACTTAAAGGCGTGGGAGAGATTCCGCGTCTTTTTTCTGAAAATATGTTGGAAAGGGTTTATATAAATGAACATACCAGAAAGAGCGACGAAAGAACAGATAGATACAATGACAGATACAGAAGGCAATATACGGGTTTCATCAGTTCCAGGTTCGGGAAAAACGTTTGTGCTTACATACAGAATAGCTTATCTTATAACAGAGATGTTTGTTGAGCCGTCGTCAATTGTTGCACTTACTTTTACCAATAAAGCGGCAGCCCAGATGAAACACAGATTAAGAGATATAGTTGGAGATAATGCTAATTGTTTCACAGGTACATTTCACGGATATTGCAATATGTTTCTTAAAGAAGAGATTCACAGAATGTCATTTCCTAAGACTTTTACGATTCTTGATAAAAAAGCAGAACTTGATATGATTAAGAATGTAGCTGAGGATATGGGTATTTCACTTAAAGATAATACTGCAAAAAAGATAATGAGTGATATAGATATGTCAAAGCAGGATATGTCATATGTTGAGCTTATGTCTGGAATTGATAAGACTGAATTAAAGAGAAAAGCATCTAATGAAAAAAATGTTGACAGGAAGGTGTTCTATAATTACCTGAAGAGGCAGTGTGATAATTATGCTCTCGATTTTGAAGATCTTATTAATTTTACTTTATATATTTTGGAAAAAAATGAAGATGTACGCATACGTTGGCAGGAAAAATGCCAGTATGTATTATGTGATGAGTATCAGGATGTCAATATGAAACAGGATATGCTGCTTGGAATTCTTAGTGGTCTGTATCAGAATTTATTTGTGGTAGGTGATGATGATCAGAATATATATACATGGAGAGGTTCCGACCCTGCATATATGATTAATTTTGATAAGACACATGAAGATGTTAAGGATTATTATCTTACTGAGAATTTCAGAAGTATACCACAGATAGTAAATGTAGCAAAATCGCTTATATCTGCCAACCAGAACAGATTGCAAAAGGAGATGATTTCCAAAAGACCTGATGGTAATAAGCCTGTATTTAATGCACCGGAGACAGAAGAGAAAGAATCTGTGTGGATAGCTGATACTATACTTGATAATATCGCCCGGAATATGAAGTACCGTGACCATACTGTGTTGGTAAGAGCCGCATCGCAGACAAGATCACTGGAGGAAGCATTTGTAAAAAGAAAGATTCCATATAAGATACTCAGTGGTGCAAAGTTCTATGAAAGTGAAGAGATAAGGACAGTTCTTTCATATATGAGAATGGTGTACAGCCTTACAGATATGGATTTATTGTATATAATTTCAAGACCGAGAAGAGGTTTTGGTAAGAAATCGGTGGAAAAACTTAAAAATATGGCAGCTGAAAATGAATGCAGCCTTTTTCAGGCACTTGGAAAAATGATAGAGGAAGGTGAGATTATACAAAAAAATGTAATTGCATATTATGATGCAATAATGGAACTGCATGCTGCATATGAAGAGTACAGCTGTACGGATATTGTAAATAAATGCCTTGATATGGGATACAGGGAAGCATTGGAACAAGATATAGACCAGACAAGGCTTGATAATGTTTCGGAACTTATAAGAACTATAACTGCGATAGAAGATGATAATCAGGAAAAGGTAGAACTGGCAGATTTGCTAAGCCATTTTGCACTGTTTTCGGCACAGGATGAAGATGGTGAATATAACGTTGTTAAGGTTATGACTATTCACACGTCAAAAGGACTTGAATTCGATACTGTATTTGTACCGGGGCTGGTCGAAGGGCAGTTTCCAAGTAGCAGACTCCGCAACGAAGATGAGTATGAAGAAGAGAGAAGATTATTATATGTGGCGATAACGAGGGCTAAGAATATGCTTTATCTTAGCACATACAGAAAAAAAGATGGAAGATTCGGTGCAAGACCATCATCATTTTTAAGTGATATAGACATTAATCTTCTTGATTGTATTAATAACAGCAGAATATTAATTAAAGGGAAAACTGAGCAGATGCTGCCTAAGTTAAAGTTTGATGTTGGAGATATTGTCAGACACAAAGTATTTGGTGTCGGTGAGATTATTAAAATTGATAATATAACGCAGACATATGAAATTCAGTTCAGAAATATAAGAGGAACAAGAAGAATAATGTTTCGTGCAGAGCTTGAAAAAGTCAGTCAGCCGGATTAATTCGTATAATTGATATGAATTTTTGTTTTGACGGATAAAAACATATGGAATTTCGTAACATTGTGGAGACAAAGAGTAAAGGAGAAAAAATGTATCTGATTTCGGCTTATTTTGATGAACATACAACAAGGCAGTTACAGCGGTTTATTGATGCAGTTGCACAAAATACGGGAAATACTTATATGATTGACAATAATGTGCCACCGCATCTTACAATATCAAGTTTTGAGACAAGAAATCCACAAAATCTCTGCGATGATTTTGTGAAGCTGTCGGAATTGGAAGCCCATGATATAAATATATTTTCTGTAGGCGAATTTTTGCCATATGTTATTTATGTGACGCCCGTATTGGATTTGCATTTGCAGCAAACAGCAGAAAAGGTTTATAATATTTTAGCAGTGCGTGAGGATGTGACAATTAACCGTTGTTATAAACCGTATAGTTGGTTTCCGCATATTACGTTGGGAAAGAAACTTGAAAAAGAGCAAATGATTGCGGCTGTAAGAGCAATGCAGACACATTTTATACCGCTTAAAGGTAAAATTGTGAGATTAGGGCTTGCACAGACGAATCCACACAGAGATATTTGCACAGTTGACTTGAAGTGATTGATTGTTGAGAGATATGATGATATATGAAGTGATTGATTGCTGAAATATATAAAAATATTTAATGGAGACAATATTATGAAATTTACGATAGATACCCACACACATACGTTAGTCAGTGGACATGCGTATAACACAATAGATGAGATGGCGGCATTTGCTGCCGAAAAAGGCGTTACACATCTTGCTATAACAGATCATGCACCTAAAATGCCGGGAAGTACAGGTGTTTTTTATTTTTCAAATATGGGAATAATCCCAAGGATGAAAAACGGCGTGAAAATATATATGGGGTGTGAGGCTAATATTATGGATTATGAAGGAAATATTGACCTTAGCGAATATGGGCTTAAAGGCTGTGATGTTGTTATTGCAAGTCTTCACATTCCTTGCATCAAACCCGGAAGCATAGAGGAAAATACAAATGCTTTAATAAAAGTAATGGATAATCCGTATGTCAATATAATAGGTCACCCTGACGATTCAAGATATCCTGTGGATTATGAGCGTCTTGTAAAAGCGGCAAAGGAAAAGCATGTTCTTCTCGAGTTAAATAATACATCATTAAATCCCGACGGTCCGAGACAGGGAGCATATGATAATGATGTAAAAATGCTCAATCTTTGCAAGGAAATGGGTGTCTGTATTTCAATTGGAAGTGATGCTCACATAAAAGAAAGCATATGCGGATTTGACAGGGCATATCAGGTTATTAAAGATACAGAATTCCCGGAAAAACTGATAGTGAACAGCGATTATAAGCTGTATGAATCGTATATTGGGAAGAGGAAATTATAGGCGGTTAAAAAGTTATGGTAAAAAATATCGTAAAAGGAAAGCATATATTTGCAAGAAAAGCAAAACCTGCAACGGAAGCGGACAAGCAGGTTGTGACAGATTTGATTGACACATTGCGTGCCAACAGAGAAATCTGTGTTGGAATGGCTGCCAACATGATAGGTGTAAACAAATCAATAATAGTTGTTGCGGCGGGACCGTTTCAGTTTGCAATGGTTAATCCTGTGATAACAAAAAAGTCAGGTGAATATAAGACAGAAGAGGGATGCCTGTCACTGGACGGAGTAAGACCATGCATAAGATATGAAGAGATAGAAGTTGATTATCTTGACAGTAATTTTAAGCCGCAGCATGGAAAATACAGCGGATTTACGGCACAGATAATACAGCATGAGGTGGACCATTGTAATGGGGTGGTGATATAATATTGTGAACAAAATAGGTTTGAATTTAGAAGTATAATGTTATTACTAAAATTTGTACAATGTACAGAAATAAGGAGTGACAATATGGAGATTAAAAGAAATGCATAAATTCAGCCATGCACAATGAAAATGGTGCTTGGCAGATGATTTTCGGAGTGAATATACTGCCGGAGTATCGCAAACACGGATACGCCGCACAATTGATTTGTCGTGCGGTTGACGATGCAAAGCAGCAAGGCCGCAAAGGGCATCAAATGCGGCTGACTTTCTGATGATTTTTTTTATGAATGAAAATTATATAATAAACGAATATAAAAATGCGAAAAGAGGTACATATCATGGAGTTACAGGACGTATTAAATGAAAGAAGAAGTATCAGAAATTATGATGCTGATAAAAAAGTTACAAAAGAGCAGCTTGAAATTATTATAAATGCAGCTATATTGGCTCCTTCATGGAAAAATTTACAGACGTCAAGATATTACTGCATTTTATCGGATGAAATGATTAAAGAATTCTCTGATAAATGTCTGCCGGAATTCAATCAGAAAAATTCAGAAGGAGCAGCACTTGTTGTAACTACATTTGTAAAAAATTGCGTGGGATTTGACAGATTATCAGGAGAGCCAGTCAATGAATGTGCCAACGGCTGGGGATATTATGATTTGGGGCTGCAAAATGAAAATTTTGTTCTTAAAGCCAAAGAATCGGGACTTGACACATTGATTATGGGAATTCGTGATGGTGAGGCAATAAGAGAATTTCTTAACGTACCCGAAACCGAACAGGTTGTTTCTGTAATTGCGGTTGGATATGCCGCTAAGGATTCCCATATGCCAAAACGAAAAAATGTTTCGGACATAACAAAGTTTTATTAAATAATATGGTAACAAAGTGCTATAATAGATTAAATACAGGTAGTGACATTAAATGAATTTGTCAATAAATTTGAATTAAAATAAAGTTTTAATATTAAATAGGTATTATTAAGGCAATGGAATGGTATTATGAAAACAAGAGAAGAAGCACTGGCATATGGCCTATCATTTAAGGATACATATATAGAAGCTCCGTTTCATGATGAAAACTGGCAGCTTGTGAGAGTAAAAAGCAATAAAAAAGCATTTTTGTGGACTTATGAACGGAATGGTTATATTAATCTTAATGTAAAAGTTTCACCTGAGTGGAGAGATTTCTGGCGGAGTGCCTATGCTTCTGTAGTTGCGGGATATCATCAGAATAAGGAACATTGGAACACTATTATCCTTGATGGTTCAATACCGGATAAAGATATTAAAAGAATGATAGCGGAAAGCTATGACCTTGTATCTGACAGCCCGACAAAAAGAATATACAGTGCGGTTAAAAAGATTCCGAGAGGATGCGTAGCCACATATGGACAGATTGCCGAACTTGCAGGTGACAGAAAAATGGCACGTGCGGTTGGCAATGCATTGCATAAAAATCCTGATCCTGAAAATATTCCGTGCTACAGGGTTGTGAATTCCAAGGGAGAACTTTCGGGGGAGTTTGCGTTCGGAGGAGCAGGAAAACAGGCAGAACTGCTTGAAGCTGACGGAGTAGAAGTTATAAATGGAAAAGTTGATTTAAAGAAGTATGGCATGAATATTTATTTATAAAATTAAATCGACAATTTATATTTTATATGATAGACTTAAAAAGTAGCTTATATTAATGATTTATACGTTTTTTTTTTGGATAAGGGACAGAATATGGAGAAGAACAAGAGATATAGTACGAGTTTATTTGTTATATTATGCCTATTGCTCAATCTTTCGGGCAAGTGTCTGGCACAATGGCTTAAGCTTCCTATATGGATGGATTCTTTCGGAACTATAGCCGCCACATATGTGCTTGGTCCTGTATGTGGTGTTATTGTCGGAGTTACCCTTAATACATTATATTCTATAATTTATTCCTGGACATATATTTGTTATGCTGTTGTAAGTGCTTTAATTGCAGTAATTGCAGGAGTGTGTATCAAAAAAGATTACATGAAAACACTTCTAGGAGCACTGACGGCAAGCTTCTATATTGCATTTGTATCTTGTGTAGTGTCTGTAATTTTCAATTATATTTTTTTCAATGGTTATACAAATAATATTTGGGGAGACGGAGTTATTGATTCCCTTATAAGCATAGGTTTTAATAATATTATAAGTTACGCTGCGGGAGAATTTTATGTTGATTTTCTTGATAAGGTTATAGTGGTATTAATTCTGTTTGTTTTTGTGAAATTTGACAAAGGATGGAAAAGATTCGATAAAAGAGTAATATCGGTGTGTCTGATGTTTGCGTTGGCATCATCGGTTATAGCCCGGATTGGGCAGAATATGAATCTGTCAATAGAAGCACAGGCAAAAACCCAGAATGAACAACAAAAAGATTCTGATGTAATGGTACAATCAGATAACGATAAAATACAGGATTACAGTTCTTATCTTCAGACGGTGTACGGAAGAGAAAACGGAATACCGGGCGGCTGTGCCAATGATATTGTGCAGACGAATGACGGAATATTGTGGATAGGTACATACGGCGGACTTTACAGATATAACGGAAAAGAATTCGTATGGATTGATGAGTATGATTCGATAAAAAGCGTTAATTGTATGTATCTTGATGAAGAGGGCAGATTATGGATAGGAACCAATGATAATGGCTTGTCTATTATGATAAACGAACAGGTTGCCAATGTTGTATCGGAAAAAGATGGTTTATCTGATGATGCTGTAAAATGTATAACACAGGGAACAGATGGCTGTTATTACGTCGGAACAACAGGCAAGATGTCAGTATTATCCATGGCGGGCGGACTTTCCGTAAAAAAGGTAATAGATGACGTCACATATGCTGTAAGCATTGATGCCGACAAGAGTGGAAATGTTGCAGCGGTAAGTGATAGCGGAAAATTAAACATAATAAGGGATACGGATGTAATATCGCAATATGTTCCGGCTGACGGAAGTACATATACAACCTGTACATTTGATGAAGATGGTATATTGTATGCAGGAACATCAGCAAATAGTATTGATGTATACAGAGTTGACGAAGGTATTCTTACGTTAATTGATAATCACAAATGTAATGAATTAAAAAATATAAAAAGCCTGAAATTTGTTGATAATATATCGTCAAGAGAAGAGATTTTATTCGTTTGTGCGGATAACGGAATAGGATATTATAACAACATCGGTGATTTTGTAAAACTTAATACGGGAAATTTTAACAGCTCAATAGATAACATGACTTATGATTATCAGGGAAATTTTTGGTTTGTATCATCGCGACAGGGGATTTTAAGGCTCAGTAAATCAGCATTTACACAGCTCTACAATACATATAATACAGACAGCTCGGTAGTTAATACCGTTACCTGGTGGAATGATGGATTTTACATAGGAACCGACAACGGATTATATGTTTCCAAAGATGAGAACACAAATATAAAAGGAAGAAGTATCACACCTGTTATTGATGTGTTAAACGGAGTTAGAATTCGCTGCTTAAAAGAGGACAGCAAAGGAAATCTGTGGATATGTACATCGCGAGCTGGCGTATATAAGCTGACAACTGACGGTGGTGTAAAAAAATATGATAAAAGCAACGGACTTAACGGCGAACTCTACAGAACGGTAACGGAATTGTCCGATAATACAATACTTGTTGCCGGGGATTCGGGAATGAGTTTTATAAAAGATGATGATTCAGTCTATAACATAGGAACACAGATGATAAACAGCAAGGTTCTGTGTACTTTGCAGGCAGATGATAAGACAATATTTGCGGGTACGGATGGAAATGGAATAGAAGTCATACGTGATGGTGTTATTGTGGGTAATTTCGGCAAAAATGAAGGACTTAGTTCGGGAGTTATTTTAAGAATGGTTGAGGACAGTTCCGGTGATGGCATATTTATTGTTACAAGCAACAGTATATGCTATATGGATAAGACACAAAATATACGTGTGCTTAAAAATTTTCCGTACTATAACAATTACGATATTGTCAATGGAAAAGATGGCATGCTGTTTGTTTTGAGTTCTGCGGGGATTTTTGTGGTAGATGAGAAAAAGCTGCTGTCAGGCGATGATGTGGAATATCGTTTGCTTAATAATCAGTCGGGACTTCAAAATGCAATTACGCCTAATTCATGGAATTACCTGGATAAAAATAACAATCTTTATATTTCAACGGAAGATGGCGTAATAGTTATAAACCTGGAAAATTACAGCTCTAATATCAGGTCATACCGAATACAGATGAAATCGATTCAGGTAGATGATGAACTTATCAGAGTAAGAAGAGGGGAAGATATATATATTAACAGCGGGGCACATGTTCTGGAAATGTTTCCGGAGATAGTTAATTATTCGGTAAATGTTCCGTATGTCAGTATATATTTGGAAGGTTATGACAGCGAGCCGAGGGTTATGCTTCAAAGTGAACTGAATAATATAGTATACAGAAATATACCTGTCGGAACATACAGATTTCACCTTGCAGTGCTTGATGATAAGGGAAAAGTGACGGTAACAGAAAATATATATACTATTATTAAAAAAGCCGAAATGTATGACAACTGGTGGTTTAAAATATATATGGTTGCTGTATTTGCAATTATAGTAGCATATATTACTTGGATAATATTTCATACACAGGTTAAAAGAACTCTTGATTTTCAGAAAAAAGAGCTTGAATTTGTCAAGAAGCAGCTTGAAATGGGTAACGAAACCGTTATGACAATAGCGAGGACCGTAGATGCAAAAGATATAAATACAAGTCAGCATTCATTAAGAGTTTCCGAATATTCAGTGCTTATAGCGAAAGCATTGGGCTACAACGAGGACGAATGTGAAAACCTGAAAAAAGCGGCACTTTTGCATGATATAGGAAAGATAGGTATTCCTGACAGAATTCTTAATAAGCCCGACAGACTTACTGATGAGGAATATGCACTTATGAAATCGCATGTTGAAAAAGGTGCACAGATACTTAAAAATTTCACGCTTATAAATCATGTTGAGGAAGGTGCGTTATATCACCATGAAAGATATGACGGAAGCGGTTATATGTATGGTCTTAAAGGTGAAGAAATACCGCTTAATGCAAGAATTATCGGAATTGCAGACGCTTTTGACGCGATGACAGCAAACAGAGTGTACAGGAAAAAACTTGATAAGGATTATGTTATCAGAGAAATTAAACGTGGAAGCGGTACACAGTTTGACCCTAAACTTGTAGAAATAATGCTTGGTCTTATTGAAAAAGGCCTTATTGATATAGACAATCTGTATAAGGATGGTGAAAATCATGGGGAACAATGATATTAAAGAAAAGATAAAAAAAACACTGTCATATACAGCGAAAAGAGACTGCATAATAACATTGATAACATGTATAGTGGTAAGTATAGTTATAGGTGCATTTATTGTTTATTTAAGGCGTGATGAAGATAAAACCATAAAAGTAGGAGTTGTCTACGTCGGAGATGCAAGTACAATGTATACAAATAATTTTATAGAGGCATTGTCTGATATAGAACAGGAATATAATGGTAAAGTTGAAATTGTTTCTATGTATAATGTTGCCGAGGGAACCGAGAGGGACTATCTTGAGAGGCTGGTCAGTGATGGTTGTAATATGATTTTTTCGACAAGTTATAATTACGGTGTGACTACAAAAGAATTGGCACAGAAATATCCCGAGGTGCAATTTTGCATGGCAACATGTTCCAATGCCAATGAAGAACCGTATCTGAAAAATTATCATACATTTATGGGAGCAATATATCAGGGTAGATATGCCGCAGGTGTGGCCGCAGGAATGAAGCTTAAAGAACTTATAGATGACGGCATAATTTCGGAGTCCGAGGCAAAAATAGGATATGTCGGTGCGTATCCTTACGCCGAGGTTATATCGGGATATACGGCATTTCTTCTCGGTGCAAGGTCTGTTGTGCCGCAGGCGGTTATGACCGTTAAGTATACAAATTCATGGAATGATTACCGTACCGAAAAGAAGTATGCTAGGGAATTAATAGACGAGCATTGTATAATTATATCGCAACATTCCGATACGACAGGTCCGGCTACCGCATGCGAAGAAACATCTTCAGATGTACCAGTATACAATGTGAGTTATAATCAGAGCATGCTCGACATTGCACCTACAACTTATCTGACAGGCTGCAAAATTAACTGGAAACCGTATATGAAATCAGCTATAGATGCAGTTCTTAATGATAAAGTGATAGAGAAGCATGTAAAAGGCAATGTAAACGGAAATGATGTCGGTGCGGGATTTGACGAAGAATGGGTATCAATGCTGGAATTTAATGATATAGCTGTTGCAAACGGCACCAAAGAGAGGGTGGAAAAGGTTATTGAACAGTTTAAAAAGGGCAATATAAATGTATTTCAGGGTGACTATATCGGAGTAAATCCTGATAATCCGTCAGAAAAGATAGATTTAAAAGAAGGATATATTGAAAATGAGTACAGTTCAGCCCCAACATTTAAGTATATATTAAAGGATATAATTACTGTTGAGTAATCGCTTTTTATATTGGCTGGGGATAAAAATCCAATAGTGTTAAAAATTATCATCTGCTTATAATTGTGCCTACAAGATGTGGAACAGGCAGCGAGGTGACTAATATTCAAGTTATTAACTGAGTAAGCAAAGGCTGGAAATCATCTGTTGAAGCGGGCGACGTGATAAAAACTCAGCAGAGACTGTTAAGTTTTAGCGGTTTTTTGATATAATTCAGTATATACTTTTGATGAAACGTATTGTAAAAAGCAATACACTGTGGTACATTAAAACAAACAGGAGGTGTATATTATGGCAGCAAAAACAGCAAATGTTACAGCACGTATTCAACCAAATATAAAAGAACAGGCAGAAGCGATTCTGGAAAGGCTAGGGATTCCTGTATCTGTATTTATTGACATGACATACAGGCAGGTTATTATGAGGGATGGAATACCTTTTTCTCTGGATATTCCGGATAAGCTTATTACAAGAGATACATTAACAAAAACGGAATTTGATACTATGATGCAAAATGGTTTATCACAAGCTAAGCGAGATGATTCTGTTTCTGTTGAGGAGGCTTTCAGTCAGTTGAAAAAGGGAATTTAATGTATGGATAATGAATATGAAGTAAAAGTTACCAGACAGGCATTAGAACATATGAGGGGAATTGTACATTATATTTCATATGACCTTATGAATCCGAAAGCTGCTGATAACTTATTGGATGATTTGAAATCGTCAATACTGAAATTGTCAGTTTTACCAAAGAAACACCCATTGATAGAAGAAGAACCGTGGAGAAGCGAAGGTGTACGTAAAATTATAGTGAAAAATTTTTTGGTGTATTACTGGATAGACGATGAAGGTAATAAAGTTTATGTAACAGCAGTGATTTATAATAAGAGAGACCAGATAAAACAACTGAAAAATATGGATATGCAATAAAAACTGCCTAGATGAAAAACCGCTGAGACCGTGGAGTTTCAGCGGTTTTTTGTTTGGTACTGTCTCTGAACCTTGTATTTGACGAGCTGGTTGGGGATTTTATTTCCAAAAATACCGACTGAACGGTTGTAAATATTGCCTGTGGGCTTGATACGAGGGCATACCGCATGGATAATGCATTGTTGACCTGGTACAATCTCGATTTGCCTGAGACCATAGAGGTGCGAAATTCCGTATACAACGAATCGGGCAGAATATCTACGATTGCTTGTTCCGTACTTGATAAAGCATGGGTGAATTAGGTTAAAGTGAGAGGAAAAATCCTTTTTATTATTGAGGGACTTACAATGTATATGTCCGCCGATGAGGTGAAGACAATGCTTGGAATTATAAGGGATAATTTTGATAATGCATATGTGTGCATGGAAACATTATGCCCTTTATTTGTAAAAAAAAGAAGGCATCGAGAAATCAATAAAAGCCACAGGTGCAACATTTACTTGGGGCACCGACAAATTTGAAGATTTAAAAGATATTGCTGTGTGATTTAAAAAAGTAGGACAGTTTTTGTATGGAAATCTTCCGCTTTTTCTGATAAAATAATAGAAAAATTTATACGAGGAGAATTTTAATGAAAATAGGTATTTTAGGATATGGAAATCTTGGAAGAGGTATAGAATGTGCAATTAAGCAGAATCCTGATATGGAACTTGCAGCTGTTTTTACGAGACGTGCACCGGAAACAGTGTCAATTCTTACAGAGAGTGTAGCAGTTTGTTCTGTTGATGACATTGCACAGTGGAAAGATAAAATTGATGTTATGATTCTTTGTGGCGGAAGTGCAACAGATTTGCCGGTTCAGACACCTGAGTATGCAAAGATGTTTAATGTTGTTGACAGTTTTGATACACATGCAAGAATTCCTGAACATTTTGCGAATGTTGACGCATCTGCAAAGGAAAGCGGACATGTCGGAATTATTTCCGTTGGCTGGGATCCGGGAATGTTTTCTTTAAACCGTATGTATGCAAATGCAATTTTACCTGAGGGACGTGATTATACATTCTGGGGAAAAGGTGTAAGTCAGGGCCATTCAGATGCAATCCGCCGAGTTGAAGGTGTTAAGGACGGAAAGCAGTATACAATTCCTGTAGAATCAGCTCTTGAGGCTGTAAGAAATGGTGAGAATCCTGAACTTACTACAAGGCAGAAACATACAAGAGAGTGTTTTGTTGTTCTAGAAGAGGGGGCTGATGCAAAAAAGGTTGAAGAAGAAATTAAGAATATGCCAAACTATTTCGCAGAATACGATACCACAGTGCATTTTATCAGCGAAGAGGAATTAAAGAAGAACCACAGCGGAATCCCACACGGTGGATTTGTTATCCGTTCAGGTAAGACAGGCTGGAATCAGGAAAATAATCATGTTATTGAGTATAGCTTAAAGCTTGATTCAAATCCTGAATTTACATCATGTGTCATTGTGGCATATGCAAGAGCTGCATACCGTCTTTACAAAGAAGGTCAGAGCGGCTGTAAGACTGTATTTGATATTGCACCTGCATATCTGAGTGCAAAAGACGGAGCAGAGCTTAGGAAGACACTCCTGTAATTATAATCATAGCAATTTAAGGAGAGTATTTAAGATGGAACATATATCAAGAAATGCTGCATTTGAATTACTAAAAAAATATAACAAAGATCCTTTTCACATTCAGCATGCACTTACTGTTGAGGCAGTGATGAAATGGTATGCCAATGAATTAGGATATGGTGATGATGCACAATATTGGGGAATTGTAGGACTTCTACATGATATTGATTTTGAACTTTATCCCGACCAGCATTGTATAAAGGCACCTGAATTGTTAAGAGAGGGCGGTGTGTCAGAAGATATTATTCATGGAGTTGTTTCCCATGGTTATGGGATAACAGTTGATGTTGCACCGGAACATGAAATGGAAAAAGTGCTTTTTGCGGCAGACGAGCTAACAGGTCTTATATGGGCAGCAGCTCTTATGCGTCCGTCAAAGAGCACAAAAGACATGGAACTTAAATCATTAAAAAAGAAATATAAGAGCAAAGGTTTTGCAGCAGGCTGTTCAAGAGAGGTTATTGAACGCGGTGCACAACAGCTCGGCTGGGAACTTGAAAAACTTCTTACAATGACACTTGCAGCAATGGCAGCATCAGAGGATACAATTAATGAAGAAATTGAGAGCATGAATGCAAATGGCAGTAATTGAATTGGAAAAAAACATTTCATATATAGAGCCGACGCAAAATCCATTGTCGGCAAATGTCGTGATGATTGAAGGAGAAAAAAATCTGTGGCTGTACGATGTCGGAAATAATCCGTGTGTGCCACAGATTATATCTGCTTTTAACACTTCAAATAAGAAGATAAATGTGATTTTGTCTCATTTTCATGCTGACCATATAGGTAATCTTGATAAAATCAACTATTCAAATGTGTATCAGGGCAGATTGACTTATAAATATACGAAAACAGGTGAAATACTGGAAAATGATTTGTATTTTTGTGATGGTAATATGAATCTTCATATTTTTCCACTCCCGTCAAGTCATGCCAAAGGTTCTATGGCATTAGAAATAAACGAAAAATACTGTTTTTTGGGGGATGGTGTTTATGCAATGCAAAAAGGTGAAAAAAGGCTTTATAATGCAGGAATTCTTAAAGAAGAAATTGAAATTCTAAAAAATATAAAAGCACAACATTTTATGCTTAGCCACAGAAATCCTTTTGATAATTCAAAGGATTCGGTTATAAGGCTGCTAGATGGGATATATGCCAAAAGAAAAAGCGGAGAGCCGTATATTTCCGGCATTGATGGGGAATGAGAGGTATTAAGTTAGTCGTATCAGAAAGTATGCAGAGTATATTTATGTAATCTGCACACTTTACATTTACACAAAATAGGTATACTATATAATTAAAATTCCACTATATACAGGAGGAGAATTATGAATTATTCTATTAATACAAAATGCGTACAGGCAGGTTATACACCGGGCAATGGCGAACCAAGACAGATTCCTATTATCCAGTCAACAACATTTAAGTATGATACAAGCGAAGATATGGGAAAGCTTTTTGACCTTGAAGCTTCTGGATATTTCTATACAAGATTGCAGAACCCAACAAATGATCACGTTGCTGCTAAAATATGTGCACTTGAAGGTGGAACAGCTGCAATGCTTACATCATCAGGACAAGCTGCTAACTTCTTTGCTTTATTTAACATATGTGAATGTGGAAGTCATATTGTTGCTTCATCGTCAATATATGGCGGTACTTTCAACCTTATATCAGTTACACTTAAGAAAATGGGAATAGATGTTACTTTTGTATCTCCTGATGCATCAGAGGATGAACTTAATGCTGCATTCAAAGATAATACACGTGCTATGTTTGGTGAAACTATTGCAAATCCTGCTCTTACAGTTCTTGATATTGAAACATTTGCTAAAGTGGCACATGCACACAATGTTCCACTTATAGTAGATAATACATTTCCTACTCCAGTAAACTGCAGACCTATAGAATGGGGTGCAGATATCGTAACACATTCTACAACTAAATATATGGATGGTCATGGAGCAGCAGTTGGTGGTGCTATCGTTGACTCTGGTAATTTTGACTGGATGGCACATAAAGATATGTATCCAGGTCTATGTACACCTGATGAGAGTTATCATGGCATAACATATGCAGAAAAATTTGGCAAAGAAGGTGCATTTATAACAAAATGCACTTCCCAGCTTATGAGGGATTTAGGCTGTATACAATCACCTCAGAATGCTTTTATACTTAATCTTGGACTTGAATCGCTTCATGTAAGAATGCCAAGACACGTACAAAACGGACAGGCAGTTGCTGAATTTCTTGAAAACCATCCAGCTGTTAAATACGTCAACTATCCAGGTCTTAAAAGCAATAAGTATTGTGATCTTGCTAAAAAATATATGCCAGACGGCGGATGTGGAGTAGTATCTTTTGAAATAAATGGTGGAAGAGAAGCAGCAGAGAATTTCTTAAAGAATTTAAAGCTTGCTGCTATTGAAACACATGTTGCAGATGCGAGAACATGCTGTCTTAACCCAGCTACATCAACACATAGACAGATGAATGACGAACAGTTAAAGGAAGCAGGAGTACCTGCTGGTTTAATAAGAATATCATGCGGACTAGAAGATAAAAAGGATTTGATTGCAGATATTGCACAGGCACTTGAAGCAGTTAAATAATCTCTAAAATAATAAGCACATATTATAATTAAGCAGTTACTTTTAATTTTCACTTAATTATAATATGTGTTTTTTGTTTTGTTCTCTAATATATTGGTTTTATTTTATATTTTATAATAATTTAATTTTTTATATTTTATATTAAGTTTGTATATATATTGTACTCATATTTCTGTGGTGGTATAATAATATGACAAATTTTGGTTATTGGAGAGAATTCTAATGAATACAATCTTACGTATATTTAAACATGATGTTAAAGGCATATGCAGAAATATGTTTGCACTTATTATAGCACTGGGATTATGCATTATACCTTCTTTATATGCATGGTTTAACATCTATTCAAACTGGGATCCATATGCTAACACCTCATCTATAAAAATTGCTGTATATTCTGAAGATGAAGGTTTTACTCCTGAGGGAAAAGAAAAACAGAATATGGGTGAAAGTATCATAGAAAATCTTAGGGAAAACGATAAACTAGGATGGACCTTTACGAAGGATAAAGAAAGCACTATAGATGGTGTAAAAAGCGGAAAATATTATGCTGCCATTATTATTGGAAACAATTTTTCCCGTTCTATGATTAATTTTCTTAATGATAACATGGAAACACCATCTGTGACATACTATGAAAATGCTAAAAAGAATGCAATTGCAAGTAAAATAACTCAATCTGGAAAATCAACTTTACAGGAAACTATTAATGAAACATTTATTGAAACAGTTGTGGTTACTATACTTAATTCAACAGATGCTGATTCACTTACGAAGAATAATGTTTTATCTGATATATCTGATAAATTAAAAAATATCAGTGAAAATATATCTGAATATGATAGTGCTATAAAACAATTCAATGAAAGTAATATCGGACTGTCTGACACTTTAAAGAAAACGGATAGTCTTGTACACGATATCCAGGGTGATATGTCAGAAGAAAGACTTAATGCTTCAAAGGCTTCAGCTGATAATGTTATTGACCAGTATATTTCCAACATAAATGTATCACTTAACCGGCTTATAGATATTAATTCATCACTTGAACAGGGTATATCTGATTTAAGGGCAAAAATAGAAATATTTAAAAATAACGGCTCTGCAGTAAATAAAGACGATATAGTAAAAGCACTTAATGATCTTATAAACCAGATGAATAATGCCTCTAATGCCAGTGAGCAGTTAGCAGCAACATTAAAGCCTGTATTAGAACATTTCAAGGAAGAAGATCTTAATAATGGCGGTTATAACCAGGCTTTATATGATAGTCTTATAAGCTCACTTAATCTTATGCCGGAGCTTATAAAGGGCGCCACACAGACTCTTGAAACATTTACAAACTGGTATATGCAGTCTGACACTAAACCGCAGGATTTACTTATATATCTTGATAATGTACTTGCCCAATGCCAGACAAGCATAAGCTCACTCAATAATATATTAAAAACAAGCGTAAGCGGTTCTGTTAACCAGGCTGGAAACCTGTTTAAAACATCTATAAGCTCTATATATAATTCACTTATTAGTGCATCTGATAATCTGACATCAGTAAGCACTATTATTAATGGAGCTGATAGTACACTTACAAATGTCAATATAACCCTTGACACAATGTCAAACCTTATAAACAACATTAAAAACACTCTTGATAAAGCAGATAAAGAACTTGATGAATTAAAAGCAGATGGTAAATATGAGATTATGCAGAAGCTGCTTGATAAAGATTCTTCTGAATATGGTGAATTTTTTTCATCACCAGTAAAAGTTACAACACAGAATGTATATGAAGCAGTCAACTATGGTACAGCTGTAGCACCTTTCTATACAACTCTGGCTCTATGGGTTGGAGGACTTTTACTTACAGCTCTTATTAAAACATCTCCTGACGAGCTTGATGAATTTAAGAATGCTACACTTACGCAGAAATATTTCGGCAGATACCTCATATTCTGGCTTATGGGACAGATTCAGGCTATAATTACCGTTCTTGGTGATTTATATCTTCTTAAGATATATTGTGTACATCCAGGTATATTTATGCTTACTGCTTCAATAGTCAGCTTCGCATTTACATTGCTTATATATACACTTACTCTATCCTTTGGTGATGTTGGTAAGGCTTTAGCTGTTGTGCTTGTAGTTATACAGATAGCAGGTTCAAGTGGTACATATCCTATTGAATTATTACCATCGTTCTTTAGAAATGTATATATATATTTTCCATTCCCTTATGCTATTAATGCAATAAGAGAATGTATCAGTGGTTTCTATCGATATGATTACTTCATTCTCATGGGACAGCTTATGATTTTTGTAATCGGTACTTTATTCTTAGGATTACTTATAAGAAAACCTTTTATGAAGCTAAACCACTATATGCACCATCGTATGCATGATACAAAGATGATGTAAATAACCAAATACAAGTTAACAGATTGGAGGCAGCATGTTAAAAGCTGATAAACAGACTGTTCTTAACAGTTCAATTGAGATGATCCGCTTATATTATGAAAAAGAACATAAGCGTAATAAAGACAGAATAAAATATGGAATAATCGCCATGCTTATCATCCCTATTATATTTCTTATTTTGTTATTTGTTGTAAATAGTTCAAAAGTAATATTTCTAGTAATGTGGATTGCTTCGTTATTCATAATAAGCGGATACCTGATTGCAATAGAATATAAAGATTACAATATGACCGAAAACCTGAAAGGTATTATTGATAATTCTGATAACGATGCACTTATTGATACAACAAAAGTAATCAAAGATATTGCCATGAACTATGTAAGTCCTGTTGAACATGTTAAAAAAAATATAACAGAGGATACATCTGATAATTTTGATAGTGATATAAATGAAAAAAACACTATAACTGATTACGCAGATAAAAATGTACATGATAATATAAATAAAAATATAGCTAATAATACAACTAATAATATGCCTAAAAATATAACTAATAATATATCAGATAATGTATCATCTGACTGTCAGAATATAGTTATAGACAACAAACCTGGCAACAACAAAGTGACAATAAGCGTTGATAATAAAACAAACGCTGTCTGTATAACAATTAACCCAGATAATTCCAGTAAGGAGGCTGTCCGATAATGAAAAATATAATAAAAGTCTTCTTAAACGACTGTAAACATATAGGACGTAATGTAGTGGCACTGGTAGTCGTTATGGGACTTGCTGTACTTCCTTCTTTATATGCATGGTTTAATATATTGTCTAACTGGGATCCATATGGTCCTGAATCAACTTCCAATATTAAAGTTGCAGTTGCATATGATGATACCGGAATTAATATATCTGGTATGGATATAAATATAAGCACAAACATTGTTGAAGCACTAAAAACTAACGATACAATAGGCTGGGTATTTACAGATTCTACTGACGAAGCTATAGAAGGAGTATGGTCTGGTGATTATTATGCAGCACTTATCATGCCAGCGGATTTTTCTAAAGATATGGTAAGTTTTCTTGCTGATAATATGACACACCCTGAAATAATATACTATACAAACCAGAAAAAAAATGCCATAGCACCAAAGATTACAGATAAAGCAAAAACCGCTGTCCAACAACAGGTTAATGCGACATTCATCAGCACATTAACAGAAGCTATCATGAAATCTGCTGATGTCGCCGACAATATAGGTAACAAAAATAAAGCTGATTCCACATTAGAGTCTGGTTCAGATTCTATGAACAATTCACTAATTGATATACTTATAGCTAAGTTCCAGGTTATCAATACACAGGTTGTCACTTTTGACAATGTACTTTCTGCTCTATCAAACATAATGACTACTGCACAAACCAGTGCAGATACAGCAAAAGGTATAAGTACTGATATTTCAGGTACATTCGAAGGTGAACGCGCTATACTTAACGAACTTAACAAAACTATAGGACAAAGTTCCCTTATAGATTCATCCTTATTTTCAACAATTTCCCATGATATTGATGCGGTGAGTGGATATATGAATTCTATTTCCTCTATATATAATGACATGGGATATAACATTGATGACTTTAACAAATCAATAAGCCAGATGGGTGAATCAATAAACAATACACTTGTCATGGTCAGAAATATTGAAGATAACTTAAACGAAACAACTAATAAACTTGTGGAATTCAAAAACAGTGGAGTATACTCGTTATTACAGACTGCCATATCTTTTAACACAGATGAGCTTGCATCGTTTATATCAGCACCAGTTGCAATTACAACAGAAGATTTATATCCAATCACGAATTATGGCTCAGCAATGTCTCCATTCTATTCAGTACTTTCTATATGGGTTGGGGCTCTTATATTAGTAGCTATTATTCATGTAAAGGTTCATCCTTTTGATGGCATAAAAGTAAATTCAGTAGAAGCGTTCTTTGGAAGATATATTACATTCTTTCTTATAGGACAGGCACAGGCATTACTGATTACACTTGGGGATTTATTTTTTATAGGAATACAATGTATACATCCATTCAAATTCTGGTTTGCAGCTGCATTTACTTCATTTGTATTTACTATGATAACTTATTCACTTACTGTAGCATTTGAAAATGTCGGTGAAGCAGCCGCTGTAGTAATAATGGTTATCCAGGTCGCTGGTGCTGGAGGTACTTTCCCTATCCAGTGTCTTCCATCCATATATCAGGCCATCTATAAGTACCTGCCATTCACATATGCAATGGATGCTTTAAGAGAATGTGTAGGTGGAACATATAGCTGGTACTACTGGAAATGTATACTTGCACTTTTAGTATATGTTGGCATATGTTTATTTATTGGACTTGTAATTGCAAAACCATGCAGAAAACTGAATGCTATAGTAGACAAGAGCAAAGAAAAATCCGAAATCATGATATAATGTGTGCAAAAGAAAAAGAAGCGGCTGCGTAGCAGACATTTACTTTTCTTGCACCATTAACGAATGAACAGTCATGCGTAGCAGGACGAAACATAACGCTGATAAACGAGGATTTATCAGCGTTATGTTTATCTGCTATCACACATACTATTATTCTTCTTCTTTTTTTTCCTGATAAAGAGGAATCATTGCAGCAAGCTTCCTGTGTTCTTCTTCCATAGCTGCATAATGCTTAGCAGTTGTATTAATATCTTTATGCCCAAGGACATCACTTACAAGTCGTATGTCACCTGTGTCCTTATATAAAGCAGTACCATAAGTACTACGCATCTTATGAGGTGATATTTTCTTATCTGGTGTTGCATTTTTAGCATATTTTTTCACCATACGTTCAATTGCACTGATACTCATACGGCTTTTTTTCATAGATATAAATACTGCCTGTTCTTCAGATTCCGTATTTCCAAGAAGTAAAGGTCTTTCATTCTCTATATAATCCTTTAATGCTTTCTTAGTTGCTTCGTTAAAATAAAGATGTGCATCTGAACCACCTTTACGGACTATGTTAATAGTTCTGTAATTAAAATTAATATCATCAATATCTAAGCCTGCACACTCAGATACACGGATTCCTGTATTAAGAAGTAATGTAATAAGTGCTGTATCTCTTAGCTGTGTTTTTTTACACTTTTCAATCTGCAGCTTATTTCCCTTTATATTTGTATTTGAAACAACATTAAGAAATGTATTAACCTCCTCATCATTAAGACGTATAATATCCTTTTGTGGCATCTTAATACGTTTAGCTGCACCTACTGTAGGATTATTTTTCATATATTGATGAAGACATAAAAACTCAAATAAACCTCTGAGTGCTGCCATACGTCTTGCAATAGCCTTATCCTGGTTCTGATGGCTGCTTCCATCAACTGAACTATTGAACCTTAAATACCTTTGATATTCGTTGATATCTTCAAATGTCAGGCATTCAAGAAAATCTATGCTTATATTCTTTATTGCTGTATTTTTTAGCAGATTATTTTTCTCTGTCAGGAACCTGAAAAAAGTCTGCAGGTCATATGCATATGCAATAACCGTGTTAATCTGTGATGATAATTCCTTATCATTAAGATACGATACGACATACGGAGGCATAACAGATTCAAGCTGTCTTAATTTAATAAGTTTCTTTTTGTTTTTTTCTTTATAATATTCAGAATCTATACCCATTCGTGTCTCCCTGTTTATCTAACATTAACTAACTTTGACTAACTTTATCTTTCTTTATCTGATTTCACCTAACCTTATCTTTATTTTAATGTGCATTATTTTATATAAAATAATGCATGATTAACTACATACTATCACTATCAAGCCATAATATTGTTTTTAAACTGTCAGGATTAAATACATCATCAAATATAAAATCTTCATATAAGTTTTCTATATTTTCCTCTGAATACTCTACCTGTCTTGAAAATATATGTACAATATCCATTCTATCATCAAAAGAATAATTTCTATGATTATCCAGCCATTTTAACATATCCATCTGTTTTATCATAAAAAAGTTTGTTACAAGCATCTGACATTTGCCAAGAACATCATAATCATATATAGACTTAGCAAAATATCTGAACACATAGTACTCAAGAAGCTGTCTGTATTCATATTCCCTGCTGGAAATATATGTGGAAAATTCTTCACTTAAGGCAGTATATTCATCTTTATCCATCTGTTCAAAAAGACTATATATTACATCTTTTAACATAGATTCCCATGTATCGTTAAGTATCTCCATTTCCTCATATGGAACTAATATCTGTCTGATACTATCATGCAATGATATATTGTCAAATTCACCATTATCAAACATACTTCTAGTATCTTCAAGAAGATCAACACCATATTCTTTTGTGTACACTGCTGTTATATCTTTTATTTTATCATATTCACCATCATTAATAATTTTCTGAACTTCATTTCCCAAAGACAATATAACTATAAGTTTTTCATTAACAGATAAGTCTTCTTTACATAATATCTTAAAAACTGCTTCACGTACATTAAATATTTTTGCAGCATATTCACTATCATATTCTGAATCCTGTTCATATTCCTCTTCTAAAGGACTAATATTTAATGTAAATTTACGATTTTTGCATAACATTATTCTTGCAGCCTCTTCACAGGCCATGCCTATTCCGGATTCTTTTATAGTACCATAATATTCTGAATATCTTGGAAACTGGCTGCATACAACACCAAGATATTTTTCACCAAGCTCTTTATGTACGACACACAAGCCTTCTTCTGTAAGCATTGGACATCTGCCATCTATAAGCCTGAAACAATAATCACCATCCTCAGTCTGAATTATACTGTTTCTTAATTTTTCACCTGTTTCACCGCTCATCTGCTGGTAACGTTTATAAGTATCTTCATCAATATCTATTTCCCAGCCGCCTATACAGCAATTATCACTGCATTTATCTGCTATACATTGAAACTCATCATAATAATCTGGAACTCTTAACTTCATCTTCTTATGCCTGCCTCATTATTTTGCTTATTTACTGTTCATAACTATACACTGCATTCACTGGATTTACAATACATCTGAATATATATCAGCGATAATGTCAATTATATCAGCGATTTTTATGTTCTTTCCACCATGCATTATTAATATTCTATCATAGTCGTCAATAGTTCTCACATAACCAGAATACCTTTCATAATGGCCACCTTCTTTTAGCTCATCCTGCACAAAATACGTAACTGTGACTTTACATGAAGTATCTGATACATCATAGGTTTTATTATTAAGCATTTCCCTTAATATAGCAAATTTTTCGTTTAAAATATTGATTGCAGCTTCATCAGGTTCTATTCTGCTATCCGTAAGTCTTGCTGTTTCAACTATAGCATCATCATATCCAGTTAATGCAGCAAAAGGTGAGAACTGAGCTGCCCGTTCATAATTAGACATTTTTTTATGTCTGTATGATACTGGACGACTTTTATTGATAATGTCACTATATTTAATACATTCTGCCATAATTCCTGTCCTTTTTTCTATGCTTTATGTCCACCTATCTGACGGTTTCTATCCATAGCAGTAGCTCCTTCTTTTAGATTCATTCCTCTTACAACAGCATTCTTGCCATATTTTTTCTTTATATCAATCATGGTTTTTAAAACCTGTTTTTCCTTATTCAGCTGCATATCTTCTTCATTATGACTTTCTTTATCCATAAAATCTGTAAACAGATCCAGCTGTCTGCACTCCTGTTTAACCATGGCATCTTCTTCTTTTATAACATGATTTGCAGTTATATTTATACGTCTTGACATAAGTCTTTTATCTACAATCTCATCATAAAGCTTAACAACAGCATTAGTTGTTAATCTGACAGATGATGTGAATCTTCCAAGATTCGCCGTTCCATGTGCATGCTTTGGAATACGTCTTCCATATCTGTCTTTTACTATTTCACCTGAATAAGTTCCTTCTCTGTTACCAGATGTTTTAGTTATATTATCTATATCATAACCGATAGTGAGTACTATCTGATCTGTCACAAGCCCTTTATCTATAAGCTCAAGCATGAGAAGATCTACCATTTCACATACAACCAGTTTTGTTTTTTCAAAATCATAGGCACAATGCAGCACCTGTCCTGAACCTATACTGTTAGACTCTGGCTTATAGCTTTTTATATCTGCTATTGTACAAGGTTCATACCCCCATGCATGGTCGATAAGCAATTCTGCATTAACACCAAAAAGCTTATATAAAAGTTCCTCATTATAAAAATCACTATCAGATCCAAGAGAACATCTTGCAACATCACCCATTGTATACATGCCATACTCATACAGCTTTTTTTCATATCCTGGACCAACACGCCAGAAATCAGTAATAGGTTTATGCCCCCATAACTGCTCACGATAACTATGTTCATCAAGTTCGGCTATTCTTACACCATATTTATCTGCTGGCATATGTTTTGCAACTATATCCATGGCAATCTTACATAGATAAAGATTGGTACCAATTCCAGCAGTGGCTGTTATTCCTGTTTCATCATAAATATCCTTTATCATCTTCATAGCCAGTTCACGGGGTGATACATTATATATTCCAAGATACGCCCCGACATCTATAAACACCTCATCAACTGAATAAACATGTATATCTTCAGCTGCCACATACTTAAGATATATATTATATATATACGTTGAATACTTCATATACAAAGACATTCTTGGTGTTGCAATAATATATGACAGTTCCAGTTCTTTATTGCTTTTAAGCTCTGAGGCAAAACATGAACTACCCTTAAGTTTATGTCCATAAACTTGTGTACGCCTCATTGCATTGATTTCATTAACCTTTGAAACTACTTCAAAAAGTCTTGCCCTTCCTGATATTCCATATGCTTTAAGTGAAGGAGATACTGCAAGACATATTGTTTTTTCTGTTCTTGATGCATCTGCAACAACAAGATTCGTATCTAATGGATTCATGTTACGTTCTACACATTCGACTGAAGCATAAAATGTTTTCAAATCAATGGCAATATACATGTGTTTAACTGACATAATGTACTCCTGTTATTATATGATAAAAGTAAGCAAGAAAAGTAAATGTCTGCTTCGCAGCCGCTTCCTTTTCTTTTGCGCTCA
>OLGH01000713.1_pt1 | contig 37677 bp, 34 predicted proteins | sample 1604851 | NCBI WGS metagenome assembly OLGH01 (sample SAMEA3888894, study PRJEB22519) | human gut metagenome | biome: human gut; feature: human-associated habitat; material: faeces | place: Denmark | collected 2010 | reverse complement strand
AAACCCCCCGCCGCATCGCCGTCGTCTATTTCTCGAAGACGGGCAACACCCGCAAGGTAGCCGAAGCGATCCGCTCGCTCACTGGCGCCGACCTCTACGAGGTGACGACGAAGGAGCCCTATCCCGAGGAATACACGCCCACCACCGAAATCGTGAAGGAAGAAATCGAAAAGGGAATCGAACGTGAGATCGTCGCGCCCAAGATCGACCTCTCTAAGTACGACGTCGTGATTCTCGGCACGCCCACCTGGTGGCACCACGTGGCGCAGGCGCTCCAGACTTGGATCAAGTCGGTCGACCTCAAGGGGAAGACCGTCGCGCACTACAACACTCACGGTGGCGGCGGCCGCATGCACACGGAGGAAGACTTCCTGAAGCTCCTCCCCGAAAACAAGCATCTCGGTCACCTCACCGTCCGCGGCTCGGCCTGGGGCCTCACGGGCGACGTGGAAGACTGGCTCAAGGAAATCGGTCTTCTTTGACCGAATCATGAATAACCCTAGCGAAACGGGCGCGACAACCGTCACGCCCGCTTTACATTTGAATTCCCGAACAGGTCAGAAAAAGAGCCCGTCCCGATCCCACCACGGGTCGATCGTGTAGCCCACTTCGGTGACGACGCCCTTCATGTCGAACTGCACCCAACAGGCCATGTGGAAGAATCCTTCGTCAAGGAAGCGGTACATCCACGCGTCCTGGTTGACGAGCGCAAAGTGGCTTTCCTCGGCGCACTTTCCGAAGAGATTCCAGACGGTTTCCTTCGTATCAATACCCGGGCGAATGAGCGCGAAGTGTTCGCGGTCGAGAACGTTCTGTCGTGAGACCACCTCGCCCTTTTCATTGAAGTCGATCCACCAGACCTGTTCGCTCATGGGCTGGAGCGAATAGACGAAGCGCGTGCCGCCCGACTCGAGCGTCACCTTGGCGTCCGGAGCGCCGAGTTCCGTCTCGACCGCCGTAAGACTCATCCCCGGCTCCATGAGCTGAGGATGCGCGCAACCCGCAAGAAGCGCCGCGCAGGCGACCGTCAGAGCCAAACAACGGACTTTTTGGATTTCAAACATTTGATCCTCCCTTTGTGATCGGGATTTTCGATCCTTTCGGCGGCTTCGTCAACGCCTCCCTTCCGGGGGAAGCGCCTCGGCGGGGGCCGTCTTTTCTTCGTAGTCGCACTCGAGCGCGTCGATCATCTCGTGGAGCTTCGCCTTCCACTCGGCCTTGGCGACGCCGAGGAGCACGGCGTCCTCAAAGAAGTCCTGCAGAGCCGTTTCGGTTTCCTCCCAGGTTTCGGTCAGAACCTTCACGCTCTCCGTACAGGAGACAACCGTGCCGTCCTTTCTGAGCCAGCGGTCGGGCGCCGTCATCGGGTTCCCTCCCCGTCGCGCGCGGGCTGCTTGCCATAGGTGCGGAATTTTTCGATCACCACCGCCATCTCTTCGTCGGAAAGGAGATGTGGAGTGCCGAGACCGCGCACGATCACGTATTGGCGAGCGAGGTTTTCAACTTCCGCCGCAAGGTCGAGCGCCTTTTCGGGCGTGGGCCCGAGCGCCACGACCCCGTGGTGTTCAAGAAGACAGGCGTTCTTTACGCGAAGGGCCTCGGCCGTGCGCTGGCCCAAGAGTTCCGTCCCGAAGGTCGCATAGGGAACGACGTCGATCGAGGATCCCCCCGCAACCGCCACCATGTAGTGAAAGGCGGGAATCCCCTCGTTTTGGCAGGCGAGCGCCGTGGCGTAGGCCGAGTGCGTGTGGACGACCGCCCCCGCGTCGGGGCGCGCCGCGTACACCGCACGGTGAAGAGACCACTCGGAAGACGGCAAAAGCGCACCCTCGCGGTCCTCGACCGAAGCCGCCGTGAGCGGCATCCAGACGAGATCCCCGGGCGTGAGCGACGCATAGGGAACGCCCGTCGGCGTCACGAGAAAGCCGTCGCGTCCGCCACGCTCGACGCGCACCGAGACGTTCCCGGACTTGTTCACGTTGATGCCGCGCTCGTTCATGCCGCGCGCCGCGGCGATGAGGCGCTCGGAAAGACTCGATTCCCGCATCGCCGCCCCTTTATTGGTACGCGCTCAGTTGATCGGCGAAGCCCGTATAGAGGTCTTCGGGCTTGTAGACGCCGCGCTCGGTAAAGAAGGCCGTCACGAGACGCGAGGGCGTCACGTCGAAGGCGGGATTCGCCACGGGGGTTCCTTCGGGGGCGAGCCAGACATTGGAGGGCTTGCCGCCCTTTTCCATCCCGTGCACGCAGAGGACTTCCTCGGCGCCGCGGTTTTCGATTTCGATTTCCTGGCGGCCCGAAAGGAGTCGCCAGTCGACCGTCGACGAAGGCGCCGCCACGTAGAAGGGAACGCCGTTGTCGAAGGCGGCGAGCGCCTTGAGGTAGGTCCCGATCTTGTTGGCGACGTCGCCCCGGCGCGTGATGCGGTCGGCCCCGACGATCACGGCGTCCACGTCCCCGTGCTGCATGAGGTGACCGCCCGCGTTGTCGACGATGAGCGTGTGGGCGACCCCGTGCTCGCGAAGCTCCCACTCGGTGAGAAGCCCCTGATTGCGCGGACGCGTCTCTTCGACCCAGACGTGAAGGGGAATGCCTTCGTCGTGCGCCTGATAAACGGGCGAAAGAGCGGTCCCGTAGTCGACCGTGGCGAGCCACCCGGCGTTGCAGTGCGTGAGGATGTTCAGAGGCCGGCGCTTTTCCTGATAGAGTTCGCGAAGCACGCCGAGCCCCGCCTCGCCGATGCGGCGGCAGCGCTCCACGTCCTCCTGCGTCATCTCTTCGGCGAGGCGAACGGCCGTGAAGAAGCGGTCCTTGGGCTCGCGCGGCAAAAGAGCTCCGAGCATGCGCGTCACCGCCCACGAGAGATTCACAGCCGTGGGACGGGCGTTGCGGATGACTTCGGCCGCCTTCAGAAGCGACTCGTTGTCGTGACAGGTCTTGAGCGCGAGCACCACGCCCCAGGCTCCGGTGATGCCGATGAGGGGCGCCCCGCGCACCCGCATGTTGCGGATGGCCTCGACCGCGTCCTCCCAAGTCGTGAGAACGCGACGCTCAAAGCGGAAGGGAAGCAGCGTCTGATCGATGATTTCCACCGATTCGCCGCCTTCCAGAGAACGGATGCTGCGGGTGGGAAGACCGTGAACTTTCATAAGCGCAAAAAAGCAAGAAATCTTGGGAAAAAGGGGCGCCCGAAGTGCGGACGCCCCTCCATAGAGTAACGATAGCAGGTTGAGAAAAGAAAAGGAGCCGTCTGACGCGTCACTTCTTCCTTTCGCCCTCGTCGATCTCGACTTTCGCGTCGCGCTCGGCCTTTCGGCGGGCGCGCTCTTCGCGTTTGAGGTCGACGACCTTCACCTTGCAGGCGACGGGGGAAATCTTCTTCGCGCCGATCGGACGACCGCGCCGAATGCCGTCGCCCGTTTCTTCCCCGGGAAGATCGGGAAGCCCCTTTTCAAACTCGGCCTCCCAGACGACTTCGCCGCGCTCGACCGTGGTTTCGCGCAGATCCTCCTCCGTGAAGCTCGCACCGGTGCCGGTGAGCGCCAGGCCCATGCCGAAGGTGTCGAGCACCTGAAGAACCTTCGCAAACTGCGCCGTGGGCTTGCCCGACTCCAGGTCGAGGAGAAAACGCCGGCCCACGCCGCAGCAGATGGCGGCATCGCCCAGGGTCATCCCGAGCCGCGCGCGACGCGTGCGGATGAGGGCGCCGAGCTCTTCGGCGTCCCCGAAGCGGATGTAGCGCGTACGCATGACTGAGCGCTGGGGCGCGCGACGTCTTTTGGGCGCGGACGTCTCCGAAGCCCGCTTTTCCTTCTTCTCAAAGCGCAGCGTCATGTCGTACCAGACGGCGCCCCCGTGAACGCTTTCCGAAACACCCCGCTTTTCAAAGCCGAAGCGCTCGTAAAAGGGAATGAGACGCTCCTTGCAGGTGAGCATTACGCCGCGCCGCCCCTCCCTTCGGGCCTTTTCGATGAAGGCGGCGAGCAGGTCGCTCGCAATCCCGCGGCGACGCCAGTTGGGATGAACGGCCAGGCCGAAGACGCTCTGCCAGGCCCCCTGCGGATCATGCAGACGGGCGTCTTCGTAAAGACGGTCTTCAATCGTTTCGCAGTTCGTCACCATCCCGTCGATGAGTCCCACGGGCGTACCGTCGGCTTCGGCAATCAAAAAACCTTCCGGAAAGGCCTTCAGGCGAGCCTCAAAACTCTCGCGGCTCGCTCCTTCGGCGGGCGGAAAGCTCGCCGCCTCGATCGCAGTCAGCGCGTCGAGGTCGTGAAGCGTAGCAACGCGCAATGAAATCATAAGAAGAACCCCACAACCGTCCCTTCGGGCGCACGGACCCAATCCGGCGCGAAGCGAAGAGAAAACCCTAAGTCTGAAAAATGGAACGCGGCGCCCGCTTCTTCTCGCTCGGCAGGGCCGGGAGAGTTTTTCAAAAAGGCGAACGCCGTCGATACACGTTAACCCGTAGTCTACCCGAGTTTGAGAAAAGGATTGCGTTGCAGGATTAGGAAATTGTCTGAACCAAAAAGAAAAACGAAAAACTACGCGGTTTCACCTAGCTTTTCCGACGATTCCCTTTCGCCTCCTCCGAGAAATCCCGAACGTCCCGGGCACGTCCCAGGAAGTCATTATGCACTTTTGCTTATGGCGGCGCATCTCCCCGTCCGCCGTGCATTTTTATTTCCCGATCGGGAACCTTCCGGCAACCCCCGAAGAAACCCGAAAACGTGTCCGAGCACACGGACGCGCAGGCTGCGCTCCCCTACTCTTTGCGCATGGGCTCCCGGTGAGCCTTGACCAAAGGAGAAAGTCTTATGAAAATCACCCGTCGTCAGTTGATCGGTTCGGCCGCCGCCGGTGCGGCCCTCTCGGGCGTCGTGCCCGCCGCGCTCGCCGCCGTCGTGGAAAAGAAGGTCGACCTCGTCATCATCGGCGGGGGCTTGGGCGGCCTCGCCGCCGCGAACGCGGCCGTGAACAAGGGCGCCAAGCCCCTCGTTCTTGAAAAGCTCGCCTTCTTGGGCGGCGCCGGCCTCTTCCCGGAAGGCTCCCTCGGCGTCAATACGCGCTATCAGAAGGAACACGGCATCAAGACGACCGTGCAGCAGGTTTTGGACGCCGCGCTGCAGTTCCATCACTTCCGCGCCGATCCGTCCGTTCTTCGCGTGCTGATCGAAGAATCGCAGAAGACGATCGACGAGATCCAGGACATGGGCATTGAATTCCGCGGTATCCGCACCATGTACGACAAGCACGAATCGCTCATGACGTGGCACCTCTTCAAGGGCGGCGCCGCCGAAGTCATCAAGCGCTTCATCGACAACATCAAGGCCCGCGGCGGTGAAATCCTCACGAAGACGCGCGCTCAGAAGCTCATCACCGAAAACGGCGCCGTCGTCGGCGTGGAAGCCGTGAACGAAAAGGGCGACAAGATCATCGTGCGCGCCCGCAAGGTGATCATCGCCACGGGCGGGTTCGCCGCCAACAAGGAAATGCTCGCCCAGTACGTCTTCGACTCCTCCGCCCTCGGCATGGTTGAACCGATTTGGCTGCGCGGCCCGGTGGTCGACGGCCGCACGGGCGACGGCATCAACATGGCCCGTCTCGTCGGCGCCCACGTGGCCGGCATGCACGCCGTGGCCGGCAACGCTCCGTACCTTCCGGACGTTCCTCCGATCAATCAGTTCTCGGGTCCGGACGAACTCAAGCAGGGCCGTTGCGCCCTCGCCCAGCCCTGGCTCTGGGTGGACCACACCGGCCGCCGCTTCTTCAACGAATCCCGCGGCTCCGTCTTCGTCGACGTCTACAACGCCATGACCACGGCGGGCGGCGTCTCCTACACGATCTTCGACCAGGAAAAGATGGACCGCATGATCCAGAAGGGCGCCGTGCTTCCGTTTAACGCCATCGTTCTTGCCGATACGCCGCTTAAGGCGCTCCCGAAGACCTGGGAAATCGGCCAGCAGCGCGGCTGGGCCTTCAAGGCCGACACGATCGAAGAACTCGCCATGCAGATCGGCGTTCCGCCGAAGAACCTGCGCGAAACGATGCAGAAGGTGAACTCCTACGCCGAAACGGGCGTCGACCCCGAATTCGGCCGCAAGAAGGAACACCTCGTGAAGTTCAACCTTGAAAAGGGCCCGTACTACGCTCTCAAGGCGATCCGCGCCTTCTTCCTCACCTTGGGCGGCGTCACCGTCACGCCCAACTTCGAAGCGAAGAATCCGCAGGGCGACGTGATCCGCAACCTCTACGTCGTCGGCCAGGACATCGGCGGTCTCTATGACTCGTCCTATGACCTCCGCTGCGAAGGTTCGGCCTCGTCCTTCGCCATGACTTCGGGCCGCGTGGCCGCGCTCCACGCCCTCAAGGCCATCGAAGCCGGCGAATAATCGACGCTTCCTTTCGGGGGCCGAACCCGCTTTCGGCCCTCGAGCGGACATCCGATCGATCTTCGACCTTCCCGCCCTACGGTGCGGCGAAGGTCGTTTTCTTATCCGCCCACCGCGTTTCTCCGCCGCTCCGTAGAAGTTCTCATCGTTGCCGAAGCGGCCGGCCGATACAATGAGCCTGCACACTTTCCCGACGAAACATGACGAACGCACCGAAGCTCTCCATCTATTCCGACCGAGCCTGGCTTTTCGACGCCGCGCCGGAAGCGATCGAACCGCTCTTTGCCGACGCGCCCCGCAGGGTGATTCCCGCCTGCACGCGGCTCCCCTTCGGCTCCACGCACGTCGTCGCCCGCATTGAAGAAGGACTCTTTGCCACATACGCTGGTTTTCAAGGGGAATTTCGGCTCCTCACGGGGCTTTTCGGCCCGGGCTCGATTTTGGGCGGCGTCAAGGCCCTGACGCACGCGGGGCGTCGAATGCCACTCTCTCTCAGAGCTCTCTCCGACACAACCGTGCGGGTGATCGACGCCGTTCGGTTTCGCGAAGCCCTGGAAGCCGACAAGGCGCTAGAAAAGGACGTTCTTTCCTATTTCCTCGTGATGCACGAACGGCAGATCGACGGCCTCCTCGTCATGGAGTACCTGCCGCTTGCCGACCGCCTCGCCATGCTGATCGAGACGCTCTACTTCGCCATGGGAGAGGAACCGTCGGAGACGCCCGTCGAGCTCCCGCTTTCCCTCAACGCAAGCGACCTTGCCGACATGCTGCGCGCCGAGCGCGCATCGGTGAGTCGCGTTCTTTCTCGCTGGGGCCGCGCCGGCATCTTCCGCCGTGAAGGCCGCGCGCTCTACTTCGCAAGCGCCCGTCTTCGCGAACAGAACGCAAGCGGAGTCGCATTCCCGTGAGCCGGATTCTCCTTCTCGTCCTCTCGACGGCGCTCGTCATGCGCGCGCCGATCAACGCGCTCGGCCCCGTCGCAGAAGACGTGATCGAAACGCTCGGCTTCGGCTACGCGGTCTACGGCTTCGTCGCGGCGCTCCCGATCTTCCTATTCGGTCTCATGAGTCCCGTCGTAAGTCGTCTGCTGCGGCGCTTCTCGGGAGAACGGCTCTTCCTCGCGGGGCTTCTCCTTCTCATCTTCGGGTGTTGGGCCCGCGGCGCAGACGACCCCCTTCTGTTTATCGCGGGGACGCTCGTCATGGGCTTCGGGATCACGCAGTTGAACGTCCTCATGCCCGCCGTCATCAAGACGGGATTCAAAGAGAAGTGGCCCGTCATGATGAGCGCCTATGCGGCCTTGATCGGCTTGAGCGGCACGGCGGGCGTGGCGCTATCGACGCAGCTTTTCGCCGCGACCGCCGATTTTTCGGCGTCGCTTCGCGTCTGGGCCCCGGCCGCTCTACCGGCGCTTCTTCTGCTTCTCTCGCTGAGAAAGGGATTCGTTCCGAAGGAAACGGCCGCTCCCGAAACGTCGGGCCGAATCACCTCTGCCCGGCTCCTTTTCACGCTCGTCGCCATCACGGGACTCCAGGCGGCCATCAATTCGACCCTCAGCCTGTGGCTTCCCTCCGCGCTGACGGCCGACGGCTTCACGTCCGCGCAGGCCGGAGCCTTCGTCACGACACTCCTCATCGCCTCGATCGCGGGAAGCTTCGCGCAGCCCGCGCTCTCGCGGCTTTGTCCGGACTTCACGGTCCGCGTCGCGCTTTCGGTTGCCGCCTTTGTTCTTCCCGTTCACTTCCTCGACAGTCTGCCGCTCGTCCTCACGGCGCTCGCCTCGGGCTTTGCGCAGGGGATCTTCGTTGCGGAATCCTTCGCGATGCCCGCGAAGAAAACCGACGGTTTCGAGCGGCTCGTGGCGCTCACCGGGCGCGTGCAGTGCGGAGGCTACGTCCTCGCGGGCGTCGGTCCCTTTCTGACGGGCGGCGTCGTGGAGCTTCTCTCGGTCTCGGCCGTTCCGACGCTTCTGACGGTTTTCGCCCTCCTCTGGGGGCTCTTTGCGGTGCTCGCCGAACGAGCGGAGTGAACCATTCGCGAAAACCCGCAGAAAACGGCGGAGCGCGGACTTTCGCCGTGCTATAGTTCCTCTCCCGCCGCAGGATCCGCGGCTTTGTCCATACGGAAATTCCCATTCAGCCATGACCGTACGCATGCCCGAACCCAAAGGTACGCTTCTCGGTAAAGAGACGACCTACGAAAACCAATACGATCCGTCTCTGCTCACGCCGATCCCGCGCAGTCTCGGCCGCGACGCAATCGGCCGTCACGACTTCCGCGGAGTCGACGTCTGGCGTCTCTACGAAATCACCTGGCTCGACCTCGAAGGTCGTCCGCACTACGCCGCGGGGGAACTGCTCGTTTCCGCGACGTCGCCCAACATCGTCGAGTCGAAGTCCCTCAAGCTCTACATCGGGAGCTTCACGCAGACGCGCGTGGGCGACCTCGCGACCCTTTGCAAAACGGTCGAGCGCGATCTCTCGGCGATTCTCGGCGCCCCCGTGAAGACCCACTTTGCCGAACTCGCCGACTGGAACTGCCCCGTCGAAAAGACGCCGGGCGTTCTTCTCGAGCGCGAAACCGCCCCGAAGGGCGAACTCACGTTCGAGCCCGAACCCGCGCTTCTCGCGTTCTCGGACGAAGAAAAGACCGTCGAGGAAACGCTCTCCACCGATCAGCTGCGCTCTCTTTGTCCAGTCACGGGGCAGCCCGACCACGCGACGGTCGTGATCCGCTACCGCGGACGGGCCTGGGACCATGAGGCGCTCTACCGCTATCTCCTTTCCTATCGCCTCCACCGCGGTTTTCACGAACAGTGCTGCGAGCAGATCTTCCACGACCTCATGACGAAGCTGTCGCCCGAGACGCTCGAAGTGCGCTGCCTCTTCACGCGCCGCGGCGGGATCGACATCAGCCCCTTCCGTTCGACCGATCGGGACGAACCCGAACGCATCTGGCGCGCCATGCGGCAATGAGCTCGGAGAACGGGCATTCGGTCGTATAATGGTCTTTTCGATCGAAAACATCCTCTCGGATTCTCCGCATGCTCAAAGAAGCTCCACCGCGTCCCGGCGAAGCGCTCGCCAAGACCATTTCGGGTCACCGCCTCACGCACGTGGCCGACTGCCTCGGCGTGAACGTTTCGACCCTGCAGCGCGTGATCCGCGGCGACTTCCGCGTGACGCCCGCCATGGCCTACCGTCTCTCGATCGCGCTTGAAACGCCCATGGAGTATTGGCTTCGCATCCAGACCGAACGCGACGTCTGGGACATGCAGCACGACAAAAACCGTCCGACGAACGTGAAGTCGATCTACGAACCCGAAGCCTCGGACATTCCCGAGCAGGAAACGCTCCCCTTCGACTGGGGCGAAGAATAACGGCGACGAAAAGCCGACCGCCCTCCAACATCCCGCCCCTCGAGGCGGGATTTCTTTTGCCCGCCGCACCCTCCCGTCCTCTCCGCTCCGCCGGGGCGAAGCCCTTCGCCCCCGGGGCCTCTTCCTGGGCTCATTCGCTGCGCAAAGCATAGATAACGTTTCCCATTTCGTTCCCGATGCGGAAGTTTAGGGGTTTTGTCTTGGGTGGTAACCCTGTTACAGATTGTAAGAAAAACTACCGAATGTTCTTTTGCTTTGGCAAAATCCGTTTCTCTTTCAACCGATGCGCCCTCCGATAAAGAACAAGGCGGGGCGCTTTATGAGGATAAGTATGGAGTTCGTAGAACTGCTTTTGCTCTGCGTCGCCGTTCTGCTTCTCATCTTCAAGCCCGAGCAGGAAAAACTCGCCTGGTGGCTGACGGTGGGCGGCTGGTTCGTCGTTGTGTTCATGTATGTCGGCCACGTGTCGACGGCCATTCTCGGTTCGCTCAATCTCTAAGGAGGCTTTTCGATGACTGACTATTCGCAGCCCGTCAACGAGGGCGACATCAAGAAGGCGAAAACCTTTTACGACATCATTTGCTGGGGCGGTCTTCTGATCGTTCTGCTCCCCGTCGGCATCGCCAATCTCATTCTCGGCTACCTTCTCGGCGACTCCCCCTGCACGCTCTGCTGGGGCCAGCGTCAGCAGATGGCCTACATCGGCGTCGTGGCGCTCTTCATGGTCCGCTACGGCTTCAAGCCCAAGTACCTCGCCACGATGCTCGTCATGGCGGCCGTGGGCCTCTACTCGTCCTTCCGTCACCTCGGCAACCACGCCGCCCGTGACGTCGGCCAGGGCTTCGGCCTCGACATCTTCGGCATTCACACCCAGATGTGGGCGGAAATCGTCTTCTGGTGCGTCGTGATGCTCTTCGGTCTCGCCACCTTCCTCGCTCCGCGCTTCGACGCGCTGATCGCGGAAATGCGCGGCCGTCCGTGGCGTCCGCTCACGACCTTCTACAAGATCGCCTTCGGCATCGTCGCCTTCATCATCGCCTCGAACTCCTTCCAGGCCGCCTGGTCGACGGGTCTTCCCCCGAACTGGGGTCAGGGCGATCCCTGGCGCTTCTCCTGGGACCGCAAGTACATCACGTACTCCGCCGATTCCTGGGAAGGCATGTGGGCCGGCATCAACTTCCTCGGCCGCCGCGACGTGAAGGATCCGGACCTTGCATACAAGCCCAACGCCAAGAAGCTCGGCATCACGTGGAACCACAACGCGGCCGAAGCCCCGATCGCTCTGAACGGCAGCCTCACGGTCTCGAACACGCGTGAAATCAAGGGAATCGACGCCAAGCTCAACACGCTCCAGAAGATCCGCGGCGAGTACGTCGTGACCTCGAAGTACGACTTCTGGTTCCTCAATGACGACCTCACCCCGTCGATCCACGCCGCCATGGACCCCTGGTTCTCGGCGAACGTCCTCGACCTCGTCGGCGTCACGCCCTACGGTGAAGACGCCTACGTCCTCATGGGCATGAACAAGTCGATCCTGCGCGTGCGCAAGAACCCCGAAGCCGACGACGTTCAGGGCTGGGCCAACTTCACGGCCGGCCGCGATCAGGTCGAAGCCGTGGGCGGCAAGGGCCGCGCCCGCATCGACACGACCCGCGCCAAGATGTTCTACGTCCACTCGAGCGCGACGGACGGCAAGTACATCTTTACGGCCACCGTGCCCGACAACAAGGACAAGAAGACCTTCGTGATCTCGAAGGCCCTCATGGCCGACTGGACGCTCTCGGGCGAATTCAAGCCCGCCGCCGCCCTCAAGGACGGCCGCTCGCTCGGCGAACTCTACGTCACGGGCATGGTCTACGAAGACGGCAAGCTCTACGCCGTGTCGAAGAACTTCAACGTCCTCGTCGTGATCGACCTCGCGACGGAAGCCGTGACGGAAGCCTGGGGTCTCCCCGCCGACTTCACGGACATCCGCGGTCTCGTGAAGACGGGCGACACCTTCGAAGTCCTCGACGGCAACCGCATCGTGACGCTCACGAAGTAATTCGAAGCATCGCGACCGCATGAATCCGGGCCGTTCTCCTTCGGGAGGACGGTCCGATTTTTTTGTTCGCCCCCTCCTCTTCCTACCGCGCCGCGAAAGACGGAGACCGTAACCGTTTGCAAATGCCATCCGGGCGCGATTTGCGGACGAATCCCGTCCGTATAATGAACCGACATGTCACTCAACAGGGAGACCCTCATGTCCGCGCGTCTCAAACTTCTCGCGCCCCTACTGGGCGCCCTTCTTCTTTCGGGATGCCAGACCTTCACCGAAGGCGGCGCTCCGGGCGACGCCGCGTCCGCTCCGGTCTCCGCGGAGAAGCCTGCCAAGGCCGCGGCGTCCCGCTTTCCCTGTCTCGACGCCCCGCGCTTCGATCTGATGTTCGACATCGGCCCCTCGATCGCGGTGGGCGACGAAGAAAAGCTCGACCTCGCCCGCAACGCGGCTGAACGACTCCTTGAAGACCTCGCCGAGTACGACCACCCCGTGGCGATCTTCACGGCGAGCCCCTACGCAATTCCCGGCGGCGACGAAACGCCCCGCCCCGCTGCGCTCGCGCGCGTGATCGACGGTCTCAAGGCGCTGCCGAGAAACAATCCCAAGCTCGAGCGCGCGATCTCGGCCTACGCCGCCACCTACGGCTGCGCCCCGAAGACGCGCGGCGCCCTCGTGCTCTTTACGGACGGCGCGTGGCTTGACGACCAAAAGGTCCTGCGCGCGGCGGAGCGCCTGACGCGCCTCGCCCCGTCCGCGGGCCTCTTCGTGATCGGTCTTCGTCCCAATGAGGCGGACAAGGAAAATCTGCTACGGCTCGTGACGCTCGTTCGCGAAGCGAGGGGCGAAGCGGGCGGCGCCTACATCGAAGTCGACCGCCTCGAATACGATCCCGACGCCTTCCTGCTCTTTTCCGACAAACTCCACCGCTGGTTGGCCGACGACACGGACGCCGCCCCCGCCGACGACGAGGAAACGGCGGTCTGACGGATTTTTCCGGACACAGAACGCACGAAGGGCCGGGAATTTTCCCGGCCCCTTCGTTTTTCGAATCGGCTTTGGATCAGGCGATCGCCTTTTCAAAGAGCGCCTTGATGGAGGCGATGTCCTTGGGTTCGACGAGCGTGTCGATCATTTCGCCCTTCTTGTAGAGCTTGAAGGTCGGAATGTGACGGATGTCGAGCTTTTCACGAAGCCCCGCGTCGGCGTCGAAGTCGGCGTTCCCGAAGGCGACGCGGTCGCCGTAGGTTTCGAGAAGCTTGCGAACGAAGGGTTCCGCGCGGCGGCAGTCCGGGCACCAGGCGGCGCCCATCACGAAGATAAAGGGCTTTTCGGACTGAAGAACCGTTTCGTTGAAGTTGGCTTCGGTGACGTGGATCATCATGATGAGATCTCCTCATAAAAGATTGGGTTTCCTCATCCTACGACAAGGAAACCCATTTCCTGAGTGAATCGCTCGGTTTTTACGCGCGTTTACGTTTAGGCAAAAACCTTTTCATGACGCCGCACGGCAAAGAGGCTCGCCGTGAGGAGGCAGACGATCCCGAGGAAGGCGCCTTCGAGCGAAATCGCGGACGAAACCGCGCCGATGAGGGCGGGCCCCGCGAGGAGACCGCCGTAGCCCACGGTCGTGACGGCCGTGATGGCCTTGACGCTCTCCATCTTCTTGTCGCGCGAGGCGGCCGAGATGAGGATCGGCGCGAGGTTCGCGATGCCGAGGCCCATCACGAAGAGGCTCGCGAAGACCGCGGCGGGGAGCGGGAAGAAAACCATGACGCAGAGCGACGCGATGATCATGGCGACGCCCGCGAGAAGGACGACGTTCGGCCCCACCTTTTCCGTCACGCGGTCGCCCATGAGGCGCGAGACGGCCATGGCGATCACGAAGAGCGTGTAGCCGAAGGCGCTCGCTTCCTGCGGAACGCCCGCGGAGTCGCGCAGATAGATGGCGCTCCAGTCGAGCATGGCGCCTTCCGTGAGGAAGATCACCGCGCAGAGCGACGCGAGAATCAGCACCGAACCCGAAATGCGGCGAGCGCCCGCCGCGCCCGAAGTCGTGCGGCCCTCCTTCTTTTCGCTCTTGATCTTCTCGTTCGCGATGCGCGAGAGAATGGCGACCAACACGAAGGCGAGGACCGTCATAAGGGTGGTGATCGTCATAAGCGGCGTCAGACCCGAAACGAAGCAAAGCGTGATGAGACCCGCCGAAACCACTTCGCCGATCGAATAGGCGGCGTGCAGACCCGACATGATGCGGCCTTCGGACTTCTTCTCAAGATGCGTGCCGTAGATGTTGACGCTCACCTCGAGACAGCCGAGCGTGATCCCGTAGAGGAAAAGCGCCGCGCACTCGAAGGCGTAGCTCGGCATGAGCGTGAGACAGACGAGCAGAAGACAGGAGAGAAGGCCCGAGAGACCGATGGCGTTGCGGCATCCGATTCGCTGCGAGAGCGTGCCCGCAAGCGGCATCCCGACGAAGCTTCCGACGCCCAAGCCCAGAAGGAGCGTGCCGAGAAGCATGGGCGAGAGTTCGAGCCCCGACTGCACGAAGGGAATGAGGGGCGCCCAGGAGGCCACCGTGAAGCCCCCCGTGAAAAAGCCGATGCGCGCGGACCAGAGTTCCGCCTTGGTGGCGGCCCCGGCCTTGGGGCTCGCGTCGGTTTTGTCACGGGAAATCGAGAGGGAGGAAACGGAATCGCGAAGTTTCGACGTCGCGGAGGACGTGCCGGCAAAGGACTTCGGAGAGATGTTTTTCGTTAATTCGCAGGACATACAGGACGATGATCGTGGATGACGCTAGAATTTTATCAACAATAATCCGATACTTCAAAATGGATTCCATCAGGAAACTGATGGATCAAAACACTCCATGAGCATCAAAATCGACGAAATCCGCTCCTTTGCAGCGGTTGCCGAGACGGGCTCCTTCTCGGCCGCGGCGCGCAGGCTCGGCCGAGCCCAATCGGTTCTCTCCATGCACGTGGCGGGGCTCGAGGCCGACCTCGGCTACACCCTCTTTCACCGCACGCCCAAACCCGAACTCACGGCGCGCGGGAGGGAACTTCTCCCCTCGGCGCTTCGCCTGCTCGCCGAAGCGCAGCGACTCGAAACCCGCGCGGCGGCCTTGGCCGACACGGCGCTCCCCGCGCTCTACCTCGGGATCGATCCGATGCTCGAGGCTCCGGTCATGATCGAAATCCTGCAGCAGTTCTCCAAGGCCTTCCCGAGCGTGCGCCTTCAGATCGAAAACATCACGGGGTCGGAAGCGCAGTGGTTCTTCCGAAAGTCCGGCATGAACGCGGCCCTCGTCTTTTCGTCGGAGCCCGCGCTCGAGACGCGCGAGCGCATTCTCGGACGCTCACCCGTATCAGTGGTGGTGTCGAAGAACCACCCGCTCGCCTCCCTTCCGACGCTTACGACCGAAGCCCTTCGGCAACACCGGCAGATCATCGTTCACGCACGCGACAGCGAGTCGGCGCCTCCGAACATCATCAATCCCGACCACTGGGAAGTGGACAGCGGCCCCTGGGCCCTGGGACTCGTGGCCCGGGGCGTCGGCTGGGCGCTCCTTCCGAAGTCCCTTCTGACGGGCCGCTCCGCCGCGAATTCGGGCGTGACGGCGCTCGAACCCCCTTTTGCGATCGAACCCGCGCGCCTCACGCTTCGAAGCAAGCCGGGCGAAGTCACCGAAGAGATTCTTCTCTGGTGGGAGAAGACCGTCGTCAAGCACAAGGTGCGTCTGGGCCTTGCCGCCGCGCCGAAGACGACGGCGCCGGCGTCCAAACCGGAGGCGTGAACGCATTTCATCCTCCAATAAGGCGCCGCTGACACAATACGTTGACCCCGTCGCCTCTGCGCGACCCTGACGAAACAAGGATTTTGGAATGATCAAGCGTACCCTCTCCCTCGCCCTTTTGCTTCTTGGCGCCCAGACCGCCATGGCCGCCGCCGAAATCAACCTCGGCGAACTCGTCACCGCCACGCACGACGAAGAATGGCAGCCCGTTCAGCTTGAAGAAGACGGCGTCTCCTCGATGAAGCCGCTTTTGCGCGCCTTCACGCCCAAGTCCGAAGCGAGCTTCGAACTCCTCTGGAAGAAGGAGCCCAAGGACGGTCTCGAACCCTATGAAGCGATGGTCGAAAACTGCGGCGACCCGATCGCCGACGCTTCCGGCAAGCAGGCCTTCATCCAGAAGATCGGCGCCGACTTCGAGCTCAAGGACTACAAGACCGAAAAGTGCGCCTTCGGTCCCCTTCCCTGCGTGAAGCTCTCGACCACCTATCAGATGAAGCAGACGAAGACCGACATTCAGTTCATTGAATACACGGTCTTCAACAAGGAAACCGGCAGCGTCTATCTCATGCGCACGGCCGGCAACGCCGCCAAGGCCGAGGGCGTCTTCAAGGGCGCCGACATCCTCGTGCAGCTCGTCATGAAGCGCGACAAATAAGAGAAAAAGAGAGAGCCGCCGCAAAGCCCCTTTGCAACGGCTCAAAAAACTTTTCGCTCCCCGTCGGACGGACCGTTCGACGGGGAGATTCTTTTTTCGGTTACTTCGCGTAGCCGTCGAGGTTCTTTTTCTTGAGCCAGGCTTCGAGCGCCCCGGCCACCTCGACGTTGTTCTTTTCGGCAAACGGGAAGTGAGAGTTCCCGCGGATCCCGAGGTCGGGCAGATGCACGACCTTCGCGTCGCCGCCGTGGCGGTTGACGGTCTCGGCGAAGGCGTCCGACATCATCGTGGCCGCGCGCCAGTAGTCGTTGTGCGGGTGCTTCGTCACTTCGTCGGCCTTCGGGACGTAGTCGCCGTAGTAGATGACGATCGGGAACTTCGTGAGCTTGAGAAAGTCTTCGAGAGGCACTTTCTTCATGCTCCTCCAAAGCCTCCCAGGGCCCGCGGCTCGAGGGGCTTTCCTCTTCCCACCGCGCTCTATCTTCCCTACCCTCCCAATGACTCGTGTTCAACCAATCCTCCCTTTGTGACGATTCCGCAACAAATCTTGTCGACCAATATGTCCTCCGAACTAGGGGTTTCTTTCTAGAAATCCTCTTTTTCATCAAAATTTCATGAATTCGTCCTGTTTTGTGATCGAAGAGTCACAAAAGCTCTATAGGATGAAACCCACGCCAGGTGAAAAACCCTCGCTAAATACAACTCACACCCTCACGGGAAGGAATTCAATCATGAAGAAGTCTCTCATCGCGCTCGCCGTTCTCGGCGCTGCCGCTTCCGCCCAGGCCGCGGACATCTCGCTCTACGGCGTGGTCGACACCGGTCTTGCCTACACCTACGAAGACAACTGGGGCTTTAATGACCAGGGTCTGATCGCTCACACCACCGACGGCGAAAGCAGCCTTGAAATGGCCTCGGGCATCAACGCCTCGTCGCGCTTCGGCATCGTCGGTTCCGAAGACCTCGGCAACGGCATGAAGGTCGCCTTCAAGCTCGAAAGCGGCATCAACACGGACGACGGCAGCCTCGGCCAGGGCGGCCGCCTCTTCGGCCGTGAAGCCTCCCTCACGCTCTCGGGCGACTTCGGCAAGATCTCAGCCGGCCGCATGGGCGGCGTCGGCTCCTCCGCCGGCACCTACGACTACGTCTACCTCATCGGCGAAGCCTTCGACGGCGGCGACTTCAACATCTGGGGCATGACCGCCTCGAGCCGCTACGACAACATGATCACCTACGAAACGCCCGAATTCGCCGGCGTCAAGGTGACGGCTCAGTACTCGTTTGACGGTGACGTCAACGGCGACAACAATGACTACCTGGACGATGCTCAGCACGGTAAGGAAGGCAAGACCTCGGTTGATCGCTACGCCTCTCTCGCCGTGACGGGCGGCTACGGCAACCTGCAGTTCGTGGGCGCCTATGAATACTTCAACCACGCCTCCAACTCTGCCGTTAAGGACGACGGCCACCTCTTCCACCTGGGCGGCAACTACGACTTCGGCGTGACGAAGGTCTTCGCTCTCGCTCAGTACTACCAGGGCGTCCGCAACGCCGCCGGTTGGAATCTGGCTGACGACATCATCGACGGCTTGGACTATGAACTCATTGCTGGCGAAGGCACGGACGGCTTCAAGGGCTACGGCCTCCACCTTGGCTCCATCACCCCGATCGGCGGTGGTGACCTCACGGTGGCCGCCTACTTCCAGGACGGCAAGCTCGAAAACAATTACATGCGCGATGTCGCGGAATCCTTTGACCTTGACGCCCAGTACGTCGGCGTGTCGGCTCGCTACGCCTATCACCTGAGCAAGCGCACCGATGCCTACCTCGGTGCTGGCTACGCCAAGGCCACGCTTGAAACGGGTTCCCTCGGTGGCGATGTTCACGACATGGAAAAGGAACTCATCCAGGCCTATGTCGGTCTCACGCACCGCTTCTAATCGACGTTCCTGATACGTTGATCTGAATCGAGCCCCGGTCTTCGCAAGAAACCGGGGCTTTTCACATCTCTACGGGACAGCCCGTCGCCGTTTCTCAAAGAGCGGGATCCTTCGATTCTCTTTCTCCCGCGAACACCGAAATCTTCCCTCACCCCGACCGAACCGGTCTCAACGCCCTAACTTGGATTTTGCATCCCTCAGCTACAACAAGAGGGTGCTGTGCAAACGTGGACCGCTCGGTTGACATCGGGCGGTCTTCTTTTTCACAAACCTAAAAATATTTTAGAGAACTGACAAATCACCAAGAAAAAGCCTGCAGTTCTAAGAAATAAAAATGCCGATGCGCTAGAATGCAAGTCGACCAAAACCACAAACCAACACATCGGCATGGCGAATATTATCAAAGTTTCTCACAGCGTTCAGTACATCAACGACGGAAAAGCGGTTACCTCCTTCGTTTGCGTAAAAGAACTCATTCGTATTTTACGAAACAGCAACCTTCTGGCCCCGTTTTCCTCTCTCCTCGACACCATCTGTCCGCGTCCGCTCCTTCCCTGTCGATACCCGAATCACGACCTTCTTGAACAGCTTGTCGTGGCGGGGCTCCTTGGGCGCTAAGATTTCAATGATGCGCAGGAACTCAACAACGATGCCTTCGCTCGTTCCTGCCTGAAAAGAGGAAAATTCGCGTCCGCGGCCACGCTCTCTCGTTTCTTTTCCGAGCTCGGCGAAATCGCTTCGAAAGAACGCAATCAGGCTCTCGAAGGAAAAGCGCCCCACCATTTCGACAAGACGGATGCCAAGCGTATTCGTACGTCGTTGATCGACTCGCTCAACAAGTTGTTGCTTCAACAGGCCCTTGACATCGTCGAAAAAGACAACCGCGACGTTTTGATCGTCGACGTCGACAGCACGCCCGTTCCCCTGCACGGCACGCAGGAAGAGCGTGCCTACGACGGTCATTACGGAGTGATGTGCTATCTCCCCATCATGGTCACGATCAACGAGACTCCCGCCTTCGTGCAAAACGCGCCGGGAGCCGCCAACGGAGCCAATTTGTTCCTGCTTCACGCCGACGAATTGATTGAGACGTTCCAGAAGCGTTTTCCGAAGCGCAGAATCATCGTGCGGGCGGATACCGGATTCTCCAATCAAGACCTGCTCAACAAACTGCACGACAATGAGATCGGGTACATCGTCGGTTGCAATCCCTGCGGCGGACGATATATCCACCCCATGGCTTTTGAGCAGTTCCGCCTTGACTTTCCTGACCTTGAAGAGATCCCCGGCGAGATCCCCGGACGCCTGCTCGAAGAATGCGGCTTCATTGTGGAGCAAGCTCGAAAGAGCAAAAGAAACTCCGCAGAAAAGTATCGTTGCTGCGGTGTCGTACGTGAATACCGCGCCGCCAACTGGAAGCACGACAGAACGCTCGTCTACCGCCTCGCATACAACCCCGACTTCGACGAGATCAATCTCCGCTATATCCAGACGAATCTCACTCAGAATGAGCTGATCCGGTACGCCGATGGACGCGGCGAAGCAAAGGGCCGCGCATCCGTTCATTCTGGACTCGAACGCGACGGCAAGACGGCGAAGGCCGCCGTTGAAGCCTATGAAGGACTCTTTTGCGATCGCGGAGCGACTGGAAGCGGGAATGCGCCGGTGCGCGTTGTTCTCTGGAGGGCTTTTTCGCCAATTCGATCCGCATGATCCTGGGCGTGCTCGTCGATCAAATCGCGTTGCTTCTGAAGCAGGCGATCTTCCCGCAGGAAGTGCTTGAAAGTGAACGGCCGCGCAAAAAGCGCAACGGGAAGAAGAGCAACCGGACGTCCGCCCACAAAGCCAAGCCGATCCTCCGCGGACCGTCTTTGAAGACCCTGCGACTGCACTTGTTGTGCGCACCTGCCAAGTGGAACGTGAGGCAAGGCGTGCTCCGAGTGCACATGAATCTGTTGCAACGCTGGGAAAGCGCATTCCTTCGTCTCTGCCGTTTGACCACTTTATGACCAATCACGGCGTCCCCGACTCGCTGTCTCTCGGGGGTAAGGGGGCAGTGTATTCAGAATTCAGACTGCATCGTCAATCTCCCCCGATCAGCCTTTGTAGTTGAGAGAATTTCTCAACGGAAGAGCCTCTTCGTGAGGATCGAAGAGGCTCGTGCAAAATTCAGGCTAACCCCTTCCTTCATGCAAGTAGCTTTGCGGGCGGCGCCTACCTCTTCACAGCCGACCGGTCTAACGCCCAGTCATCGTCCTCCTGCGTGCCTAGAACGAAACCTCCCGAGCTTCCGTTCAGCCATCCCCTTTCGATCTTCAACGGGCAACAGGCCCAGCGCGTACCGCCAACCGATTCGAGACGAACCGTGCGTCTCCTCTGCGACACCCCATGTCGATCCTCACCCCAGAAACGCTGTCATAGCCGTCATCCTCCTTCGATATGCAGGCTCGGCATCAACCCGCACCAGCGCCCTCTCCCAGGGCCGCTCTGGGGCCCTTTGAAGGCGATCTGAGACCGCCCCCTCGTCTCTTGCCGTCTCCGAACGTACAACGGCCCGCCGAATCGACTTCGACGGGCCGTTGGGAAGCTAGGCGCTTAAAAGCGGATGCTCGTCAGGCGTTCTCCTGGGCGATGCGGTCCGCACGCTTGCAGGCGGCGTAAGTGAAGAGGACGTCGGTCGAGGAGTTGAGCCCCGTTTCGCAGGAGTCCTGCAGAACGCCGATCACGAAGCCCACGGCCACGACCTGCATGGCGGTGTGCTGATCAATGCCGAAGAGACCGCAGGCAAGCGGAATCAGCATGATGGAGCCGCCCGGGACGCCCGAGGTGCCCGCCGCACAGATGGTAGCGACGACGCAGAGGAAGAGCGCCGTGGGGATGTCGACGGTGATGCCGAGCGAATACGCGGCCGAGAGCGTGAGGACCGTGATCGTGATCGCGGCGCCGCCCATGTTGACGGTGGCCCCGACCGGGATCGAAACGGCATAGGTGGCTTCGGGAAGATTCATACGTCGGCAGAGTTCCAGGTTCACCGGAATGTTCGCGGCCGAAGAGCGCGTAAAGAAGGCGGAGATCCCCGACTCGCGAAGCGTCAGGAAGGTCGCCGGATAGGGATTGTCGTGCGTGCAGAGCCACACGATGAAGGGATTCACGACAAGCGCCACAAAGGCCATCGAGCCGATCAGGACGGCGAGAAGATGCGCGTAGTCGACCATGGCGCCGAGACCTTCGGTGGCGAGGAGCTCGGAGACGAGACCGAAGATACCAAAGGGCGCGAAGCGGATGACGAGCGAAACGATGAATTCCACGGCGCGGGAAGCGTCCTGCAGAACTTTGCGCGTCTCGTCCGTCCCCTTGCGAAGAACCAGACCCATGGCGATGGCCCAGGCGAGAATGCCGATATAGTTGGCCGAAGCGAGCGCGTGGAAGGGATTGTCGACGAGATTGAGGACGAGCGAACGGAGCACGTCGCCGATGCCGCCCGGAGCATTCACTTCCGCACCCTGGGCAACGAGCTGGATCTCGGAGGGAAGCATGAAGCTCGCCGCCACGGCGACGAGCGCCGCGGAGAAGTTCGCGGCGAGATAAATGAAGATGATGGGCTTGATGTGGACGGATTCGCTCAGGTCGCTGCGGCCGGCGATCGAACTCATGACGAGCACGAAGACGAGAACCGGGGCGACGCCCTTCAGGGCCGTGACGAAGATGGTCCCGAGAAAGCCCGCGGACTTGGCGAGTTCGGGCGAAGAGAGGCCGAGAAGACAGCCGAGAACGAAACCTACGAGAATCTGCTTGATGAGGGAAGCCTGCAGAAAAGGCATGGCAAAGCGGAAGACTTTGCGTAGCGATGTGCGCATGTGGGGATTCCTGTTGTTTTCGGGAGGGTTTTCCTTCGGTCAAAGACTCTTCTTGCGGCCGTTCGACCAAAGACTTTCCGATTGTAGCGCCATCGGACAAGGCAAAAGAAAACTCCCGCCGTCCGAAGACTCGGGAGTTTCGAGAGGTTTTCGCGGAAAAAACGCAGAAAAGCGTTGCGTTGTCAGTGCGCCTTCTTCGTGAGAAGGTCGATCCCGCACATGACGAGCGCCGAGAGCACGAAGGTCAGGTGGATGATCACGTACCAGAACAACTTGTCGTTTTCGGTCGTCGGGATGTTCATGAAGACGCGCAGAAGGTGGATCGACGAAATCGCCACGATCGAGGCGGCCACCTTGTTCTTCAACGAACCCGCATCCATCTTGCCGAGCCACGAGAGCTTGTCCTGCGACTCCTGGATGTCAAGCGACGAGACGAAGTTTTCGTAGCCCGAGAACATCACCATGACGATGAGGCCGCCCACGAGGCCCATGTCGACCATGGAAAGAATGCCGAGTATGAGGTCGGCCTCCTTCATTTCCAGAACATGCGGAATGATGTGGAAGGCTTCCTGAAAGAATTTGATGCCCAGACACAAAAGCGCGAGCGTGAGGCCGAGATAGATCGGAGCGAGCAGCCAGCGGCCCGCATACATGGCTCGTTCGAAAAAAGATTCCATCGTGAGTGAAAGTGAACGGTGAAAAGGAAACGCGATTTTAGCAGAAGATCGGAAAAAAACGCTCCGGGAGAGCCTTTCGGCAATCCCGGAGCGTCCGCTTTTCCCGCTCCCTGCGGCATCAGGCCGGCACGGGAAGGAGAATTTCGTCGCGACGGCTCGTGAGATAGTCGCGGAAGATGTGTTCGGCGGGCGGCTGGTACCACGTACCGTCCGGGAGCTTCACGCTGGTTTCCTTGAGGCGCCAGGCCGAAGCCCCGCAGGTCCAGAGCTTGTAGTTGCGCATCTGAACGCACAAGCAGGTTTTCCCGGCGACGGCGGGCTGCTTCACCTCGGGATGTTCGGCGACGGCCTCTCGGAAAGCCTTCAAATACTGACATTCGCCGTGGTCGAGCATGTACCCGTAGGCCTCGCATTGCGGCTTCGTGTTGGCGTTGATGGCGGGAGAACACGAGAGCATGCGCATGGGATAGCCCGTCGGAGAAATTCCGTTCACGACGATTTCATCCTTTTCGGCGTTGAAGTAGCGCTGCTTCACGTCGTCGGGAATGCCCGACTCACGGGCGATCGTAAAGCGCGTCGCCACCTGCACGGCGTCGGCCCCCTCCTCCATGAGCCGCACGCCGTCGGTCCCGGTGAAGACGCCGCCCCCGGCGACGAGGGGAATCGAAAGTCCCTTCTCCGCGAGGTATTGCTTCACGTCGCGGACGATGTCGGAGAGCTTGAAGTTCGCCCAGTCAAAACCGAATCCCAGGTGGCCGCCGGCAAGCGGCCCCTCCACCACGACGAAGTCCGGGAGACGCTCGGTTTTGGCGGTGCGCCGCAGGAAGATGTTGAGCGCCCGCACGGACGAAACGACGATGCCGAGCTTCGCATCGCGAAAGCGGGGATTATCCGCCATCAGTCCGAAACTCGAGGTATGAAGACCCGCGGAAAGGCTGATGCCGTCGATTCCGGCGTCGAGCGCCGCGTTGAGGCGGGCCTTGAGCGAACCGAGCGGGTCGTTCATGGTGAGCTTTTCCATGACGTTGATGAATACGAGTCCGTCCCCCTTCTTCGCACTCATGACGTCTTCCACGTAGCCCTTGGTGGCGCGGCGGATGCTTTCGAGATCAAAGTGCATGTCGGGCTTCGGGGCGAGCCCGGCAAAGGCTTTGCAGAGCTTGGCCTTGGCAGCCGTGAAATGGGTCCCGAGAAGACGGTCCGAGACGTCGGGCATCATGGCGTCGGAGATGTGGCCGATGCCGCCGCAGCGGGCGACCTCGAGCGCGAGCTCCTTCGTGGAGATGTTGACCCCCATGCCGCCGAGGACGATGGGCAGCAGCTCCTTTTTGCCGAGAAAGAGACGGTAGTCGTTGAGACACTTGTCGAGAATGGATTCGTTCATGGCAGTCGTGTGGTGGGCCGCAATAGAGCGGCGAAAAAACGTGGGGGAAAGTCTGCGGGAGGGAGGACTGCTTTCGAACGCCCATTTTATGCGGGTAAACACGGAGAAGAAAAGTCCGCTAGAATGCGTTTCCTCGAAGGAAAAGCGGCCGCACAAGGCTTTCGAACAACGTAAACAAACGTTTCGCATCCGTTCGGATGAACGGGTTCACGGTAGGCCTTCACGCCTCGGCACGAAGGATCGCCTAAGCAAAACCACCCGTCGTCGGCGCGAATGCTTCCCCGAAGCGAGGCGGGTCATCGGGATCGATGTTCCGAAGCGGGTTCGGGGCGTCCCTTTTCACCGGAGAAACTTCCCGCAGGGAACCGTAGGAAGCCGGAGAAAAGGTCACGAGTGCTTTCTTCGCCGAGTTCGATTTTTGCCCGATTCTCTTAAGATGGGAATCAGCTCGGGTCGGAAGAATTCGCCTTCCGCGGTTCGTGAACCGTCTCTTTTCCCGTCCGTTCGGGAACTTTGCCGAGACGAAGTCCCTCAAGAGCGGCAAGAGCTTCTGGCGGGGAACGAAGAGGGAGGACGAGGCGAAGACGAAATGAAGACCGACGGACTCGCGAAAAACGCACGACAGAGATGTTGAACAGGTTTAATAACCCGTTCGGTATCTTTATAAAAGAATGCGTCGAATTCTTTTGTCGTTTGGCTCGGCGCACCGAGGATCGGCAAGGAAGACAGCAAAGGCATCCAGCGTCGTCGATGGAACCTACAGAAATGTAGCCTACCCGAAAGACGATAGAGAGAAGTTTCGAAAGGGCAGAGCGCGAATAATCCGATCGGGAACTATACGCAAAATCAAAACACAAGGTTTTCCAACTTGTCAAACGAGTGAATGAGGAGACCGGTGCGGAATCCAACAGGATAGACAACCGCACGGACAAGAGGAGAGTGATTCAAACGGATGAAAACGACAATCAGGATGCAAAGCATATTGTTCGCAGTTAAACGGATCTGATTTAAAAAAGATGATAAACGATGCTGATTTTTAGCATCAATGCGAACTCTTTCTTATATTTAGCTCGAAGAATACGATGTTTTATACTGTTTAATCACTGTATCCTAGGTTTTGTAGTGTTTTATAAATCTTTCAGAGTTCCTCTCTAATCAGCATTGAACCGCCCGTTTTTCGTCATCTGCTCGTTTTTCTGACAGACGCCTCTCAAAACCGTATAATTCCTCTCATAGACCGTTTTAACACTACTAACTCACAGGATTCTACGTTTATGAGACCATCATTCGCGACGGCGGAAGCCGTGGAGGCCCTCGGCAGAAGGATCCGCTTCCTTCGCATTCAGAGAAAGCTTCAGCAGAAAATCGTCGCAGAGCGTGCGGGCATTTCCGTCAACACCATCTCGAAAATGGAACTCGGAGACTGCGGCGTTTCGATCGGGAACATCGTTTCCGTCCTCCACGCGATCGGCGTGGACGACCCCTTCTCTTCTCTGGGGACCGACGAGCTTGACGACGGCTTTTTGACGGACCGCCCTCTTCCTCAGCGTGTGCGTCGCCGCCGGGTGAAGGAGGAATAACAAAAATGTTGCGCTCGGACCACCGCATCTGGCAGCTCTCTTATCCACTCACCAACGAACCCGATTCGGAGAAAAGAATTCCCGTCGGTCGTCTTCATGTTCGAGACGACAACTCAACGACGCTTCGCCCTTCCGCATTGGAGTCCCGATCGGGATCTTTATCGCATAACGGGGAAAATTCCGACTCGAAGACTTCTCGAAAGGTCAAACGGCGTACCGTTCTCGCGCCTCAACCTTCCCTTTGGTTCGAATACGATGAAGCGTGGTTGTCCGAAGGCTTCGCCCTCTCTCACGATCTCCCTTTGAAGGATGGTCCGATCCTGCCGAAAAAGGGAAAGCGTCTCTTCGCCCTTCTGGAAGACGTTCGGCTCGATCCTGAGGTCCGTTTCCTCGTCGATGAGGCGCAGGAAAAAGGCGTTTCACTCGACTGGATGCTCGGCGTCAAGCCGGAAGAGGCCGCATTCACGTCCCTTCTCGAGGAAAATTCCTCGCTTGGCGCTCTCTCGGCGGCGCTTGAGGGCGATGTCAAACCTCTCCCTCCCGCCCTCCTTGCGAAGATTCTCTCGCATCGTCCATCTATTCCCGTCTTTCAGTCTCAGGGCGACGAGCTTCTCTACGCCCACCATGCGGCGGAGCGAAACCGTGCCCGGAAGGCCGAGCTCGAACTCCTTCTTTCCGCCCGTACGCTTCCCGGACGCTCGCCCGTCTATTCGGTGTTCGTCGACAAGCGTCCCGCCGTCGCGACCTTCGGACAGTCGTCCGAACCCGTACACGCCGCACTCTGGCAGGGCTTCTCTTTGGAAACGGCCCGTGCCGTCGGGATCCGCACCGTCACGCCCACGCTCAAGATGCTGATGGGCGAGCCCGTGCTTCTTCGCAGCCGCGCCGACCGCGACGATGCGAACCGTCCCTATGCGGCCTTGTCCGCCAAGGCCCTCATTGCTCCCAAGGGTTCGGGCTTGAGAAAGACGATCACTTACTCCGACATCGTCGACTTTCTCACGAGGGAAGGCGCGGCGCCGAAGCTTGATCTCCCCGAGGTCTGGCGCCGAATGGCCTTTACCCTTCTTACGGGTCCCACGGGCGACCATCCGGAGCGCTGGCTCTTCGTCCGACCCGTCGGTACCCATTCCGACGGTTGGCGTCTCGCCCCGGCGCACAGCCTCACCTTCACGTCGCCTTCGCTCTTTCCCAGGGGCGGCATGAAGCTTCGCGCAGGATCGTCCCGCTTTACGACGGACGAAGCCGTCACATACGCCCCCTACTTTGATCTTACGATTCAGGAGGCGAAGCGCTTCGTTCTGACGGTGCGTCGACGTCTTCTCGACTGGGACGCCGACGCTCGCGAGTATGGCATTCCCCCTCGGGAAATCGAAGCCATGGCGGACGCCTTCGAAGACTGATCTTCGTGGCACAATGCACCAAAACACCATTGAAGGAGACGGCATGTCGAAAACCTATGCCCTCATCACCGGCGCTTCGAGCGGGATCGGTCTTGAAATCGCTCGGCAGCTCGCCGCGCGCCGCATGCATGTGACGCTCGTCGCCCGCTCGGGCGACGTTCTCGAAGAAGTGGCCCGGGAACTGACGGAACGCTTCGGCGTCGACGTCCGCACCGCTACGCTCGACCTCTCCGAGTCGGACGGCTGCGAAGCGCTCGAACACCTCATCGAAGAGGACGAGCGCGAACTCACGCTTCTCGTCAACAACGCGGGCGTGGGCGCCTTCGGTTCGGCTCTGGACGTCTCCGAAGAGCGCGTTCGCACGATGCTTCGCCTCAACATGGAGGCGGTGACGCGCCTCACGCTCTTTTGTGCGAAGCGCTTCCGGGAGCGCGGACACGGCCGCATCCTCAACATCGCCTCCACGGGCGCCTTCCAACCCTGCCCCTGGCTTGCGGTCTACGGCGCCACGAAGGCCTACGTGCTCTCCTTCAGCGAAGCCCTTTCCGAGGAACTGAAGGGGACGGGCGTCACCGTAACTGCCTTCTGCCCGGGTCCCACGCGCACGAACTTCGGCACCGCGGCGGGGCTCGAAGAGGGCTCTCCCTTTGACGAATACGCCCAGGACGTGCGGCCCGTCGCCCGAGCGGCGTTGGACGCCGCCTTCCGCGGCGCTCCCGTGGAAATCGAAGGCTGGCTCAACCGCTTGGTCGCGGTCGTCGCGCAGATCGCACCGCGCACCCTCGTACGGCAAATCGCCGCGAAACTTCTGCGCAAGATGCGCTGATTTGCCGTCCCCGAAGCCGCCGCAGGCTATACTTCGGGGGCCGCGGAACTTCTCCGCCAAGCTTTTTGAAAGGAAACACCATGCGTAAGCACATGCGCCGCGTCACGTTCAAGGTCGAATACGGCATGACCTGGGGCTGGTACTGCCATTTCCGTGAACTCTTCCGCCGCTTCAAGAAGGGCGACGATTCGGTTCTCGACGAACTCGGCAAGTACCTCAACCTCGACGAGAAAGAGGCCGAAGCCAAGGACGAATAAGTCCCGCCTTTACATGAAACCCCGTTGCGGCAGAACCGAACGGGGTTTTCTTTCATTCCTCTTCGGGAATCTTATTGGAACCAGTCGCGGGCGAGCTTCATCGGACAGAAGCCCGGTCCGCACATGCTGCAGAAGTGCGCCTGCCGTCCGCCGTTGCCGCCCAAAGTCTTGTCATGGAAAGCGGCCGCCCTCTCGGGGTCGAAGGTGAGCGCGAACTGATCGTCCCAACGAAAATCAAAGCGGGCCGCACTCATCATGAAGTCCCGAAGCGCCGCCCCGCGGATCCCCTTGGCGATGTCCGCCGCATGGGCGGCGATCCGGAAGGCCGCCATCCCTTCGCGTACGTCTTGAGCCTCGGGAAGCCCCAGGTGTTCCTTCGGGGTCACGTAGCAGAGCATCGCCGTGCCGAGCGACGCCAAGGCCGTCCCGCCGATCGCGGCCGTGATGTGGTCGTAGCCTGCGCCCACGTCCGTGGGCAGAGGCCCGAGCGTATAAAGCGGCGCGTTGTCGCACCATTCCCGCACGCCCTCCTGATTGCACGCGATCCCGCCGTAGGGAACGTGCCCGGGGCCCTCGATCATCACCTGCACGCCCTTTTCGCGCGCCCGGCGGCCGAGTTCACCCAGAGTCTTCATCTCCGCAAACTGCGCCTCGTCGTTTCCGTCGTACACCGAACCGGGACGAAGGCCGTCGCCGAGCGAGAGCGTCACGTCGTAGGCGCGCGCCACGTCGAGGATCTCGTCGAATCTTTCGTAGAGGAAGTTTTCCTTCCCTGTCGCATGCATCCAGGCGGCGAGAATGCCGCCTCCCCGCGAGACGATCCCCGTGAGGCGCTTACGGGTGAGTTCCACGTGACTGTGCAGAACGCCCGCGTGAATCGTCATGTAGTCGACACCCTCTTCCGCCTGTTGGCAGAGCGTTTCGTAGAAGGCGTCCCACGTGAGGGCCTCGGGCTTTTTCACCTTCTCGAGCGCCTCGTAGATCGGCACGGTTCCGAGCGGCACGGGACTGTGGCGCAGCATCGCGCGGCGGATGCGCCCCGAATCCTCTCCGACCGACAAGTCCATCACCGTGTCGGCGCCGCACAGCAAAGCTTCGCGAAGCTTTTCGAGTTCCGCATCCAGATTGGAAATCTTCCCTGTCGTCCCGAGATTCGCGTTCACCTTGGTGCGGAATTTCTCTCCGATCACCGTGGGCTCGGCCTCGCGGTGATGGACGTTCGCGGGAATCACGGCTTGGCCCGAGGCGACGAGTGCGCGCACGGCCTCGCCCGTCCAGGGTTTGACGTCGAAGAAAGGCGCGAGCTTTTCCGAGAGCGCTTCATCGTGAAGTTCGTCGAGCCTCTTCTTCGTGGCCTCGAGCCCCAGGTTTTCCCGTCCCGCAACGAAGCTCATCTCGGGCGTGACGACGCCCTTCTTCGCCGCCGTGAGCTGCGTGTCGCTCCCCACGGGTCGCTCTCGGCGCAGTTTCGGATGGAAGTCGGTGACGGGCGCGTTTTCGTCGATCCCGTTCTCGCCGAAAGGTCCCGTCACGTCGGGAAGATAAATCGAAGGATAGTCGCGTCCCCCGAAGTTCGGGGGAGCGCAGGAAAAGTCGATGCGGCGAAAAGGAATCTCTTCCCCCGCTTCGCTGATGAGATAGTCGCGCTCGCCCGCAAGGCGCTTCACCTTGCCGGGCGTATCGTCGTGAATCCAAGAAATGGGTTTCATCGTGTGTCGTCTCCGTGCGCCGAGTCGGACGACGGACGGTGACGAACGGCCGGACCTCTCCCGTTTTCTCGAGAAAGACCCGACGCGAACGTCCTGCAGTCCCGCCGCCGGTATTAACCGGATCCGGTGCCAAGGGTGCTTCTCAACCGGGCTGAGCCCAGTGCCCCCCGCAGGCGCGTTGTGTGTGGGAAAGCGTCCATTCTACGGAAATTCCCGTCGGCGGAATCCCGAGACTGACAAAATCTCACGATTGTTCGTCGGTCCCGAGGTCGCTCCGACATGCTTTCCTCAGCGGTCTCAGGCCGCGAGTTCGATCGTTTCGCCCTGCGCGGGAACGGCGAGCTTCTCGAGTCCCTTTTCTTTTGCGAACGCACGGAGCGATTCGCTCGTGACCGTGGCGTGCGAAACGCCGTCGAGGTGCGTCGCGATCACCTTCAATTCCGGGTGACGGCGCATGAGCGTGAGCACGTCGTACTCGTTCATGATGAGGGGATGGCCCTTCGGGAACTGCGCGCCCGCGGCGTTCACCGCAACCACGGCCGGCGCAAACTTCGCGATCGCCTCCTCCACGTATTCGCAAAAGACCGTGTCGCCCGCGAGGTAGAAGCGGAAGTTTTCGGGCTTGCGCGCCGATTCGGTTGCCTCGAACACCACGCCGCAGGCCTTCCCCGAAAATCCCATGAAGTCATAGGCGTCGCTCGTCACCGGATCGCCCTCGCCGTGTTCGCATCGGGTCTTATAGAGACGAACACCCTCGAATTCGACGCCTTCTTCGAGAAGCACGCGCACGTCCGCAAAACCCCAGCCGCGAAGCTGCGTGGCCTCTTCTTCCGACTGCGCGAAGAGAACGAGGCTCTTGGGGAGAACTTCACGCGCCGTGTCGTCGAAGTGATCGAGGTGAAGATGCGTCACGATCACGGCGTCGACGTCAAAGAGACTCTCAAGCGAAACGGGGAGGTCCGTCGTGGGATTCCCCTCGCCCGTCACACAGGTGTACGGGAAGACCGGATAGGTGTTCTTCGGCGCAAGCATCGGGTCGATCAGGAAGCGCACGCCCGCGAATTCGACGATGGAAAGGGCGCTGCGGATCTGTTGGAATTTCATGGCTGCTCCTTGTGTGCGAACCCTTTCTGGTCCGCAAAATAAGGTTGAAACACGGGTCCGAAGGCGCCGACAAGCGGGCTTGCGGACTTGGCTTGCGGAGCAAGATAATACCTATAGTTACTGTAGCTTCAAGTATGAATTCAAACTTTTTGGGGTGACGATGAAAATAGGTGAATTGGCCGCCCGATCCGGTGCAGCGGTGGGAACGATCCGCTTTTACGAAGCGCGCGGGATTCTCAACAAGCCCCGGCGCGGTCCCGGCGGACAGCGGGAATACGGTGCGTCCGACCTCGAGCGGCTTAGCTTCATCATGCGTTGCCGCAACGCGGGCATGAAGCTCGAGTGCGTGGAGCGGTTTCTCGCCTACGAAGACGATCCTTCGCTTGGAACTCCGTGGCTCCTCGAGCGAATCGACGAATACATCGACGGCATCCAAAAGCTTCGGATCGACCTCGATCGAACGGAAGCCTACCTGCGGGGCGTGCGAAACCGAATGGCCGCGGGCGAGACCGCATGCCTCAAGTGCGCGTCCGAAGGCGCCGCCATCGAGAGCGCGGCCGTAGAGCATCCTTCCGGCGGACAGAAGAAAGCCTGAAATTCCGGACGGAAACTGTAACCGCACCGCCGAAAACTAAAAACGGGGACCGGCCCAAACCGATCCCCGCTTTTGCGAGAAGCATTCCGACGTCCCCGAAGGACGTCGGGAGAACTCAAGCTCAGTTGAAGTCGATGCGCAGCGTCGCTTCGATCTGATGATTCTGGCGGCCGCCGTCGCCCGCCGAAAGACCGTAGCTCATGCCGAGGTTGAGGTCTTGGAAGGTCGACATGTAGCCGATGCGCAGGTCTCCGATCACATCGCCCGTCACGTCGTACTTCATGCTGTCGGACGTGTTGGAGCCTTCGAGCGTGAAGGTGGAGTCCGTGTCGCCGAAGCGGCCGCGGACCGTGAGGTCGACGTAGGGCTGGACGTTCCAGCGGGCGTATTCGAAGGACGAGGCAAACGTCACGCCCACGGGCACTTCAAAGATCCAGAGCTTGTCTTCGCTCACCTTGAAGAGCTCTTCAGAGCCCATTTCGATCGTGTAGTCGTCGACGTCGATCATCGAGGCGCGCACGCCGGCATGCGGAATCATGCGGACCGTACCCCATTGGAATTCCTTGTCGGCGCGGGCGCCGATCGAGATTTCCGTGGCGCCGAGGTCGCTCGTGATCTCGTTGCCGACATAGTTCATCTTGGCGTCCCCGCTCGTCTTCGAGTACGAGAACATGCCCATCAGGCGGTAGGCGTCGAACTGACGGGCGTGCCAGAGGTGGAGACCGTAGTTCGTGACGTCCGTCGTGACGGGAAGGCCTTCGCCTTCGCTGTCGGCGTCGCCCGACTGGTAGGAAGCCGCCACGCCGATCGTGTCGCCGTTGCGAAGCTTCTTGTCGAAGCCCCCCATGATACCGACGGTGTCGATCGAGTAGCCGCCCTTCATGCCGCCGACCGCAAGGTCGTCGGACTTGAGCTTGCCCGCGATCGGCTGCACCCACCAGCCTTCCTGCTGATGCGGAATCGTCGATGCGTGGTGTTCAACCTGGTCCGTAACGTAGGCGCCGAAGTCGACCGTCATGGCCGTGAGTCCCGCCACGGCACCCATCGCGGTGATGGAGTTGATCGTGTTGGAGATCTCTTCGAGGCTCTTGCCGTTCGAAAGGATGTGGTTGAAGAGAGCCTTGTCGAGCGCGCTGCCGCGGTCACCCGCAACGACGCTGTTCGCAAGGTTCACCGCGCCGATGTCGAGACCAGAGCCTTCAATCGTCGTACCGCCAACAACGATCTGATTCTTGTCTTCGGTACCACTCGTAACCGTAGCCCCCTCCCAAAGACCGCTCGCAGAAGAACCCTTGGTATCGATGGTCACATCCTTCAGTGCGCTCGTATCCAGGGTATCTTCATCAAAGAGCTTGTAGACGCCCCAGGAGAGGTTCGTGGCCTTGACGTTGATTACCTTGTCGGTCCCGTTCACCGCAACAATTCCCTTGTTGCCGTCGGTGCGATTCTGGCTGAAGAGCGCTTCGGAGTTGAAATTCCTGCCGTCGAAGACAATGTTGGCGTTGCCCGCGATACCTACCGCGTATTCAACCGCTTCAGTCGCTCCCGCAGGCGTGTACTCAAAACGATCCCCACCGATCGTGAATTTGCCGTTTTCTCCAATCGCGACGGGCGAACCGACTTCCACGGTGGAAGTATCAGTTTCAGGGTCAGCCTTGCCTTCCGGCTTGTCCTGGCGTTTCAGGTGTTCAGCCACGCTCTTCGTCACGTTGAGGCCGAGATAGCCGCTCTTGAGCGTCAAGTCGCCGTCGAGCGTCTTGACGTTGCCGATCATCATAATCGAATTGTCCTCGAGCGTAACGCTTCCGGTCTGCAGATCAAGCGTGCCGACATCGAGCTTGCTGTCCGTGACCTTAAGCGACAATTCTTTGAATCCGTAGGTTTCATTACCCGTGACGGTGACGGTTTCAGGCTTCGTGCCTGCTCCCGCTTCTTCGTCGTTGCCTTCACCTTCGGATTCCGAAACGAAAGGTTCTACCTTGACGGTCTGATTCTTAAGGGCGAGCGTAAGCGTGCCGATGGAAAGATCGCTCCCCGCAATCTCGGACTCCAGTTTTAGGAAGGAACCGGCAAGATCACCGGCGAGCCCCTTGTCTTCGGACACAGCCGCATCGCCGGATTCAAGCTTCGTGCGCTGAGCCTCGAGCTCTTTCTTGAGGTCGGCGTACTTTTCCTCGTTCAGGAGAGTCTCGATCTCCTCGAGAATGTTGTCCTTCGACCAACCTTCCATGTCGATGGGCTCGGCATCTTCACCCTGGACCTTCTTCCAAGCGGATTCGACGGCGGCCTTGATCGTATCCACTTCGACATCGTAGGCGATCTTCATCGTCGTGCCGCCAAGCGTGAGAGAGGACATCTGAAGGGACGGCGAGTAACTCTTTTGCAAATCCTGTTCCGAAGCACGGTTACCGTCGATCAGAAGCTTCGTGTTGACGGCACTGACGTCGCCCAACTTCTTGAACGTCCAGGAACCGCCGGTGGCCGTTTCATCGTCACCCGTTTCAGCCTTGGCTTCGCCTTCGGGCGTTTCAGGACTCTCACTTTCCGGCTGGTAGGTCGCGGCAAAACCCGCGATCTTGAGAGTTCCGACAGTAGGCAGCTTACCGTCTTTCCAGCTCAAGCCGTCTCCGGCATTGACCTGCTCAAGAGCGCCCGCGGCAACGTGCGAACCCGCGGAGATGTCAATGCCGTCCGCGAACACCTCGGCGTCCGTCGAACCGTTGATCGAAAAATCGCCATTTTTGGCAAACTCGTCAATCACCAAAGCGCCGGTGACGCGGAAATCTCCCTTGACGTTCGCTTCGTCGTCCTTGACGATGTCAACGTAATTGCTGACCGTCTTCCCTTCTCCCACGTTGGAGAGCTGAAGAGTATTCCAAACCGACGTACCTTCGATTTCGACCCGTTTTTCTGCCTCGAGAACCAGTGCGGAACCTTCAGAGCGAGCGCCTTCGGCATTGACAAACTTGCCGTTTGCGCCAACCGTAACGGTCCCGAACTTAACAAGCGTCTGCGGGGCAGCTTCTTCATCCTCGGAAGCTTTGTTTCCTTCAACCTCTTCTTTCTTGACTTCGTACCCCTTGTCGTAGTTGGTCAGCGTACCCGACTTAATCTCCACGTTGCCCACGTTGAGACTGAACTTGTCTTCGGAAGTGACTTCACGAAGTGCGCCATCGATCGAACCAATGCTCATGGTCGCGCCCTTCTGGTCCGCGTCCGCATCGAGGATGATCAGACCGGCGTTCTCGAAATTACCGAGCGCGTCCTTATCCTCCGCGTCAAGAGAAAAACCTGCGTCAATAGAAAACGTCGTCCCTTCGAACGCAATGACACCGTCCTTGTCATTGGTGAAATCAGCGCCGACGACCGTCAAAGAGCCGCCTTCCGAGAACTTCAGATAGGACGAGTTGCTGAAGACACCGCCGTTCTCGACCTTGAGACCGGCGCCCTTGAACATAACCAACTTGCCGTCGGCCTCGCTTGTCGGAAGATTGATGGTAAGCGAACCCTTGTCAGTCACCGTGATCGTATCGGCGCTGTCACCCTTGACGACCGTCACGCCGCCGAAGGTTGTACCGTCCTCGTGATACGTGTCAAACCACTCTTGATTCCAGTTGACTTTCGCATCTTCGCCCTTGATTTCCGAAACGTCTTGCTTCTTATCGCCACCGATCGTCACGGTGATGTTTTCAGAAATGGGGGTCGGCTTGATTTCGGTCTCATTCGCGGCACGCACCGTCGCGGCCATCAGCGAAAGCGCGCCGAGGGCGGCAAGAACCACGGTTTTCTTGGCAAAAGTTGTGTGTTCCATGGGAGCTACTCTTGTTTTGAGAAAAACACGAAGGATTGAGCCTCTTGTCATCTTCACTGCGGGCTCAACCCGGGAATAATTTCAAATAGCCTCAAGTGTAGCCGAAAGAAACGTTCCATCCGCCGCCTTTGAACCCTTTGTTTTATCCGTCTTGCCTAAGGATTAACCACGACCAAACGTAAAAAACCCCGACCGCATTGCGTGCCGGGGCTCGTTCGGAGAAAGCTTTGCCTCAATTGCGCTCAAAGACGCAGCAGCCTTCGGGCGGGTTCGCGATGGGATTGCCCGAGTCGTCGAGAAGCTCCATCGTGCCGGGTTCCGTCGTACGGAAGTAGATCGTGCGGCCTTCGCCCGTGGTCTTCAGTTCCATGACGTCGCCCTTCAACGAATAAAAGCCCGTGAGGAGTTCACCCTGCTTCTTGGGGAAGTAGACGAAGCACTGGTACTGATCGAGCGTGACTTCGACGGGCTGGCCTTCGCCGCTCATCGTGAGGCCCGTGCCGTTGTAGTGACCCGTCCACTTGAGCGTCGTTTTCTTGTCGGCGACGGTCGAGCAGCCGGAAAGCATGAGTGCGCCGAGCGCGGCGGCGACGGTGGCCGCAAGCGTCTTCTTCACGATGAATCTCCTTACAGGGGTCGAATGGAACAGCGATATTCTTCGCCCCGAAGCTGAATGCGTCCTTAAACCGAACGGGCGCCGCAAAAGAAAAAGAGGGTCGTCCTCCTTGCGGAAAACGACCCAAAGTCTTTGCTTTTTGGTATGTGCCGGTGCGTTGGGAGAACCGCACCGGCACGATTTTGGTTGTCGGACCGATTACTTGACGTAAGCGGCGGCCGACTGGCCGGCGATGCGGCCGAATGTCACGATGTCGGCCTGAGCGTTGCCGCCGAGGCGGTTGCCGCCGTGCACGCCGCCCGTGACTTCACCCGCGGCGAAGAGACCCGGGATGGCCTTGCCTTCCTTGTTGAGGACCTGCGCCTTGGTGTTGATCTTCAGACCGCCCATCGTGTGGTGAACGGCGGGCTGAACCTTGACGGCCCAGTAAGGAGCCTTGTCGAGAGCGGACGGCATGTCGGGACGCCCGAACTGCGAATCCTTGCCGGCCTTCTGGTCGGCGGCGTACTGCTTGAGCGTGGCTTCAAGCGCGTCGGCCGGAAGGTTCGTGGCGGCGGCGAGTTCCTTGACGTCCTTGCCCGTGACGGCGAGGCCCATCTTGATGTAGCCCTGAATGAGCTTGGCCTTGGCTCGGATGCCGTCGTCCCAGATGATCCAGGCGAACTTGCCGGGCTGCTTCAATTCGTTGGCCGAAACGACATCGCGCGTCAGGAGTTCGTTCGTGAAGCGCTTGCCTTCGGCGTTGACGAGAATGGCGCCGTCGCCGCGGACGCTTTCGGAAATCAGAACGCCTTCAGGCGTGGCCGTCGGGTGAGCCTGGATCTGGTCCATGTCGACCGTGGCCGCACCGATCTTCTCGGCCATGACGATGCCGTCGCCCGTGGCGCCCGGATGGTTCGTCGTGGCATAGCCCTTGAGCATGGGCTTGTACTTGACGAGCATTTCCTGGTTGGCGCCGAAACCGCCGGCGGCGACCACGACGGCCTTGGAGTCGATCGTGTAGGTCTTGCCGTCCTTGGAGATGTCCCAGGATTTCGCGAGGCCCGGCTGTACTTTGTTGTCGGAGTCGCGCGACAGCAGGGCTTCGTAGACGTTGCCAATCAGCACCTGTTCGATGGCCGATCCGGACTGGTGGCGGATGTCGAGGCTGACCGGGGCGAGTTTGAGTCCGATGGTGACGGTGTCGGCTTTAGTTACGCCGGAAGTGTTCGCGTCATCGTTTTTGCCGCGCGTCACTGCAATGGCGACGATCACCGCTACGACGGCGATGACGGCGATCAACGCGATAAGCCACTTCTTCGGGCCTTGCGATTTCGCGCCGTTCGACGATTTCGCACGCGCGTTCAGCGTGGCGTCGGTGCTTGCCGTGGACTGCGGCTGCTGTTCGTTCTCCTGTTTGGTTGCGTCGGCTTCGCCGTGCGCACCGGTAGGTGACGACATGGGATTTCTCCTCTTCGTATTTTCGATTATGTGTTGTGATTGCGGTTGACCGCCTGCGTGAGGTCGATCACCACGGCCTGATTCTACTGTCCGCCATACCCGCGGCCCGTTCGGATTCGCCCGCAAAGCGCGCGGAGGCTTCGGCCCGGTTATATACTTGACGCAGTCGCGGCAGGTCACAACGAGAAGGACGGTTGATCCATGGCGCATATTCTTTT
>OLGH01000697.1_pt1 | contig 38216 bp, 36 predicted proteins | sample 1604851 | NCBI WGS metagenome assembly OLGH01 (sample SAMEA3888894, study PRJEB22519) | human gut metagenome | biome: human gut; feature: human-associated habitat; material: faeces | place: Denmark | collected 2010 | reverse complement strand
GCTGGAGGATGCAGCTAGCAGCTGAGAATCCGCCGTGGACATGGTTGCCGCCAGAATTCCCGCCAGAAGCGAAAGCCAGAGCATAAACAGTACACACAACAACGTCTGTGCATAAAGTGCCCCTTTTACCCCACGCTCATGTGCGGTACTCGCAAAATGATAGAGCATCCCATCCGTTTTTGCGGAACGGAAGGAGACCACACTCAGGCCGCTCAGGCAGCGGGACAGGAAAAATCCACAGCAAAACACTTCCAGCGCACGGTAATCCACAATCTGGGAAAGAGCCGCCACATAAATCAACCCGAATTCCGCCAGCTTGATCACGGAAAAAGCTCCAATGTGGGAATCCTTTAAAATTTCCAGTTTTCGCTCTCTGGGCTGATACGAATGCAATGCATCCATGGTATCCATAAACCCATCCACATGGAAGCCCCCTGTGATAATAAGCGGGAGCGCAGCTGATATCAGAATAAATGCAAGCGTACTGATTCCCAATAACGCAGACAACCGAAACCATCCCCAGAGGATAGCACCGATCACTGCCCCGATCCACGGAAAAAAGCACATGCTGTAACGCATGTCTTCTTCTTTCCACACAAATTGTGGCATCGGAATTTTTGAATAGGTGGAAAACGCCACCGCGATTCCTCTAATGATGTGCATAACCTGCTTCCTTTCTCTCTTTTACCGGAACCGGAATACCTACAACGACTTCGGTCACCGTATCCGCCAACGCCGCCACTCCCGTATTGATGCGTCCGAGTGCACGGATATATGCCTGCGTTGTCGCATCATAGGAAATGCCATCCTCAAACACGTTATTACTGACGATCACCAACTCGTCCACTTTTGTGGAAAGGTTTTTGATTCCCTGCAATATGTGTCCGACAACCACATCTTCCGAAACGATGTCCGCACCGGAAAACATCTCATTTGCAACCAGATTGGACATACATTCCAGCAGGGCACAGCGAGGACGTTCCGTAACATTTTGCCCTGCGCGATCCGGTGGTTCCATGGCTTGCTGTGCTCTTTTCGAAAAATCTACTTCCCCGATATCCCGCGGCTGTTCAATCGTAACAAATCCTTTTCCCGCGCGAAGTCTCCGGTGTCTTGCAACTTTTTTTTCGCCCTCCGCATCGTACACCTGCATGGTTGCGATATAATATTTATTCGTTTTTCCATCCAGCAGATGCTCTGCGTAAGCCGATTTTCCGCTGCCGCTTCCGCCCAAAACCAAAGTGATCATTCTGTTTCCCCATACCGCTCGTACTGCGCAATTTCCATCGTATCAAATGTTGTCTGATCCTCGTAGAGTGCCAGTGCCAGATCCAGAAGGGAAAACAGCATCACGGCTCCTGTGCCTTCCCCAAGCCCCAGTCCTGCATCAATAACCGGATGAAGTTTCAGTTCCTCCGCGATCCATTTTGCCGCGGGTTCTTTGCTCAGATGGCTCGGCAGAACAAATTCCCGCACACCCGGCACGATCCGCTCCGCCACCAGTGCCGCGACCGATGAAATCAGCCCATCCAGAACGACCGGCACATGATACAGTGCTCCGCCGATGCATACACCTGCCATTCCCGCGATATCCAGACCGCCGAATGCCGCCAGCATGGAAAGTGCATGCGCTGACCGGATCTCTTTTTCATATTTCTCCAGTGCCTGCGCAATGACCTGCTGCTTGCGCAACAGCCCCGCGTCGTTTAATCCGGCACCACGTCCGGTCACTTCTTCTGCTGTGCGTCCGGTCAGTGCCGCCACAAGCATGCTGCTCGTTGTCGTATTTCCGATTCCCATCTCTCCGGTACCGATCAGCTGATAGCCTTTGTCTTTGCACTCCCGGACCAGATCAATTCCCACAGACAATGCCTGCAACGCTTCTTCCTCTGTCATTGCAGGTTCCTGCAGAAAATCGCGCGTGCCCTGCATCACTTTGCAGTCGCGCACCCCCGGCAGCGTTTCTTTTGTGTTGATTCCAATATCGACCGGGATCACATCCACACCGGCGCGGCGCGCCATTTTGCCAACCGAGCTTGCCTGCTGCCCCATAAATCCTGCAACCACCGCGGTCACTTCCTGTCCGGACTGGCTGACCCCTTCTGCGACAATGCCGTTGTCTGCGCACATGGTGAGGATCACTTTTTTTTCAATGGAAAGGCTGCTGCTTCCTGTAATTGCGCCGATCTGCGCAAACATTGTCTCAAACTGCCCCAGACCATCCAGCGGTTTGGCAATTTTGTCCCAGCTTGCTTTTACCTGCGCGTAGATCTGTGCGTCCGGTGGAATGATTTTAAGTTTCTCCATTTCTTTTCCTGTAATCAAATATTTTCTCCTGTTGCAATTGTAAATTGCGCAAATGCAATTCCCTGTTTCTTGCTTCTTTCAGCCATGAAATGTATGATAAGAAAAAGGAGGTGCTGATATGAATAAAACCAAAATTGATAATCAAACTATCGCTCACATTCTTCTTGATTTAAGACAAAAACATCATCTTTCCCAGGAACAGCTTGCTCAAACATTAGGCGTTACTCGTCAGGCCGTATCGCGATGGGAAATGGGAATCTCTGTTCCAAACATCCATACCCTGCTCTTAATCAGTGAGCAATTCCATGTTCCAATTGACACAATGCTCAAAAAACCAGATGCTTCAGCAGAAAACCAAAATAAAATCCAAAATCCTGCTAAAAGAACTCCCTTTATTTTTATGACCATAACCGGAATTTTCCTGTTGTGTGTGCTTCCATTTCTGGGTCAATGGGAACAATTCAAATATATGGATCTCTATGGTCGTGCATATACCGATTCCTATCACTATATTTTCGAATACCCACTGTCCATTCTTCTGGTATTATCCATTGTCCTGATTTGTGTCGGGATCTATAACATTGTAAAAATCAAGAGGAAATCCGGCTCTCCTGCAAAATAGAGTATACATACTCCATATCCAGATGCTCCCGCAATCCCTGTGCGAGCTTGTCATACTGCTGTTCCTTAAATGCATGATAATCGCCGCCAGCCTCCGGTTTCCATGACACCTTTTTTTTGTCGGCCAATGCCTGTACTATGCGCACGGCAATGTCTCCATCGTCAAAAATGCCGTGCACATAACTGCCGTATACGCCGGGTTCTTCGCTGCCTTTTTCCATGCGCTGCACCCCGTCGGTTCTGCCATCTGCCAGCTGTACCAGTGGCGTCTGATGTTCCCCGGTGGAAACCGTTGTCTTTCCCATATGAATCTCATAGCCGGAAAATTCCAATCCGGAAAGTGTGGAAAAAATACCGGTCACATTCTCAAATTTTCCACGTGTCTGCGTACGCATTTTTTCCGGCATCAGGGTCGTGTCGGTGTCGATCAGTTCCATACCACGCAGGGGTAGTGCCCCGTCGCGCCTTATGCGCTCCACGGCAATTGTATCCGGCTCATGAGAAATTGCTTCGCAATGAGCCGGATAGAGCGGTTCGCGTAGCGAATTCTCATTCTCTACCCCATGTGGGTCCGAAATGGTACGCCCCAGCATCTGATAGCCACCGCAGATCCCCCAGACCGGGATATGCGCCGCCAGCTTTTTGACCGCGGCTTCCAGACCGTTCTGCCGCATCCAGCGCAGATCACCCATCGTATTTTTGCTGCCCGGCAGAAAAATCATATCCGGCTGTCCCAATTCCTGCACCGAAGAAACATAGCGCACGGACACATCCTCCAGCCGTTCAAATACGTTAAAATCCGTAAAATTGGAGATCCGTGGAAAACGGATCACTGCCAGATCTATCACGCCTACATCGTGGTTGTCCAACTGGCCGCTCAGACTGTCCTCATCCTCAATGGACAGATGCATATACGGCACTACGCCGGCAACCTTCACACCGCCGCGTTCCTCCAGCATCTCCACTCCCGGATCAAGGATCGTCTTGTCCCCACGGAATTTATTAATAATCAGACCCTTCACACGGGCTTTTTCATCCTCTTCCAAAAGCATCAGCGTTCCCAAAAGCTGCGCAAACACGCCGCCACGGTCGATATCCCCAACCAGAAGCACCGGTGCATCGACCAGTTTTGCCAGCCCCATATTGACAATATCATCCGATTTCAGATTGATCTCTGCCGGGCTTCCCGCCCCCTCCATCACAATAATGTCTGCCTGCTTTTCCAACTCCGAAAAAGCCTCGCAGATCGTCGGAACCAGCTTTTTCTTATACGCAAAATAATCCCGCGCCCGCATATTTCCGAGCACCTCACCCTTTACGATCACCTGTGATCCGACATCATTGGTCGGTTTCAACAGGATGGGATTCATAAGCACGGAAGGCTTCACACCCGCCGCTTCCGCCTGCATGACCTGCGCGCGCCCCATCTCCAGACCGTCTTCGGTGATGTAGGAGTTGAGCGCCATATTCTGTGATTTAAACGGTGCCACGCGATAGCCATCCTGCGCAAAAATACGGCAAAGTCCTGCAACGATCAGGCTTTTTCCGGCATTTGACATCGTGCCCTGCACCATGATTACTTTTGCCATGTTTGTTTCCTTCCTGCTAACCAGCAATCACAACCCTGCAATCCTTCTTGAAGCATGCAATTCCATATTTGATAAAATTACGCATTCCGTCCTGCTTCAGCTTATCGACATATGATTTTTCTTCCATCTGTTTCAAAGCTTCGGCACATGCAGCATCCAGATCTCCATTCCCGGCATATTTCAGTTCTATCACAATTCCTGTTCTGTTGTTCGGCACCTCAACAAGAATATCGCTGTAGCCGGTTCCTGACTCTGCATTTGACTTTATAAGCCAGTTTGCTTTATATCCCAAAAGCCCAAGTAAAATGCCATGGTAAAAATTTTCTTTCTTTTCCTTTGCAACTGCTGTATCACGTATACTTATGGTATTCCAAAGATATTCTCCAAAGAGCTGCTCTATTTTTTCTGTATTTTTTTCTAAAAATGCATTGCAGAATTCTTCCAGTCTCTTACCGTCATTCGCGGACGTATCCCGGAACCATTCCCTGATTTTCTTGATAAAAAGATTTTTTATCTCTTTATTGGGAATTGCCAAACGTATCTTTCCATCCGCTGTACGCCCCTGTTTTGTCAGATATCCGGTCGTAAAAAGTACGCTCCACAGATTTCCAATGTTTTTATCAAGCTCATCATACGTAAGTTCCTGTGAAAGTTCCTTTTCAATACACTCTCCCGCGATCAGACGCTCAATTTCATCCTTGGTCTGCACATCCGCCTTATCGATCAATCTGCGGACGATCGCATTTCCACTCGAATTAGACCAGTAATCCTGTGGTTCGACCGTTTGATCATAGTTAAGTTCATCCACATAATTTATGACATCCCATGGACAGTACACATCCGCATTTCCAAAGTGATAGCCATCATACCATTCCTTTGTTTCCGGAAAATGTGAAGCCAGACCATACGACGCAAGGAGTTTTTTTACCTCATCATCTGTGAATCCAAACTGTTCATCAAATCTGGAATCCATAATAGAAAGTACCTTAAAATTATTCAATCCTGTAAATATACTTTCCTTCGATACTCGCAGACATCCCGTCAGAAATGCAAACTGTAAATAATCATTCGTCTTTAATGCCTGACCAAAAAGACCTCTGATCAGAGAAACCATTTCACGATAATATCCATTCTGATATGCTTTATCCAGAGGAACATCATACTCATCTATGATAATAACCGCCTTTTTCCCGTGATGTTTATATAAAAGCTGTGACAGTTTCCGGATGCTGTCTTTTATATTCTCATCCGTACCTGTAAGCATTTTAGCGAAATATGCCTTATCCTCGTCCGTAAGTGCATCACTTGTTTTGAGATAATAATGGCGATCCATTTCATTGCCAAGAATCGTGCCCAGCATCCTTTTTGCATCTGCAAACGTCAGACCATCCACCCCTTTGAGCGTAAGAAATATTACCGGATACTTTCCCATGTACGCATCGCATAGTTCTTTATTCTTTGCAATATATAAGCCTTCAAACAGTGCAGCATCTGCACCGATTTCAAAAAAACTTTTCAGCATGCTCATATTCAATGTCTTGCCAAAACGTCGCGGACGGGTGAACAGTGTTACCTCCCCCCAATTCATCAGAATCTGTTCTATGAGATTTGTCTTGTCAATGTAATAAAATCCGTTCCTGCGTATTTTTTCAAAACTGTCAATTCCTACCGGTAATTTCAAAGTATTTACCATATGAGCCTCCAACAAACAGATCATTTTGTCATATTTACATATAGTATAACTGATTGACCGGGTAATTACAATTTCCTTTCATTAAACGGTCACCGAAATACACTGTCATGATTTACTCTCCATTCCAAAAACATTTTCTTGAAAAGATCCCCATGTTCCGTTAAGATGATATTGTAACGAAAAACAATATATCAGGGAGGTAGTTATGAACTATACAATTGAAGGAGCACCAATGCCTGTCGTCATCTGTAACTTAGAGGGCGGCGAAACCATGCTTACGGAGAAGGGCGCAATGTCGTGGATGTCCCCAAATATGAAAATGGAAACCACAACAGGCGGTGGAATCGGAAAAATGTTCGGTCGTGCTTTTTCCGGTGAAAGCATGTTTATCAACCGCTACACCGCGCAGGGCGGCACCGGACTGATCGCATTTGCATCCAGCTTTCCCGGAGATATCCGTGCATTTGAAATTGCACCAGGGCAGGAGATTGTCGCCCAGAAAAGTGCATTTCTCGCATCGACCGCTGGTGTGGAAATGTCTGTTTTTTTCCAAAAACGCATTGCCGGCGGTCTCTTCGGCGGAGAAGGATTTATCATGCAGCGTCTGTCCGGAAACGGCACCGTCTTTCTCGAATTTGACGGACACATCAAAGAATATGAACTTGCACCGGGACAACAGATTGTCGTCGATACCGGATACCTCGCAGCAATGACAGCCGGATGTTCCATCAATATCCAGACTGTACCGGGTGTCAAAAATATGCTCTTTGGTGGGGAAGGGATCTTTAATACCGTTATCACCGGACCGGGACGTGTATGGCTGCAGAGCATGCCGGTTGCACAGCTCGCCGGAGCGATCAGCCCGTTTATTCCAAATAAAAATTAATCATTTTCGAAAAAATCCCGGAGCCATTTCCCATGCTCCGGGATTTCATTTTATATCATTTTTCAAATTTTCCGAATCTCAAAACTGTTTTTTCCACGGGTTTTTACCTCATATAATACACTGTCTGCTTCCTTAAACAGTTTTTCATAAGGAACTTTCTCCGTCATATACACAGCACCCAGACTGATGGACAGCGGCACTGAGCCCCCACCATATGTAAATGTCTGACACATGCTTCTGACCAGTTTATCCAGCTGTGCCTGAACACCCTCCTGATCACGGTTTTGTATACAGAGTACAAACTCATCTCCGCCAAACCGCGCCATAAGGACATGTGTTCCAAACACCAGACGCATCGTATCCGCTAAAAGTTTTAACGCCTCATCTCCTCCGGCGTGTCCAAGCGTATCATTGACAGACTTAAAGTTATCAATATCCATGATTGCAAACAGAAACGGCAGTTCTTTCCTGTCGTAAATGCTCCCGGCACCGATCCCGGAACGAATAAAACATCCGGATAATCCCTATCCTGAATCTGTTTTGACACCTCATTGTCATAATCCGAGTACGACTGATATTTCACCTCAATACCAGGATATTTCTTGTTAACCCCATCCAGGTACTGCTGCATATCCTGCTGGGAGATATTGGATGCTACCGAAATCGTTCCCCTGATTTCGTTTTTCTGCGCAGCATATGCCACACTTCCAAAGTCTGCCGGAAACTGTAACAGCACAAGCAGCGTCAAAAACACCGCCACCACACGCTTTTTCTCCACTTTTTCATCTTTCTCATCCTTCTTTTACAGCCTTACCGCGCTTCATATGCCCTGGATACACGCTTATACTCTGCCGGTTCCGTAATCTGTTCCACAACGATATCTCCGTCTTCCGCATCACGGTATCGATACAGATACACACCTTCCTGAATCTCATCCTCCGCTATGAGAGACACTGCCATATAGTGCTTCTCTTCAACGGTAAAGGTATCCATGATGGCAAACTCTTTTTCCGTCCCATCCGAAACCGGAATACGGATTACTTCATACTCTTCCATAATATCTCTCCTTTATCGTGGTACTTTCGTAAACAGTGCAAATGCATTTTCCCGTGTGGTCTGCTCGACTTCCTCCACAGAAACGCCTTTGATCTCCGCAATTTTTGCAATCACATACGGAATATTCCGCGAATCATTGCGCGTTCCCCGGTGTGGTTCCGGCGCCATATACGGGCAGTCGGTTTCGAGCACTATGCTCGAAAGAGGAATCGTTTCCACGGTCTTTACCAGCTTTTTGGCATTTTTAAAAGTCACAACACCGCCTACACCGATGAAATATCCCATCTTTACATATTCTCGCGCCATCTCAAGGCTGTAAGAATAACAGTGTATCACACCTTTGAGTCCTTTTCCATGTTCTTTCATAATTTCCATCGTATCAGCTGCCGCCTCACGGCTATGGATCATCACAGGTTTGTTCATCTCCCGCGCAAGATCCAGCTGTCTGATGAACCAACGTTTCTGCAGGTCATGCCCTTCTTTATCCCAATAATAATCAAGTCCGATCTCGCCAACCGCAACGATCTTTTCTTTCTTTAATAATTCTCTCATTCGAGCGAAATTCTCTTCATTCAGTGCACCGACTTCGTCCGGATGTACACCTACTGATCCATATATAAATGAATATTTCTCTGCGAGTTCTACTATCTTATCCCAGGACTCTACTGTCGCCGCTGCATCCACAATTGTTCCAACGCCGCCTGCTGCCATACTGCTTAGTAGCTCATCTCTGTCTGTGTCAAACTGCTCATCATCATAATGTGCATGTGTATCAAATATCATTTTATTTACCGCCTGCTTTCAATATTTCCAGTCTTATGCTTTAGTTTAACACATGTTAGCTCTAAAATACAACTATGAGAAACTCGCTCCGCGAGTTTCTCAAGTTATCGCGGCAGTCGCCAAGGTCTCGTGCAAGCACGGACTTTGGCTCGTTACACGCGTAAATAAAACAAAGCTGCCACTTAACACAATCTATCGTTAAGCGGCAGCTTTTAAGTTTTTTATAAATGTTTATTCATTAAACTTATGTATATCTTCCCTGATTTCCTGCATCCGTACATCTGTCTGATAAATATTTTCAGCACATTCTGTAAGCTGTTTTACTATTTCAGGCATATCATCATTATCAAACTGTTTATAATGCATCTGATGTTCGAGACTTGCCCAGAAGTTCATGGCAATCGTTCTTATCTGGACTTCAACTTTCATATATTCTTTTCCTGACGATAAGAAAATAGGAATAATTACTACATAATGGAGACTTCTGTAACCGTTCGGCTTTGGATTTTTGATATAATCTTTTACTTCCATAACCTCCACGTCGTCCTGTGATATAAGCATGCGTGCAACATCATAAATATCACTTATAAACGGACAAACAACACGGATTCCCGCAACATCATTAAGATTGTCTGCTATCGACTGTATTGAAACAGGATAATTTCTTCTTTTAAGCTTCTCATATATGCTCAATGGCGATTTGATTCTTGAACGTATGCTGTCAATCGGATTACGCTGGCGTTTTGTCTTAAATTCATCATTTAATATTTCAAGCTTTGTCTGCACTTCCCTTATCGCACATCTGTACATCATCATAAGTTCCTCAAATTTCACACTGTTCTCAACAAATTTAACGAACTGCTCCTTTGTAATAATATTTTCAGGAATAATTTCCTCAGTACCATTTAAAAGTTCTAATTCATTCATGGTTATCCTCCGGGTATTAATATATTAATTAATTATTTTTATAAAATTACACATTATGCCTCGTTTTCCGCTGCTTGCACGATGTGAAAACAAAATATCGCTGTTCTCGCTTGTGCATACATCAGACAGGTAAATGTTTTCAGGTCGCACACCTGCGTTAATCAGATTAATATAATCAGCCCCTGGCAAGTTAAGAAGATATTTTCCAGGTTTATTTTCCGGCTGAATTATAAGTTCACATTCGCTCTGGCTATAATTTTTTCTGAATTCATTTATTGTATCCTGTGACACTTCATAGCAGTCCACACATATTCCCGGACCGATAAATGCAATTATATCGCACGGATTGCTTCCAAACTTATCTGTCATCATATTTATGGCATTCTTAACAATATTGCCGACTGTTCCACGCCATCCGGCATGAACTGATGCTATGCAGCGTGATTTTTCATCTGCCATGACAACAGGGATACAATCCGCAAACGATGTCACAAGTGTAAGTTCCTTCGTACCAGTGACAAGACCGTCTATATTATCATAATTCCTGTCTTTCACTATTCCCATTCCACGATTACTGTCATCAACATACAAAACATTATTGGTATGTGTCTGTTTTGAATAAACCATATTTTCAACAGGCGTATTAATCACTTTACCCATACGCCTGAAATTTTCCATAACATTATCACGCAAATCAACTTCATAACTTCCGACTTTATTAAATGTCAGATTCATGCTCTTAAACATTCCACTGCTTACGCCTCCAAGTCTCGTTGAAAAACACTGGCTTACAAATGAGGACTTTTCAAAAGGTGCAAACTTAATATGAGGCACAGGTTCATTGTACAAATGTATTGTATCAATGTAATTCGACTCTTTAATATCTGCCATGCCATATGTTTTAAAAATATTATAAAAAAGGCGTTCATTATCTTTTCTTACAATACGCCCCAAATTATTACTGTTCATTATAACCCCTGTATTGTTTTTATTATAATCTTTTCCCACATCCAATGTGTCACAGTCAACCCTGTCAGCTTTAAAATGCATTCTTTATAATCTGCGGATTTCCGGCATCAAAAGCCACAACATCAAATCTGCATTGAGTATCTGCAATATTATGTGTATACAGATAATACTGTGCAACGCGTCTTATAATCTGCTGCTTTGCCTGTGTTACAGCCGAAGCCGCAAAGCCATATCTGCTTGTTTTTCTATACTTTACTTCTATAAAACAAAGTGTATCTTCCGCTTTTGCTATTATATCAATCTCACCGATACGGCATCTGAAATTAGTCTCCAATATCTCATATCCTGATTTTTTAAGATAATCTGCAGCCGCATGTTCCCACTTTGAACCCAGTTTTCTATTATTTATACTCAATGTTTAACTTTTCCCCTTATTCTGTCGCATTCATCGACAAAGACAAGAATCTCTGCTACAACACCATATAATTCCGGCGGTATCATATCACCGATTTCAAGCTTTGAAAGCGTATTTGCAAGCTTGCTGTCCTGATAAACAGGTACATCATTCTCTTTAGCCTTGTCAATAATCTTATCTGCAATAATTCCTCTTCCTGATGCAATAATCTTTGGTGCTTCCTCATCAGGATTATATTGAAGGGCAACTGAAATTTTAGGTTTATCATCTTTTTCTTTTTTATTTTCAAAAAAATTTTGTCCGTTCAATTTACATCTCCTATTTTATACCATGTTAAAAACATATCAATAAATAAAGTATAACAATTTATAAATATTTTATAAGAATTATGCCTTTACATCAAAAACATACTGCGATGTCTTATTTTTCGGTATATCTTTATCAACAAAATCATTTACAAAATCAAAATCTTTTTGTTCGCTGTTGAGCTTCATTTCAAATGTTGTATTATACCCTAGTGCTTTTAATCTCGCATTTAATTTATCTATATTAGAATATACGAAATCAAGCAGTTCTTCGCTCTCAAGGCAGAAATTTGTCGAGACATTTTTCTTGTTAAGTCGGACAAATACATCAACAGGTCCGAGATTTTCCATATCAAAATGAAGAAGTGCACTCACATTGTCTGTTCCCTGTGCAAGTGCTTTTTTATTTGTAAATACATATAATTCACCATTTGCATCGCTCTGGGAAAAACGAAGCGGCATCTGGAAATATGTCATATTTTTATTAAGGTCATTCATAAAATCAATATTACTTTTTATTGATTCCATGCTCTTTGAGATGTCTCCTGCCTTATCGGATAGTTCCGAATTTTCCGACATTTTTTCCATAACATTTTTTATACGTTTATAATAATTTTTAATTCCATCCGGATTAGCAACATCAGAAGGATTAAGCTTGAGTGTCTCATTAGTCATCTCTTTTATAAGCCTGCCCAAAAAATCACTCCCAATATTTTTAAGCAGTGTCTGTCCACTTCTGTCATTTTTTATTATATCTGCCAATCCTGATATAACATCATGTATTGACGCCTGATTATTATTCAATTTATCCAGAAGCTGTTTTACAGATGAACTGTCAGTCTGGCTTCCGGCCGCCTCTTTTATTATATCTTTAAGTCTATTAATTGTGTCATTATCAAACACATCTGATATATTAGTGCTTTCAGTTTTATTTCCATCATAAAGTATTTCTGTCAGATTATCAAATAATGAAGCTGACTGTTGTGCTGACTGTGCATCACCACTATCTGAAATCATTGAATTGAAAAGCTGTGAAAATCCATCTTCCATAGTATTAATATCAGATAGCACACTGTGTTCATAACTTTTATATGCTTCAAACTGTGTAATATTTTCCTTGGTAACAGGTATCTGAAGCCGCATAAGATTAGCAATAGTGGCATCTAATGTATCAGGAAATTCAAGAACTGTTTTTGCCAGTTCACCAAGCGTCTTTGCATCAATTGGCATATTAAGTGAGAGCAGCGTCTTTACAAGACCTGCATTTTCTTCATTATTATCAAGTCCAGCCGCCTCAAGTGCTTTTGATATGATTACATTTTCCTGCTGTTTCATTCCAAGCAGCTTTACAGTAATCCCATCAGAGCTTTGTCCATCAACTATAAATGTCTGAATCTGACCATTTGCAAGTCCTTTCGCCGATTCAGCAAGTTTTGCATTGATAAGGCTGCCGTTTGTAAGCTGCAATAATGCGTTGCCATCTGACACATTAATAATCTGTCCGGAAAATGTATCTCCTTTAAGCATATTTTTAAGCATGGCAATTCCTGCTTCATCAGCTGTTTTTTGTATAGTTCCTGATATATTTTGTGCTCCGGACGTATTGCCGGCATTTTCTGCTGACTGGGCTTCTTTATTATTTACCGAAGAAACCTCATTTACTGCAGAAAACAATGAAGAAAGATTAACTGGCATATCTGCTCCTGACTATTTTTATTATGGGACAAATTTTGTGATAAATGTCCTTCTGTGAATAGGTGACGCACCAAACTGTTCAAGTGCCTGTATATGCTGTTTTGTTCCATATCCCTTATGTTTTGCAAATCCATATTCCGGATATTTTTTATCATATTCTTCCATAATTCTGTCCCTTGTTACTTTTGCAAGCACACTTGCGGCAGCAATACTAATGCTTTTCGCATCTCCTTTTATAATAGGAACCTGTTTAATATCAACCTTTGGAATTGTAACAGCATCATTTAATAATATATCGGGTGACGGATTGAGATTATTAATGGCACTCCTCATAGCTTCATAAGTTGCCTGCAAAATATTAATCTCATCAATTCTTGCAGCATCTATTATTCCAATTCCATATGTAACAGCTTCTTCTTTTATTATATCAAATAATTCATTTCTTCTCTTTTCGCTGAGTTTTTTTGAATCATTAATATATAAAATACGGCAGTCTTTTGGAAGTATCACAGCCCCGGCAACAACAGGACCTGCAAGAGGACCTCTTCCGGCTTCGTCTATTCCGCATATATATGAATACACACCATATTCTTTTTCATATTCGCACATCTGCTCAACCCTCGCCTTTTCAGCCTCAAGCTTCAAAGCACGCTTCATGGCAGATTCTTCTTTTTTAGTCATTATATCTCTTCTCCCGGTTTTTCAAGTGTTATCCTGCCTATGCGTCCGCTTCTGAAATCATCAAGTATTATTCCGGCAAGCTTTTCATAATCAGTCATGGCACCTCTTTTAAGACATCCCCTTTTAGCGGCTATCGCATCCATAATTTCAAGCGTTTCCTCATCCTCATCAACACCATATCTTTCTGACAGATTACCGCTGTAATTATTTTTCAAAAATGTCACAGCCTCGAATGCAAGGTCTTCAATATTAATTACCTCATCATTCATTGAGCCGATAAGTGCAAGATTTCTTCCTACAATCTCACTGTCAAACTTTGGCCATAAAATACCCGGAGTATCAAGAAGTTCAACTGTTTTGCTTAACTTTATCCATTGCTTTCCTTTGGTCACACCCGGTTTGTTACCTGTCTTTGCACACGCCCTGCCTGCATATGCATTGATAAATGTCGATTTTCCAACATTCGGAATACCTACAACCATAGCTCTTACAGGACGGTTCATTATACCTTTCTTTTTGTCACGCTCAATCTTTTCATGGCATGCTCTTTCGATTGCTGAATTCATCTGCTTAATTCCGGCTCCGCTCCTTGAATTAAGTTTCAGACACAAAACTCCTTTTTGTGCAAAATAATCGATCCATTGCTGGTTTAACCTCTCATCAGACAAATCTGACTTATTAAGAAGTATTAACCTGGCCTTATTTTTTGCAAGATTGTCTATATCCGGATTGCGGCTTGACATAGGAATTCGTGCATCAACAACCTCTATCACAAGGTCAATAAGCTTGATATTTTCCTCCATCATTCGTCTTGCTTTTGTCATGTGACCGGGATACCATTGATAATTCATAAATTCTATTCTCCTATTCTATCATTTTACAAAGCCAAGTCTTTTAACAGGACCGACAATTGCCCACACAGAGCCTGTTATATTCTTTTCTTTTACTATTCCGACCCCTGCAAATCTGCTGTCTTCACTGTTATTTCTGTTATCTCCAAGCAGAAAATACTCATCTTTTCCCAATGTGATCTCATTGGCTGCAAGTCCGGCTGTAAGTATTGTATCTGTAAAAACATCATCTTTTAACTGTTCACCATTTATATATACATGTCCATCTTTTATCTGTATCTTCTCACCCGGAAGACCGATAACACGTTTGACATAAACTTTACTCGAATTTGAACCCGGCAATTTGAATGCAGCTACACTGTATCTTTTTGGTTTTGTAAATGAATATGCAAACCTGTTTATAAGCACAGTATCCTCATTTTCTATCACAGGCTGCATAGAACCGCCTGAAATAATTGTTCTGTCACATATAAATGTGACTATAACATAAGCTGACACAATAACCATAATTATATTGACAATCATCTTGCATACAGACTGTAGTCTTGTATTTTCCTGATATCTTCTTTGAAAAAGTGTAGACATAAAACTAACTCCGCTTTCCAGATGTCTGCGACATCTTTTGTATACTTAATTTTGAAAATATGATTAACACGCTATGCGAATTTCCCATGTAATTTCATATAGGTTATATTTTACTACAAATCATCAAAAATGAAAAGAAAAAGAGACTGCGTTCCAACGATTTTTATTCGTCAAAACCACAGTCCCTTAAATGTCATTGATTATGAAAAACACGTTTCACGGATTTTCCAAATTATCTAACTAATTCTTTAACCTTAGCAGACTTACCTGTTCTCTCACGTAAGTAGTTAAGTTTAGCACGTCTTACTTTACCACGTCTTACAACATCAACCTTCTCTACGATAGGTGAATGTAATGGCCATGTCTTTTCAACGCCAACACCGTTAGAAATCTTTCTTACAGTAAATGTAGCACGTACGCCTGTACCCTGCTTCTTTAATACTGTACCTTCAAATACCTGTGTTCTTTCACGGTTACCTTCTTTAATCTTAGCTGATACTCTTACTGTATCACCTACGTTAAACTGAGGTACTTCAGCTTTCATCTGAGCATCTTCGATGTTCTTAATAATATTATTCATGTGTGACCTCCTTAAATTTGGATGTTCTTAATACAATCTATGTAACAGAGGACCATCTCTTTTTCTCACAACCACAATAGTTTAGCATATCATTAAACAAAATGCAAGCATAGATTGAAATTAAATATTAAAAAATAACTTCAACCATGCCTGCATTTAATTAGAATTTAAACAAAAATAATTTTCAAAAAGTAAGTTATACAAATTTTTAATTACATTGGACCATTGCCATTATTTGTAGGACCATTGTAACCACCATTCATCGGACCATTGTAACCGCCAAAACCGCCGCCATTCATATTCATGTCATAATCAGCAATCTTGTTAAGTGAATCCTGAGTGAGTATGTATACAACAATATACAAACCAAAAATAGCAAGAATGAGATATAATACATTGCTGTTGCTTGAAGGAATTCCTCTTGCATTCTTTGCATTATCAATTCTCTCACCCTGCTTGTAAGCCCAATAATATCCATAAATGTTACATGTTACAAGTGTAAGCAGAAATGCTACTCCGCCGCTTGCACCATTAATGTCACCTGAAACATTCTTAGTATCATCTGTCATAACGATGAACCAATAAATTCCATAGATACCACATGTGACAATTGTAAGAATTATGCTTACTGCAAGATTTCTTTTGTTAATAGGCATTCTAAAACCCTCCCTGTTTCCATATTTTTCAGACATTTTTCTCAAAATGTCTGACTTCTACTTTTATAGAATACATGGAAAAGAACCTTTTGTCAATCAAAATATAAAAAAAGTATAAATTTTTATAAATTTCATATATTTTTAATTCAAATCCATAAGTCCCGGAAGCATGTGAACTGTAACTGTTTTCTCTTCAAGATTGTGGTCAAGTATACACTGGTCTATCACCGGAATAAGTATTGTCTTACCATTATCAGCAGTAACTTCATATACATTATTTGCTCCCGTTTCAAGGACATCTGTAAGTTTGCCGATATGCTCTCCCTCATCAGTTATCACATCAAGCCCAATTAGATCACATATAAAGTATTCTCCCGGCTCACATTTAACAGCATTTTCCCTTGTGACACACAAATCTTTTTTTACATACTGCTCTATATCATTTATATTATCAAACTCTTTAAATTTGAGTATTACATACTGTTTAAAAAACTTCACTGAGGCAATTTCAACATTCACATTTTCACGTCTGCCACATATCACAGCTTTTTTCAATTTTTTAAAACGCATTGGATCATCTGTTGTAGGGAAAACTTTTACCTCTCCCCTGATGCCATGTGTTGAAGTAATAACGCCGACGCGTAATAAATCTTCCATAATTCTCCATTCCGGCTGATATTCCGTATTAACAGCGGCTTCAGCATCAATTTGATAATTTTATATAGCAAAAATGCCTTTGAAACTCATAAACAGATTATCTGTTTTTTAAGTTCAAAGACATCTCTATTAAATAAATAAGCTCAATTTAGTTATCGATTTCAACAACAACTTTTTTGTCAGTTTTTGTTGCCGCTGCCGAAACAACTGTTCTTATAGACTTGGCAATTCTTCCTGATTTGCCAATAACTTTCCCCATATCAGAAGAAGCTACTTTTAAATCAACAATTATGGCTTTGTCTTTCTCTGTCTCAGTTACAACAACTTCGTCCGGATTGTCAACTAGTGCCTTAGCAATAATTTCAACTAATTCTTTCATAGAAAAACACCTCCACTAGTCTTATTTTTCAATACCAGCCATCTTGAAAAGCTTACCAACAACCTCTGTAGGCTGAGCTCCGTTTGCTAACCACTTCTTAGCGGCTTCAGCATCAATGCTGAGCTTGCAAGGATCATAGTTAGGATCATAAGTACCGATCTGATCGATAAATCTACCGTTTCTTGGAGATCTTGAATCTGCAACGATAATTCTATAGAAAGGAGACTTCTTCTCACCTAATCTCTTTAATCTAATCTTAACTGCCATGTAACTTTCACCTCCTAATTTAATTTTTCGTGTCCTGTAAATAACACATATCTATATTGACTGTATAACAGTCATGTTAAAAAGGTAGTTTAAAACGTCCCTTCTTAGCACCTTTCATCATGCCCGGCATCTGCTTCATCATCTTTTTCATCTGGTCAAACTGTTTAACCAGTTTGTTGACTTCGCTTATATCAACACCGGCACCTCGGGCAATTCTATTCTTTCTTGAAGGATTAAGAATATCCGGATTGCTTCTTTCCTTTGCCGTCATAGAGTAAATAATCGACTCTGTACGTTTAAGATTAGCTTCCGCATCTTCCGTTGCTCCTGCATCAAGCCCTTTCATTTTACCGCCAAGTCCCATGCCAGGCAGCATATTTAATATGGAACCTATACCGCCCATATTACGAATCTGTCCCATATATTCAAGGAAATCATTGAAATCAAATTCAGCTTTCTTGAACTTCTGCTCCATTTCCTTAGCTTTGTCAGCATCAATCTGGGCTTCAGCCTTTTCAATAAGCGTAAGCACATCACCCATTCCAAGAATTCTTGATGCCATTCTGTCCGGGTAAAACTGTTCAAGATCTGAAAGTTTTTCACCCATACCAACATAAAGGATAGGCTTTCCTGTGACAGCCTTAATTGAAAGTGCTGCACCACCTCTGGTATCACCATCAAGCTTTGTGAGGATGACGCCATCAATTCCAACCTTTTCGTTGAATGAAGAAGCAACATTAACCGCATCCTGACCTGTCATTGAATCTACAACAAGTATTGTCTGGTCAACTTTAACTTCTTCTTTTATTTTTATAAGCTCAGTCATCATATCCTCATCTATATGAAGACGACCGGCTGTATCTAAAATAACAATATTAAAATTGTTATTCTTAGCATGTGAAACTGCCGCTTTGGCTATATCAACCGGATTGTTGCCTGTTCCCATTGAAAACACTTCAACGCCCTGCTTTTCTCCGTTGATTTTTAACTGTTCAACAGCAGCCGGTCTATAAACATCGCAGGCTGCAAGAAGAGGCTTTTTCCCTTTTGCTTTAAACTTACCTGCAAGTTTAGCTGTCGTTGTTGTTTTACCTGCACCCTGAAGACCCGCCATCATTATGACAGTTATCTCATTACCCGGTTTCAACGCTATCTGTGTTGTCTCGGAACCCATGAGTGCAACCATTTCTTCATTAACAATCTTAATTACCATCTGTCCGGGTGTAAGACTCTGCATAACATCCTGACCTATGGCACGCTCTTCGACCGACTTGACAAACTGCTTTACAACTTTAAAGTTTACATCAGCTTCAAGCAAAGCCATCTTTACTTCTTTCAGAGCTGCTTTTACATCAGCTTCAGACAGACGGCCTTTACCGCGAAGATTTTTAAATATATTCTGAAGTTTATCTGATAAGCTGTCAAATGCCATAAATCCTCACTTCTGTCTGATTAAGACTTAAACGAATATCAAAAATTATCGAGTATATCTTTTGCGATAAGCTGTATACTCCTTATGTTATCAAGACTGCCATTATTACTTTTAATAAACTCATCTGATAACTGTTCAATCTCATGCACCTTTTCTTTTGTCTCTATAAACTTAGATACAAGATGCAGCTTTTCTTCATAACCATTTAGTGTATTATTAACACGCTTGATTAAATCATGAACTCCCTGCCTTGAGATACCATACTCATCAGCAACCTCGCTTAATGACAAATCATTAAAAACAATATCCTGATAAATTCCTCTCTGGTGTTCATTAAGAAGCTCACCATAAAAATCATATAAAAGCGTCTGTTCTACAAACTTTTCCATAGCAGCACCACTCTCATAAAATTTGAAACCTTGAGAATAATATCATAACCAGGCATGCGTGTCAAGTATTTTTACTTGACAAAATTAAAAAAATTTACAGCATAAAATTTAAATATAATCTGAAATATATGGTATTTCATGCATTAAAACATTATCGAGTGTCTCAACAGCAGCCCTCGGTGCATCTATCCTTTCAAGTTTCCATAGCTGCATTGCGGATTTATATCCTATAAGAAGTGTTGTAAGCGATGCAATGTCAAGTTTTATATGATATCCTGCTTTCTGCTCGGTTATAAAACATCTTCCTTTGCTAAACAATACATTAATACTCTTATTATTCCATGACAAAAAATCATCATGGATATCAAGTTCTATGCAAACATCTTTTTCCGACGGTTTACAGCTGTACTGGAGAAGAAACTTATCAATATCTATAATTCTTCCCATTATGTACGGACGTATTGATTCTTTAATATTGCCATCAGCCATCTCAAAAGCAATCGGTTCATTATAATATGTATTGCCTTTTACTTCATTTATCATGGACTGATGTGCACGTATAAAACGCCAGAGACCATTCTGTGCTTCCCTGTTTAAGAAAATCATCTCTTTTATGTACATAACATTTTCTTTTATAAGATAAACCATATATCCCTGTGGCTTTTTATGACTATTATAATAAACAGCTACAACTGTATCATCCTCATCCCATCGCCAGTATTCTTCCCATGCAAGGCTGTTACGGTAAAGGCATCCGTGTGTTTTTGCCGCAAACTGCTGGTGAAGATTAATAAAATCCGTATTTTCCCATGTGACACGACGTACATATCCGGGAATATCATCAATCTTTGGTATCTGATTATTCTTTATTATATAAGAAATCTTATTAGAAATAATCTCCCATCCAAACTTACGATACAATGGTATAGAATAAGGATATAAAAGTGCCATTGACTGACCTCTTTTTCTCATATGGCTCAGGCTCTTGTGCATAAGCGTAGCCATAATACCCTGTCCTGAATACTCTGGATATGTACATACACTCGTTATAAAGCCGACATGATATAACTGATGATAAATATTCATATCAAGCGGATATACAGCAAATTGTGAGATTAACGAATCATTATCAAAACACCCCACAACATCAGCTCTCTGCAAAACAGGAAACTTTGACTGCTTAATCTCGTCATTTTCCCAGCCAACTTCGGTAAGTTCCTGTTCTGTAACCTGAAATGCATATCTTAAAAGTGCATTATATGCATCTAAATCTTTTGTTGTAAGCGAACGTATTGTGTAATCTTTAAGATTATTTTTTAAATGTTTCATAAAATATGTATCATAACTCCTTCTATTATTGATGAGTCTTTTTCTTTTTTGGAAAATCATTCTCATAATCAACACTCATCTGTGTCTGTTCATTCTTATCAAGCCCCTTAAATACCAGATTTTTAATCCAGTGATACATAATGGCAAACATCGGAACTCCAAGAAGCATACCTGCAAATCCCCATATATCTCCAAACAGGAATATGGAAAAAAGCACCCATATACTTGAAATTCCTGTTGTATCACCTATAATCTTAGGACCTAAAATATTACCATCTATCTGCTGTAATATAAAGTCAAAAATCACAAAGAAAATGCACTGCATAGGATTAACCATAAGTATGAGAAGTGCTGATAAAAACAACCCGATATACCATCCAAAAAATGGTATTACATTAAAAATTCCAACTATTACAGCAACAAGTGTTTCACTCATCATGACTTTTCCCGGATTAATCCATCTGAAAATCATCATGCCGGCATAACAAATAAGCGAAACCACCACTGCATCAAGAATCTTTCCATTGATAAACCCACCGAAAACGCGGTCACAATATCTTGCCTCTTCCATTACAGTGTCAGCCTTTTCTTTTTTTAATATACTATACACGATAAGTTCTGCCTGCCGTGCAAATTTCTTTCTTGAAAGCAGCAGATATACAGCAACTATAAAACCTATAAATATATTAAGAAGCACACCAAGCAGATTAATTACACCTGACGAAACCCCAGTTGCCACTTTCTCAACAGAATCAAGAAGTCCGTTTGAAAGCCAGTCCTCAAGCATCGTATATGCCTTATCAATCACCTGTTGCGAATATTGAAGCAATTGTTCATCAGAGCTAAGTGAATGATCAAGCCATCCTATAAGCTTATCTGCACTTGATGGCAGAATCTGAACAAGTCTTACAACACTGTCAATCAGCTGTGGAATAACAATCATAAGTATAAGATAAATTGCAATAACCGCAATAATTATTCCTGCAAATGCACTTAATGTCCTCGATATTTTTTCCTTAGTCTGCTCATTCTTCATCTTTGAAAATAATTTATCAAACAAAACTTCAAGCTTATTACACAAAGGGCAAATTATATATGCCAACGCTGCACCAATTATAAATGGCATCATAGTTTTTACAATATGCCCGATAACACTCTTTATCGCATCTATCTTATATAAAACAAAAAACAGCATAATAGACAAAGCAAATGCAAGAAACAAGCTTCCGGCAAGATATAAATACTTTTTAAACGTATCTTTCATATTAAATAATCCCTCACATATTCTATAAATAGTCAATTCATCCCCTGCTATTTCTAAAACTATATTAATATTACAGCATAACATAGTATCACGCAATGGAATTTTCAAAAATTTTTTAAAAAATATCAGGCAATATTAATAATATGCATATTGACACACACACAATATAGTGTTATATTGACTTTGTTAAAATAATAACAATCTTTTTTGGGCAGAAAATATTGGTTCTGCTGCAATTATAAGAAAAGGAATAATAACAAGGAGGATAAATCCTCTCCTCGCCATGAGGATATAGTGCATCAAAGATGCACATTAGGATTTTTGCTCCGCAAAAACAAGGAGGATTTTGTATGTCAGAAAAAATTATGTCGGGTACAGAAATTGTTGACACAGTAGACGCACTTGAAAAAAAAATTGATGAAGTGCGTAAAGCACAGCAGATTTTTTCAAATTACACACAGGAACAGGTTGATAAAATATTTACAGCGGCAGCTATCGCTGCAAACCAGGCCAGAATCCCACTTGCCAAAATGGCAGTTGAGGAAACAGGAATGGGAATTGTTGAGGACAAAGTAATCAAAAACCATTATGCTTCTGAGTATATTTACAATGCTTATCGTGACACAAAGACATGTGGCGTCATCGAAGAGGACTCAGCTTATGGAACAAAAAAGATTGCTGAACCAATTGGTGTTGTAGCCGCAGTAATTCCTACGACCAACCCTACTTCTACTGCTATTTTCAAGTCTTTAATATGTTTAAAGACAAGAAATGCAATAATAATAAGCCCTCATCCAAGAGCCAAAAAATCAACAATCGCAGCTGCAAAAGTTGTTCTTGATGCTGCAGTAAAAGCAGGTGCTCCAAAAGGCATTATAGGATGGATTGATATTCCGTCTCTCGAACTTACAGACACACTTATGAAAGAGGCTGATATAATTCTTGCAACAGGCGGTCCTGGAATGGTTAAAGCTGCATATTCATCAGGAAAACCTGCACTCGGTGTAGGTGCCGGCAACACTCCTGCCATTATTGATGAAACAGCTGATGTTGTTCTTGCAGTCAACTCAATCATCCACTCAAAAACATTTGACAACGGTATGATTTGTGCTTCTGAGCAGTCTGTTATTGTTGACAAAAAAGTTTACAAAGCCGTAAAAGATGAATTTATTGCAAGAGGCTGCCATTTTCTTACAAAGACCGAGCTTGACAAAGTCAGAAAAACTATCCTTATCAATGGCTCTCTCAACGCAAAGATTGTAGGTCAGAGTGCATATACCATTGCAAAACTCGCCGGAGTTGATGTATCACGTGAGACCAAAATTCTCATCGGAGAGGTTGCTTCTGTTGACTTATCTGAAGAATTTGCACACGAAAAGCTTTCACCTGTTCTTGCAATGTACAAATCAGACGATTTCAACGATGCAATAGATAAAGCTTCACATCTTATCGCAGACGGCGGATACGGACACACTTCTTCTATTTATATTAATTCAGAAACAGAAAAAGAAAAACTTGATATATTTGAAGAAACTATGAAAACATGCCGTATTCTTATCAACACCCCTTCTTCTCAGGGCGGCATCGGTGACTTATACAATTTCAAGCTGACACCTTCACTTACACTCGGCTGTGGCTCATGGGGCGGCAATTCAGTTTCCGAAAATGTCGGCGTCAAACACCTTCTTAATATTAAAACCGTTGCTGAAAGGAGAGAAAACATGTTGTGGTTCAGAGCACCTGAAAAAGTATATTTTAAAAAGGGCTGCCTTCCTGTTGCACTCAATGAATTAAAGACAGTTCTTGGCAAAAAGAAAGCATTCATAGTAACAGATCAGTTCCTCTACAAAAATGGCTACACAAAATGCATAACCGACAAACTTGATGAACTCGGTATTGTATACACAGTATTTTACGATGTTGCTCCTGACCCTACACTTGCATGTGCAAAGGAAGGTGCAAAAGCCATGAAGCTCTTTGAACCAGACTGCATAATCGCTGTAGGCGGCGGTTCAGCAATGGATGCCGGCAAAATAATGTGGGTTATGTATGAACATCCTGAAGTTGATTTCATGGATATGGCTATGCGTTTTATGGATATAAGAAAACGTATATACACATTCCCTAAAATGGGGGAAAAAGCTTACTTCATTGCCATTCCTACTTCATCAGGAACAGGTTCTGAAGTTACTCCTTTCGCTGTTATCACAGACGAAGAAAGCGGAATAAAATATCCTCTCGCTGATTATGAGCTTCTTCCAAAAATGGCAATTGTTGATGCTGATATGATGATGAACCAGCCAAAAGGTCTTACTTCTGCTTCCGGCATAGACGCACTCACTCATGCTCTCGAAGCATATGCATCTATTATGGCAACAGACTACACAGACGGTCTTGCTTTAAAAGCTATGAAAAATATATTTGAATATCTTCCTGCCGCATATGAAAATGGTCCGCACGACGCAAAAGCCCGTGAACAGATGGCTACAGCTTCAACCATGGCCGGAATGGCATTTGCAAATGCATTTCTTGGAGTATGCCACTCTATGGCTCACAAGCTCGGTGCATACCACCACCTTCCTCATGGTATTGCAAACGCACTCCTCATCACTGATGTAATGAGATTCAATGCTGCAGAAGTTCCTGCTAAAATGGGAACATTTTCACAGTATCAATATCCTCACTGCAAAGAACGTTATGTAGAATGTGCAGATTTTCTTCATATCAAAGGAAAAAATGATGACGAAAAATTTGAAAATCTTATTGCAGCCATTGAAGAGTTGAAGGAAAAAGTTGGAATCAAAAAGACTATAAAAGATTATGGCGTTGATGAAAAAGAATTTTTACGCACTCTCGACGAAATGACAGAAATGGCATTTGATGACCAGTGTACAGGTGCAAACCCACGCTACCCTCTAATGAAAGAAATTAAGGCAATGTACCTCAAGGCATATTACGGAAAACCAGTCGAAATTGACGAATAAGAAAGGATGTGTTTATATGAAAAAATGCATTTCACAAAATAACTTAAAATCAGTTTATCTTGAAAATAATACCGCAATAAAAGTTTTTTCCAAAGATTATAACAAATCAGATGTTTTATATGAAGCATTAAATACTGCAAGAGTTGAAGATGCCGGAGTAAATATTCCAAAGCTTCTTTCTGTATCTGTAAACAACGGTCAATGGGAAATCACAAGTGAATATGCGGACGGCATAACTCTTACACAGCTTATAAAAGAGCATCCCGAAAAAACTGCTGATTATATCAAAAAAATGGTTGAATATCAGGTTGATTTTCAAAAGAAATCCAACCCGCTTCTCTTAAAGCTTAAAGATAAATTAATAAGACAGATTAATGACATTGAAACTCTTGATAGTTCTGTAAAATACGAACTGCTCACAAGACTTAATACGATGCCAAAGCACACAAAATTGTGCCATGGTGATTTTTGTCCTGACAACATAATCGTAAATATTGATGATAATGCCGACATAACATCAATCACCGCTGTTGACTGGGTTCACGCAACGCAGGGCAATGCCAGTGCCGACATAGCCAACACTTATCTTCTGTTAAAGCTGCAATACTCTGACAGCAGCATCGATATCGCAGATATGTATATGACACAGTTCTGTGCTGCAACAGACACTAAAAAATCATATGTAACAGGCTGGCTTCCTATTGTTGCCGCCGCAAGAATGGCAAAAAACAAACCTGATGAAAAAGAACTTCTCGAACATTGGGTAAATGTGGTGGATTTCCAATAATACCGGCTATATTCACACCAAACTAATTAAATACAACAAGACATAAAAAGACGGCAGCTTTAACAACTAAACATCATTAAAGCTACCGTCTTTTAATTTTCATCAATAACAAGTGAAAAAATACTCTTTATATCTTCATCACTAATACCGTATCGTCTCGCCTTCTTTACAGCCATCTCAATATCAAGTTCAACTTCTTTTCTTTGCTCCTCTTCCTGTATTTCGGAATTGGACGCAGCAACATACGTTCCTTTACCGTGAACCGTCACAACAAAACCTTCGCTCTCAAGATAATCATAAGCTTTTTTAACTGTCAGTGCACTAATCTTTAATTCTTTTGAAAGAGAACGCACCGACGGAAGCATATCATTTTCTTCCAGCTTGCCAATACGTATAAGTGTTTTTATCTGGTCAACAATCTGTTCGTATATAGGAATCATCAATGTAGAATTTACTTTTATATTCATTTCATCACCTCATAAACAGTATATAACAGCATATATCTGTATGTCAACTGTTATATTGTGTTGTGGTATTCCAAATTAAATGCAAAGATGTATCTTATCAAACACACAGCAAAAAACAGGGTGGGACACACTGTTATACTATGTTCTACCCTGTTATATATACTTTATTTTATTTATAGTTTATACCTGATTTACAGTTGAACTGCTGGCACTGTTTGAACGTCCGTTGCCCGAATTTCCGCCCGGCATTCCACCTTGCTGTTTTCCACCTTGCTGGTTTCCACCCTGCTGGTCACCTCCAAAGCTTCCGTTTCCGTCAGGTGCACTGCCCCCAGGCTGTCCTCCACGCTGTCCGCCTCCGAAACCGCCATTCTGACCACCACCAAAGCCTCCGCTGACTCCGTTTGTTGTAACATTGCTGTTCACCGTAATTGACTGTGTTGTGCTTCCCGCAGTTACCGTATATGTGCTTCCGTTCTTAATGTCTGATGAATATACAATCGCAGACGCATAATTCTTTGTTGGTGTATATGACATTATCACATTTCCTGATGAATCCATAAGTGAAAATGCCGAATTTGCACTTACAGTGCCTAATGTTGTAACAATACAGCAGCCGTTCTGTGCCGATGTCGGTGTTTCAAGCATTCCACTTGAACCAAATGCCATAAGTACACCCCCGTTAATTGTAAATGCACCGTCAAAATCGAGTGCTGTATCGCCATCGCTTGTAGGGCCAAGAACCGTTACATTGCCTCCGTTCATCACAATATTACCGTTTGAATCAAGACCGTCACCGCCTGCATTTACAAATATATTTCCGCCGTTGATTGTAAGTAAAACCCTGCTGTCTGAAGATGATGCCTGACCGCCGCCAAAGCCTCCGTTCTGACCGCCGCCGAAGCCGCCCATTCCCATACCGGAAGATGACGAACCGTCAGCCGCATTAATACCGTCATCGCTTGCCACTATTGAAATATCACCATCGTTTAAAGTAATCTGTACACCTTCAAGACCTTCGCAACATTTCTTAATATCTATAGTACCGCCGTCAACCTGAAGATTATCATCTGCATGAACGCCGTCATCACCGCTGCTAATTGTAAGATTTCCACCCGAAATAAGAATATCTTCGTTGCAGTGAATACCGTCATTTGAAGCCGTTATATCAAATTCACCGCCTGTTATTACGATATTTCCTTTTGAAGTATCCGTATCATACGTTGACTTCATTCCGTCGCTTCCCGATTTAATTGTGAATTTACCGTCTTTAATTCCGAGAAAATCTTTTCCGATTATTCCATCCTCATTGCTTGTTATATTAAAGGTTCCAGATACAACTTTCAAATCGTCTGTGCTCTTAATACCATTTCTGTATCCAGCATTGACATTAAGAGTTCCGCTTCCGTTAAATACAAGGTCTGCTTTTGAATAAACTGCCGAAGAAAAATCTTCGTCATCCACAGACTGGCGTGTTTTATCTGTAATTGTATTAGTTGTGCCGTCAGCGAGAGTTACAAGAACCTTTTTTGCTTCCTCAACAACAACAGGTGCCGTACTTGAACTGCTTATTGAAGCACCGTTTAAAATCAATCTTACAGTTCCTTTCTCGCTGCAATTCACTTTTATGCTTCCGTCTGTTAATGTTCCGGAAATAATATAGCTTCCCGCAGATGTTATTGTAATATTTCCGTTTTCAACAGTAACACCGCTTCCTGAAACAGTTGCACCACTTCCTGAAAGATTTATCTTTGTACATTCTGATTCGTTATATGACGAATCTAAATCTTCGCTGTCAAATTCAAGCGACAGTGCATTCTCACCGCTTTGTGAAAGATTCCCGGCAGAAGCCGTAGATACATTTGATGATGAATCATCTGCTGCCTTCTGCCACGGCATCGCACAGCCTGTTATTGTAAATATTGCTATTATTCCCGCTGCCATTGCAGCCGTAAGTTTTTTGTAATTAATCATATACACTCCTCATTTCTGTCATTATTCTAAGTCTGACAAACTGACCACTCATCTGTTATTTGTTTTATGAGTGTATAATAATATACAGAAATGTATCAAATGTGTAAAAAGCGTGTTAAATTTGTGAACCGAATTTTTTTGTCCGCAAAATTTAACACGCTTTATATCGTAATTTTATCGCTTAATCACTTCGCCGTCGAATCAGATAAACCCTATATATAACTCACATATTCGATTCAACAGGAATAATTCTACCTGTTTTTGCAGTAACCCTGTGCGAAATAGATATTACCGTTCTGTCTTTACATACATTATTCAATGCATTAAGAACTGCTTTTTCTGTTTCTGTATCAAGATTTGCCGTTATCTCGTCAAGCAGGAGAAGCTGTGGTTTTGCCACTGCCGCACGGGCTATTGATAAAAGCTGCCACTGTCCCTGTGAAAACAAATCCGGCGTACATATTGTATCATAGCCTTTTTCGAGGCTTGTTATCGCATCATCAAGCCCTGTTGTAATACAGATATTTTTTACATCTTCATCGGAAATACTGTCATCAAAAAGTGTAATCTGCTCTTTTACAGTGCCTGCAACCATATGAAATGTCTGTTCAACATAGGCAAACAGCTTTCTTTTATTCTTATCAGTAATTGTGTCGGCATGTATTCCGTTAATCAGTACTTCTCCTGACTGCGGTTTGTAAAGTCCCAAAAGAAGCTTAAATATTGTACTCTTTCCTGCACCTGTACGTCCTGAAAGAGTTACCTGCTCTCCGTGCATAACACTGATATTTATGTTATTAAGGATTTTTCTGTCCTCATCATAGCCAAAGGTCACATTGCGAAGCTCCACAAAAGGCTTATTTCCACCGGCTTCATACCTTCCGCTTTGAACCTGTGGCTTACCTTCATCCTGCCACTGTGTATCCTGTTTTTCAATTTCCTGTACAACATCGTGTTTTTCAACCTCTTCAAGTGCCATGAATTCATTAATCCTGTGTATACCGGCTATCGCTGACTGTATTGTCTGAATCTCCATACCGAGACTTTCAACCGGTGAGAATATCTGGGAAATGTAATTCATAACTGCAACCGCAGTACCTGCTGACATTCCGAAAAATGTGAGAACTGCACTGTTACCAGATGACGAAAGCAACATTACAGCTGCAACAACAACGGCATTTAAAATAAGAATTACAGGCGAATATACTGCATCATAAAAATTTGTCTTTTCCATCGCATGATAACTGTCATTTATATATTCGTCATACTGCTTTTCCATATACTTTTCTTTGCCAAAGCAATGAATTGTTCTTATATTTTTTAATGTCTGCGGAACATGTCCTGACGCACGGCTTACAGCACGTCTGTTCATAATCTGGGCCGCAAGCATATTTTTCTGCACATGTCTTGTAAAAATAAACAAAAACGGCAGCAGGATTATAAATACAAGCGTAAGTCCTTTATTTTTAAACCATATTACAACAAGAATACTTATAATTTTGCATGCATCGGCAAACATACTTATAATTCCCGATGTAAACAGATTTTCAATCATGTCAACATCGCCTATAAAACGTGATACAAGCGAACCCGGCTCCAATCCATTTAATTCGTCGGCGGTAAGAGATGTGAATTTTTCCATAAGACGGCTTCTCATAGCATGTGTTATTTTCTGTCCAAAAACTGTAAGAAGTCCCTCTCTTGCCGATTCAGTAAGCCCCGTAAAAAAAAGCATTGCAAAATATGCAATCACCATACCAAGTCCCGGCATCTGTCCAGCTGTAAACATATCAATGATTTTTCCGAGAATAAGCGGCGGAATAAGTGAAAATACGACCGCCAGACATACGGCTGCAACAATTCCAAATGACAAAAGTTTATATTTTAAAATAGTTTCTGTTATTATTTTCTTTACATATTTTGGTTTTTTTCCTGAATTTGCGGCTTTTTCATTTTCATTATTTCTCATCAGTACCGCCTCCATTCTGTCCATTGTAAAGCAACGCATATTCACTGCACTTTTCAATAAGCTCATCATGGCTTCCGATCTCTGTTTTTCCGTCATTAAGCCATATAACCTTATTCATTTGCGGAAACAGATAGAGTCTGTGTGAAATTATCATAACAATACTGTCTGATACCATCTCACCAAGATTTTTAAATATCTGCTTCTCTGTATCCTTATCCAGTGCCGAAAATGGGTCATCAAGAATAATAACCGCCTTTTTATGGCAGATGGTTCTTGCAAGTGCAAGACGCTGTGCCTGACCACCCGAAAGACGCACCCCACTGCTTCCAATAAGCGTATCAACGCCATTTTCCATAAGTGCAACTTCCTTATCAAGGCACACCATTTTAAGGTAATAATTGACATCTCCGTCATCGCCCATAAGAATATTATTCCTGACCGTATCGTCAAAAAGTTCACAATCATGACCAAGATATGCAACTATTCCGTTTTTCGTACTGTCAACACCTTTCATCTCTTCCCCGGAAAACTTGATGCTTCCACAGTAAGGATACTCACCCAGAAATACTTTTCCAAGTGTTGACTTACCACAGGCAACGGGACCGGTTATACCAATAATTTCACCCGGTGCCGCCGTAAATGAGACTCCGTCAAATATTACTTTGCCGTCAGGATATGAAAATCCCATATTGCTGACTTCAAGTTCTCCTGCATAATATGTTTTTCTGTCACCATCGTCATTTTTCATACGCATAAGCGGTTTGATACGTTTCCATGAAACCTGTGCTTTATGTACTGCATTAAAAAGTTTTGCTGCACTTGAAGACTTTACCGAAAGCTTTGTAAAGCACGATACAAATGTTGTAAATGTTGCTATGCTCCATGCACTCCAGCCTGTGCCGAGTACATTTCTGCCACCGAAATACAGTATAAATATTACACCCGCCATTGATATGACTCTGTACACAGATGTGAGCGACGTATTCCAAATATTAGCTTTTACTGCTGATTTTTCATAAGCTGTAAGACTTTCCTCATAAGCATCGCGTCTCTGCTGCTCTCGTCCAAACACCCTGTACGTTATGGCATTGGATGCAATATCAAGCGTCGCAGTGCTTAACGCTCCTGACTGCTCTTTATATTTTGCACCGGAAGTCTGGATTATGAACTTCATCTTTTCTGCCATAATATAAGAGACAGGCGGGAATATCATACACAATAGTGCTAGTTTCCAGTCATAAAACAAAAGCATACATGCATATGCCAAAAGAGCAACTCCTGTATCGAATATTTCAGTTGTGAACTTTCTCATACCCTCAACACAGTCATCAACATCAAGAATCGCTTTTGTGAGAATCGTACCTTCACTCTCCTCATGCAGCTGTGGTCTGCTCTTATGTACAAGGCTTCCATATAATATCTCTTTCATTCTCTTATTTACATTATTTGCAAAACGCCTTACATAAAAACGCTTAATATATCTTGAAGACTGTACAGCTGCCGTTATCAGTATATAAAGCAGAACAAGTGTAAGCATATCGGCAAACTGCTTATTTCCGTTTAAAATGTCAATAAGACAACCCGTCATTTTACCTTCAAAAAGAGGTCCTGCCAAAAGTCCGATATTGTAAATCAGCCCTGAAACAGTAACAATAAGAAGAACCAGCCATTCTTTCTTAAAATATGACAATATCCTGTCTGATTTAAAATTTTTTTCCGACATCAAATCACCTTCCCATTTCTAGCAGCCTACTATAGCCGGTATCGTATCTTTGCCCTATACAATAGCACAAAAGTAGTTGTATATACATCTGATTCAGATGATAGTACAACTACTTTTAAGTGTCAATTTTTCAACTCAAATTTTCAAAATCTCAGAACTCAAATTCTGTAATACTGCAATTGGCAACACCATAAGCGGCAAACTCATCATTAGTCATATCTTTAAAGTAAGAACAGACGATTCTTGCAATTCCGTTATGTGCAACAAGGATATATGTTTTGTCACTATCTTCCTTCAACTCATCAAGAAGATTGTATATTCTTTGTGCGAGCTGAAACATGGATTCACCGCTGCCAAATCTTTGTACAAATCCTTTTTTGGCTTCATAAAACTCATGTGAATTACGTGGTGATGTTCCTTCCCATACACCGAAATTCTGCTCGATAAGACGCATCTCTTCTCTTGCCGGTATTCCCGTTATATCTGAAATATGCTTTGCCGTATCTGCAGCTCTTAAAAGTGGTGAATACAAAATCATATCAGCTTTAATTTTCCTTGCAACGAAACTTTCGCCTGTCATTACAGCCTGTTCATGTCCTCTCTGGGTAAGCGGTATATCGGTCTGTCCGCATATTTTATCTGCCACATTCCACTCACTCTCACCATGACGCACAAAATAAATCTTACTCATATTTATCTCCCAAATTAACATTTGTGATATTATTTTACATAAACCGGTACTATATATCAATAACATATTGTATAACTTATCAGAATTTTTTTGAAAATAATATATAATCTTTCTCTGTAAGTTTTGCTACATTAAAAAATATATCAACCGCCGATTTGTAATCAGCTACTTTCTGTGATTTTTTTATTGCTTTTATTTCTTTTTTACAATCGTCAAATACATATGCCATATAACACCACATTTCCTTCATCCTGTGAATGGCATGCGTGTCGCCCGGCATTATGTGCAATCTCGCATCAAACACAAGATCATGCAGCTCTTTCATGCGTTTTTTATCGCTAATAAGGTCACGGCTGAAATCTTCAGGATTTTCAGAAACAATCACATCTGTAAGACCGGGGTCCGCAATAAGACCTCTTCCGAGCATAAATGTATCTGTCTGTGGAAATTTTTTCTTTATATCAAGGAAATTTTTTCTTGTAAATATATCTCCGTTAAAAACCACTTTACTTCTACTGTTTTTTACTGCATAATCATACGCTTCAAGATTAAGGTCATTTTTATAAAAATCTATACGCAGTCTCGGATGCACTATAAGTTCCTCAAGCGGATATTTATTATAAATATCAATTATCTCCGGAAATGCTGTATCTGTCTCTACACCAACCCTCGTTTTTACTGAAACCTTGATATTTTCCCTTATAAAATCATCTTCAAACACTGCGTCAAGAAATTTATCAAGAAGCTTCGGCTCGTTTAACATTCCAGAACCTTTGTTTTTTGAAACAACTGTGCCTGAAGGACAGCCTGCATTTAAGTTTATCTCATTATAACCGTACTCATCATAAAGCATCCTGGCAGTCCAGATAAAATCTTTTGCATCATTTGTCATAACCTGAACAACTGTATTAATTCCATTATTATGCTCTCTGTCTATGTCACGTATTTCTCTTGCAAGAAATTTTTCGGACTTATTCGGTGAAATAAAAGGTGTGAAATATTTTGCAATTTTCCCTTTTCCAAATATTTTTTCATATGCATTTCTGAATGTAAAGTCCGTCAGGCCTTCCATCGGTGCCATATAGATAGTATTTTTCATCTTCTTCTGTGTCTCCTGCGTCTTTTTCTTTGATTTCTCACCTGAATATATCTTACTATAAGAAGAATCATTATAACAGTCAGCAAAATAACAACAAGTACAGGTATAACATGGTTATCCTTCTTTTTTGTAACACCAAATGAATCATCTGACATGTTCATATCATTGTCAGGTGATGTAACTTCCTCGGAATCATTTTTATATTCTTTATATATTGTGTATTTGTCATTGTATGTATACCCACAGCCCTGACATGTATGTGTTGTAAAGCCAAAATCTGTGACAGTTGGTTCTGTTACTGTATCATTGTATACAGGATTATCACATTTTTCCGGAAGTAACGTAACAGAATAATCAAATGTTTCGTTGGCATCAAAATCATATTTAAATCCCGAATACGCATATGTCCAGTTCATGACTTCGCCCATATTTGCCTTACAATATGCTCGTCTGTCTGTATTATCCTCATAAAATGTAATCTGTCCGTAAACTTCATTGTTAAGGACTTCACCGGCATATGTAAGAGATAAATCATACGGATATACCATATACATTCCAACAAGCCCACCATCATGAACGTAACCATGGTCTGAATCATAACCGTCGATATTTATTTTACAATTTCTAATATTAAGGAAACCTGCCGCATATGCTCCACCCATAAACTGTTCGTCTTTTACCTGTTTATCCGTATCAATGCACACAAGTGTCACATCGGTTGAAACATTGTCAAGATTACCGCTTCCAAAACCTGCGATTCCGCCTGTTCCCCACATTTTTGCCGAATCTGTAAGACTTACATAAGAATCGCTTATGATACAATCTGATATATTGCTGTTATTACAAAGTCCTGCAATTGGAGCTGCAAAGCAATGATTATTTGTAGCAACTTCAATTCTTGCACCTTTGATATTAAGACCGCTCACATCAGCATTAGAAAGTATTCCAAACAATCCCGCACCATATGTATCATATTCTTTTCTGTTTCCGTCGTATGTTTTCATTGTGCGTCTGTTTGTTTTTGTCACAGAAAGGTTAAGTATTGTATAACCATTGCCGTCAAATTTTCCCGAAAAGTCCCACGGTGTCCAGTCTATGCCTGTCATGTCAATATCTGCCATAAGTCTGTAACTTCCAGTTTGATTTTCTGATGCTTTCACAAGCTCGGCCGCTGTATGGATTTCTATAATATCTCCTGTATTTTCTGCTGTTTCTGCTTTAACAGATGTATCCGGCACTATCTGCATAATACACAAAATAACAAGAATCACAGCTGCAATATAATTCAAAAAATTAAAATTCTTATAATTATTTTTCATATAACTATTCTCCACATAAACATTTATAAATGTGATTATTACACCAAAAGACACATCACAACAATTTTATTATGTCATGATGTGTCTTTTCTGCCGTATAAGATTTTTTATTACGGACTTTATGTATTATCTTAAATATTAACCTTAACTATACGTGGGCGGAGTCCTGCTTCATCAAGTTTTTTAACAATTTCTTCCTTGTGTTCGTGACCAAATGCTTCTATTGTTATTCTAAGTTCAACAGTTGCCTTTCTGTTAATGCTTACAAACTGGTTGTGCTCAAGTTTGATTACATTTCCGCTTGCCTCCGCGATAATTGAAGCGACACGTACAAGTTCACCCGGCTTATCAGGAAGAAGAACAGATACAGTGAAGATTCTGCTTCTCTGGACAAGACCCTGCTGTACTACGGATGACATTGTGATAACATCCATATTGCCGCCTGAAAGAATAGATACAATCTTCTTATCCTTTACATTCATCTGCTTTAATGCTGCTACTGTAAGAAGACCTGAATTTTCTACTATCATCTTGTGATTTTCTACCATATCAAGGAAAGCAACGATTAAATCTTCATCCGGAACAGTAATTATGCTGTCAAGATTCTTCTGAAGGTATGGGAAAAGCTTGCTTCCCGGTGTCTTTACGGCAGTACCGTCAGCGATTGTATTTACTGTAGGAAGTGTAATAACTTTACCTTCTTTTAATGATTCCTGAAGACAGTTGGCTCCCGCAGGCTCTACACCGATTACCTTGATATTCGGATTAAGAAGCTTTGCAAGTGTTGAAACACCTGTTGCAAGTCCGCCGCCACCGATTGGAACAAGGATATAATCAACTGTGGGAAGCTCTTTTATAATCTCCATTGCGATTGAACCCTGACCTGTTGCAACATCTAAGTCATCAAAAGGATGAACAAATGTAAGCCCCTGCTCTTTTGCAAGTTTCATTGCATATTCACATGCTTCATCATATACATTTCCGTATAAAACAACTTTTGCACCATAACCTTTAGTACGATTTACTTTGATAAGAGGAGTTGTTGTAGGCATTACTACTGTTGCAGGAACACCATACTTTGATGCTGCATATGCAACACCCTGTGCATGATTACCGGCAGAAGCTGTAATAAGTCCTTTTTTTCTTGCGTCTTCTGACATTGTGCTGATTTTGTAATATGCACCTCTTACTTTATATGCACCTGTATACTGCATGTTTTCCGGCTTTAAATATACCTTATTTCCTGACTGGTTGCTGAAATATTCGCTGTATACAAGATTTGTTGCAAGTGTGACCTCTTTAACTTTTTCAGCGGCTTCTTCAAATTTTTTAAGTGATAATTCTTCCATGGTTTCTCCTTTTAAGCTTTACTGCTCATCATTATTTTCTTTTACATCAAAAAGTGCATTTACAAACACATCTGAATCAAATTTCTGTAAGTCCTCAACCTGCTCTCCAACACCGATATATTTGACAGGTATTCCCATCTCTGCCTGAATTGCTACAGCGATACCGCCCTTTGCAGTACCATCCATCTTAGTGAGGATTATACCGGTAATATTAGTTACTTCGCTAAATTCCTTTAACTGTGAAAGTGCATTCTGACCTGTAGTTGCATCAAGCACGATAAGATTTTCACGGTACGCTTCCGGATATGAACGCTCAATAACCCTGTCAATCTTTTTAAGCTCTTCCATAAGGTTTTTCTTATTGTGAAGTCTTCCTGCCGTATCGCATAACAATACATCTGCATTACGGGCTTTTGCAGCAGCTACGGCATCAAAAATCACGGCAGCCGGATCTGAACCTTCACTCTGTGCTATTATATCAGTTCCTGTTCGTTTTGACCACTCCGTAAGCTGTTCAATTGCAGCAGCCCTGAATGTATCTGCGGCAGCCATAATAACTTTTTTATTCTGTGCCTTTAACAGACCGGCAAGTTTGCCTACAGAAGTAGTTTTTCCGACACCATTTACGCCAATAAGCATTACTATAGACTGCTTATTTTCAAAATCATAGGCATTTTCGCCAAGATTCATCTTTTCTTTGATTGTTTCAATGAGAAGATGCTTACATTCCTCAGGCTGTTTTATTTTATTTTCTTTAACTTTTTCCTTTAAATCTTCGATAGCCTTTTTTCTTTGTGTCCCCGTGTAAGTTGTAAACAACCATTCCGGGTAATCAGCAGGGACATAGAATATTTTTTCACCCATAAAATCTTCCATACCCTCTTGATGTAACCGTTGTAATCTGTCTTGTAACGATTCGTATGTATCAGTGCCCTGCTTGTATTGGAATTCTACTTCGTCATTATCGCCTTTACGAATTTCATCAGCCAGTTTGCAGATGAACAATGCAACGAGACGATTAAATGCATTTTCTTTATCGCTGACATTATTGTGACGAAGAATTTCTTCGAATTTATTAACGATTTTATCATCTGGAGCAAAGTCCTTCAAATCCTTTTTGCGAAGAGGCTTTACGCCAATTTTATATGCTAAAGAATCATCTCCAAAGATGAGTTCTTGCCATAATTTCAACATATAGGTTTCTGTCCATACTTCAAATAATTCACTAACAGTATGGGCTTTAGAGTATAATTTTAAACTATCATCTTTCTTTGACAATAGCACTAAGTTAGCATCATCGAGACAGTTAATTATATCATTTTCACGTGTAATCTCCCCTCCTACAATGTCAGATGTATATAATGAAATCCATTTTGTACCTCTTTCTTGCTGCCAGTAACTAAATAATTGTCCTCCATCGGTTCGTAAAATTTTGAGAGCATCCTTATACTCTTTTCCATAAGTTTTACACTCGATTATCATCAACATTGAGTTATCTATATCGTAAACACAAATGTCAGCTTTACCACTTTTGGTAT
>OLGH01000690.1_pt1 | contig 38435 bp, 29 predicted proteins | sample 1604851 | NCBI WGS metagenome assembly OLGH01 (sample SAMEA3888894, study PRJEB22519) | human gut metagenome | biome: human gut; feature: human-associated habitat; material: faeces | place: Denmark | collected 2010 | reverse complement strand
ATATTCGTTGAGCTTACGTGCGATCAGAACCTGAGTCGTAGCGGCTCCTCTGGAATTCACTACATGAATATTCTTTGTTCCGTTCTCTTCTTCATATAGATTCTTTCCTAAAACTGCACTGTTGTATGATCCACTTAATTCTGCAGATAATGTTACCACATATATATCATCTGCCTTGGAATATGCTTCCATATAACTCTCTGGTGCAGGGCATGCTGACTTCACAGACTCTTTACTTGCTGCAACCTTTGCTAAGAAATCTGCCTGATCAAATGTTTCATCATCTATGATTTCTTCTCCATCCACTAATAATGTCAGGGGTACTAAAGTATAACATCCTTTTTTTAAATCTTCTTCTGTCAAATCCGTACAGCTGTCACAAACAATATGAAAACTCATATTCGTATCTCCTTTTTACAACTTTCTTATCTGGTATTCATTACTACTTATTCTAACATATATCTACGCAAAAAGAAACATGCAAACAAAGTTTCTTTTAAGTTCCCGAAGTTTGTGAAAAATTTTACAGGTACTTTGTTAAAAATCTTTCTTTCACTTCCTGATCCCACGCTTCTTCCAAAGTCTTATCCAGTACAAATGTCTTTCTGGACACTCCTGATGTACACTTTAATCCCTGTCGGTCGTATAAAATGTTGATAAATAATCCTGCTATTTCATCTTCTCGGACTGCAAGATTATATTTGGCAAGAAACTCTGGAGAAAGATCTGGTTTTAACATCATCACAAATTGAAAAGACAGCGGTGTCTTCTTCCCTTTTACGAGAGAAAATATTTTTTCTTTCTCTTCTTCCCACGTTACATATGGATATTGTTTCATCTCTTTCCATTCTTCTGTATCATAAAATTCTTTTAAGATCTTTCCATCAAATTCATACGAAATGTTCATGGACAGTTTTCCTTCGCTCATCAAGAAATCATCAAAAAGATTTCCTCCTAAAAAACCTGCCATAAACTTCTTAATATTTTCAATTTCGATCATAACCATAGGCATATTCTCCTGACTAAAAAATGGAACCCTGCCTACTCACAGGGTTCCATTTTATTGTATCTTTCTTTGGTTCTTTTTTCAACCGGTTTTACTGTCCAAAACTATAATACTGGCTGTTAGAACTTTCATTATTATAATTATTGTTGTAACTATTGCTGTTATTACTATTGCTATTGCTGCTGTTACTGCTTGTGCTTGGTGCATCTGATTTCTTTCCAAGAGTAACTGTCAGTGTCTTCTTCTCATAAGTACCCATCTGATTCTGACGTTTTACAACAACTTTAACTTTCTTGCCTGCTTTCAGGTTTGAAATCTTTTCTTTTAATCCATCCATTGTAGAAACGTTGCTTCCATTAAAGGATACTATCACATCTCCTGCACTGATGCCTGCTTTCTGGGCTGGGGAACTCTTGATCACCTGCTGTACATAAACACCAGATGGCATATCAAACTGGCTTGCCATAGAGCTGTCGATCGTCTGACCTGATACACCTAAATATGCCTGTTCACTCTCACTTGTTGCCTCATTCTTGATCAGTTTATTGATGATCGGTCTTGCTGTATTGATTGGAATCGCATATCCCATTCCTTCTACATCTTCTGAAGAATATTTAACTGTATTAATACCAATTAATTCACCTTTGCTATTTAATAAAGCACCACCACTATTTCCAGGGTTGATCGCTGCATCTGTCTGAATCAGTGTCATTGTCTTGTCTGTCAACTGTACCTGACGATTTAATGCACTGATATAACCACCTGTGACAGACTGTCCATATCCTAATGCATTACCAATTGCGATCGCTCTTTCTCCTGTCTGTAATTTTGAGGAATCTCCTAATGTGATCACTGCGATCTTCTTTAAGGTAGAAGATTTCATGTTCTTTGTATCTACTTCTACAACGGCTAAGTCCGCATCGCTGTCAGTACCACGAATGGTTGCACTTGCACTCTTTCCATCCACAAATCCTACGGATAAAGATTTGGCATCTGCTACAACATGGTTATTTGTAACGATCAAAATCTTACCATCTTTCTTGCCAATGATGATACCTGAACCAACACCTTCGGATTCACTGCTTTGTGTCTGTCCAAACCAACTCTGGCTTGTTGTCTCGAACTTTCCTGTGATCGATACGATCGATGGCATAACATTTTTTGATACACCTGAGAGGTCATTACTGCTGGTACTTGAACTGCTGCTTGTTGTCTTCGTTGTTGCAAGCTGTGTTGCACCATTTCCAATGCCTGCTCTGCTAAATCCATATGTGACTCCCTGCATCACAAGCCCTGCGATCAATCCAAAAGCTACTGCAGATGCTGCTAATTTTGCAACATATTTTCCTCTGCCGCCATTTTTGTTTTTCTTAGGATTGGAATGGTCGTTCGCTTCCTCCGCTCTCCACTGATCGGAAGTCTTCCACTGTCCATCCTGATTTGTATTATATTCACTCATGATTAATTCTCCTTTCAATCCTGATCTTTTATTTCAATCTTTATCTTTTATGAGATAAATATATCTTATAAATGTGTAAAAACTGTGATTAATATGTTACTAAAAAATGATTTCCTCTTTTTTCTCATTTTTCGTGAAAATGATGAGAGTGTCAATAAGTACAAAATACAAAAATAAGAAAAAGTTAAGTCATTTGTCATTGTATGATCTCTTTTTATCCCTTATAATAGAAGGAAGTGAAAAAGGAGTATTTATCATATGATCAAACAAAACCAAACTTACTTAAACAGACTGCATGTCGTGATGGATGCTGTCTGCATTTATTTTGCAGGATTTGCAGCATGGTATATAAGATTTAAATGCACGATCTTTGGATTCTGGCTGAATCAGGAGATTTTCGATCTCAACCGCTATTATCCAGAGTTTTATCAATATCAGAAACCGCTGATCAGCTCTTTGATCCTGTTATTGTTATTGTATTCGTTCTTTGGTCTTTATACACCAAAGCGTTACCAGCGTGGTTCCAAGGAACTTGTGAATCTGGTCAAAGCGAACCTGATCGGACTTGGACTTTCTGCATTTGTGATCACTGTATGGCAGATTCAGAACTTTCCTCGTTCTTTATATCTGTTATTTTATTTATTTAACTTTATTTTTGGTCTTTTATCCAGATATATCATACGCAGGATTTTGAAAACGAATCGTAAGAAAGGACGCAATATCAAACATACGGTATTTATCGGTTTCAGTACTTCAGCAGCTGCATATATCGACCGCATCAAATCAAATCCTCAATGGGGCTTAAAGGTTCATGGGATTTTTGATGATCTTGTCAGTGATAATTTTGAATATCGTGGAATCAAGAAGATCGGTACACTTTCAGATCTTGCCGCTTATCTTGAGAAGACATCTCTTGATGAAGTTGCGATCACTCTGAATCTGAATGAATACCATAAACTGGAACAGATCGTTGCGATCTGTGAGAAGTCTGGTGTGCATACAAAGTTTGTTCCAGATTACTATAACTTTATTTCCACAAACCCATACACCGAAGATCTGGACGGACTCCCAGTTATCAATATCCGTAACGTACCATTAACAAATACGATGAATAAACTGATCAAACGTCTGATCGATATTATCGGTTCTATCATTGCGTTGATCTTATTCTCACCGATCATGCTTATCGTTGCGATCCTTGTGAAGAAGAGTTCTCCTGGACCGATCATTTTTGCCCAAGAACGAATCGGTCTTGGGAATAAACCTTTTAAGATGTACAAATTCCGTTCCATGGGTGTACAGGACCCTAAGAAAGAGGCCAAAGAATGGACAACCAAGAACGATGTCCGTGTTACACCTGTTGGACGTGTGATCCGTAAGACAAGCCTTGATGAACTTCCTCAATTCTGGAATGTATTAAAAGGCGATATGAGTCTGATCGGGCCACGTCCAGAACGACCTTTGTTTGTCGAGAAATTTAAAGAAGAGATTCCTCGTTATATGATCAAGCATCAAGTTCGTCCAGGTATTACTGGATGGGCTCAGGTCAATGGATTCCGTGGTGATACTTCCATCCGAAGCAGAATCGAGCATGACCTGTATTATATTGAGAATTGGTCTTTGGGACTTGATATCAAGATATTATTTCTTACATTCTTTAAGGGATTTGTCAATAAAAATGCATATTAAACAGCAAGAAAAGGATGGAGTTTTTCATCCTTTTTTCTGTACAAACTTAACTATTTAAGGAAATCTGGAGGGATACATTATGACAGCACAGCATACAAAACATGCCAAACACACAAAGCGAAAACGAAGAAGAAGAAGATCTCCACTTCGGATCTTGATCATTCTCATTCTTGTGATCGCTGTATTAGTCGGACTTACGCTTTCCACAGTTCACAAAAAACTTGGGAAAATATCAACAAAAAGTCTTGACCACAGCCAGCTTGTCACTGTAAACAAAGATAGCAATATGACTGACTATACCAACTATGCTTTTTTCGGAATTGATTCTCAGACTGGAAGTATGTCAGATCGTGGAAACCGTTCTGATTCTATCATAGTTGTCAGCATCAACAATTCAACCAAAGATGTCAAACTGTTATCGATCTATCGTGATACATATGTAAGTATTAATGGAAAATACAGTAAGATCAATGCCGCTTATTCCTGGGGTGGTCCAGAGCTTGCGATCAGCACGATCAATCGTAATCTTGATCTGAATATTGAAAAATACGCAACTGTAAACTTTAAGATTCTTGCTGATATCGTTGATGCTGTTGGCGGAATCGAATTAAAAGTCGATAAAAGCATCTTAAAGAATTTAAATGCTTATATCGGTGACATGAATCGTATCAACGGTGGACATTCTCCAAAACTTTCTTCTGCCGGTACTTATACTCTGGATGGAAATCAAGCTGTTGCTTATTCCAGAATCCGTTATACCGCTGGCGGTGACCTTGCCAGAGCCGGAAGACAACGAGAAGTCCTTCAGAAGATTTTTGACAAAGCCAAGAAAAATCCTTTGAAGATGATGTCTGTTATGGATGAGATACTTCCTCAGGTAAAGACAAATATGAGTCAGGATGAATTGTTTGATATGTTCTTATCTGTTTTCAAGTATGACATCAAAGATCAGCAGGGATTCCCTTGGGACCAGAAAGAGCTCCGTTATTATGGTACTTATTATGGATTCCCTTCAACATTGAAAGAAAATGCGATCCGCGCACATAAATACCTCTTTGGTACATCGGATTATCAAGTCAGTGATGAGCTTAGCCGTATCAATCAGAAGATCATTTATCGTGCTGGATATTAATCCTGAATATCAACTCAAAATGCAAAAAGAAGCTTTCGATCTATGGATTCACTCATAGATCAAAAGCTTCTTTTTATTTTATATTCTTCAAGATCCCTAACAATGTTTCGCCAACCATTCCCTGGCCTTCTTTGCAATAAAAGAAATCCCTTGCCTGCCTTCTAACCTCTTTAAAATGATCTTCGCCTTGTACCAGACGTTCGAATTCTTCCATCAAGGCTTCAAATGTCTCTGCCTTATATCCCGGAGCCGCCTTCTCATAATCGCAATACATACCACGATCATGCTCCAGATAATCGTGATAATCAAAATTATAAAAGACTACCGGCCGGTCCAGTAATAGATAATCTATATATGTGCTTGAATAATCTGTAACCAGAATATCCGTATCCATTAATAATTCCTGAATATCCATGGATTTCTCTGTGATATCTGTTATATTAGAATACATGGAGAAATCTACTTTCTCATCTTTATGATAAAAATGGCGCCGGATCACGAACAAAATATCATTTTGGATACACCAATCATTGAGCACTTTAAAATCAAAATGTTCTTCCAAAGGAAATGCCACTTTACCTTCTTTCCTGTGTGTCGGCGTATATAAGATGACTTTCTTTCCTTTTGCCGCTTTTGACAACTGATGAGAAGCATGAAATTTTCCACTTTGATCATAGAATATATCATTCCTTGGCTGTCCCAATGTTATGATATGACTCTTTGATCTTCGAAATGCACTTTCATAGATCGGAGCATAAAAATCACTTGTTGCTACTACATACTCTTTTCCTAATGGGATTTCCTGAATCATTCTTCGGATTTTCTGACCCTTGCTATCCCAATTCTTGACCTTATCATCATCATAGCCAACTTTCTTTAATGGAACCCCATGCCAAAGATTTAAGAATACTGCTCGTCCCATAAATGTATGATTTACATCACTGATCCCATTGCAGACTACCACATATTTGGCCCGAAGCTGCATTAAAATCCCTTTGAAACTGTCAAACATATAAGCTTCATATCCAAGCTTCCTGACTTTTCTGCAGACTGATTCATTCTTCGTGATCCATATCGGACGGATCTCTTTATGTTCTTGTGCTTCTAAAAACAGATATTTGGGATTGTCTGCAAACTGTTCTCCAAGCCATGCTCCAAAGATATATATCTTTCTGCTTCTTGGAAATAAACACGACAGAAACATGATCACATATTTTCCTGCAAGTCCTAATGCTTTTTTCATAAATATTCCTATCCCCAAAGCCACTGCATCAGCTTTCGGATATTTCCTTCCTTTAATACGTGATGATTTTTATAAAAACTCAATCGTTTGATCTTTCCTTTATAATACAATTCTCCATAACTCTCAAGAAGTTCATAAACATCCAGATTATCAATCTCTTCCCCATATGTCTCAACAAATCCCTGCATCTGCTCCATAGATTCGATCATCATACGGCGATAGCTGTTCTTTCCTTCTTTGAGACGATGATACAAAAAGACGGGATTCTTTGCATCTTTCGCACCAACAGAATTATTGCCATGCTGACGGTAATACATCGTTGGCTCATTTACAAAACCAATCTTACCAAACACTTTCGCGATCAATGCCGCCCAATAATCATGCATGATGATCTTAGACATCGGTAACGGCCGTAAAAAATATTGTTGCAGACAACGATTGATCATCATCGTACACCCTGTCACAGAATTTTGTACCATCAATTGATTCAATACAATTCTCTTTGGAATATTCGCATACTGAAAGAATGACTCTGCAACCATCTCTAAGTTATGATCTGCAACTGACAGATCTGAATGAACCAAGATCGGTGTTTTCTCTCCATATCTTGCCTCTAACGCTTCCATCTTCTGTAATGTCAGATAAATCTTATCTGGTTTCCACACATCATCCTGATCACAAAACATAAAATACGGTCCGTAAGAATTTTGGATCAGTGAAATAAAATTGTCTTTGGCACTTCCCTGTGGCGGGTCATTCTTAATGATCGTCACTTGTTCCGGATATTGTTTACTGAATTCTTCAAGAATGCTGATCGTACCATCCGTAGAACCATCATCACCCACGACCAGCTGCCAGTTTTCATAGGTCTGAGCTGCAATTGATTCTAACTGCGCTTTTAAATAATCCTCTCCATTCAATGTCGCTAACAGAATCGTTACCATATTATTTTCAAACCTCCTGACTGTGTTATTGTTCAGCAGATCTCTATCTGCTTACCTTCTTTATCACGTCAACGACCTTCTGTGAAGCATGTCCATCATCTATGCCATTGAATTTATCATGATAATTCTTATATTTTTCTTTCCAACTATCTTCATTATATTCTTTAATATCTTTGATCAACTGATCTGTATCTCTTGAAATCGGTCCTGGAATATCATTGACAAAGTCAAAATAAAATCCTCTCAGATTCTCCTTGTAGTCTTCCAGATCATATGCAAAGAATAACATCGGCCTGTTAAGAATACTATAATCAAACATTACAGAAGAATAGTCCGTGATCAACATATCTGACACAAGGTATAACCATGCAATATCTTTTGTCTCGTCGAATGTATAAACGAATCCTTTATATGGTGTCCAATCAATCTTATCTGATACAAGATAATGATATTTTACAATGAATATATATTCATCTGATAATGCCTCCTTTGCTTTATCAAAATCTAGTTTTGAAGCAAATTTGTACTTTCCTTTCTCGCTATATTCATTATCTCTCCAAGTTGGAGCATATAATATGATCTTCTTATCCAATGGAAGTCCAAGTTTTTCTTTGTATTCTCTGATCTTAGTAGGAGAATTATCATTGATCAAAATATCATTCCTTGGATATCCGATCTGTAAGATCGGACGATCTTTAAATGCAAAACATGATCTGAAAATATCTGTAGAAAACTTATTCTGTGATACTAGATAATCCCAATCCTTACATGTTACTCTAAACTGTTCATGATAATTCTCAATATCCGTACTTCCACCCATATCCATTCGGTCCATATCAAGCGCAAGCTTCTTAAGCGGCGTTCCGTGCCATGTCTGAATGTATGTGATATGCTTCTTCTTACGCACATATAATGGCTGACGACTATCAAATACCCAGATTCCTGCTCTCATTAAATACCAAAAATATGGGAAATAATTATTCCTTATCTTCTTGCATTTACCTGGAACTTCTATACTTGTATCAAAGAAAAACCAGATACATTCATATTCTTGATCAAGGCCTTCTCTTACCATCTCTTCATAGATGTATCTTGGATTTCCTGTATAGTTACGTCCATTGCTGCTCTGAAATATAATCATCTTTTTATTTACTGGAATCAGATATGTTAATACTTTATATATCTGAATCGTAATATTCTTAATCAGTTGCTTCATACGTGCACTCCTATTTACTTACTTCAAAGAATGAATCTCTGCGATTCTTCTTATCAAACATCATATTGTACTGAATCATACGATACTTCTGTATTATACCATAATATGGTGATCCTTTATCATTAATCTGATAAAATTTTCCATTCTTTCCCCAATATCCCTGCGATGTGATCGTTGGAACTTCTTTTCGGACCTCATTTAAAAATCTCTGATATCCTGTCATCTTTACTCCAGCTGTCTTGGTCAGGATACTTTGGATATAATTCATGCTTGTCTTCTCTATATGCTGTTCTTTAATGTCATAATTGGCCCAGATCACGAATGGTACCTGATAACGCTTCATCATCTGTTCGCTGCTCCAAGTCTGATATTGACCGTTTGTGATCTTATTCATAAATTCATCTGTCAATCTTGGCTGATGATCTCCTAAAAATAAAATGATCGTTGGCTCTTTACATTTTTCAAAATAACTTGTCAGCTGTTTTAAACTGTCATCTGAATATTTGATCAGATTTAGATATCTGTTGGCCTCAGCATCATATTTGCTGCTTTCAATCTTGATCGGCTGTTTAAAGTTGGCTGCATCCTTATCATAAGGACTGTGATTCTGGATCGTCATATTATACATATAAAATGGCTGATCTGTCTTCTTACGATTCTTTTCATATTCAGAAATAATGCGATCTACATTTGCCTCATCAGAAATATACTCTCTAACCCTTTTTACATTCTTAGGAAAGTCAAATTTATCAATAAAATCCGTAAATCCAAAATCTTTATATACAGCTGGTCGATTATAATTATACGGATTGAACGCATGCATCGCTTTATTTCCAGAATATCCTTCTGCCTTTAGATTACTAACTAGTGAAGGCATCTGCCCATGAATATAAAGCTGAAATGCTGTCGTTCCAGCTGATAAAAATCCAAGAGTATTCCCTGTCAACAATTCAAATTCTGTATTCGCTGTCTGACCACCTACTATAGATGCATACGTATATCCTGTCACACAATTCTTCTTCAAACTGTGGAAATAGGGCATATAATCTTCGTTCGTCTTAAAATCTCCCAGCACCTTAATATCTGCGAATGTTTCATTGACAACTGTTATGATATTCGGATATTGCTTTACTGTACTTTGCTGTTCATTCGCTGATTTCTTTTCATATTCCTGAATGATCTGATCAACCTTCGCTGTTGCATATCCTTCTGGCTTCTTCACAACCGCATATCCAACACTTCTTGCAAATGTCAGCACGCCTCCATATTTTTGATAACTTTCCATTGGACGGAACATACGAATATTGATCTGGTGCTCTTCCATAAAATCAGACAGTATGATCTGATTTGTGAACAATCCGCATCCTAATGCAACAACAATAAATCCTGCAATGTGAAATACTCTTTTTTCTGTAACCTTTACCTCATGAAGTCTTAAAAATGTAAAGAAAAATGCCATACATACCAAGATCACACTATATTGTTCAAACGTCAATTTGAATGTATAATTACCCATCACGCTAGTAGCCGTCTGTACTGTTAAAATATCTGGTGCCATCATCGGAATCCCGCGAAATTCATATACAACACATACAACTACCGCAAAGATAAACAATACAAATGGTACGATCACTGATCCAACTCTGATGCTGTTCGTCAAAAATATGATCAGCAGATCCACCAAAATGATCATTGCAAGACTTAAAACGATCCAAAGTGGCTCTTTCTGATAGAACTGTGTCGGCGGAAATGCACACTCTGCTTCATTGATCAAAAATTCTGACAAGATCCATCCCATAACTGGTGCGATCACTCCAAGAATGATCACAAAAGCCCTGTCAACCTTCTGACTCAAACGAATGTCGCAAACTGTTACAAATACCATCCAAAAACATGCCAAAAATACAAATCCCATACGTTTCAGGTAAAAATCAGTCTGCACATGATACATTGGCTTATTTGATAAAAAGAATCCAAGCAATGCAAACACGACCAGTAATTTTAAAACTGCGGTAACTTTATATCTCTTTTTTTCACTTTTAAAAATATTGCTAATTTCTATAAACTGCATCAAAAACTAATCCTTTCATCTATAGCATTATCTTAAATTCTTTTTGTTTGATAACGCAGAAAAGAAGAATTCCGTCTCTAGCCGTTCATAACCTCTATTGTCAACGAAATTCCTCTTATATCTTAATTCATAACTCTTGCTATTTATTCGCTGTTGTTCCGTTTAATCCAAGATCCTGTTTGATCTTTGTTGTAGAAATTCCTTCTGTTCTTGGAAGATATACGACTTCACAGTAATCTTTTAAGAAATCAAACTTACCTTTCCAGTCATCTCCCATAACAAATGTATCTACATGATATTCTTTCACATCGGAAATCTTCTGATCCCAATTTTCTTCTGGAATCACAAGATCCACATAACGAACTGCTTCTACCAGTTTTTTTCTTTCTTCATAACTGAAATAACATTTTTTCTGTTTTTCATTCCAGTTAAACTCATCTGTTGATACAACTACAATTAAATAATCACCTAATTCTTTTGCTCTGCGCAATAAATTGATATGTCCCGCATGCAGTAAATCAAATGTTCCATATGTGATTACTTTTCTCATATCACACCTCCGTGTCTTCTATCTTACTTTGTTTTCTCTTCGTATACTTTACTTACTTCTTCAATCGATCCATGAGAAATGATCTTTCCTTTTTCAAGTAGGATTGCCTTATTACATAATCTCTTTACCTGATCTAAAGAATGAGATACAAATAATACTGTAACTCCCTTGTCAAACATACTCATGATCTTTGCTTCACTTTTCTTTCGGAATTTCGCATCTCCGACAGATAATACTTCATCCAGGATCAAGATATCTGGTTCCACTAATGTTGCAACAGAGAATCCAAGTCTTGATTTCATACCTGAAGAATAGTTCTTAACTGGGACATCTATAAATTTGCCCAGTTCTGAGAACTCTATGATCTCATCTAACTTCTCATCTAAGAACTTCTTTGAGAATCCAAGAACTGCTCCATAAAGATAAATATTCTCACGTCCTGTATACTGTTGATCAAATCCAGCACCTAATTCAAGCAATGGAGCGATCTTCCCCTTGGCTGTCACAGTTCCTTCCGTTGCTTTTAATACCCCTGCAATAACCTTTAACAGCGTACTCTTTCCAGCTCCATTCAATCCAAGGATTCCAAGTCGATCCCCTTTGTTAAGGGTAAAATTAATATCTTTTAATGCCCAGAATTCATTATATGAAATCTGATGTTTCAATAACTTGATCACATAATCTTTCAGATCATCAACCTTTTCCTGACTTAAGTTAAACTTCATTCCAACATGTTCAACTTTCAATACTTCTTTCTTTGCCATGATACCCTCCTAAATATGCAGAATGAATTCATCTTGCTTCTTATAGAAGAAAATCAATCCTACAATAACACTTACGATTGCAAACACGATGGATGCAGCTAAAAACTTCATATTCATCGGCATACCAAAAACAGCCTGTCTAAAATTATGGATCAAAAGATATAATGGATTACATTTTAAGATCCATCCAAAACCTGATTTTAATAACTTCTCTGGTTTGTAGAAAATTGCTGAAGCATACATAATGATCATTAATCCTACAGACCATAAATATTCTAAGTCTCTAAAGAATACTGCCATCGTAGATAGGATCATTCCAACTCCAAAAGCTGTGATCAGTAATAAGATCAATGGAATGATCGCCTGTGCCAGATAAATGGTTGGATATACCTTCAAAACAATAGATACTACTACCAACACGATCAAAGAGATAGCAAAAATAATATAATTAAACAATACACTGGATAATGGATAAATATATTTTGGCACATATACTTTCTTGATCATTCCTGCATTCGTCCTGATCGCTTTCATCGCACCATTTGTCGCAGATGAAAAGAAACTATACATCAAACGTCCACATAAGATATATACTGGGAAATGTGGATCCTTGTTTCCAAACAATGTACCAAATACTACACTTAGTACGATCATTGTCATTAACGGTTCTAACAGTGTCCATAAAATACCTAAATATGATCTTCTGTATTTTAACTTAACACCTTTCTTTACAAGTTCCCATAAAAGGAATCTGTACTTTTTAAAATTTTCAATATAAGATTTCACTGTACTTCTCCATTTTGATATTTTTAATTTACACCTTGCTATTATACTATTCCTTAACAGATTATTCAACTATCTAAAATCTTCCGATCAAAAATTTAGCTTTTGTATTAACAAATGTTATTATTGAGTATTCAATGATCATCACAAGGATCATTGCCCCAAGGCAGTCAATATAATATCTCCATGCCATGATCCCTGGCATTCCTGATATGATCTTCCATCCTGCAGTTGCAGTAGAAATAATATAAAACGGTCTTTGTGTACACATTAATATCAAAGAATTCTTTCCAAAATAATTCAGTATCGTAAACGGAATACAATCTTCAAGAAATTCAAAGACAAATAGTGCTCCAAAAGCTCCAATGATTCCTGTAACAAAAAATAGTGGTGGGTGAATACCTAAAGACATATTATTTAAATCTACACCATTATTTTGCTGTGATAAAAAGACATTTCCAATTGTAAATACCAGTCCGATCATAAATCGGATTTCTCTGGATGTTACTTTACTGAATAACATACATCCAATATGTCCTATCTCCAAGAACCATAATGCGATCAATGCTTTACTGATCGGTAAGATCAAAAATGATATTCTTTCAAATGTTAATGGGTCCACTGAAACGATCAAGTGTCTGATAAAATAAGACTCCCAAATTCCAAAAACAGGTATCACGATCAATATCACGATCCTCATCCATTTCGGAAGATATTTGATAAGACAGAAAAACAGGATCTCCGCAATAAATAACACCGGTAAAAACCATAGTGCAAATGTTCCTCTTAATGTGATCGTTGCTAAAATATAAGATTTGATCGCCGGAATATCAATTCTGTGCTTCATGATCATCGTTGCAAATCGAAATCCAATCGACAAAATACTAAATAAGACATATGGCAGCATCAATGACTTCAATAACTTTACTGCATACCCCTTTAATGTCTGTGTCCGATAAGAATCTGCATACTGGATCAGATATCCGGCGGCAACAAAGAAAATTGCCATCTTGAATGATGCCGCCCATGTATCAACTGGATTACCAAGCTTCGTAATATGTCCCCATGTTACCATCAAGATTCCTAAGCCTTTGCACAAATCTATATATTTTATTCTCCTCTTTTTGTCCATTTTAATATCCTTTGCTTATGATATATTCATACGTACGTTTACTGTTATCATTATCACGATATTCAAAATAATAATCTTTTAATTTTGTATATTCTTCTTTTTCTTTAAATCCATTGTGAATATACTCTTCAATTCCATCGATCAATTTCTCATATTCTGTATAACGTTCTCCAAATAGTTCATGCTCCATATCCAGATAACTTCCATGCGCCTGCATATACATATCATAATCAAACTGATAGAATAATACGGGTTTATCAAGATAACATACATCCCAGCATACACTAGAATAATCTGTGATCAGCATAGAACATTTCTTCATGATCTCATTTAATGGCTCTGTTCCAAATGGAATCAACTCAATATTATCTCCACTGACATTAAACTCGCTCAAATAATCTTTAAACTTTGGATGAATGTAAAAAATCAATTTAACATCATTTTCTTTTAAGATTCTTGCAAGTTTCTGACTCTGTAACAGTTTCATATAGTTTTTATAATAATCACTTGCCTTAAACTCTTCTGCACTCTTTTCTTCCAGCCATGATCTCCATGTCGGCATTGCAAGAATGATCTTTTCCTCTGGTTTTGAAGTATCTTCCAGAACATCCCATCTCGTAAATCCAAGAATCGGTGCATCTCCATCTTCATATCCAAAATTCTCTACAATGATCTTATGCTCAAATCTTGATGTCGTTGTAAAATGAGTCATAGGACTTGAACCTTTCATTCCAAAAATCGGATGTACACGTTTTAATGCTGTCACCCCATGCTGTAAAAACAAGATATTATGTTTTGAAATACGATTTGAGATCACATTTGGTTTTGCTCTCCATGTATATAAATGTTTCTTTGAATCAGAAGCTATATATAAATTGGCAACAAGTGAATATAAAATATGTCGAAAACTCATAAATGGAATCACATGTTTTCCATATTGCTTCATCTTATCATAATCAGCAGAATCTGTATCGAGAATATAATAAATATGCTGCTTCTTTTCTTTTGGAAGCTGCTCCATACAATATTTGAAGAAATAATATCCATTATCCTGCGCCATAGAGCAGAATTTTTCAAATACTAACCATACTCGTTTCTTTTTCCAATATGGTAATAACAACGTATAAACACCAAAAGCTACTAATTCCTTGATCTTTACATCAAATCCATCATATTTTGATCTTGTACGATAAGTAAATGCCATTTTGCATGTGATCGTCGAATAAGGGAAAATAATATGCTCTTTATCAACATCACATTGATAATTCATCAGTAATAATTTTAATCTCTGCCATCTGCTCCAATATGCACTTACTCTTACTTCTTCTCCATTCTTCTCTGTTACAGCAAATACATCCCAAAACAGTTCTTCCAGTGATAATACCGACATATCGATCTGAGCATCAATGATATAATGATCACCTGATCTCGTTACTTTATATTCAAATGGATAATCGATCGTCTCCACTTTACTTCGATATGATAATATGACATTTTTGATTCCAGCTTCTTTGTTTTTATATTTCATTTTCACATGAACTTTTGAACCCTTGATTTTGAATTTCAGTACTTGTCCACGCATATTACGAACGGATAACTGTGCCTGATCTCCCATAAATACAGAAAATCTTCCATCTACTTCATTCATATAAGGAATCACACTTGTATCCGCAGGTTCAAATGTATTCTGATAAGTAATATCATGTTTCTTGATTCCTGTCATATATACAGAAGATTTATCTAATTCATCCATCGCTTCTTTTCGTTTTGCATATTCTTTACGATCTACAAAGAAATATGGCAGTTTGTTGCCATTTTCATCTTCTAATTCGATCATCAACTGATATCTTCCGTTCATATCTGCAATTTCAAGCGAAAGAAATTCATCAAAATATTCCTTGATACAATGATCTTTCCATTCTTTTTCTGTCAGATTCCTTGTATAAATGATCTGATTTTTCTTATTTACAAATAACAGTTTCTTTGGCTGGCCTTTCTTGCCTTCCTCAAACTTAATCTCCAAATGGTCTTCCATTACTCGCATGGATGCATTGATCATCTTTTTCTTATTGAAAGAAAATGTCTCTCCTGCTTCTCCATGATAGTATTCTGTCTCAAACTTTGAATATACTGGAAGATCTGCAAAGCATCTCTTGATCTCTCTCTTATGAAGTTCTTTTCTGATCTTAGCACTCTTTCTTTTTAACACTTCTTCTGCATAGGTTCTTGGAAGTGTTCGTGTAATAAAAATATAATCAAAATCATCAAGATAATTATCATGTAGATGACTGCTTAATTCTGGATTGAAGAAACGTTTTTCAAAGATCACTACATCTTCATCTTTCTTAGCAATCTGCGCGATCGTATCGATCGTCTGTGCTGTTTTTACATTTGGATAGTGCAAAACTCTTCGTTTCTTTTCTTTGTTAAAACTGTAATCGATCGTTGGCATATCGCACATATTTCCATGAAAAACAAGTTCTGCCATATTCTTTGCAGCATCAATAGAATCATACTGAATATATCTTTCTATATATTCCATATCATTTTCATAAGAATCCTCGCGGAATGTCTCGTTGACCAGACAATCTCTTAATGCTTCCTTGTCATAGATCTTTCTAAATGGCAATTCTTTGATATCAAAATACATTCCTCTATCGTGCATGTATTCTTCATAGTCATACATATATAATATGATTGGTTTTCTTGTAATCGAGTAATCAAAAAATACGCTTGAATAATCTGTGATCAGTGCATCAACACTATTTAAAAATTCATATTTGTCAACACCACTTGGAAATGGATAAATATGTTCATAATTATCCAGCTTTACAAACTTCTGCACAATTGGATGAAAGTTTACATATAACTTCTGATCATCCTTTAAATTCTCATCTAGATAATGTAACAGCTGATTGATCTCTCTGCTATATTCAGACGTGTTCACATCATGATTGCTCTGTCCACGCCATGTCGGCATATATGCCATCGTTGTATAATCTTCATTTCCAAGCTTCTTTGTTACCTGGTCAGCTTTCTCGTGATCCATAAAAATACTATTTCTTGGATATCCATTCATCACAACAGTTCCTGTATACAAAGCTTCCAGATTATAATCTTCCATAATCACTTTTCTTGTAAATTCATTTGGGAACATGATGTAGTTGGCATGTAAGAAGTTATGTTGCACATTATACATGGATTCAATTCCAAAACGCATTCGTTTTCCTAATGTCTTTAACGGTGTTCCATGCCATGTCTGTAGGTACACCTGTTCATCTCTTCGAATGAAATACGCCGGAAAAGAACTGTTATTGATCAGATACTTAGATGTTGCAAGTACTTTTACATATTTAAAATCTGCAATATCTACAAGTTCTACTTTCAATCCGATAGAATCAATAAATTTCTGATCTCGTTTCTTATCATTCGTCGCAAAATAGATCTTGAAATCTTTTGATTCCGGCATTTTCAAAAACTCCTGCAAGATCGCCAAGGATGAATCTGACACATCCTTGCCGTGAAATGACTCAAAGAGTGCTTGTTTTTCATTGATCTTGCCATGTTTATAATACCAGGCATAGATAAATTTCATCTTTGGAGTTTTTGGAAATAATCTTTTTACAAATCGAATAATTTTTCTTATTTTATCCATGTTTCCTTCTTAAACCTTTCAATGACCTTCTTAAAGATTGTTCTGCCTTATGGCATTGTTTATTTTTTATTTTCCCTGCATCATATTAAATACTTTTTCAGATGAATTTTCACATTCATATGGAATATATGTTTCATGGAATGCATCGACTCTCTGTTTTGAATTTTCAATCGTTTCATCCAAATGCTCAATCGCATCTAACACCTCATCAGACGTATATAGTAATGGTCCTGGTGCTTCTTTTTCGATATCAATATTAAATCCGCGAAGCTTATCTCTATATTCATCCAGATCATATGTAAAGAATAACATTGGTCTGTCGAGAACTGCATAATCAAACATTACAGAAGAATAATCTGTGATCAGGATGTCTGTAATGATATATAAATCTTCAATAGATTCATAATCCGTAAGATCATACACAAATCCATCTGCTGGAACTCCTTTCCAACCTTTTGCTGAAAAGTGATGCAGTCTTAAGATCAATACATATTCATCTGAAAATTTTTCCTTCATCTTCTCAAGATCTAGCATTAATTCAAACTTATCACGCACTCTCCATGTTGGTGCATACATGATGACTTTCTTATCTTTTGGAAGTCCTAATTTTTCTTTTAATCTGCCCATTTCTTCTTCGTTATTAGAAGAATACAAAATATCTGTTCTTGGATATCCAGTATCCATGATCGTATTTTCAAATTTAAATGCAGATGGTGCAAGATCCGCAACAAACTTACTTTGCACGATCAGATAATCCCAACGTTTGCACTTTCTAATATACTTCTTTTCTGATTTCTTTGTAGGGAAATCGCCTGGTACATCCAATCCAATTGTCTTTAATGGTGTTCCATGCATCGTCTGTACTTCAATCTGCCCTTTTCTCTTCTCATAAGAATCAGCAAAATTTACATTATTCACAAAGTATTTTGCTCTTGCCATATAATATAAATACTTCCAAGATAGTCTTCTGACTCTAACACCATTTCCCGTGATCGGAATGCATTCATCTTTTAATGACCAGATACACGTATAATCTGGATGATTCTTATCAATATATTCATATAAATATCTAGGGTTACAGCTAAATTTACTTCCCCACATAGATTCAAATACGATCCATTTTTTCTTTAATGGAAGAAGTCTTAATAACGGATATAAGAATCTGTTGACAAAAGCTCTTTTCTTCGCACTTCTTGTCAGGAATTCCTTGACTCTCAGCGTAGTAAAATACAGAAAATCATCTTCTGGATCAATAATAAATCGATATCTTCTTTCTTTCGTGTAGTATTTTTTATCAAAAACTTTATGTTCCCCACCAAGTGCACATACCTTCTGCTGTTCATTATTTTCATATAAAATAAACACCTGACGACGTCTTGCATAAAGATTCTTGATGATTTTTTCGTCCTTTAAACTTAAAGAAATGACTACTTTCTCCTCTTCTCCATGTTGATTCACGGATCCTGTTCCAAGAATAATCTTTTCTTCCTCTAATGGATCTTCTACATACAATGTTGCTCTCTGCCAGTTACCGATATTTTTGTTGATGATCTCAAATGAAAACTGTTCCTCATTCTGTTTTACATCTCGTATCACAGGTACTGCCTTTCGATTTAACAAGTAACATCTATGATTTCCTGATGTTTCTTCTACTAACTGATTCTTCTGGTTTTCTACAAAGATTCTCTTTTTCTTTTCTTTGTATACAGGAATAAATAAATTACCTTTTTTAACTGCAATATATCGTTTATTTTCTGGAATATCTGAAATATCCACAGAAACATCTTCCTGTGTTATAGCTGCTTTTAAGATTTCCGCATTATGTGCATCTTTCGCTTCATATAATGCATCAACTTTCTCAGAAAGTTTTAATCTTAACTGATCACCGTCCAATTTCATATCATTTAATTCAATGTTCTTTTGTGAAATTTTTACTTTAAAATCATATCTGTAAGACTTGCTAAGTTCGATCAGCATATGATCTTTAAAATATGTTTTCTTGTCCAATTTATTGCCAAGAGATTTTAAGATTCCTCTTAAAATAGTTTCTTTCTTCCATCTGTCTCTCTCATAAGTTAATAATATATGGTATTCTCCATCAAGCTTTAATTCTCTGATCTTGGCTGCATCCAGTATGATCCGGTATCCACAACCTTTATAATTTGCTAAATGGATCTGTTTTGTCTCGTTATCAATTTTTAAGCCAAATTTCTTCTGTGCATATTGTGACTTAATACTTTGTATTTCCAGTGGAATCTTCTCTCCTGTACTTAAGCATACCAAATGTGCTGATAATTTTTGTACATTTAAATTTGGCACAGATAATCCTCGTAAGAATACATATCCTTCGATCACACATTGCTCTTTCTGCCATGCCACATCATAAATCAATTGAGTAAGTCTCCACTGATCTAATGCCTCTGTCATATCTGCCTTATCACCAGTTACAATCGCTTTCGGGAATTTTCCAATATATTTGTTGCCCTTTTTCACGATCTTTAAATTCTTATAATTATCAACTTCATATTGACGCAGTTTTACTAATCGTTTTTCATCCAGATTCATCAAAGCCACATATTTTTCACGATATAAAACTGGTAACTTATCGATCGTTTCTAAAGGAATTGTTTCTTCTATATAATCTTTAATGATCTTCATCATCTCGAGTGTTCTGTTATCTGAAAGATAAATACAGTTGTTCACATAGATCATCAGATCAATATATAACCATTTATAATATTTTGCATCCCATAATTCTTGTTCTTTGACATTCTCCTCAAAGAATTTATCTACCATACGTAAAACGGTAATACGATCTCTCATATTCGTAAAGTCATCTGCTCTCTGCGTAATAGACTTATTAGCTCCATCACGAATTCTCCAACGATAACAGACATCCTGCACCATTGTCACATTATTAGCAAGATAATGCATAGGAATCGTTACTGGAATATCTTCATAGAGAATTCTCTCTGGAAATTCAAAATGATTACGATCCCAAAACTCTTTCAAAATTAATTTATTCCATGAGGTTGTATCATAAATCAGATCCGTATTGTCTGTAATATGTGTTTTATCGATATATTTTCTAAATGCAATTTCATGCAGATTCGACACATGGTCTTTCTTTGAGTTAAATCTCGCAACACTTCCAACTACCATCTCGCTATGATTTTTCTCTGCTGCAAGATACATTTTCTCGTATGCATCATCTGGAACAATATCATCTGAATCAAGAAAAATAATGTATTTTCCTTTTGCATACTTCACTCCTGTATTTCTCGCATTTCCAAGTCCACCATTTACCTGTCTTACATACTCAAAATGATCATATCGACTAGCAAATTTCTTGGCAATGTCTGTACTTCCATCTAAAGAACCATCATCAACCATGATGACCTGCAGATCCTCTAATGTCTGATCTACAACTGATTGCAGACATTCTTCCAAATATTCTTCTACATTATAAATTGGTATGATAACACTTACTTTTATCTCTCTCATCACTTACTCCTATCTCTCTGGGAATTTCAATTCAATATCTCCTGGGATATTATAATACATCTTATAACGCCATACCCATGCTGGATTATATACATCTAAACCATAACAGTATGTATCTCCAAGCGGTATTTCCTTTAATTCAATCTTCTTCTCTCCTTGTTTTATCTGTGTTTGTATATATTGAAGTCTGTCATTCACTTGTCCATGAACAAAATAATATACACCAATATTTCCGATCATCACAAAGAAAATACACATCATGATCCCTGTGTTTAAATATCCTTTGCTTATCTTTAAAAATCCACTTCGTATACTATACGATAACAATACTCCAAGATATAAAACGAAAAAGATATATGTTACATAAAAACAACGAATTGCAATCGGACTTGCAACGATCAATGGTCCCATTAAAATCAGTTGTGACCATAAAATGATCTGAACGATCACCTTATCCTTAAAATCTGTAATAAACCATGCACTAAAAGCTGCCAATGCTAAACAATACGTCGTTACTATTACAGCCTGCGCTGCATTGCCCCATGCCAAATAATCTTTCCATGTACCAAAATTCATAAAATTAAATATATAAAATGCTAAAAAACCACTGAACAGAACCAAGAATAATCCTTGTCCTTTCTTCTTTCTCTTTTGGAGTAATATCAAAATCAATCCACATGTCACTATATTTAATAAATGATTCGGCATGATCCAATAATTAATGATCGTGTCTGCGTATACCTTTAATGCAGAGGCAAACCATTCAAAGCTTAATTCAAACGCTGCAATCTCTTTTCCTGTTCCCTGTGATGTATGTGCCGCAGCCATACGATATGCGCTATTCGAGAACATCCAGAATGCACCAATACCAACCATAATCAAATGAAGTAACATTCCTTTATGCAGCTTCTTATATTGTACACCATAAATAATTAAAAAAGCGATACTTAGTACAATTAGATATACCGTTGAATTTTCAAGAACCAAGCTTCCAAGAAATGCATTGATCATTGAAAACCCTGTTTTCAACTTCGACACTTTCTTTTCTTTGAAAATAGATATATGATATAGCAAAAATCCAAGAATCATCGTTGCACTAACACAGAAATTTGAAAATCCTGATACCCATCCATATGTCTGACTCATTAAGCTTGTTGGAATATTAACTACAAAAAAAACACAAATTAAAAATGATAATATCTTATATTCTGTCAATTGATATATCAAGTATAACATTGCGGTCATTATCCCAGAAATAGCCATACTTCTCAATACGATCGGCAATCTTGTTAAAACAATGACCAAAATATCTCCAAAGTAACGTCCATTATATCCTTCAAACCACGTTTTTAATCTCATGATTCCTACTTCACTTCCCCATCGCCAATCATCCAGTGCTTCCGGCACCCATAACTGCCAAATGGAAAATAATACAAAAAATATGATCAATATCCAAAATATTGATGATTTCTTTTCTTTTTTCAATGTACTGTTACTCCTTCTTTTGTTACTAATCTTTTGACCCAATCTATAAACTTCTCATATCGAATTAACTTCTTAAACCATTCTAATACAATCGATGTCACCAATGAAATTGCCATAAGTACTATATAATCTAACCATGCATAATAAAATGAATATGTAAATTCATGGAAAAATACGTCTCTGTAAAATGAATGAATCAAGAAAATATTCATAGAATGTTTTCCAAGGAAGCCTAATCCTTTTACGATCCATTTTCCATTTAATATATATATATATGAAATTACGATCATATACATTGCTGCAAAGCCATCCCAAAAATCTAGATATTTCCATCCAATCCATGCATTTTGTCGGCATTTTATGATAACTGCCAAACCTATCAATGATACTATCAGAGACAACAGTTTTCCTGCCACATTCTGTTCCATAAATTTTTCTTTTATTCTCGCAAGCAAGTCATGTTGTGCAAAATACATTCCCAGTGTGTATGCTAATAGATATCGGAACAAATCTGTTGATTGTCCAAATCCACAAGCTCTTGGAACGATAATAGATGCAACAACCACGACCCATTGATATTTTTCCATAATTGAATGTACAAATGGAAAGATCATGATCAAAACGATCGCAAGACTCATATACCACCATGTCAGACAAAATAACGGTGTTCCCAGTAATTTGGCTAATCCTAATGCATCAATGATCATATAGACCACACTACGAAAATCATGTCCATAAACCTCTATAAAGCGTCCAGTTGGAATCGCAAGAATCTCTGTCACAACAAAAATGATCAAAAATCCTGTCATTAATGTGACCATTCGTTTCTTTATATAATTACTCATCGTTGTTTTCTTTTTCTGACTCTCATAAGAAACCCACATTCCGTATCCAGTCATAAAAACAAACATGGCTACGCATATCTTTGAAAAACTTGCAAGATATTGTATCGTATGAGAAGAAAATGGTGCAAACGAAATTGGGTAATATCCCCATCCCTTCGTCGTCGCAAGTTTCTCATATGGAACCGTAGCCCAACGCTGTGCATTCAAAAAGCAATGATGAAACAACAGGATGATGATCGCAATCCCTTTCATCTGCATTGTATGTTCCTTTGTAAACTTCATTCAATCTTACTCCTCTTAATTTTACTGACCTGTATTATATCACAACGTAATACTTTTGTAAAAACTTTTACTTTATATACACCGCAAAACCTTGTATTTTTTTGCCAACCGGTCTATAATTATCCTGTTTGAGCTAATTTACAAATAAACAAAAAGGGGATGTGATCAATGAAAGTTCAACGCAAATATTTACAACTGGCATGCCTGAATCTGTTTCTTGTCATGTCTGTTATCTTATGTCCTCACCAGACATATGCCAAAGGTAAAAAATTTAAAATCTATTTTACCAATGCAGAAAAATCTATCAAGTTACCTTTAAAATCCAGCCAGACACTATCTGTTCGATACTCTAAGAAGAAAAAAGCTTCCTACAAAATCAAATGGGAATCTTCTAATCCTAAAGTTGTAAAAGTATCAAAAAAAGGTATCCTGACACCAAAGAAAACCGGTAAGTCAGTGATTCGTCATGTGGTCAGAACAAAATCTGGTAAGGTCATTGCAAAAAAATCTATTAAAGTAAAAGTAACACCTGAAATTGCCATCAAAGCAATTTCCTGTGAAGAAGATGTTGCTTCTGCAACACTGATCAAATATCCAAACAAATATCGTTGGAATATTTCTCTCAAGCCTGCGAATGCATCTCTTGCTTCCGTTACTTTTCGAAGCAGCAATAAATCCATTGCCACGATCAGTAAATCTGGTGTTATCACACCTTTAAAAGAAGGCAACATAACAATGACTGCAAAATATAAAAAAGTTATCTTGAAACGACGTTTTCATGTAACGATTCCATTAAAGAAATTAACAACAAGGCATCAAAAGATTAGTATGCCTTACGGAACTTTCAGGACTTTATCTGTGAATTTCAAACCATGGAATGCATCTGACAAAAAACTTACCTGGAGCACAAACAATGATACCGTTGCCGTTGTCGATGAGAATGGTCATGTAACTACCCGTGGAGTTGGTGTTGCTGTGATCACCGCAACTTCTATAAAAAATCCAAGCAGAAAGTGCAATATCACGATCACTGTCACTGCTGAAAATGGTTTATTATCTACTGAAGATTTGGATTATTTTGACTTAAAAGATGGGGACCGTCTGATGATCATTGCCCATCCAGATGATGACCTCTTATGGGGTGGTGGAAATATGATTCAGGAAATTAAAGAATTAAAAGAAACTGGAAATAACTATTTTGTTGTTTGCCTAACCAATGGCTCTTATGATAGTCGAGCTAGGGATTTTGACTCTGCGATGAATGATATCGGGGCAAAACATGTGATTCTCCGCTATCCTGACCTCTATCGCAGACATCAGGTTGCATGGGATCCTTATACTAACTATATCACACAGGATATCCGGCGTGTCATGAATTATCGTAACTGGAGCAAGATCGTAACACACAATCCTGATGGCGAATACGGACATCAGCATCATAAAAAAACAGATGAATTAGTCACTGCTGTAAGTCATGAAAATGCTGAGCATTACGATAAATTATATTACTTTGAAAAATTCTACACACAGGATGCTATTCCAGAAGGTCTTGCAAAACTCCCTTCTGATGTTGCTCAGAAGAAGCATGCTCTGATCTTTAAAAACTATTTTGACCGTGGTGCGATTCGAATGTATGAATATTTTAATGATTATGAAAATTGGGTAAAAGCTACGGATTGGCAATAATACAATATGGTATAAAAAATGCAGCTGTATTTCAATTATACACCTGCATTTTTCTTTCTAAATTTTTATTGATATACACGAAATACCAGATCTGCTTTCCCAATCTTCTTGTTACTCCTATACATACATCCATTTGGGTATGCATCATAATTTCCAGTCCAGTATACCGGAAGTTTGTATTTTTGATCTTTTTTCTGATTTACAATCTCTATTGCATATGTCCCAGAATTCTTAACTTTGTTTAACTTCCACTCATATTGATTTTGCGCATAAGATAATTGATCTTGTCGTGCGCTTTCCATTACTTTTCCTGTTTCATCAAGCAGACGCACAGTAAAATCATTCTCATTATTTAATAAATTGAATGTAATATTCTGAAACCTGATTTTTGTAAGAAAACTTTGTTTTATTGCTTCATTCTTCTTCAATGACAGATTCAACGTCTGACTTTGTGCAAACTGACTAGCTGCATAAGATTGATCTAACGCCTCTGGATTTTGTTTTAAATAATTATGCATTGGCTGCAAACATACAATCAATCCGATTCCGACCAAACATAACATAACATTCCCCATTGAAATCTTTTGTTTTTGTTCTTTCTTTTCTTCTTCACAAAGATTTTCAATTCCTGTTACCATCATAAACATCATTACACCCATAAAGCATATGCTATACTTTGGATTTGCTTCCCAGAATACATGGAAGATCATTCCTCCAAGTAATGTAAGCATCACAACATAATTCCATGGGTTTCTTTTTCTGAGCATTCCAATCGCTGCCACTAATGCAAAGCACCAGACCGCCATCCGCATCAGATAGCTGTACATTAAGATCCATCCATTATGCTTTCCATTTAAGAACTCGTTTGCTGTTCCATAATCTGTTGAAACATAAGACATTTTTGTAAAATCATCATCTCCTGTCAGCCAGACTTCTCTTAACTTCACTCCAGATAACTGTAAAGTTCCCTTTATCCCAAGCTCTTTATAATTATGAATTGTTTTTTCAATTGTCTTTTCTTTTTTTTGTTTTTGCGTTGAAAGTTGTGAAGTAAACCACACATCACCACTATCATATCTCCCAACTCCATGAGAAGACATCATTAACCAATGTGTTGCTGGAAATTCTTGTGTGTTTTGTTTTGGTATCATATTCTGAAATTTGTACTGATATCCAAAAACGGAAACTGCAATTCCCGCTACCATTCCAAGAATCAGACACATATGTCTTACTTTAAACTTATACTGCTTCCAAAAGATAAACAACGTGATCCCCACTGCAATACAGAGAATCAAATTGGTGATCCTGATCTTAATTCCTATATAAATTACAATTCCTAAAAAAGCACTGTACAAAATGCCCTTCCAATTGTCTTTTTCTTTATGTATTAGCACAAACAACAACAGCAACACCATGATCATACCAAATGATATCGTGTGTGTATAATAATAAGCAATCCAGAAATACGTCCACGGATTCAGTAAAAACAACAACATCCATATGTTAGCCAGTTTTATATTTTTAACTATGCGTATTGCAATATATCCACATAAAATTCCAATATCAATTACTAATAAATTCAAAAAATTTCCCGCAAGAACCAGACTTCCGACAGAAATACCGCAAGACACCAACAATTTATAATAGCAATATAAGATTAGTAAATATCCATAATTATTCGGATAATGTGCAAAATACCCACCAAAACGCTGTAACGAAATCATAGGATTTTGAATCATTCGGATTGCTTCATCATGCAAATATAACAAATCATTCACTGGCTGTATCTTAAATACATAGATTGTCATCAATTGCAATGCAAAAATCATCACAAAGATGATAAAAAATAACGATTTTTTTGCAAAAACAGCTTCTAATTTCTTTCTGTATCTTACGATAAAACAAGCTATGATAAAAAATAACAACGTCCCCAGCCACCTAACCGGCTGAGAAACGTCATTCATCTTTTCTTGTGTATATTGAAATGGAAAACTTACGATCAAATATGCTACGATCAAAATAAACAATCTGATCGAATATTTGTATATAAAATCTTTTATCTTCATCTCCATTCTCCTAGTCATTTAATACCTGTTCAATAATAAATTTAGGTCTGGCCTTTGTCTCCAAATATATTTTTCCAATATATTGTCCAACCATCCCAATCGCGATCAGCTGTAAACCACCTAAAAACCATATCGACATAACAAGGCTAGTCCAGCCACTTACCGTGTTGTTTGTAAAATGCCGTACTAAACAATAAATGATTGCCAAAACACTAATTATACAGATTAAAATTCCAACATTAAAAATCATTTTGATTGGTTTTACACTCAACGATGTAATTCCTTCAAATGCAAAAGAAAGCATTTTCTTAAATGGGTATTTGCTTTCTCCTGCAAATCTCTCAGCTCTCTCATACGTGACAATATCACTCTGATAACCAACCATCGGCACCATCCCTCTAAGAAAGATATTAACTTCGTCAAATTCTAATAATCCTTTTAATGCCCGCTTACTCATCAGTCTGTAATCTGCGTGATTGTAAACAAGCTCTCCGCCCATTTTATTGATCAGTTTATAAAATGCTTCTGCCGTAAAACGTTTAAAAAATGTATCTGTATCTCTGGCACTTCGAACACCATATACAATATCGCATCCTTCATAATATTTTTCGATCATCTGATCGACTGCATTAATATCATCCTGAAGGTCCGCATCCATTGATATTACAATATCTGCTTTCTCTGATGCCATTGTCAAACCAGCCAGCAATGCATTTTGATGCCCACGATTTCTGGATAATTTCACTCCTGAAAATATAGAATCCATTTTATGAAATTCATCGATCATATTCCACGTATGATCTTTGGATCCATCATCCACAAAAACAATTCTGCTTTCTTTCGCTATTTTACCATCATGGATCAGCATTTCACATTTTTCCTTTAATCGTTTGGATGTTTCAGCTAATACTTGTTCCTCATTATAGCAAGGCACTACAATATATAATATATTTTTCTCTTTTCTTGATCTTTCTTGCATATTTAATTATCTTTCTCATTATCTATTTTGTTTGTGATCAACTGTAATTTAAATTCGAAATCTTGCCTATTTTTTTGTACAATCGTACTTAAAATCAATCCAGAAAAGAATGCCTGCAACGCTGCAAGTGCTATAAATCCACTTACGATCAAAGTTGGGAAATTCGGTACCAGACCTGTATGAAGATATGTCATAAATACGGGTATAAATAATCCTGCCGCAATAATCATAAGCAAGAATGCCATACTTCCAAAAAACTGAAATGGTCTATAACCTTTAAACAGTTTTATGATCGTAAATAATACCTTCATACCATCTGTATAAGTATTTAATTTAGATTCGCTTCCATCTGGTCTATCTCGATATTCGATGATCACATTATCAACCAGCATATTTTTATCTACTGCATGAATGCTCATTTCAGTTTCGATTTCAAATCCCCTGGATAACACTGGAAATGTTTTAACAAACTGATAGCTAAAAGCTCTATATCCAGTCATAATATCCCGGATATTACTTTTAAAAAGATGATTAATTGCAGCTCTCACCATGCTATTTCCAAGATTATGAAAAGGTCTTTTATTTTCCTCAAAATAGGTAGATGATAATCTGTCCCCTACAACCATATCCACCTTGTATTCTAAAACTTTTTCTGCCATTTCTCGTCCAAATTGGGCAGGATATGTATCATCTCCATCAATCATGATATAACATTGCGCATCAATTTCTCGAAACATCCTTCGGATCACATTTCCTTTTCCCTGTTGATATTCATTTCTTACAATAGCTCCTGCTTCTTTTGCAATCTCTACTGTACGATCTGTGGAATTATTGTTATATACATAGATTGTTGCCTCTGGAAGTTCTTTCTTCCAATCCTCCACTACTTTTTTAATTGTCTTTTCTTCATTATAACACGGAATCAATACTGCAATTTTTTCCATTACGCATTCTCCTTTGTTAAAATTCATTATATTCTTTATATATTATTTCATTTACAAATGCAACATATAAAATCGTACTCGCTGTAATCGGAAGCATATATCGCATATCGCCATTTACAGGTGATGCCAGACATATAAGGAATGATGTCACTACTGGCAAAAATGCAATCCAATATCTGATCGTCTTTTTAAAAGAACATACCATGCCAAGCAATCCAATCAAAATCCATAAATATATCATCGGTTTTGTAAATAATGTCAATGGAGTTTTCTGATATATTGTATCTAAAACCCCATGATATATATCTCTGATATATTTTGTTTTTTCCAAATAATATATTTCATATTCTTTTTGGTATATATCCATACTTTCTGGCTGTACATAATATCCATATGGATATCTTATTTCTGTCATATAACCCCAATATCCATATGTCCCATTTAACGTTGCCTGAATATAAGCCGTCGGATGCTTCTTAAGCATTTCAAACCATATGTTAAAATAATCTTTTAAATATTCGTCTTTCTGTTTGTAAGTATTCTTTACTGGGTCAGAAAGATCTGGATCATAATTCTTTCCGATCGTATCGTAATCTAATACTTTTCGAATCACTTTTTCCTCTTCCGTCGAAACATCATTTCTATAATATTTTACATATCTCGCTGTCTGTTGAAAAGGGATGGAGAGCATCTCCTGCTTTCCGCCAGGCTTCACACCTGCCATGGGAAGAATTGCTTTTTGGTAAAGCTCCCAAAACGCCACCATTATTATAAATAAAACTATCAATTGTCTTCGATATTTTTTTACACCTACAATACAAAACGGCATCGTAAAAATTAATATATAAAACCCGTTGTGTCTGACCAAACATAATAATAAAGAGACTATTAAAAACAAAATACTCTTAACTTTTGAATCAAATATCTTCTCTGGTTCTAATACTATATCAAATATAAATAACACAAATAAAACAAATATTGGATAAAATAATGTGTCTTTTACTGCTGTCCTTGCATATGCCGACCAGATAGGAAACAATCCATAAAATGCCAATCCTGTAAAGCGAATCCAATACTTTGTATTCTTCTTATGCATCCAATAAAAACATATTGCGAAAACACCACTTGTAAATAACAATGTAAATAACAGATACACTGCGATTCCTACATTTTGACATCCAATGTTTCTTCCAAATTTGACAAACATCCCTTCAAACAATGTCGTCAATATAGGATGATGATTCGTCAGATTTCCACTGAAAAACTGCTCATACTGTCGTATAATATCATAAGTTAAACAACCCGGAAAATACAAAATATAATTTGGAAGCCATAAAACAATCAGAATGCTCCAAGGAACTGCTATAGGATGATGATCAAATATTTTTTCTCCTATCCCACTGTTTACTTGAGTCTTTAACCTTATAAAAGACTTCCCCGCTTTTGAATATAATACATTCATGATCATATGTACGATCATTGTAAGAATCATCGTCATGATCAATGCACTGATCATATGTTTTTTATCGCATATGATCAGTGACCAGTTATCTCTCTGATCATAACTTATAGATATAACCATGCATATTGAAAATAAAAATGATATAATCCATGAAATGATTCGATTATTCTGATGCATTGACTGCCTTTCCTCGTTTCTCTTCTTTTTCTTTTCCCTTAAATAATCCCATCAACTGATAAAATGCCAGGCCAAATACAAATGCCTTTAAATTGTAAGCGGCTGGAAAATATGCTTCTACTCCGCATGCGATAAATCCAATTTCTAAAAGCACCATAGCCCCAAAATATCCCTTTTTATAAAGTACCCATACAGCTATAAGCATAAAAGCACAAAAAAGTCCAAACACAATTGGCCCATATTCCAACAATGTTCTTACAATTCCTAATTCTGTTACGTATCCATCATTGGCCTGTGTATAAATTCCATATCCACAAACCTTTCCACCAATGTTACTTCCAAACAGAGGAATTCCAGCTCCAAGAAAACAGTTCCGTGCAACTGTCAATCGTCCTGTGATCAATTGATCTAATCTCATAAATGTTGGATCTGTCAATTGAGAATAAAGTCCATAATATATAGATAAGAAAATTCCTACAAGATTTCCGATTTCTAATAAAATCAGTGAAATCTTAAACTCATAAATTTTTCTTGCATATCTTAAAATAAAATAGGCAATGATCGCTGCTGATCCACAGTAAAATGCTGTTCTTGATTTTGATAGTTGATAAAACTCATAGTTGAAATAGAACATGATCGCAAATGCCCACCATTTCATTTTCTTATAATAAGCATATAAAAAACTAACAATCAAAACCATGATCATAAGATGAATCGTGTTCGCATGCCATGTGCAAAACTTATATCGTACTTCTATCATTCCTCGCCCATAATCTTTTACTGTTGTTAATTTATCTGGTGCATTCATAAAGAACCATGTAAAACCATAGCTTAACCCAACAAATCCACATGCAAATACTGCTTTCATCACTTTCTTAAGATCTACGTCTTTCATCGCCAGAATGATCAGATAATTTGCGGGGTAATCAATTCCTCCAGAGCTTTTCCAACATAAATACATCAAAACAGCTCCTGCTGCTCCAATAATCACTTCTTTCCATTGATATTTTGTTAATATTATTTTGACCACAAAACAGATTAATCCAATATAAAATAGTCTTTGCACTGGAATTTGTCTTGTCGGATCTTTCTCTACATACCAATAGTAAGCTATATAAAAAAAGTAGTATGTAATATAGAGTATTGTTCCTAATAAAAAGAACAACTCTCCGACCCATTGTCTTTTATTATCAATCTTCATCTCTATTGCTCCTGTTTATTTTTCAAAAAAGCCATCGTATATTCTACGACAGCTTTTGTCTAATGCTATGATAATGAAATAATTAATCTTCTGTTCTATATCCATCCGGATTCATAGACTGCCATTTCCAGGAATCTGCACACATTTCTTTGATTCCTTTTTCTGCAGCCCATCCTAATTCTTCTTTTGCTTTTGTCGCATCACAATAGCATGTTGCAATATCTCCAGCTCTTCGTGGTTTGATCTCATATGGAAGTGTCTTTCCACAAGCCTCTTCATATGCATGTAAGACATCTAATACACTATATCCGATTCCTGTTCCAAGGTTGTAGATACGTACTTCTGGTTTTTCTTCAAATTTCTTTAATGCCTTCACATGTCCTTTGGCAAGGTCTACAACATGGATATAATCACGGACACCTGTTCCGTCTGGTGTGTCATAATCATCACCAAAGACTCCTAATTTCTCAAGTTTACCAACTGCTACCTGTGCAATATATGGTACTAAGTTATTTGGAATTCCCTTTGGATCTTCTCCGATCAGTCCGCTTTCATGTGCTCCGATAGGGTTAAAGTAACGAAGTAATACGACATTCCATTCTGGATCTGCGACATGGAAGTCTGTTAAAATCTGCTCTAACATTCCCTTTGTCTGTCCATATGGGTTTGTGATCTGTCCTTTTGGGCATTCCTCTGTAATTGGAATGAAAGCTGGATCTCCATAGACTGTTGCTGAAGAACTAAAGATAATATTCTTCACTCCATGATTTCTCATCACATCACAAAGAATCAATGTTCCTGTGATATTGTTATGATAATATTCTAATGGTTTCTGTACAGATTCTCCAACTGCTTTTAATCCTGCAAAGTTGATCACAGAGTCAATATCTTCTGCATCAAAGATCTTCTCTAATGCTTCACGGTCTAAAACATCTGCCTCATAAAATTTTACTGTTTTCCCTGTGATCTGCTCTACTCTCTTTAAAGCTTCTTCACTAGAATTATATAAATTGTCTACTACGACAACTTCATATCCTGCATTTAAAAGTTCCACACATGTATGGCTGCCGATATATCCAGCACCACCTGCTACTAAAATAGCCATGATCTCTCCTCCATTATTGTATATATTATTTATCTACACTATTTTTTATCATACCACATTTCACGATATCATTAAAGTTTTTCTTGTAAAGCAATTATTGGGCACTCGTCTATCTCTGAATCTTTCGTCCTTCAATATAATAACGTTTTTCACAAGCATGTCCCATGGAAAATGTCTTTCTTGGCAGTGTTCCGTCTGTCATCACACTTGGAAACAGCTGATCTTTCTCCATTGCTGGAAGTTCAATTCCTATCGTCTGCTCTTCTTTTGACAGTTCTTTTAAGACATCTTCTCCGTGGATATAATCAATACATCCTGAATTGTCTTTGAGATATTTATCTAAAAATGTCTGTATTTTATCAACTGCTAATTGATGTTTATGTAAATTCAGGTGAAGAACTTCTTCCTTCTTTCCGTAATAACAGCGAATTGTTTGTCCTTCTTCACTGCAGCATTCTTTTTTTAATGCATGTATTAATTCTTCGGGATCTGTTCCAGTAATGACTCTGTGAATTGGTTCAAACTGCTGGGAATCATCATGTAGATTCTCGAGTTCTACCAATGCATATCTCGCTGGATGATCTTTGATATGTTCCCATTGATGATTTTTCTTTAACTTCTCGTAACAGGCTTTTGCTGTTGCCAGAGAATGGTTCCCGTCTCCGACTGCATAGACCATTGGCTCATCACTTAAATCTTTATATTTTTCTGTCATTTGTTCTTCATATGATCGTAGTTTTTCTAAAAATTGTTCTTTGACCTCTCCGTCTACCAGCCATCCTGCGATATGTCCACCTTCCTGCATCAGATCAAATTCATATAATTTCTCAAGATCTGCCTTCTGCTCTGTTACGATTTCTAATACTTCATTTTTCCAATCATCGCATAGCAAGATCACGTGTGGCAATTCAATCGGTGCCTGATAACGAATCTTCATTCTTGGTGGGATTCGCTCCATAACTGTTTTCTCTGTGGAACGGATCTTTGCTTCGTGTTCTGGCGTATAACTATATTGTTCCAGATCGATCGCACCTACGATCCCTCTTCGAATCTTTCCATTCTGCAAAGTTCTTTCCACATAAACCAAAGAATTTTCATAAGTTTTCAACAGATGATCATCTGCATAATTCTTCATTGTGGATTGAATCTTTCGGATCTTTTCATCTTCTTCCTCACTTCCAAGATATGCTTCTGGAAGCATTAGATGTAACGTTGAAGGCGTATTTCCTACATACTCTTTTACTTCATCCCAGTATTCTGGCTGGGATGAAAACTGGTCACAAGCGATCACGGCCCATTTCTTCATAGAATCTACCTGTGGCATTAAAATATTTGCTGGTAAAAATGTTTCGCTCATGTTTCTTGTTCCTCTTTTCTTATATGACATAAATCTTTATAACTCTTTTTCACACATATCTAACGCTGCTGCAATAACCGCATCCATATCGTAATATTTATATTCTCCGAGTCTTCCTCCGAAGATGATATTTTTTTCTTTCTCAGCTAATTTCTTATACTCTTCATATAATTTTCCATTCTTTTCGTCATTGACTGGATAATATGGTTCATCTCCTAATTTCCATTCAGAACTGTATTCACGACTGATAACAGTCTTTGGAAGGTCGTTTCCTTCTTCGTCTTTTCCGAATTCAAACCATTTGTGTTCAATAATCCTTGTCCATGGTGTCTCGGCATCTGTGTAGTTCACAGCTGCATTTCCCTGGAAGTTTGGCTGGTCTAATACTTCTGTCTCAAATCTTACGGAACGATATTCTAATTCACCTAATTTGTAATCAAAGTATGCGTCAATCGGTCCTGTGTAGATTACTTTCTCTGCTAATGCATCCAGTTCTTCTTTGTGTTCAAAATAATCTGTATTTAAACGAACTTCTACATCTCCTAACATATTTGCGATCATCTTTGTATATCCGCCCACTGGGATTCCCTGGTATAAGGCGTTGAAATAGTTATTATCAAATGTTAAACGTACTGGTAATCTCTTAATGATAAAGGATGGAAGCTCTGTACATGGTCTTCCCCACTGTTTTTCTGTGTATCCTTTGATCAGTTTCTCATAAATATCTGTTCCAACCAAGCTGATCGCCTGTTCTTCCAGATTCTTTGGCTCTGTGATCCCTGCTTCTTTCTTCTGCTCTTCAATCTTATCTGCAGCTTCCTGCGGTGTGATCACACCCCACATCTTATTGAATGTGTACATATTAAATGGCAGAGAATATAATTCTCCTTTGTAATTTGCAACTGGTGAGTTTGTGAATCGATTAAACTCTGCAAACTTTGTAATGTAATTCCATACTTTTTTATTGTTTGTATGGAAGATATGGGCTCCGTATTTATGTACATGAATCTTCTCAATATCTTCTGTGTATACATTTCCTGCAATATTTGGTCGTTTGTCGATGACTAAGACCTTCTTTCCTTTTGCTGTTGCCTGCTGTGCAAAGACGGCTCCGTATAAACCGGAACCTACGATCAAGTAATCATATTGTTTCATTTTTGTTGTTTCCTTTCTTGTAAACTTCTTATCTATATTATCAAGGTATCTCCCAATATCCATTTTAAAAATAATATTTCTCTGGATAATTATAATCGTTGTAACGTGTGTTCACAATAATATATGGTACATCAACACCACGAAGCACTTTATTCTGCAATGCAATCCTTTGGTATTCTTCTTGTGTAATATGATTATATATCATTGGATATTGCGTTGCCGTATTCTGGTTCTTCCATGGCATACACTGCATAACTCTTGGAAGATTCTGAAACGTACAATCCTCGATATTAATCTCTGAAACACCTCCTCGCACCAAGATTGCTCTGATCTTACGATCCCTGTTATAGGAAGTATATTTTCCTTTACTGTTTTTTCCAATATTCATAAATCTCGTATTGGTCAAAGACACTCTTTGCCAGTTCATCATCTCAATCCCACCGCTGACACAGTTTTTTATCATGCAATCAGAAATTGAGATATCTGTGTGATATTTTTCTACAGAATACTGATGTGTTCCTATTGCTTTTTCGAGATTTGAAAATATACAGTTTGTAATCTGCACATTCTGATTTGGCGTACAGTCATACTGACTCCAGCCATGAGTAAACCCTCTTGTTTTCTTATCTGGAGTATCTAGATTGATTGCCTCGGATGTATGACGTTTACTTGCTTTATATCCTGTAAAGGTACAACGATTGACATTTACATTCTGTGATGCATCCATCTCGATAAAATGTCCATATTTCATATTTTTAAATGTGATTCCCTCAATCGTAACATTTCTGTTATGACACATAACAAGTGCAATACAATTCTGACCAGTTTTTCCCTGATAATCCTGATCGACCACTGCCTTTCCTGTTGAATATATCTTAACATCATGAACCCCATTATATTGTCCATGCACACCCTTTTTCTTCGCTTTCGATGGTTCCAACAATTCAAAAATACCACCACCTGGTTTCATTTTCTTTGCTTTGGTTTTCATGATCTTTTTAATCGTTACACCATCTTTGAGTTCGATCGTAACATTGGATGGAATATATAAAACATTTGGTATCTTATAAGTCCCCTTTTTTATGACTAATTTTCCTCCACCCTTTTTTTCGAGCAGTTCTAAATAAGAGCGGATCGCAAAATACTGTTTTGTTGTGGAATTGTAGTATCCTTTTGCTTTTTTGTACTTTCCTTTATATGGTGATGACTTTGGCGTGATCGTGTATGTCTTCTTTGCTGCAGCTTGCGCTTTTGTGTTTGATGTTAACATCATCGCTGAAAATACCGTGATGGCTGTAATTGCAAACACTAATTTTCTTTTTTTCAAATTTATTTTCTCCTTAGTTTATTTATACTCTTTTTCAAATCCGATTTTGCACTATTAATTGATTTCTGTGTTGCCGCATTGCTGTATAATAATATCATCAAATTTATTCATCAGCTCTTTATTCGGAATTCTTACTTCCCCATTCTCGTAACTTAAGAATCCATATACGATCATTTATAATAAAAAATCTCATCATATGGTCCTGAACTTGTCCAGTAATTTCCAATATTATTATTTGTCAATGCCAAAACTACCGATCTTGGATTATACATTCTCTCTCCTGATTTTGTCGTATAACCATCGTACCATTCTTTCAAATCTTCTCTTGAAATATGAATCTCTCGTGTATTCCTCGTATATTTCTCATACAACTGATCTACTTCTGAATCTGTAAATCCAAAATATTCATTATATTTCGCCTCAGATGCCATTGTATATTCCCAAAACATATTTAATTCCGATCCACTGGAATACTTAGCAATCGGAAGAATTCCTGTCATATAAGTCAATTGTACATATGAACGATCCTTCAAAAGGTTACTTAAAAATTGAATCTGAATCCTGTTTTTTTCCTAAAAAAGCAGTGATCATATTGGCCATGACTGTCTTTCCAAAACGTCTTGGACGTGTAATGCATATATGGGTATTACCTGAATCTAAAAATGGAAATAATTCTGATAGCATTTGTGATTTATCTACAAAGTATGGCTGTTCTGTTTGTCCTTTGCATAAGACATATGAAGTTGAACTGTTTAGATATCTGCCCATGATTTTTCCTCCCATTTATGCAAAAATTAAACCTTTTTGTTCTTTCAGCATATCTATAAGTAAATCTCTGTTATAGATATAGCAATAATTATTTTCACGAATTCTTTCAAAATCGGAAATTCCTATTGGAATTTGGATACTGTTCATGTTTCTTAATGTCTATAAAATTTAAATTATTATGTTTTTCAATATTTAGAAAAATACACAGAGGTCCTTTTCTTGAAACTTTTTTATATTTTCCACTTATTTTCATTGAAATTTAATACACAAATGTCAAATAATTGTTTTTTTATTATACATTATTTGTTATTCTAAGTCTATTTTTGTTTTTGATATCTTAAACATTCATCCTCTGTGTCTTTATATACATATATAAATTTATATACTGTGACAAGAAAAAGCCATACCTATTTTGGATATGACTTTCTAACTAATTTCGCTCTATACA